>Ga0335073_10011376_pt1 | contig 12490 bp, 13 predicted proteins | sample Lox_Sample_22_FD_207093 | JGI IMG/M metagenome (GOLD analysis project Ga0335073, IMG submission 207093) | Soil microbial communities from Loxahatchee National Wildlife Refuge, Florida, United States - Lox_Sample_2.2 | ecosystem: Environmental > Terrestrial > Soil > Wetlands | place: USA...
CTTACCCGGGCGCAACTCGGTCCCTTGCGCGAGGTGGGCGACGAAAAGCGCGAGCTGCCGTCCAATTTCGAGCGCGCCAAATTCGCCCGCGCGCTGCTGCGCGAGGCCGATTTGCGCGGCGCCAACCTCGCCGGCGCCGATTTCTCGAACGCCAATCTCACCGGCGCGAAGCTGCAGCGCGCGCGAGTGGACGATGCGAATTTCTACGGCGCGCGGCTCGACGGCGCGGATTTCGAGGGCGTCAGCCGCGAGCGCACGACCGGCCTCCCCTGAGGCGGGCGGCCGCATGTCGATTCACCACTGAGGCACGGAGATTGCGTGCTTGGCACACGGAGCGCGCCCTTCTTCTTTTCTCCGTGATCTCCGTGTCTCTGTGGTGAATCCTTTCTTGCCATGGGCGATGTGATAGGCGCGATTGCGTCGCCTGGCGGCGGCGCAATGTAGCGCGGCCTTAACATTTGCCGCTTAGCATGCGCTAGACGCCGCTAAGGGGACGTAAGGATGGAAACTTCGCCAGGCACCGAGAACGTTCAGACTAATGTCCGCGTCGCCGAAGCCGACAAGCCGCTGGTGCTTCAGGTGGCGCAGCAGCTGCGCACCGACCCCGGCTTCCGCGACAAGCTCGCGGCGCTGCTTCAGGACCATGTCTGCGCCGGCATGGAGGAGCGAATAAAGAAGCTCGAGCAGCAGGTTAGCTGGCTGCTATCGGGCGCTATCGTGGTGCCGCGGGCGCCGGCGCGCCTCGGCCAACCGGCGCCGCCGCCGCCGAGCGCCCCCAAGCTGCCATCCAAAGCGCCGCCGATCTTCGCGCCGCGCCGCGGCGAGACCGGCTGAGACGGAGCTACCGCCAACCGCCGATTTGCGCTAGGAGCCTGTTTGGGACTTAGCATAGGCCTGCGTTGCGCAAGGCCTGCGCCCGTCACGGTTCTGGGGAGCGTCCGGTGTCGCCGGCCCTGCGCCTGCTCTATCGGCTCTACGAGAGCCGTCTGCTGCGGCAGATCGGTAGCAGGCCGCTGCCGCGCCATATCGGCATCATTCTCGACGGCAATCGCCGGCATGGCCGCGCCCGCGGCATCACCGAGCCGCAGGAAATGTACCGAGTCGGTGCGGAGAAGCTCGACGACATCCTCGATTGGTGCGCCGAACTGCACATTCCGACCGTGACGCTCTGGGTGTTCTCGCCCGACAATTTCCGCCGGCCCGAGCCGGAAGTATCCGGCATCTTCGCCGCCATCGAGGCAAAACTCGCGACGCTAGCGCATGACCCGCTCGTCCACAGCCGGCGCGTGCGGGTGCGCGCGATCGGCCGGCTGCCGCTTTTACCGGAAACGCTGCTCCGGACCATCGACCAGGCGGAGCGCGCGACGGAGAGCTATGACGGCATGGATCTCAACATTGCCGTCGCTTACGGCGGGAGGCAGGAAATCGCCGATGCGGTGCAGGAACTGCTCCGCGACCGCGCGGCAAAAGGGGCGAGCCTCGGTGACGCCATCGCCGCCGTCACGCCCGATGCCATCGCGTGTCATCTCTACACCGCGGGGCTGCCCGATCCCGACCTCATCATCCGCACCAGCGGCGAAATCCGGCTCTCCGGATTTCTCCTCTGGCAGAGCGTTCACAGCGAATACTACTTCACCGATGTGCTCTGGCCCGCCTTCCGCCGGGTCGATTTCCTGCGCGCCATCCGCACCTTCCAACAGCGCCAGCGGCGCTTCGGCGCGTAGGAGCAAAGCGGGTGGACCAGGCGAACGGAGAATCTGCGGCGCTCAGCGGCTTTGCGCAGCGGCTGATGAGCGGCCGCTTCACCGTCACCGCCGAGCTGGTGCCGCCGGTCTCGACCGATCCCGCGGATCTCGCCGCGCGCGCCTTGCCACTGAAAGGCCGCGTCGCCGCCGTCAACGTCACCGACGGAGCCGGCGCGCGCGCGCATCTCTCGAGCCTGGTTGCGGCGCATCTTCTGCTCCAGAACGGCATCGAGCCGATCCTGCAGATGGCCTGCCGCGACCGCAATCGCCTGGCGCTGGAGAGCGATCTCCTCGGCGCGCTGGCGCTGGGCGTGCGCAATCTGGTGGTGCTCACCGGCGATGATCCCAAAGCCGGCAATCAGCCCGACGCAAAGCCGGTCTTCGATCTCGACAGCCGCGCCTTGCTGGCGCTGGCGCGGCGGCTCGGCACCGAGCGCAAGCTGCCGCCGGACACGCCCGTGGACGGCGTGACCGAGCTCTTTCTCGGCGCCACCGACCTCCCGATCGATCCGCCAGCGGGCTGGGCGCCGACCGCCCTGGCGGAGAAGGCAACCTCCGGCGCGCGTTTCGTCCAGACGCAGTTCTGCTTCGACATGGACGTCGTGCGCCGCTACACGGCGCGGCTCGCCGAGCACGGTCTCGGCGCGCGGATCAAGCTGCTGATCGGCGTCGCGCCCATTCCCTCGGCGCGCTCGGCGCGCTGGATGCGCGAGAAGCTCTACGGCACGATTATTCCCGATGCCGTGATCGCCCGGCTCGACGGCGCAGCCGATGCGCGGCGCGAGGGCATCAGGATCTGCGCCGAGCTGCTGCAGGAGCTGGCGACGATCCCGGGCGTCGCCGGCGCGCATGTGATGGCGCCGCAAAATCCCGCCGCCATTCCCGACGCGATCGCCGCGGCGGGACTGGCCGCGTGACGCTTGTGCCGGCGCCGCACTTTCGATAGCTTCACGCCCGTCATCGGGGAGTAGCCGCCCTCTCAGCGAGGGGCTCGCGTCAACAGACTTGGCCGCTTTCGGGCGGACATGGCGCGGGTGGCCGGGACCCAAGGGTCCTGCGCTTGGCGAGACCTTTGGCATCGGCGGCGATCGCCCGGGCCGGGCGGAGCCTGCCGACGCCATTGGTCCACGCTCCGCCCGGCCCCGTTGAGCGCCCATGGAAGCCTTCCTGACCTCGCTCGGCATCGTCGCCATCGCCGAGCTCGGCGACCGGACGCAGATGCTCGCCTTCCTGCTCGCCGCGCAATTCCGCCGGCCGGTCCCGATCATCGCCGGCATCCTGCTGGCGACGCTGGCGAACCACGCTTTCGCCGCCGCCCTCGGCGCCTGGCTCGGCGATCTGCTGTCGCCGCGCTTTCTCGACAAGGCGCTGGGCGTTGCCTTCATTGCCATGGCGCTGTGGATGCTGATCCCGGACCGGCTCGATGAAAGCGCCGCCAAGACGCCGCGCCGCGGCGCCTTCCTCACCACGCTGGTGGGATTTTTCCTGTGCGAGATGGGCGACAAGACGCAGATCGCCACCGCCGCGCTCGCCGCCCGCTTCAGCTTGCTGCTGCCTGTGATCCTCGGCACCACCACAGGGATGCTGGTCGCCAATGTGCCGACGGTGCTGTTCGGACACTATGCCGGGCGCGGTCGCATTGCCGGTTGGACACGTTATGTGGCGGCGGCGATCTTCGCGATCGAAGCGGCGCTGAGCTTCGCCGGCTATAGCGGGTTCTGATCCGCCAGCGCATCGGCCAGCCGGTCATACCACCGCGTCTGCTCCGCCGGCGTCGCATGGGCGTTGGCGCCGCTGGGATTCGGCACGACGAAAAGCCGCGTCACCCCGATCCGCACCAACTGCAGCCCGAGAGCCGGCGCCGCTGTGTCGGCGGCGAGGCAGAGGTGAACGCGGCGATAGCCGGTGATGCCGTGAAAACAGGCGAAGCGCGGGCGGTGGCGCTCGAGCTTCGCGGTGAGCACGTCGATCTCGGCGTCGATCTCCTTGGCGACTTCGGCAGCCCGCACCGTCGGGCGCTTGACCAGGTCGGTGAAGCCGAAGCCATGCTCGGGCAGCAGCCGATCATGCGCCGGCGTCAACTCGGCAACGCCCAGCGCCCGCCGCGCCGGGCCGCTCAGCCGCGAGCGCGAAAAGGCGCGCCAGAAGCGATTGGTCGGCCGGGCGAAATAATGGCCGCGCCGCGCCGAATAGAGCGACGGATTGATGCCGACGAACACGACATCGAGTCCGTGGCGGAGCAGATCGGGAAGCGTGTCCTCGGTCTCGTCTTCGCGCATCTCCGCGACAGCCATATCACGCTCACCGCTCTGCTGCGAGCATGGAACCCTTGCCATCCTCGCCATTGGCCGTTTGACTGATGGTGCCGAACAAAATCCAGGGAGGGTCCGATGCCGGTGCTGCAGCGCGAGGACGCTGAAATCTATTACGAAGTCCATGGCGAAGGCTACCCGCTGCTGATCTTTGCCCCGGGCGGCCTGCGCTCCCAGCTCGCCTTCTGGCGGCACAGCCCGAGCAATCCCGATGCGGCGCCGCCGTGGATGAATCCGATGGTGGCGCTGGCGCCGCATTTCGCCGTGGTGGCGATGGATCAGCGCAATGCCGGCCGCTCGCGCGCCAAAGTCCGCGCCGGCGATGGCTGGCACAGCTTCGCCGAAGATCATCTGGCGCTGATGGATCATTTGGGGCATCGGCGCTTTCACGTCATGGGCGGCTGCATTGGCGCGAGCTTCTGCCTGAAGCTCTGCGACATGGCGGCGGAGCGCATCACCGCGGCGGTGCTGCAGAACCCGATCGGCTTTGCCGACAATCGCGCGACCTGGGACGACGCGGTGCGCGGCTTCAGCAAAACCATGCGCGAGCGCGATCCCGGCCTCGACGAGGCTACCGTCGCGCGCTTCGGCGCCAATCTCTTCGGCGGCGATTTCGTCTTCTCCGTCTCGCGCGATTTCGTGCAGCGCTGCCGCACGCCGCTGCTGTTGCAGCCGGGCAGCGACACGCCGCATCCGGCCGCGGTGAGCGCCGAGATCGCGCGGCTGGCACCGAACCTCGAGGTGCAGCAGAACTGGCGCGGGCCCGAGCATCTCGCGGCGTCCATCCGGCGCGTCACGGCGTTTTTGCAGCGCCACACGCCGTAACGCGCGACAGCGGCCTCAACCACGCCGCCGATTGACGAAAGCTCCCTGGCGACACATATGATCGTCGCTATGGAAACGCCCGCCGAGCCCGACCGCGGCCGCTCACCGAGCGAGCCGGAAATTCTCCCGCCCGAGCGCCCGCGCCGCGGCGGCGGTGATGATTCCTCGGGGATCCGGGTGTTCGCCGGCGCGTCGCATGGGTCGCGCGCCTACATCGTCAAGCCGGGGCTTTTCGCCGTGGCCGTGACCATGCTTGCAGTGGTGCTGGGGTTTGGGTTGCTCGTCCTCGGCGCGTTTCTCGCGACCGCGGTGATCGTCGTCGCCGCGGCCGGCGCCGTCCTGATCGGCCTCGCCCGCCTCTTCCTGCCGCGCCCGGGATCGCGCCGCTAAGCGCGGCGGGGAGGCTCCGCGGCGCAGCCCAGCTCGCGCGAAAGCGATGTTGCCGCCTTGCGCACCAGCGCCGCCTTTTCCTGCAGCGCCCGGATCGAGAGCCGCCACACCGGGCCGGAAATACCGATCGCGCCGGCGACGCGGCCGGTGAAATCATAGACCGGCACGGCGACGCAGCGCGCCTCGGCATCGAACTCGCCATCATCGAAGCCGATGCCGTTGCGGCGCACCGCGTCGATCTCGCGCGTCAGCCCGTCCCTGTCGACGATCGTCCGCGGCGTGAACCGGCGCAGCTCATGCGCGCCGAGATAGCGGCTCAGCTGCTCGGGCGAGAGCGCGGCCAGCAAGACCTTGCCCAGCGCCGTGCAATGGGCCGGGCGCGTGACGCCGACCGGGTCCGCCATCTGGAACATGCCGCTGCCGGCGGTCTTGGCCAGCACCACGATATTGTCGCCCGAGCGCACGGCGAAATGGCTGCATTCCCCGGTGTCGCGCGTGAGCTTCTCCAGAACGGGGGTGGCGAGGCTCACCAGCTCGATCTCGTCGAGCGCGCCCGCCGCCAAGGTGAAGAGCCGCCGGCCGATGCGATAGCGCTTGCTGTCGCGGGGCTGCTCGACATAGCCGAGCGACAGCATGGTTTTGACGAGGTGGAAGGTGGTGCTGTTGTGCAAGCCCACTCGCTTGCTGAGCTCGGTGAGGGCGATGCCGTCGCGGTTGCGCGCGATTTCCTCGAGCAGGGCAAAGGCCCGCTCCAGCGATTGAATGCCGCCGCGCTCGCGTGCGCCTTCCTCACCGGAGGGATGGTCGAGCCCGATCGCTTTGTCGAGCGCGCTCACGTGTTTTGGCCGCCTGGTATGGAGCTGCCGCACAATGTCGCGACTCTCCAACCGGAATCATATCCGGCTCGCCCCACCTCACCCCACCCCTCTCCGCCCCTAAGGGGCGGAGAGGGAGGGACCCGCGTAGCGGGAGGGTGAGGTGGGGCGTCGACGGTTTCGCGCGATGTGTCGGGCATTATTGAATCCAAGATCAGATCGAGACCGACCCCTCATCGCTCACCGGCGTCGTGACCACGATGAAGGTCAGCGGCGTCAGACCGGTGTTGTAAAGCGCATGCTCGACACCGGGCGGAATGAAGATCACGTCATGCTCGCGCACCACCTGCCGCTTGCCGTCGATCTCCATCAGACCTTGCCCGGCGAGCACGTGGTAGACCTGCTCCTGAATTTTGTGGGTATGCGGCGCCACATAGGCCTTCGGCGCATAAGTCGAGATGCGGTGATCGACATGGCGCGAGCCGGTCGTCTCGGGATGCACCAGCAGCTTCGACAGCGCGCCGCCGAAATGACCGGGCAGCTCGTCCCATGGCACTTCGGCGATATTGCGGATCGATGGCTCGCGTTTTCCGGTCTTGCTCATGAGGCTCTCCCCGTGCTGTGCCGTGCGGCTCAATGGCCCAACGCCTCTTGCGGAACGTATTTGCTGCCGAAGACCGGTTCTTTGTGCGGGATCGGCGGCAGCGCCCAGGTGCCGACCGCCGGCGGCCGGATATTGGCGTCGACATGGACGTCGAGCAGACAAGGCTTCCCGAGCTTGATGGCATGCTCGAGCGCGCCTTTGAAATCTTCCGACTTGGTCACGGTGATCCCGTCGACGCCGCAAGCACGCGCCAGCGCGGCGAAATCGGGGTTGTAGGGCTTCTTGTTCGGCCCCTGATAGAAGGCGGTGCCGAGCTCGCGGCCGTTGAAGAGCCCGTACTGGATGTCGCGGATCGCGCCCCAGGCGAAATTGTTCCACACCACCCAGACGGCGGGAATGTCGTACTCGACCGCGGTGCACAGCACATGCGGCACCATGGTGAAGCCGCCATCGCCGCACACCGCAACGCAAGGCCGATCGGGCGCGGCGAGCTTGGCGCCGAGAATGGCACTCGGCCCGAATCCCATGCCGGAAAAGCCCCAGGTGTTGAGCATGGTCTGCGGCCGCCGCGCTTCCCAGAACTGCATGTACCAATTGTGATGGACACCGGAATCGAGCGACAGGATCGCATCGTCCGGCAGCACCGCGCGGCAATCCGCGACCACGCGCTCGGGCCGGATCGGCGAAGCATGGAGCGCGAAATTCGGCCGGACATAGGCCTCCCATTCCGCGCGCCAGCGCGCGATCTCGGCATGCCAGGGCTTGAGCCGCTCGCCTTTTTGCACATCGCGGCGCTCCAACTCGGCGAGAAGCTGACGCAGGAAGGTGCGGGCATCGGCAAGAATGGCGAGATCAGGCGCGTAATTGCGGCCGAGCTCGGCATGGTCGAGATCGACATGGATGAGCCTGGTGATCGGGAAGTTCCAGGAATAGCCCGGCAGCCACGAAGAGGAGGAGCGATCGTCGAAGCGCGCGCCAAGCGCCAGCACGAGATCGGCATGCCGGCCGGCCTGGTTGGCGGCGTAGGTGCCGTTGCGGCCGATGAAGCCCAGCGACAGCGGATCGCCCATGTGAAGGCAGCCCATGCCGTTGGGCGAGCTCAGCACAGGAATGCCGAGGCGGTGGACCAGCTCGGTCAGCTCGGCGCTCGCCTCCGACAAAGTCACGCCATGCCCGATGAAGATCGCCGGCCGCTCGGCGGCGAGGAGCATCTCGGCGGCGGCGGCGATGTCTTCGGGGGCGGCGCCGCTGCGGCGCGCATTGAACCCGTCCCAAGCCGGCTCGAGCTCGACATCGGCCTCTTCCTGGAAGAGGTTGAAGGGCACATCGACATTGACCGGGCCGGGTCGCCCGCTGGTCATCGTCATCGCCGCCTGACGCAACGCCAGCGGCAGCATCTCGACGCGCGTCGGCTGGAAGCTGCGCTTGACGACGGGCCGGATGACATTGGGGAAATCCGCCTGATTGTGGCGGTTGAGCTCCTGGAAGGGGCTGCGGTTGAACTGCGAGGTCGGCACATTGGCGGTGAGCGCCAGCAGCGCCGAGGAGTCGGTTTGCGCCACGGCCAGCGCCATCACCAGATTGGCTGAGCCCGGCCCGCAGGAGGTGAGAGTCGCGACCGGGCGATGCTTCACCCGGAAATAGCCATCCGCCATATGCGCCGCGGTCTGCTCATGGCGGGGCGAGACCAGCTTGATCTTGTCGCGCACGTCATAAAGCGCGTCGAGGATGCCGACATTGCCGTGGCCGCACAGGCCGAAGATGTACGGGATGTTCTCGCGGACCAGGAACTCGGCGATGAGCTCGCCGCCTTTCATGCGCGCCATCGACCCATCCTCCCCGTTATTTGTGCCCGCCGGCTCGGCCGGTTATCGCCTTTCACAATGTCGGATGTCAACCGACAATGTCGCATAAGGCCTGGCGCTGCTCTGGCCGCGCGCCGGAAACTTCGATAGCATCGGCGATCACGCCAAAGCACATTCGCTGCGGCCATCGCCGTCACCCGCAGACACGGAGGAAGGGAGCCATGGCGCCACCGAGCAAGCTCGCGCATATCGTGCTGCAGACCAATCGCATCGCCGCAATGCAGGACTGGTACTGCAAGGTCCTGAGCGCGCAGGTGATCCACGATGCGAGCCCGTTCATCTCCTTCATCAGCTATGACGACGAGCATCACCGCATCGCCTTCCTCGATCCCGGGCCGCTGGCGGCGCGCGAGCCGGGCGCCCCCAGCCCCATGGCCGCCGGCCGCGAAGCGGGCCTGCACCACGTCGCCTTCACCTTTGCCGGCCTGAGCGATCTCGTGGAGAACTATCAGCGCCTCAAGGCGATCGGCATCACGCCCTTCTGGTGCGTCAATCACGGCCCCACGACATCGATGTATTACCGCGACCCCGACAACAACCAGGTCGAGCTGCAGATCGACAATTTCGCGACGGCGGTGGAAGGTCAGGCCTATATGGAATCGGCCACTTTCCGCAAGAACCCGGTCGGCATCGAATTCGATCCCGACACCCTCGCCACCCGCTTCCGCGCCGGCGCCAGCGTGCGCGAGCTGACGCTGATCGAGTAACTCCCGCCGTCACCTCCGCCGCACGACTGGCGCTGCGACGCCCTCGATCAACACATTGACGCAGGCTGGCTTGCCGCTGGCGAAAGCGCGGTCCAACGCGGCGGGCAGCTCGGCGGCGCGGCGGACGAACTCGCCATGGCCGCCGAGGCCGGCGGCGACGAGGTCGTAGCGCGTCGCTTGCGCCAGAGTGCAGCCCTGGGTGCGCGCCGGCCCGTAGTGGCGGAGCTGGATCTGATGCTCGGCGTTCCAGCGGCTATCGTTGCCGACCACCGCGACGAAGGGCAGCCCGCTTCGCATAGCGGTGTCGAACTCGGCCATGTGGAAGCCGAACGTGCCGTCGCCGAGGACGGCGAGCACGGTGCTCTCCGGGCGCGCTGCTTTGGCGCCGATGGCGAACGGGAGGGAAGGGCCGATGGCGCCGGCGACGCCGTTGATCACCCGGCACGGCGCGTGCAGCGTTGCCTGCGCCCATTGCCCGAATTCGCCGCCATCGCTCACGAGAACGCTGTCCGGCCGGCGGTCGAGTTGCTGCTGCAGCGCGCGGCACAGCACCAGCGGATGCATCGGCGTGTCTGCCGCTGGCGCCGTCGCGTCCCACGCCGCGGGACGATAAGCGATCGTCGCTTCCACCTGCTTCCGCCAGGCGGCGTGACCGACCGTGTCGCCGGCGGCGAGCTCGCTTAAGCCGGAAGCGGCGCTGCGCGCATCGGCGCCGGCCGCAAAGAGAAGCCGTTCCCCCAACAGCCGCTCGGCGCGCTGCCGCAGTTCCGGCTCGGGATCGATGACGATCCAGCGGCATTGCGGCGCCACCGCCGGCGCCTTGCCGAAGCGCAAGGTGAAATCAAGCGGCTTGCCGAGCAGCAGGATGAGATCCGCCTCGGCCAGCACTTCGGCAAAGGCACCGAGAGCCGGGTCGTTGATGCCGCGCGGACTCTCCATGGTGACGACGGGAACGCCCAGCGCCGCGCGCAATCGGGCGAGCAGCGCCGCGCCGGAGGGCGTCGCCAGCGCGGGCGGCGCGACCACCAGCGGCCGTGACGCGTCGGCGAGCGCCGTCCAGGCTTGCGCTGTCGCCGCCTTCGGCAGCGGCATCGGCTCCGGCGCGAAGCGGGCGGCGTCGAGTGCGAGGGCGCCAGCGAGATCGCCGTCGCTCTCGAGCACATCGGCGGGCAGGCTGATATGGACGGGACCCGGACGGCCGGAGCGTGCGATCCGGCAGGCGCGGGCAATGTCGTCCGGCAGCGAAGCGGCGGATTGCGCGGTCCAGGACGCTTTGGTAACTGGCGCCGCAAGCTCGGCCTGACGCTGCTCCTGGAAGGAGCCGAAACCGAGTTCGCTCAGCGGCGCATGGCCGGAAAGCAGCAGCAGCGGCGTCTCGCCGCCTTGGGTGGTGCACAGCGCCGCTGCCGCATTGGCGTGGCCCTGGCCCGCTGTGACCAGAGCGACGCCGACCTGTCCCGAGAGTCTCGCCCAGGCATCGGCCATGTGCACGGCGGCGGCTTCGTGGCGGACATGGATGAGCTTCACCGGATGGTCGAGCGCGGCATCGAACACCGGCATGATGTGATTGCCCGAAAGCGCGAAGATCGTCCGCGTTCCCGCTTGCTCCAGCGCCGCGATCAGCGCGTCGGCGCCGCGGTTGCGAAAGGCCGTCTGCTGTTGCTCTGCCATGCGAAGCGCCGCCTCAGGGTTGCAGCAGTCGAATGATCGGCCGGTCCGCCGTCGGGACGATCTCGATCTGGGCGCCGGTGGGAATGGCGCCGGTGATGTCGCGATCGAAGCCCGACATGAGCGTGATGCCGGCGAGCGCCGCGCCTTGCACCATGATCGGGTTGACGCGGTTGAGCACCAGTGCCGCCGGCACCTTGCCGCGTGCCGCCATCTCCTGCAGCATCCACGCGGTGGCGACGCCGCCTTTGGCGACGTCGAGCACGAGGATGCGGCCGACATAGGATTGGCCGACGAGCTTGTGCTCGGGACGCGAGAAGATCCCGGCGATCCGGTCGAGATCGTAGCGGGCGGAGAAGCCGTCCTTGGCGACCAATGCCTCGCCGGTCACATTCCGGCCCATCGCAGCGCTCGCATAGAAGGTCCTATCAGCCATGGGCGGGCTTCCCCGTGCAAGCGAGATCGACGCACGCTGCCATCGACAGCAGAACCGGCCGGTAGCCATAGCCGCCGATGATATTGACCAGCTTCGCGGAGTTGGTGGCAAGGCGCCGCCATTGATTGGCTTCCGCCATCTCGCGCGCATAGCTCTGATAGAAGCACATGCCCGAGAGCACCATGCCGCCCGCCGCTTCGATGGTCCGGGTCAGCCCCATGCGATCGGCATCCGGCTTCACCTGCGGGCTGGTGATGGCGAGAAGCGGGATGCGCGCCTGGCGTCCGTTGAGCAGCTCCGCCAGTTGCCGCATCTCGACGATGCTGAGTTGCGGCGCCGAGAACACGATGAGATCGACGCCGTCACCAGCGCCGGCATAGCGCTGTTGAAAGCTGCGGATCGTGGTCTCGGTGATCGCGTGCCGCGGCAGGCCGTCGATATCGCCCAGATCCCGCAAGTGGCGCGCTTCCGGCGTGATGCCGGCCATGTGGAAGAGAGCGAGCGAGCCAAAGCTCGCGGCGGCGGCGCCGAAATGCTTCATCTCGTCCGAACCCGGCACGCGCTCGATCCCAGTCAGCACCGGCACTTGCCAGTAATCGCCGGCGAGCTGCCCGACAACGCCGCCGAGCGCGCCCCAATCATTGAGATCGCGCGGCGTCCAGCTGACGTCGATGCGCAGCGTCGGCCGGCGCTTTTCCTCGAGATGATAGCCATAGCGCGGCGTGCGCCCGGTGAGACCGGCGGCGAGCGCCGACGGCCCGCCTTCGAAATTGGAGCGCGCGCCGAGCACGCTGTTGCAATAGATGACGACGCCGGTATCGCCATAGGCGACATGCTCGCCGAGCACCGGCGGCATGATCGTCTGATAGTTGATGCAGGTATCCGTCATGAGCACACCCAGCGCCGCGAAGGCGGCGATGGCGCGCCGCTCGCGCTCCAGCATCCAGGGCTGTTGCCGCAGCCGCGACGCCGCGGCGAAATCGGTGCCGCGGGGATCGGTGATTGTCGGCACGCGCACGCGCCGCTGCGCTTCGGGGAAGCTCGCCCAGCGCTCCAGCCAGTCAATGCCGGCATCGCCCAGCGATTCCGTATCGGCCATGATATGCGCCTGCGTCACCGGCGC
>Ga0335073_10011378_pt1 | contig 12490 bp, 13 predicted proteins | sample Lox_Sample_22_FD_207093 | JGI IMG/M metagenome (GOLD analysis project Ga0335073, IMG submission 207093) | Soil microbial communities from Loxahatchee National Wildlife Refuge, Florida, United States - Lox_Sample_2.2 | ecosystem: Environmental > Terrestrial > Soil > Wetlands | place: USA...
TGATCACGGCTCGCTGCTCATAACAGGTGGCTTATAGGGATTATGTGGATCCAAGGATGAGGAATACAAAAATGAAATTTAAGAGTGAAAATTACAGGTCTCGTGAAGGCTTCCGTAAAGTCCATGTTGTCACCAGTGCCGACCGATTTTGCACTATACAGACTCACCACCGACGACAATGCCCTACGAAAAACGTGGCATATTCCGCCGAAAGTGGCGGTAGAATGTGTACATAGCTTTTTCAATACAAACCTAGTAAAAGACCGCCTTTCAAAGGAACTCGAACTTCACGAAATTTTAGCTATGTGGGTACGGGTCGGTTTCGCACTTTAGGAATACCACTTTGAAAAACGTCTGACGGCAGATTGACCTCCGCTGTTGTGTGTCACGTCCTCCGGCACTGCGCCGAGAACAGGGTTTTGCACGCACAAGATTCGTTCCTTTTTTAGGGCAAGCAGTTCGCTGCATCGCCATCCAATAATAGCTAGAGTAGATACGGCAGGCCCATCTTCACCCTTGGCCCAATTACGCCGCTGCGAGCTCCTTTGGGCGCTCATGAATTTCCTCTTTGGGACTATCACCTCCCTGGACAACACGTATCAGTAGTTCACTCCCCACTGCTTCAAAGCCCATATTCAGATTCCACCCTCCACACCCAGTTTCTCACCCATATCTAATAAGTCTCATTCTTTTCAAGCCGTTGTAGTGAGCTTACTTCGCCTCTTCAAAATTGGGTTTCATTTCAATATTTCATTGCTGCTGATGGTCGACACTGGCGAACGCTTACTATAAGAACAAGAAGAGTACCCAAAAATAAACAATCAAAGCAGACTTCCATAACTGCGGACCTCATTCCATAGGTCCATTGCAGTTTCATCCATGGCATCGGGCGCCCACACGTAGCTCATGAGCAACTCCTTTACGTCGGACCACTCCACACTGTGCGTCAGCCAGCTCAGCCTCTCTGTAAACCAGTCCCTCTCCGGCATCCCGGTAGCCGCTACTCCGACCACGAAGAGGATCCAAATTAGCGCCTCAGCGCTCTCATCATGGACGTATTCCAAGCAGCCTGAATACTCGAGCGCCGCCCTTGCCATGCGCACCAGCCGCCCAAGCAAGCCCAGGGCCGGCGGCTGCGGGAACAAAACGCCGACGTCGAAGATCAGTGTCACTAGCCTGACTGGCTCGTACAGAGGCCCGCCGGCGGTGTACTCTTGAGGGACCGAAAATATGGCGTGATGTAGCGCTGTGCTCTCTCCGACCAGCGCCATGAAGTTGATGTTGCGCAGCTTGCCTCGAGGGAGGGCGTATCCCACCGCGACGGCGCGCTGCAGCCGGTCGAGCACCGAGGCTAAGAGGCATGTGGTGCCGATCAGCACCTGCAATTGGGGCAACGAGGAGCCAGGGGCGCGGGTCTCGCGCCGTTCGGGCCGCAATTCGGTCTGCGGTGCGAGCTGCGCTTCGGCTTCCAGCACGTTGAGGCTCAAGTCGGCCACGAGACCTGCAACCTCGTCGACTTCGACCCATGGCTCCACGGGCGCCCGCAATTCCATGGCCGCAATCAGTACGTCAAGGATCGCAATCACCTTGGCCACTGGCCGGCTTTTCAACGCGCCCAGCCCACCGTGCCGCGCCACAAGGTCGAACAGGCCGGCAATATGCGTTCGGTTATACTCCACCATCAGGAAGTCCCAACCCTTCGGCATATGCGATATACGGAAGGGGTGCGGGATCGGTTTATGCCTGCCTACGGGTTGCCATTGGCCGCGGGTTTCGACTGTCGTAGCAAGAATAGACAAGAGCAATTGCTCTGACGGTGCCTTGCCCTTACATACGAGAGATATTTCGTCATTAATGAGGTGCAGGGCCGCTGCGCGATGTAAGAGTATCTCACGGGTCATGGTTTCCACTAATGCTTGCCGTCGTTGGTCGCGGTGGACAGCTGAAGCCCAAATTTGAGCATGAATGACCATACTTGAAGAGCGCATTATGGACTCCCAGAACTCGGTAATTGCAGTTTGGGGGTAGGCAGCCGCCAGGACGTCGGTAAGTTCTAAGTCAAGTTCAGCTTTTACTGAGCCTCCAGTGACGGATAGTAGAGAGCATACGATGTTTGATTAATTCATGTGATAATGGTGACCACTTCCGCTGGGATGTCGGCATGATGTTGGTGCTCAGCAAGGGCGAACAAATAAAGTCAAGCGGACCCAGGTTCATGCTAGTATGCAGAATCTGGGACTGTTTATGTTTAACAACAGGGGGAGTCCACATAATGAACTTGACCTTCTTAGCGTCCTCAATGAGCTTTCGCCGGCGAATATTTTTTGTGATATAGGAGCGGGCATTGGTAAGATTCTGCTTTCGTACTATCGGATCGTCATTGCTAAGGTCTACGAACTGGTAGACCTTGCATGATGGCTCAGTATTACTCTCTTCTTGCGATGTACCATTATCCGATCCGGATCGACGTTTAGATATCGTCTGGGCGGAACTTGGCGGAATTTGGTCGGTCATGGTGTTTCCCTGACCTCTCTTCATCTAACTACTACTTGGTTAGATTAGTAAGAGTCTCTATAGGTTTCTTGTCTTGATGAGTGCTTTATTCTAGAGGCTGACTGAGTGATTCAGGAACTGAGAACAGAGTTTGCTGATAACGAATTGACAAGACTCGAGGGGGTCTTAAACGGAATCACGATTCGTGGCGTTAGCCCCAGATAGCATGAGCGGGGGACGCGTGACACATGGCCAGTCAAATGTCGCTCAGCTGTCATGCCCAACCGGGGACACGGTCTTCGGATATCGAAAGCGGAGCGCAGTGGTGGCATTTCTTCTTTTAGCGGGATGAATTGCGTTCAGGACGATGGTGGTTCAACGGATCCGTCACACAGCAACGAGTGACAGCAGTGCTGAGATCCACAGAGCCGGTAGTGTTAACCGAAGAGAGATGCTCGATGCCCTGTCTATCAGGGTCGAGTACTACAGAGCCCGAAGGCAATGGCCCAAAGGGAAATGAGCAGGACTTACGGCAGGCGCCCTCTGAAGGAAGATGCCGACTTAATAGTGCTGGTATGTTCAACCCTACGATGAAGAAAAGATTCCACGAGCAACAGTACGAATAGAGACAGTCTCACCACTGTAGAGATCATCCTGCTGGCGGCGGTTTTGCATCATCAGCTATCATTCTCCTTGACCTAACTTACGGCATGAGCAGAGTCGAAAATTGCGTGGACGCCGTCCACCACTATAGATACCTAGCGTCTGCTGTCCAGCATCTTTCTAATGATTCTTGTCTAGAGGTTTCTTCCTGCTTTGGCCGCGTCGCTGCCACCTCCCTCTTGCTTGTATCATTCTTTATGAACGATCCCCCACACTGCCGACAGCCCGTGAACCCCACTAGATTTAGCAGGGTCAATGCCCTAACTATTGCGGGTACCCCCACTATAAATAGGGGGCCAATGGTATCAGGTGCACGTGGTAGTTGGAAGAGAAAGCTTCTACAACCGATAGTTCTGGCATCGTGGGCGACATCGTTGTGCTGCCCTGTCAAGGTTGAAGAGCTGGAGGCGGCATGCGCCATTGGCTAGTGAACTCGGAATACTCCTTTGCTTTGAATACTTGAATCACGTGGGTGATGTTACGCTTATGTAAAGGCGGACTTGACCTCTGGTCAAGCGCAGCGGCCAGCCAGCAATTAATTAGACAGGGCCTGCGATTGGCGTGTAAGTTGGCAAGTTTACCGCTGAAAACGGCGTCACAAACAGCCAAAAACGGCGGTCAACTTGCCATCAGGTTGTTAAAAGAAGTAATATTTCCTTATTCAGTTACCTTTCATTTAAGAATCCTTGTTCTACACTCTAATCCCACAACCTGATCGTACGACGCGGCCTCGAAATCAGGCCCCCGGCTAAGAGGCGGCTGAGTGAACCTGAGCTTGCCCTTTAGTAAATAATTGCGAGGCTGCTAAGACGACAGGGTAAATGATTCGATCACGTTTTGAGCATCCAAAGCTTAAAGACCATAATGCTACTGTGCCACCAATACGACAACTCCTTGTTCAGATTGCAAAAGATGAATCTAGGAAAGACCATTGTGTAAAGAGTTCGAGTGTCAAGCCCCTCGGAGAAGACTCCAGCTGAAAAGCATCCCACAAAACCAGAACATGCAGGAAGGATACATGACGCATGTATATTCCCAAGAGCCCAGACATCCTGTTGGTCGCTCAAGCACCAATGGCATGGCATATACGTGTCTATTGCACGACAAACAAGGTTGGAACTTGGAAGGGAGTTCATGTTTGATCTGGCTGGATGTCTGGGTCCAGCTGAGAACCAGAATTTAAGTCAATCGAAGCTTTATTGCAGACTGTGCCATTTCATGCAGGCTGTGCCATTTCAAGGCGAAATCAGGACATGTTCTCGTACCTGGTCAGGGTCTCGGTCTACCGCGAACACTTTGGGGCTCGTTCGTGTCCAAGCTATTAGTTAGCTAGCTAGTTCAAGCAGTGACCACTTAAAAGGCTTTTTTTTAGCGCGCCACTCTAGTAGCTAGTAAATTTGCTTGTTGTTCGAGTGCACTTGCAACTTTGCCCAGCATTCACTAAAATAGAGACTTCTGCATAGCTCTCTGCGCCGCATATCGACCACATTCGTCCGTGCAAATCTCTCACTGGACAGTAGGCGAAAAGATGCAGCCTTGCCTGAGACCATGGCCTTCCTCTTACCTAAGATTAATTGTGTCACTTTGAAGTGAAAGAGAATAAGAGCGGACAAGGTGCGTGCGTTGCTGGAGGAAGTGCAGTAAGACACAGCTTCTACTCGACACGAAATTTTGATCCTGAGCTCAAGTTGAAGACTACACCAAAACGATCATGAAGCTCTTCAACTTCCTCTCAAGCACCTGTCTTCTTTCATCCTTGGTACTAGCCCAAGATGATGCCACTCCTGGCGTGAGCAATGCTGCCCTTCAAAGTCTTCATCTCAATATCAAGCCATTTTACGTACCCTCTGGCGCTATCTCCTTTCCTGGCGAGGCTGGCATCCGAACCGGCCAGAATGCCTACGTTAATCTGACCGTAGTGGATCCAAATCCAATCATCGGCACGACTACTTTCTGCAGCACTCACTGGCCGTATTATGGCCCTGGGAGTCTAGGATTTCCAACCGCAAGCTCACCGGTACGTCTTCAACAATAGCGCACTGGAGCAGACAGGATGCTAATGCTGATAGCAAAATTGCGACAATCCCAACTTCAGCGTCTGGTATAGTCCTGACTCTTTCAATACTCTGGATATAAGTGCTTTCACGCTGTTTGTGAAGCAGGTCGTTACTGCCGGCGTAAGTGGGCCGTATTCTTCTGGCATCGTTGTTGCTCTGACGCCTTGCTTACAGAATTCCAAAGTGGTTCTTGCAACTGCGCAAGGCTCTGCTGATTTCGGAGGGATCAATACGCCAGCAAACAATGAGTATTGTAACCATGGTGCATCGGGGGTGGTAGGGTGTTCTATCATCAAACATGTCAACATTACTGTTACCTTGACATTGTTCTAAAACGAGCGATCCATGCGTCAGTCTTTGCGAGGAGAAGTCGGGTATTTTGCCAGCGATCATGCACGGACGAGCAGCACTCATGTATCAAGGACAAAAGGGCCACAGAAACGGCAGATGCGTACCCTGGTCAGAGCTCTTGACAGCTGAAGCTATGGTCGACAGATATTGTTGTCGCACTGCTTTCGACGCTCATGAGCCAATGAATTCATGACACGAGCGAGATGGGTGGATCTGGGGAGTTTCTGGTTTGTATTGTACTTTTGTTTACAGACGATTCGATTTCATTTGCATGTGCTTGATGATGTCGATTATAGCTCGTCAATCTCTTAAAGCTTTTCTTCGTGTTTGCCGCGTGTTAGCAATGTTAATAGGAACCAATCAAGGTGAAGCATCACGACAACAGGAAAGAAAAGCCAAACCGCAGATCTGATCGAACTTAGTGAATGACAATTGGGACATTTGAATTCCGTAGCATCAAGCAAATGATGATGGTTGGAAAATCGCTCAAGAAATGCGCTAGTGTATGTGATATAACTGCATCAGTCACAGAGAGTTTACACCGGTCGACCCGAACGGTTCTTCGCTAGAAATAAGAGACTCTCCTAGACAATTATACTGTGGTGATGCACTGGACCCCTTCCACTAACAATGCAATCAGGCAAATGCCGAAAATTACAGGTTGTATGGAAGGTCGAACAAGTCCGATGTTGTCGCAGGTGTAGTATGAATTTGCACAGACAAAAGCAGTCGCACGGCGTACAGCAACACATTGAATCAATGGCCTCCAACAACTCTCCAGAGTAGGTGCAGTTTGCAGAGACAAAGCAGTGCGTAGCATGATTTGACCGTGAGCAATCAAGGCTGCTGACCTGTGGACAAAAAGTAAAAAGAGGAGAAAAAAGAGAAGCAAAATGGTGGTACTGGGAATCGCACCCAGGCTGAGACCATACCACCCGGGAAAGTTACTCTTACCATCAAATATATATGAATGCAAGAGCACACCCAACACCGAAAATGGGTTTCCGAAATGCCTTCCCACACACCCGTAATTGAGTCAACGAGCAACTTGATAGCCCGCCGCGGGCACCCCGAAGTATGCGTCAATCTCATGTCGAGAAAAAGTTTCAAATACTGGAGATGCACAAAATATAGAGCGTTTGATGCCTATGACAGGGCTTTGTGCTTTTGATGAGTTTGAACTGCTTAGGGCTGCTCAAGTTCCCCTTAGGGCTGCTCACGCACTGCTCAGGCTAAAGCAGCGGCTGCTCAGTTCCAAAGACGGAAATGGAATCTGGCCTCGCAACATTAGGGCATAAGTATCTCTGTTGTGGCTGCATGAAAACGCATGAGAGTTGCTACGGCTGAGTGGCTGCCGAAGGAAGTTAACCACTAGATACCAGATGTCGTCGTCATAGAAGAAATCAATTGATTCCAAGATGAGAGAGAGAGTATTCTACATATTCTTTGACCGTATGTAGTACCTTCTTCGGGCCAAGTTACGACTCAGGGCCTGCACCATCATCGCAAGATAGCCGTATGTACGTAGTAGGGCCGGCTGAATGATTACTGCGTCCAGGAAGTAAAGATTGAACTACAATTCCAACTTCTCGAATGGCAACGTATCAATTTCTTCGGTGGAAGCTCTCTCCTCGGGCATTGATGTAAGGCGTGGCTGTAGTGTCGACCCGCATCCAAACTTCGGGTCGACAAGGGTCTCTCGTCGACCAGCAAGTCGCTTGGCTAGAAGTCCCAGGGCTATTTTATATTCCTTTCATAACCACGACCTCCCCAAGAAGGACTGAATCAAAGATTCCCTAAGCAAATTCGGAGATCCAGGAAACGTGGATGCCGCACATCACTTGATTTCTGTCGATGATCTCTTTTTTCCTCAGTTGAAAGTTTCAGCCACGTCACGCATCAATTTCTCCTTCAATGGCATCGGAAAACCTCGAGATCACAGAATACAATGAAGCTGGAAGTCTTGTCGCGTCATATGTTTCTTCTATTAGTGACAAGAAAGACCTGACACCTGGAGATCGCAGGGAGCGCGTAGACATTATCGTGAGCATGTCGAGTTTGTTCTACTTCTGTTAACGAATGGCTGACCACAGGTAATACAGATTCCCACGAGAGACATTTCAAAATCTATATGGCAGACTCTCTTAGACGTGTTTCTACCGGCCGGATATCCTCATAGCGTCACCGAAGACTGTGCGTTTAGATATCTTGAAAAACTCAGCTGCATTCAGAGGGCTAACCACATCTAGATACGTCCTATCAGATTTATGTAAAAAAGAGAATCGGAAACCAAGGAAATGATTCAAACGATTTCTAATGATTACTTAGGACTCTCTACAAGCGTTTACAAGCTCGATCGCGCATATGCTCTCGTCTAGAGCAGTACTAGAGGGTGGGTACAGAAGCTTTATGATTTGCCAACCGAAAGGGGCCTATCCCAAAAACCCTCTCCAAAACTCGAAACCGATTGGTTCTCCAAGCCGACACCTATTAACAGAAGCACCCCATCTGTACAATGCAGAGCTAACATTTGCACTCAGGAGTGGGCGTCGGCGATGCGTCAGCCTCGCCTACGGCCGCGCTTCTCTTCTCAGTAATCCAAGAGTCAGCGGGGCGGCTGGCGACGATACTGTTTGCGCACCGGCTGGGCACGTCGCTGGAGCCCGAGTGCAAGCGCTACAGGCTGGCGGCCGACGTGTTCAACGACGCAGCCAAGATCCTGGACTGCCTGTCGCCCGCCTTTCCTCGGCCGCTGCGCGTGCTCGTGCTCAGCGCAAGCAGCGTCTTCCAGGCGCTGTGTGGTGTCGCCGCTGGTAGCTCCAAGGCCAGTCTCAGTGCGCACTTCGCGCGGTGGGGTAATCTCGGCGAGCTTAACGCTGTGAGTCGTCACTAAACTGCGTCCCGATGGTGTGGTGGATTGCTGCAAGTGCTGATGCCATTGTTAGAAAGATTCTAGTCAGGAGACGATCATATCACTCCTTGGCATGTTGGTGAGTGTAGTTGAAACTTCGATGCTGTGGCATCCGACGGCTTCCGTACCCTAGGACACTGACCCCCGCTTCAGGCAGGCAGTCTTGTTGTTTCGTGGGTGGCTGCGCCGGTCACTACGTGGCTCACGCTTCTAGTCCTCCTCGGTCTCCATCTGTTAATGAATCGCGCTGCAGTGCGGTCAGTCAGCATGCGATCACTGAACAGACAGCGCGCGAATATCGTGTTTGCGCATCTGCTGGCGTACGATAAGCTGCTGAGTCCGCAGGAAGTAGCAAAGAAGGAGCGCATATTCGAGCGCGATGGCGTTCTCAGATGGGTCGATGACCACGTGGTTGGTTATGGTAGAATATCAGTTAACTTGGAAACGTTACTCGCTCGCGGCATGGGCGGCAGCGATGGTAACACTAGGTCAATCAATCTCGAGGCCTCCCATCGGTTATCGGCACTTCTTGGTATCTTTGGAAGGGAACAGTATATCTTGTGGTTCGATCAGAGGAAGTCGACTGCTTACATCACGCTGAAAGAGGGCGCCACAGTTCGTACGCAGCTCAAATCCTGGCTTCATGGCCTGGTACTGGCGCGATCGAGTGCAGAGCGAAGCAAAGGGTCTACTGTTACCGCATCGAACTCCCGCATGCTGGAAGAGCTTACGGAAACGTTGGAAAGAGTATCGCAGCTGTTTGACGAAAATGAAAGTCGCCTCGTTTCGGTTGGATGGGACTTGGATATCGCGGCGCTGGAAACGCAGCCGGGCACACGGGTCAAAGTGCGGCAGTCCAATTAGCATTGGGCGTCCAGAACCTCATCTACAATGCGAAAAAATGCCATGAATTAAGTTTAGAACCCGAGAGTCATAGCCATGTACTGTATTCGCGGCATCCCACTCGCTACCAAGAGTCGAGCCGCAAATTTAACCTTGCACAAGGAATTTATTGCTTCTGTTTCAGGGTCGCGGCATGGAGCGATCAGAGCATCTCACCGCTCCTGGCCACGTCTCATCGACCTTCCGCTTTGGAGCCGCACTCCACTTCTTATTTTTGTACCCGGGACGCCATATTTCCAGTGGCTGCCGGGCCGCGCGGGCGTTTTGAGAAAAAAAAGAAGGAAGATCTTCTAGAAGGTGATTAGAAGGAGTGCACGGGCAGGGACAGCATGCGCACTGACGACAGACTGCCGAATAAGTTGAGGTTTGAATGACTGTGCTTAGTGGCCAATGGCAGGTGTTGAGATGGCCCAAGCAAAAACGATGCCAACAACATGCAAGCAGCATGCACGCACAAAGGGAATAGGTTCGGGAATTAGATCGCGAAAAAGGACGAAGAGCCGTAGAATCCGGTTGGAAGGCTGCTGCCGACGCCCTGATTGTCATATGATGCGGAGTTCGACGCTGTGGCTGTCCGCCATCGGCCGCAAACGGAAATGTTCTGGAACAACAGTCGAAGGATTGAAGAACAAGGAGTCGAGTACGCTATTGAGCGCACGGGAACAAGCCACGAGAGGGGAGGCAAGGGCGAGAGAGGGAAGATCTCAAGAGAGGCTGACCCTCTGACTTTGATGACACTGACCGAGCTCGCAATCACCGGAGTCACTTGCCTACCTAGGTGGGTTGAACGGGTCTGATGATGCTGTTGATAATGCTGCCGCTGCTGATGCCGATGATGGTTATGGCATTCAGAAAAGCCAAACGGTTGTTCGGCGCGCCATGACACACACTCAAACAATCAGCAAAGGTCCAATGAGTTTTCGCCATCGCTCTCGCGCGAACTGGATCATGTAACGGCGTGGCTCCACTTATCCTTTGTTCATCCGTCTCACCATTTCGTAACCAGTCTCGGCAGGCTCCAACTCTCTCCGCTGTGGGCCACAGTGGTATTTTTTCGCCTTTGCAAGTTTTCGCTCAGCGCTTACTCATTAAACCGGTCGGGCAGCGCGACTAGCATCTGGATGTGGCAAGCAGATGGAGGAGCTACAGCGGAAGACTGGACGCAAAGGGCTATGATGTGACATGTCTCTTTGCGGTACCGTTTGGGCGGAAGCAATCCGGCGGCTTTTGCCGCTCAGATCAGCGAGGTGGAAAGACAAAGGGCGTACGCTCGGCCCTTCTTTGCGTGAAGCATGTCATGGAATCGCTATGCCGCCGCCACTAAGCCAGCCCCAAGGCTAGCAAGAGCCTGTCGCGGGACCATGCTGACGGCGCGGGCGCAATGGACGAGACAGAGAGTCATAACCGACCGTGGACATAGGCTGGACGAGGTCGAGCACCAAGCAAGAAATTGATTGACTGATGACGACGGAGCCGTGCCGTGCTGATGCGGCCGGCCCTGATGCTCTTTGCCGCTTCCAAGGTAGCCTCAGCGAGAGAAGTAGCGAGAGCGCGGTAGTCATAGGCCGCCAGATTGCCGACCGGAAACAATATACACACGACTATACAGGATACGAAACAGAAAAGTCGGTGCGAGGACACAGGCATCGAGCGAAAGCGAGATTAGTGATGGGCAGTGTGAATGGCCAGACCGTCACTCCGGGCGTTGGTTAGGCCGCGTGTGGGAGTGGATCAAAGGCCCCGTGGCATGGGAGAATGCATGCACGTCGGTCGTCGCATGGCTCTTGGCTTGAAAGAAATCGAAGGGATGGATTGGCCTGGAGGGGAATGGTAGGAATTGGCACGGGCATGGCCCATGATGGCTTTTTTCGCCTTTGTTTGGGACCAATGTGAGCGGGCAGCGGTGATGCGGTGGCCACCCAGCCCATGCCGGGCCATGCCAGCCCATTGCCAGCCCATGCCCAGTTGCGCTCATGCTCTGAAACTAGGCCCGTCTAACCCGTGTGTGCCGTTGAGACGACCTTCTAGCGTGCTTCTTTTCAGCCTTTACACGGCTAGCGCCTTGCCTCTCGAACCAACTTGACGCCCCTTCTCCACTCGGCGCTGGATAGCGCTCATCCACCCACTAATACGCAACCAGAACCCCCCATCTGCCTGTCACGCACACTCACGCACTCACTCTCTCATGCTGCTTCCTTACAAACGCACTCACCTACCCATTTTCTTCTGTCCGACCGCCTTCATCCTCACCGTCCGGCATTGGGACGCTCTGCTCCCTCTGCCTTAACATCCTCATCTCCGCCATCCTCGCACTTTCCCTCTTTGTCCTCACATTGGTGGGCCCGCCTGGCTGCACAGCCCTACGCATCGAAGCAGCTCCTCCTCCTGCTAGCCGCCTGATCGCAAAACTCCGCCGCACTTTGCTAGCCTGCTGCGACTCATTTGCCTCCCATCTCTACCCTCGCTCTCTTAAGCCTACTGCCTCCTGCAGTCCCGACGTCTCACACGCTCTCCGTCACCCAAACGTTCCTAGCATCTCACCGGCTACCTGCTCTTCGCTCACACGAAACAAATCTTGAATCTCCCTCGCACGAGACACCAGCCTTTATCCGGCCTTCCTCGCAATCTCGATTCTTTTTCCGCGCGAACGAAACACGTCGCTGCGTCACACAAATCGACACTGCGTTCCGCCTTGAATCTTAATTCTCCTCCGATGCTGCAATAATAGAGGGACCTAAGCACTCACAACTACTGCACCGCAAGAGCCCTCGGCCCTTCCCTTTCGACCTCTACCTTTCTAATCGTCCTCTTCCGCGGCCAAGCAAACTGGCTTTCCACCGTCGTCGCACGCAGCCATCGCTGTGCTGTAACTCTCAGGCAAGCGACTTAGAAAACGGTGAGAAACCTCGACTGCTGGTTAGGAGATCGACCAAGGGAGGCTGGAAGAACGTTGTTATGAGCAATCGCAAATCACTACCACCATTCTTACGATTAAGAACCTCATCCGCCTCGATAGACACCTCAGTCTCGAACCAGTCGCATTCTCCCTCGAAACCTCGGTTGTCTGCAGACTGCAGCGACATCGAACCGTCCGAAGGAGAAGAAGAAAAAT
>Ga0335073_10011379_pt1 | contig 12489 bp, 14 predicted proteins | sample Lox_Sample_22_FD_207093 | JGI IMG/M metagenome (GOLD analysis project Ga0335073, IMG submission 207093) | Soil microbial communities from Loxahatchee National Wildlife Refuge, Florida, United States - Lox_Sample_2.2 | ecosystem: Environmental > Terrestrial > Soil > Wetlands | place: USA...
GCTCCTACTACGAGGACTGGGAAGACCAGGAGATGTTCGTGACCCGCGACCCGCTGGGCAACCCGGTGGATCGCAGGCATCCGTGGAACCAGCACACGATCCCGCGCCCGGCCAAGCGGGACTTCGACAGCAAGTACAGCTGGGTCATGTCGCCGCGCTGGTTCGACGGCACGAACCACCTGGCCGCCGACACCGGCGGCGGCCCGATCGCCCGGCTCTGGGCGACGGCTCTGGGCGGCCTGGTGGACTTCGGCTACGTCAAGTCGACCGGCAGCAGCGTGCTGATCCACCTGCCCCGCACGGTGACCAAGCCCGAGGTCACGTTCGAGTGGAAGATCCCCAGGGACGCCGCTGGCGCGCCGCTGTCCAACGCCATCGAGCGCGACCGGGCGCGGACCTACTTCCAGGCCTACGCGGCCGCGTGTGCCCTGCACTTCACCGAGAAGGCCCTGGCCGAGATCCGGGCCGGGCGGACCAAGACCTGGGAGCCGTTCAGCGTGCCCGACGAGGCGAACAGCTGCGGGTTCACCGAGGCGGTGCGCGGCGTGCTCTCGCACCACATGGTTATCCGCGGCGGGAAGATCGCGAACTACCACCCGTACCCGCCGACCCCGTGGAACGCCAGCGTCCGCGACAGCTTCGGCACACCCGGGCCCTACGAGGACGCGGTGCAGAACACGCCGATCTTCGAGGAGAACCCGCCCGATCAGTTCAAGGGCATCGACATCATGCGCGCCGTGCGCAGTTTCGACCCGTGCCTGCCCTGCGGCGTGCACATGTACCTCGGCAACGGCAAGATGCTGGAGAAGGTGCACTCGCCGATGACGGTGACGTTGTCCACATAGAGGTCTGGCACCGGCCCGGGCCCGCTCCCGGGCCGGTGCAACCTCACCGGCCGCCCGGACGACCGGCAACGGAGGCGAGACGATTTGAGCGGTGTTCGAGATGTCGGCGCGCGGGTCGAGGAACTGCTCGGCGCTTTGCGCTCCGGTACGGTCTCCGGCGTGGCCCCGGCCGCCGAGGAACTGGTCCGGCTGCTGGTCGGCCTGTACGGCGACGGGCTGGGCCACATCGTGGCCGTGCTGCGCGACCAGGGTGAGCCCGGCGTGGCGATGCTGCACAAGCTGGCCGAGGATCCCCTCGTCGAGAGCCTGCTGCTGCTGCACGACCTGCACCCGCTCGACGTCGACGCGCGGATCCAGCGCGCGCTGGACCGGGTGCGGCCGTACCTGGGCTCGCACGCCGGAGGCGTGGAGTACCTCGGCGTGCGCGACGGGGTGGCGACGCTGCGGCTCGAGGGCAGCTGCCACGGCTGCCCATCGTCCACGGTCACCGTCCAGCTCGCCATCGAGGGCGCGGTGGCCGACGCCGCACCCGAGGTCACCAAGGTTGTGGTCGAGGGCATGACCGCGCCGCCCGCCCCGGTGCTGCTGCAGATCGGTCGTCGCCCGGGGTCTGAAAACAACGAAGATCATCTTGAACGTGACGCCACGTGGGTAACCCTGCCGGCCATCGGCCCGCCGAGTGCGCGGCCGGTGCTGGCGACCGCGGGCGACGTCGCCGTGCTCGTCTGCTCGGTGCGCGGCACCCTCTACGCCTACCGTGACGGCTGCGCCGCGTGTGGCTCCTCGCTGGCCGACGGCGCACTCGAGCGCGAGCGGCTGGCCTGCCCCGGCTGCGGAACGCACTACGACGTGCGGCTGGCCGGGCGGGGCCTGGACGACCCGGCCCTGCACCTCGAGCCGCTGCCGCTGCTGTCCGACAGCACAGGCGTTCGCGTCGCGGTGCCCGAAGCGATCCGCTCATGAGTGCCGTCGTTCCGCAGCCGCGCCGGGGCGTCGTGCCGGAGGTGCGCAGGAGTGGGGTGCCGGAGGTGCGGAGTGGGGTGCCGGAGGTGCGCAGGAGTGGGGTGCCGGAGGTGCGCAGGAGTGGGGTGCCGGAGGCGTGGCAGGGTGCGGTGCCGGAGGCGTGGCAGGGTGCGGTGCCTCAGACGCGCCGGGGTGCGGCGCCGAAGGCGAACAGTGTGGTGGGACCCACGCTGTTGCTAGAGGAACAGCGTGGGCACCACCACATCACTCGCGGTGGTCCGGTGCCGGAGGCGCGCGGAGGCGCAGTGCCTGAGGAGCGCCGGTGAGCGGCAGCGCCGGCCTGCGCCGGTTTGTTCCCGGCGCACCCGGGGAAGCGCCGGAGGCCCAGCCCGCCCAGCCAGCCGAGGCGGCCCGGTCTGCCCCCGAAGAAGCCTGTGAATTCTGCGCCACCGTCATTTCGGCCGACCACGGCCACGTGGCCGACCTCGACTCCTCGACGCTGATGTGCGCCTGCCGCGCGTGCTACCTGCTGTTCACCCACTCCGGGGCCGGTCAGGGATGGCGGGCCGGGCCGGGAGAAGGGGCCGGCCAGGGGTCGGAAGAGGGGACCGGCCAGGAGCGGCGGGCCGGGCCGGAAGAGGCGGCCGGCGGGCGGCCCGGACCAGAGCAGGGGGCCGGCCAGGAACGGCGGGCCGGGCCCGGCCAGGAACGGCGGATCGGCCGGGCCCGGTACCGGTCGATCCCGGACCGCTACCGCAGCGACCCCGGTCATCCGCTCACCGTGGCCGAGTGGAATGCGCTCGAGATCCCGGTCGGGCTGGCGTTCTTCCTGCGCAGCTCGGCCAGCGGTGACACCACCGCGTTCTACCCCAGCCCCGCGGGAGCGACCGAGTGCCGGCTCGACCTGGACGCGTGGGGACGGATCGTCGCTGAGCATCCGCTGGTGGCCGCGGCCGCGCCCGACGTCGAGGCCGTCCTGGTCTCGCGCGGCCCGCTCGACCAGGACGGCGTCGACGCGTTCCTGGTACCGATCGATGCCTGCTACGAGCTGGCCGGGCGGATGCGCCTGCTGTGGCGCGGCTTTGACGGCGGGGCCGAGGCGAGGCAGAGCGTCGCCGAGTTCCTCGATCGCGTCCGGGCGCGCTCCCAGGACCTGGGCCAGGAGCGCTGAAGTGGCCGAGCTGGTCTTCGACTGTGTGGGTGCCCATGCCGACAAATACGCGGTCGCCCCGTCGATGTCGCTGACCCTGCGGATCGCCGAGACCAGCGGGCAGAAGGTGGAAGCGATCGCGCTGCGCTGCCAGATCAGGATCGAGCCGACCCGGCGGCATTACACCGATGCCGAAGCCGAGCGGCTGAACGACCTGTTCGGCGACACCCAGCGCTGGGCCGACACGCTCAGGCCGCTGCAGTTCACCACGGTGTCGGTCATGGTGCCCGGCTTCACCGGCGCCATGGAGCTCGATCTGCCGGTGATGCTCAGCTACGACCTGGAGATCGGCTCGACCAGGTACTTCGCCGGCCTGGAGGGCGGCGAGATCCCGCTGCTGCTGCTGTTCAGCGGCACGGTGTTCACCACCGTCGACGGCCGGATGCAGGCCCAGCAGGTGCCGTGGAGCAAGGAGGCCTCCTACCGGCTGCCGGTCAGCCTCTGGCGCGAGGCCATCGACATGCACTTCCCGAACAGCGCCTGGATCAGGATGAGCCTGCAGACGCTGGACGAGCTGCAGCGCTTCAAGAACCGGCAGGCCCTGCCCACCTGGGACGCGACGCTCGCCGCCCTGCTGGCCAGGGCCGACGATAGTGCGGAGCACCAGCCATGAGGCTTGACCCCGGGCACCTCGAGCACGCCCGCAAGGTCGCTGACGCCATCCTGTACGAGGGCTACCTGCTGTATCCATACCGGGGGTCGGCGCAGAAGAACCAGGCACGGTTCCAGTTCGGGGTCCTGGTACCCCCGGCCTACCAGGCGGTCGACGCGTGCGAGCCGTCCGCCTTCCAGACCGAGTGCGTGGTGGAGTGTCCCGACGATGCCGAGGTGCTGGTCACGGTCCGGTTCCTGCAGCTGCAGCGCAGGATCGTGCAGGAGGTACCGCCGGACGGCGGACAGGCGCGTGATGTCGGCGCACTGCACGTGGACGGCATGGAGTACACCTCGTGGGACGAGGCCGCGGAACGGCAGCAGCAAGTGGCCGTCGGCGTGGCCACGCTGCTCGGCCAGGACCGGAACCTGGCCTTCCATGTCGGCTCCGGCGAGATCAGCGAGGATCTCACCGACGCCACGGGCCGCCTCGCCGGGCGGCTGATCCGGCGCTGGGCGGCGCTCGACGGGCTCATCCACGCCAGCGCCGAGCGCATGGCCGGCCCTTACGGGGCGCTGCGGCTGCGGCTCCGGGTGGAAAACCACTCCGCCCCAGAGCTCGCGCCGCGCACCAGGGACGACGCCCTGCGCCATTCCCTGATCACCGCGCATGCGCTGATCGGCGTGCCGGGCGGGACATTCCTGTCCCAGACCGATCCGCCAGAGTGGGCCGCCGCCGCGGTAACTGCCTGCACCAACATCGGTACCTGGCCGGTGCTCGCTGGCCCCGCGGACTGCCGCGACCTGATGCTGTCGTCGCCGGTGATCCTCTACGACCACCCCGAGGTCGCGGCGGAAAGCGCAGGCGACCTGTTCGATGCCACCGAGATCGACGAGATACTCACGCTGCGCACGCTGGCGCTGACCGATGCGGAAAAGCAGCAGGCGCGCGCGACCGACCCGCGGGCGGCCGAGCTCATGGACCGGATGGACAGCCTGCCGCCGGAGATGCTCGAGCGCATGCACGGAGCCATCCGGTACCTCAAGTCCGTGCCCGGTGCGTCGGCCGCCGGGACCGTACCGAGCCCGGGGGAGCCCTGGGCCCCGGCCGTGCCGGACGGGCTGCCCGGTGACCCGGTCACCGGCCGGCCGCAGGTCCCGTGGTGGGACCCGGGATCCGACAGCTCGGTGTCGCCACAGACCGATCACGTGGTTATCGCCGGTGTCCGGGTCGCCCGCGGCAGCAAGGTCAGGATGCGGCCGGGCTCCCGGCGCGCTGACGCACAGGACCTGTTCCTGGTCGGGCGCACGGCGCTGGTCGAGGCCGTCCTGCACGACGTCGACGGCCAGGTGCACGTGGCGGTCAGCCCGGAGCACGATCCAGCAGCCGAGCTGCAGCGAAGTCATGGCCGGTTCCTGTACTTCGCCCCCGACGAGCTCGAACCCATGGGGCCAGAAGAACCTGGTGCGTCGGCCAGGCCCGCGCCGAGTTGACCCGAGAGGAGGAAGACATGATCAGCAGGTTGATCAAGGCAGCAGTGCTTGCCGTGGTGCTGGCGGCGATTGTCCAGTCGCTGCCCGACATCAAGCGCTACCTCGAAATCCGCGAAATGTGACCGGCTGGCGCACAGCGTTCACTCAACCCCACGAGGCCTTACCCAACCCGCCCAAGGCGAGGCAGGAAGCAGGCGAGAAGTATGGAGACAGTTCTGGGTTTCGTGGCCGGTTACCTGGTCGGGACCCGCGAAGGAAAAGACGGCCTGGAGCGACTGCGTTCCTCCTGGCATTCGATCAGGACCTCGCCCGAGGTGCGCAAGCTGGCGGCAGAAGCGGTGACCTTCGCCGAGATGGCGGTACGGCGCAGTTCGGGCGGCGGGGGCCTGCGGCTCGGCGGGGCGGTGGGCAACGTCACCGACATGCTCGTGAAGCGGGCGGCTGGCGCGCGTGAGGGGTCACGCGCCGCCTGATCGCTCGGCGCGGCAGATCGTCCGCGGAGGCTGGGATCGCGGCGCGGGCGGGAGCATCGGCGCTGCCGCTTACGCGGGTCGCTTGCGCAGGTGCCGGTGCCCTTCGTTGGGGAACTTCGGCGGCAGCGGCGCGAGCACCGACTCCAGGACGTAACCGCACTTCTGCGCGACGCGGCACGAGCCCTCGTTGCCGACCGTGTGCAGTAGCTCGATCTCGTCGGCGGGCATGATGTCCTGCCCGCTGAACAGCCATTCCGTAGCGGTCTTGACGCAGCGAGAGGCGATGCCCGTGCCGCGGGCCTCGGCCACCGTCCAGTAGCCGAGGCCGGTCGCGAGCGTCTCCGGCGGGTTGGCCGCCTTGATGTGGAAGTGGCCGACGACCGTGCCCTCCTTTTCGATAGCCCAGCTCAGACAGGTGTCGTCCGCCCAGCCCGCGTCCTGGCGGGCGAGCATGGCGCGGGCCTGGTCCTCGTCGCCGATGGAGCTCACCAGCCAGCGGCGCATCGCCTCGTCGCGGTAGGCGGCGACAATCGCCGGGATGTCCGAGTCTTGCCAGGGACGGAGGGTCAGGGCCGGGGCGGTCGCAGTGGATTCCACGGTCAAAGTGATAGGCGACGTCATGCAGATCATCCAACAGCATGGCCACTCATCCAACGGCATGGCCATCCGTTATGCGCCCTGTTGCCCAAGTGCCATGCGGTGAGTCCGGCGGGCCCACACAGCCCACTGGTGAACGGTGGTCAGCGCGTCGGTGTGGCCTGATCCGGGGCGGCCGCGCCGGGCGTTGCCTGATCCGGGGAGCTGCGCATGGCCGACGGCGTGCCCGCGGCAACGGCATTCAGCGGGCCGTCTGCCGTCCGCTGGCCGCGGCGGCCGCGGAAGCGGGCCAGCAGGACCGCGAGCCCGAGAGCCCCGGCCGGCGGGAGGGTCATGATGGCGGGCAGCTGGTAGCGCCAGGAGAACTCGGTGAAGTCCGAGATGAGCAGGATCGCCACCGCGGACATGAAGAACAGGCAGCAGGCCAGGGCCAGCTCGCGGTCGGCCGGGGGAGGCACGGCGGAAGCCGGCTGACTGCGGCGCCGCTTGCGGCGAAGCCGGATCAGGCTGAGCGTGCCGACCAGCCCGAGCACGGTCGTGGCCAGGTAGAGCGGGCCCGGGGTAAAGCCGCCGTCGAGCTGGTAGGCGTGCAGGAAATCGGCCAGTGGGCGGATGACCGTAGCCTTGCCTCCCATGGCCGGGCTGAGCGGCTGGTAAACAAAGTCCGGCGGCGGATTTTGCACCTTCAGCCCAAGGATGATCACGCCCTGGGGATTGGTGCGGATGTAGTTCTCATAGCTGGGGTAAGTGGTCTGGAACTGCCAGCGCGAGATTGGTGTGTCCCCTGGGCTGGTGACCCGGGTCACCTCGTACAGGCGGGCCGCATCCGTGATGGTGCCTTCCAGCACCCGCAGCGGCTGCTGGACGAGGACGGCATGGATGAATGACGAGATGACCTTCTGCTGGCTCATGCCAGCTGGTGCGACGTAGAGCTGCAGCGGCGACGACGCATCGTGGTCGAGGCCGTCGGTGCCAAGCGCCTTCTGCTTGGGCGTCGGGCAAAGCGAGCGTTCGTATGAGGGGACCTTCAAGGTCGCGCAGTCCGCGGCCTCAGCCATCCGCCCATAGAGCTGCGATGTGCCAGCCCGGGATAGCCAGAAGTGCCCGCTGAACGCCGCGGACAGGCTCATGTAGCCCGCGATCGGCAAGACGAAGGCGATGCACATCAGCGCCACCGCGCGCAGCTTTCGCCACCAGCCGCCGACCGCGATCGCCAGGTAGATCACCACGGGCAGGATCAGGATCTCGGTCGCCTGGCCGATCGTCACCGACAGCCCGAGCGCGATCCCGGCCAAGGCGATGGCCCGCCGCGTCGGCCTCGGCTGCCACAGCAGCACGACGAGCGCAACCACCATCAGGGCGTCGAACCAGAGGTCGGGCATGATCGTCTGCTCGTTCTGCAGCTCGTAGGCGTCGAGCAGGACCGGCGCTGCGGCCAGGGCCGACAGCCAGCGCGGGACGCCGCGGCGCAGCAGTACCGCGTAGATGGCCACGCCCATCCCCAGCCCGACCAGATGCTGCATGGCGGTGACCAGCTGCAGGTTGCCAACCAGGAGGAGGGCCTTGAGCACTCCCTTATAGCCGAGCGGATCCGTGCCCGGCCAGGCGTTGTACAGGTACTTGAGGGTGTCGATGTACAGCAGCGCCGGCCGGTAGGTGACCTGGGCGATCACTCTCAGCACCAGCCCGGCCAGCAGCACCGCTGTCATCAGCCAGTGCCGCCGGGCCGCCGGGATGATCTGCCTGGCCCGATCGCGGAGCCGCGCGCTCAGCGTGTCCGGTTTAGCGGGCCCGGCACCCCCAGCAGCCGGGCTGGCGCCAGGAGAACCCGGCTGCCCGGTCGCGATCTTAGGCATTCGCATCAGGGACATCCACTGCATGGGGGCCATCGTTCAGCTGGCCATGATCACCGCTTGCCCAGACACATCTCATCGTGCTCGCTCGTCCTCGAGATTCGCTGAGTGTCCTGTCCGGGCACACAAATCCGCGCTGGTGAGCTTACCGGAGCGCGGACCCCGTCCGCAGGCAGGCTGGTCGCCGGTCACAATGGATTTTCGCACAATCACGGAATGTAACCGCACTCGCGTCACCCGTGGCTTGCGCCGTGCGCGCCTGGCCAGACTCAATAGGCTTGGGGTGTGCATCAGGACCCCCCGTCACACACCGCGCTGGTACGGCGAGCCCGCCGCATCGGCCGCGAGCTTGCCGTGCTCTACCCGGACGCGCACTGCGAGCTCGACTTCACCTCACCGCTCGAACTCCTGGTCGCGACGATCCTGTCCGCGCAGACCACCGACAAGCGGGTCAACCTGGTTACCCCCGTGTTGTTTGCGCGCTACCGTACGGCGGCCGAGTACGCGGCGGCCGACCGCGGCGAAATGGAAAAGATCATCCAATCGACTGGCTTTTTCCGGGCCAAGACGACCAGTCTCATCGGCCTCGGGCAAGCGCTGTGTGAGCGGTTCGGCGGAGAGGTTCCGCGGCGGCTGCGCGATCTCGTCACGCTGCCCGGGGTTGGCAGGAAGACGGCGAACGTGGTGCTCGGCAACGCTTTCGACGCCCCCGGGATCACGGTCGACACCCATTTCGGTCGGCTTTCCCGGCGCTTCGGCTGGACCACGTCGACCGAGCCGGACAAGATCGAGCAGGAGGTCGGGGCCCTGTTCCCGCGCCGGGACTGGACTTTCCTGTCGCACTGCCTGATCTGGCACGGCAGGCGGATATGTCACTCCCGCAGGCCCGCCTGCGGGGCGTGCACGCTAGCCAGCCTGTGCCCGTCGTACGGGGAGGGCCCCACCGACCCGGCGGTCGCGCTCAAGCTGGTCCGGCCGGGGCCGTTCTCGTGACCGGCGATGAGCCTGTCGCGGGCAGCGACGAGCCGTTGGCCGATGGCGACCGGGCCGTACCCGGGTGGCTGGCCAGCCTGGCCCGATCCGCGCCCAGCATGGCGGTGCCACGGCCGATGCGGCCGCCGCCGGATGGCGGCCGTCCGTCCGCTGTGCTGATCCTGTTCGGCGACGGGCCCGGCGGACCGGACGTGCTGCTCGTGCAGCGGAGCCCGTGGCTGCGCCGGCACGCGGGCCAGCCGGCCTTCCCGGGCGGAGCGATCGACGAGTCCGACGGCGGCCCGATTCCCGCCGCGCTGCGCGAGGCGGCGGAGGAGGCGCGGGTCGACCCGTCCGGCGTGCAGGTACTCTGCGTGCTGCCCGAACTGTTCATCTCGCGGAGCGGGTTCTCGGTGACTCCGGTGCTGGCCTGGTGGCGCGATCCCGCTCCGGTGGGACCCGGCGACCCGATGGAGATCAGCGCCGTGGCCCGGGTCCAGATCTCGGACCTAGCTGACCCGGCCAACCGGCTGACCGCCCGCTATCCGTCCGGGCAGAGCGGCCCAGCGTTCCAGGTAGGCGACATGCTGGTCTGGGGATTCACGGCGATGCTCGTGGACCGGCTGCTGGCGATCGGCGGCTGGGAACGTCCCTGGGACTCCGCGACGGTCCATGACCTCCCGCCCGATGTGCTGAGAGCGGCTATTGGCGGCCAGGCTCCGAACCCCTAGCACCGCTCCGATTTCCCCCTGAGCGGTGTGCCGAGGCGACAACGTACTCCCTTACGCGCTATACGGTTGGGCTCGTGCCGGGTGACTTTCTTGACCTGATTCTGGTCGTGCTCGTCATCGCATTCGCGGTGGCCGGGTATCGGCAGGGATTCATCATCGGCGTGCTGAGCTTTGTCGGGTTCATCGGCGGCGGCGCGATCGGCGCGGCCTTCGCGCCCAAAATTGCCCGTGCGATTACCGTCAACCCGGGCTGGCAGGCGGTAACGGCCATCATCGTGGTGTTCCTGGCCGCCATGATCGGCCAGTTGCTCGCGTCGGGCCTCGGCGTGACGATGCGGTCCCGGCTGACCTGGAGGCCGGCCACGCTGGTTGACTCCGTCGGCGGCGCCGTGGTCAGCGCGCTCGCGGTGCTGCTGATCGCGTGGGTGATCGGCTCGGCTGTGGCTTATGCCCCGTTTCCTGTCATATCCCGCCAGGTGAACGACTCCGCGGTGCTCAGGACCGTAGACCGGCTGATGCCCGCCGAGGCCAGCCTGCTGTTCTCCGACTTCCGGCAGCTGCTGGAGAGCGGACCCTACGCGCAGGTCTTCGGCGCGCTCGGCGCCGAGGGGGCGCTGGCGGTCGGACCGCCGAACCAGGCCGTACTGAGCCAGCCCGGGCTGTCCAAGGACGAGCAGAGCATCGTCAAGGTTAAGGGCATCGCGCCGAGCTGCTCGGAGCAGATCGAGGGCTCGGGCTTTGTGTACGCGCCCAACCACATCCTCACCAACGCGCACGTGGTAGCCGGGGTGACCGAGGAGCAGGACGTCTACCTCCCGTCGGGCCGGGTGCTGCCCGCGCACGTGGTGCTCTTCGACCCGAAGGTCGACGTCGCCGTCCTCGACGTGCCCGGCCTTGGTCTGCCCACGCTGGACTTTGCCGGCCAGGCGAAGGTCGGCTCGAACGCGATCGTCGCCGGTTACCCGCTGGACGGCCCGTTCACCGCCGTGGCCGCGCGCATCGGCGGCACCGAAGAAGCCACCAGCCCGGACATCTACCAGACGGCCCAGGTGACCCGGCAGATCTACGCGGTCAGGGCGGTCGTCGAGCAGGGTAACTCGGGCGGTCCGCTGCTCAACCCCACCAACGGCCAGGTCTACGGCGTGGTGTTCGCGGCGGCGACCTCGGTGAACGACACCGGGTACGCGCTGACCGCGGCCGAGGTGGCGGCCGATGCTCAGGCCGGAGCGAACCGCACCGTGGGCGTCTCCACCAACGGATGCGACTGAGCCGGCGTCAGCGAGCTGCGCCCCGCAGTGTTACCCGCAGCGAGTCCGGCGGCGCCGCCGCCAGGCCATCCCGCTCGACCAGGTCGGCCAGGTCCGCGGCAAAACGGGCGACCGCCGCCGCATCGAGCCCGTACGGGGGCGAGGCAGCGTAGCCGGCCACCCGCTGCCCGCCCCGGCGCAGCAAGGTGGCCGCGCCTCGGGCATTGCCGCGCTGCGCGTGCGTCAGGCCCACCGCTACCTGGGCCAGCCCTTGCCACAGCTCGCGCTCGGCGGAGGGCGCGGCCTTCCACGACGCCTCCAGAACCTCGTGGGCACGGAACGGGCGGCCGGCGTCGATCAGCTGCTGGGCGAGATCGAGCGCGGCGCCCGGGGCCAGCGCCTGCTCGTCGGGCGCCGGGGGTTCCCCGGCGGCATCGCGGCGCAGCGGCCGTCCCAGCGCGTCACGGGGCCTGGCGTTGCGTGGCCGGCCTGCGGCATCCCTGTCCCTGGCGGTCACCCCGCCTGCCTGAGGTGCCGACGGCGTCGTCAACGCTCCGGCTCCGGGTCGGCCAACCACGACCGCAGCTCGGTATCGAAGCGCTCGGGCAGCTCCTCGTGCGGGAAGTGCCCGGCGCCGTCGATGAGGCGCCACCGGTACGGTGCCTCCACATGCCGGCCGGAGCCCCGTGCCGCGCTGGGCAGGACACAACTGTCCAGCGACCCGTGCAGGTGCAGGGTCGGTGCCTGGATCGGCGCTCGCATGCTGCGCGCGTAACGCAGCCCGTCCGTCCGGAACCTGGACCTTATGAACCAGCGGTGATATTCAAGCGCGGAGTGCGCAACCGAAGGCATGCACATCGCGGTGCGGTAATTTCGCTCGATCTCGTAGTCCGGCCAGCCCGGGCCGGACCATGCGCTGAGCATCCGCCCGACCCGAAGTGCGCCGTCCTTGAGCAGCTGCCGTTCCGGGAGCAGCGGGAGCTGGAACCCGAACGCGTACCCGCTGCTCCGGCCCTGGCCGAGCGGGTCGGACCAGACCGCCGCGCGCAGCCGCAGCGGATGCGGGACCGATACCACGGCGAGCCGCCTGACGACCTTCGGAAAGTAGGCGGCTACGGTCCAGGCGATCAGGCCGCCCCAGTCATGGCCGACCAGGATGGCGTTGGCCTCGCCCAGCGACCGGACCAGGCCGGCCGCGTCGGACGCCGCGGTGACCAGGTCATAGCCTCGCGGCGGCTTGTCACTGCCGCCGTACCCGCGCAGGTCCACGGCGACCGCGCGGTAGCCTGCGTGCCGCAGTGACGACAGCTGCTCGCGCCAGGTCCACCAGAACTCGGGGAAGCCGTGCAGCAGCAGCACCAGCGGCCCGTCCCCGCTCTCGGCGACGTGGAAGCGCGTTCCATTGGCGCTGACCGATCGGTGCGACCAGGGGCCGTCCATGAAGATCGGCGTATCGCCACGCGAAGTCATGGGGTCATCCCGGTGGTCACCGTGCCTTGGGCGCGGCCGCGGC
>Ga0335073_10011380_pt1 | contig 12489 bp, 17 predicted proteins | sample Lox_Sample_22_FD_207093 | JGI IMG/M metagenome (GOLD analysis project Ga0335073, IMG submission 207093) | Soil microbial communities from Loxahatchee National Wildlife Refuge, Florida, United States - Lox_Sample_2.2 | ecosystem: Environmental > Terrestrial > Soil > Wetlands | place: USA...
GGCGCCGGCTGCTCGACAGCCTGAACGCTCGCAACGGCCAGACCCTGAGCGAGCTGTGTGCCGGCATGGACATGGCCCGTCAATCGGTCAGCAAGCACCTCGGCGTGCTCGAGGCGGCCAACCTCGTGACCACGCTGTGGAGGGGGCGCGAGAAGCTCCACTACCTCAACGCAGCTCCCATCAACGAGATCTCCGAGCGCTGGATCGATCACTACGACCAACAGCGGGTGCGTGCGCTCGCGGACCTCAAGCAAGCATTGGAGAAGCCCATCATGCAGAAGCCCACGTTCGTCTACACGACCTACATCAAGACCACGCGGGAGACGCTCTGGCAGGCGCTGACTGACCCGGCGTTCACCAGGCGCTACTGGGACGTCGCGTTCGAGACCGACTGGACCGTGGGGTCCGCGATGATCTGGGACAACCACGGCGCGCTGATCGCCGACCCGGGCCAGGTGGTCCTCGAATCCGACCCCGGCAGGCGACTGTCCTACACGTGGCACAGCTTCACCCCGGAGCTCGGCGACGCGATCGGGTTCGGCGACGAGCTGCTTGCCACGCTCGCGGCCGAGCCGCGCTCCAAGGTCACGTTCGAGCTCGAGCCGGCCGGCGATGCCGTGAAGCTGACGGTCGTCCACGACGGCTTTGAGCCCGGGAGCAAGGTCGCCGAGAGCGTCAGCGGCGGCTGGCCGATCGTGATCGCCAGGCTGAAGACCACGCTCGAAACCGGCGAGCCCGTCCGGATCGAGCGTGAGCCCGATCAGTCGCGGGCCGCGGTCTCGAGCTCGAGCTGAGGCGGCGAGGCCTCGAGCGGCTCGTCGGTCGCCCGCGGCCGGCCGCGCTTGGACCAGTGAGTGCGGACCTCGTGGGCGCGGCAGCTTCGGTACGTGACGCGCCGGTCGAGCGGCTCCACGGTCAGCCCACCCGGCGCGTCGCCCGTCACGAGCGCGTGGAACCGCCGGCCGAGGCGATTCACCTCGACTATGTCCCCGGCTTGGATCCCGGCGAGCCGCATCGAGCCTAGATTACGAGCGGCCGGGGACGTCAGCGCTCAGGAAGCCGAGCGCCTCGGCGACCGTGCGCGGAGTGGCGGTGACCGTGATGTGTCCCCGCCCCGGGTGGAGCGACAGCCGGCAACCGGGAATCAGCCTGGCGGTCTCCTCGAACAGTTCCGGCTCGTAGAAGCGGTCTCGGCCACCCGCGATCAGCAGCGTCCGGCTCCGAATGGTCGGACAGCGGGCGAGGTCGAACTCGTCCTCGGCCTCGATCGTCGTTGCCATGTCGTTCAAGTCCTCGGCCCGGAACCACCGCGCGCCGACCGTCCACGCGACCGCGGCGGCGAGGTGGCGGCCCCGCCAAGGCGGCACGAGCTCGGCGGCGGCCACCGCGAGCGCCTGCCGCGCCGCTCCCGCTCGCACGCGAGCGGCGATCCGGCGCTGCGCCGAACGGCCGTTACGCCCCAGCCGGCAGGCCGTGCTGATCAAGACGAGGCGTCCGACCGCGGCCGGATGGTCCGCCGCCAGCTGTTGCGCGATGCTGCCTCCGGTCGACAGGCCGAGCACGTCCACGGGTTCGCCGAAGGTGTCGGCGATCGCGACCGCGTGGTCAGCGGCGAGTGTGCGCATGCTCAGCCCTATGGGTAGCCCCGGACGGCGGTTGATGTAGAACGCGCGGTGGCCGTCCGTCCAGGGCCGCAACGCCTGTTCGTGCATCCTGCGCATCGGTCCGGGGGCAACTCCGACATCCGGTGACAGGCCGGCGAGGACGACCAGCGTGGGCCCGTCGCCCGCGATCAGGCACGGGTACCGTCCGATCGCGCCTTCCCGCACGAGCATCTCGTGACCATATCCGCGGCCGCGGTCCGCGTGCCCTATGCGCCGCCGCCGGCGTCCTCGAGCTCGGGTGGAAGCGCCTTTGGCCCGTCGGGATACATGAAGGCGAGTGTCTCGGCTGACATCTCGAGAGTGCTGGTGACGGACTCGCGCGGCGCGCCGACCATCAACCAGAGCTGATCGGCGTCGGTGTCGTTGAACACCTGACGGACGGTTTCGGGGTCGACGAGCACCGCGCTCAGCGGTGCCAGCGTGTGCAGGTCACCGTCGACGCGGATGCGCCCGGTTCCCTCGAGCAGCACGTACAACTCGGTCGTCTGCGGGTGGCGGTGGCGCGTCGATGCCTGCCCCGGAGCCAGACGCCACAGCCGCGCGCCGAAAGTCTCGGCTTCGAGCTGCTTGCTGAGATCGGTGTTCTGCACCCCCATCTGGTTCGACGGTCGCCAGAACGCATCCTCGGACCGGAGGATTCGATAGCCCATGTGCGGCGACGCGCCGGAAGCGTCAGGCGGCGAGGATCTTGGCCTTCTGCGCCGTGAACTCCTCCTCGGTGAGGATGCCCTGCGACTTCAACTCGGCGAGGTCCTTGAGCTCCTGGATCGTGTCGCGCTGGGGTGCCGCGGGAGCGGCCGGCGCGGGGGCCGGCGCCTGCGCCTGCGCTTCCGCCGCTCGCCCCTGCTGTTCGTAGTACTGCTGCTCGTCCTGCCGTTCCCAGCGGTTGTACTGACGGCGGCTGACGCCGTTCGACACCGCCGTGAAGGTCCCGGCGACGACGGCGGTTCGGGCGATTCCGCGAAGTAGTCCTGGCATCTCGTTCCTTTCGGTTAGGCGGCAGCCTCGGACGCCTGGAGAGCGTCGTACAAGGCTTGGACGCTGATCCGCTCGTTGGCGATGACCACGCCTCCGTTGCGATGAACGGCGGCCACGAACGGGGCTGCCCAACGGTTCTCGTAGACGATGATCACGGCCGCGCTCCCGGGCTCGATCTCGGCCGCGGCGAGCGCCACATCGTCGTCGTGGATCAGCCCGGTGGACGCGCCGGTGAACTCGGTGAGGTCGCCCGCTGTGTCCTCATCGAGGTCGGCGAGGTCAAAGCCCGAGAACGTTCCGTCTTCGTCCTTGCGCACGAACAGCGCGTCGAGCACGCGGACGATCCCACGGTCGACGAGGTCCAGCAGAATCGGCACGGCCTCCCCGGTCTTCGGGGCCTCGGGGGGATAGCCGATCACGACTACGTCGATCGGCCCAAAGGCTTCTTCCCCGGCTTCCATCTAGACACCTCCCGTCGATCCAGGTCTCGGTCAGCGGCCGTCCAGCCGCGATCCAGACTTGACCACGCCCGCTCTGGATGCGCATCACCCGTTGCGTATGACGTCAGGTCGGAAGCGCCAGGCCGACGAGGTAGGTCGCGCCGCCCACGATGACGCCGGCGAGCGTCATCTCCAACCCGGCCGACCACCAGGTCCGAAGCGTGACCAGCGACTTCGCGGCGCCGACGAGGAAATGGGCGATCAGCGAAATGACGGCGGCGGTGACGATCGCAACGGTGCCGGTCGTGAAGATGAACGGGATCACGGGGACGATCGCGCCGAGCCCGGTTGAAACGCCGGCGGCCAGCGCAGCCTCCTTGGGATCCCCGCGGTCGCCGGCGATCCCGAATTCCTCGGCGGCGAGCGCGCGCAGCATCGCCTCGGGCTGCTTGGACAGCTGCTCCGCCATCGCTTCCGCAGTCGCCTCGTCGATGCCCTTCAGCTGGTAGAAGAGCGACAGCTCCTCGCGCTCCTCCTCGGGGTGCTCGGCGATCTCCTGGCGCTCGCGCTCGATGTTGGCGGCGGCGACCTCGGCCTCCGACCGCTCGGCAAGAAAGGCGCCCGTCGCCATCGACAGCGCCGAGGCGACCGCCGCGGACACGCCGGCGGTGAGCACGAAGCTCGAGCCGCCGGTCGCACCGGACACTCCGGCCACGATCCCGAACACCGCGGCGAGCCCGTCGTTTGCACCGTAGATCGCGCCGCTGATCCACCCTCCGCCGGTCCGGTGCCACTTCTCCCGGCCGAGCAGCTTGTCGAGACGCTCCTGGGCGGGGTGAACGGGCATCTCGGCCTGAGCGCCGTCGGTCGATCGGTTGCGCATCTCGCTCACCGTGTGCGAGTGCGCCCGCTCCTCCTTGCGGATGTCGCGCAGGAGCGCGTCGGTGGCGGCATCGCCGGTGGGCCTCTTGTAAAGGTCGCCGACCTCCTCGTCCTCGGCGGCCTCGCGTGCGGCAAGCAGCCGGTCGACGGGCGCGACCCGCGCCTGGAGGCGCGTCCACCACGAGAGATGCACGCTCTCAGGGGCGGGAACCTCGATCGACAGCTCGGACATCCGGGCCTCGAGTCGCTCGCGATGACTCCCTTCGGCCTTCGCCATCCGCCGGAGGATCTCAGCCTCGGGAGGAGGCATTCGCGCCGCGATCAGCTCATAGACACGGCCGGCTTCGACCTCACCGCGCCATGCCTCGAGCAGCCGGTCGCGTACCTCGGGAGGAGCGACGTCCGCGGTGTTCGCGCTCATCCCCGTGGAGCGTAGCTCCCTGTCCACCAGGTGGGTCGACACATGTGTGACAGCGAGTCACATGTGTGACTTCTAATTTGCGTCGTTTCACATCAATGCTGACCATGCGCGCGCGATCTCCGCGCCGAGCCTGCAATTGCCACGGACGATCTCGAGGTTGACCGCCACGCTCGCGCGGTCGGTGTGCTCATGGATGTAGTCGAGCAGGAACGGCGTGATGTCCTTGCCCCGGACGGCCGCAGCCTCGGCGGCGTCGAGGGCGTCGGCGAGCAGCCGGTCGTGGAGGGCAGGGTCGAGCTGCACCGCCGCTGGCAGAGGGTTCGCGACGAGCATCCCGCCCGGCAGCGCGAGCGCGTCGGCCGCCTTCATCACCTCGGCGACCTCCTCGGCGGTGGTGACGGCGAAGTCGACCGTGTAGCCACTGTCGGTGAGCCAGAACGCCGGGAACCGGTCGCTGCCGAACACGAGCACGGTGACGCTCAGGGTCTCGAGTCGCTCCAGCGTGGCGCCGATGTCGAGGATCGACTTGACGCCGCCGGAGACCACCGTGATGCGGCAGCTCCCGAGGATGCCGAGGTCAGCCGACTCGTCGAACGTGACTTCGGCGTTGCGGTGAACGCCCCCGATCCCGCCGGTGGCGAACACGCGGATACCGGCTTGCGACGCAAGCAGCGCCGTGGCCGCGACGGTGGTTCCGCCGCTCGCGTCGCGCGCCATCGCCACCGCCAGGTCTCTCGCGCTGAGCTTGAGCATGCCCTCGGTAGCCGCCAGGCGATCGAGCTCACCGGGCTCAAGGCCGACGTGGGCGACGCCGTCGAGCATCGCGATCGTGGCGGGCACCGCGCCGCACTCCGCCACCGTCCGCTCGAACTCGAGCGCAGCCTGAACGTTCTCAGGGCGTGGCAGGCCGTGCGTGACAATCGTCGATTCGAGTGCGACGACGGGCTCCCCGGCCGCGAGCGCGTGCGCGACATCGTCGGAAACGACGATTCTCTGCGCTCCGGACCTCACGGACGCACCGTACCCTCGCCGCCCCGCCGGCGCTCGATCGTGGTTGCGATACGCGAACCCCAAAGCACGATCGTGATCCACGCGGCGCCGATCAGCCACCCCGCGATCACGTCGGTCGTCCAGTGGACGCCGAGATACACCCGGGACCACCCTATGGCGGCGGCGAGGGCGAGCGCCAGGCCTTTGGCGACCATGCCTGCACCCGCCGCGAGCGCCGCGGCGACGAACGCCAGCGCCAGGAAAGTCGCGAGCGACTGCGTGGCATGTCCCGACGGGAACGATGTGGAGGTCACCTTCATCAACCAGATGGCGGCCGGCGGACGGGGGCGATGCACGAAGTGCTTGACGAGGTTGTAGAGCCCGAGCGCGCCGCCCCAGGTCACGACGACCAACCCCGCGAGGACGAGACGCCGCCGCGCGAGGAGCAGTACCGCCGCGACGCCGGCCACCGGAATGAGGATCTTCTGACTTCCCACCGCGGACAGCGACCGAGCCAGCGTCGTCAGCGCTCCGGTTCGGTGAGCGACCATCCACGTGGTGATCGAGCTGTCGAACGGGGTCGACCCGTCCGGCCGCTCGGCCAGCCGGAGCAGGTGTCCGCACACAATCCCGACGGCCAGGACCGCAACGAACCACCCGACCGTCACGAGCGCCAGTAGAGCCGGCGTCGTCGTCCTTCTCGCCAGCCAGGCCACGCCACAGAACCTATCCCAACGGCTGCCGTCGGAGCCGGAGCCGGGAGAGGCGTGGATGATGTCGGCATGTCAGCCGAGAGCGCTCCAGTCAGGCAACGGACTCCTGCGTCCGTGTGCACGATCGGTGATCTGATCCTCGACGTCGTCGTTCTGCCGGATCGCCCACTCGTGCCCGACGCGGATACGCCGGCGACGATCCGGTTGGGCGCGGGCGGTCAGGCCGCGAACGTGGCCGCGTGGGCGAGCGCCCTGGGCGCCGACAGCCGGCTCATCTGCAAGCGCGGAGACGACGTCTCGACTCAGCTCGCCGCCTCCGAGGTGGTGCGGTACGGCGTCGAGATCTGCGGTCCGGTGGTGGAGGGTCGTGGCGGGGTCGTCGCCGCGATCCGCGACGCCGTCGGACGGCGCACGATGGCCTCGGACCCCGGGGTGGCCGCGCTGCTGCACCCCTCCGAGATCGATCCGGCGTGGGTGAGCTCGTGCGACGTGCTCCACGTCTCGGGCTACTGCCTGCTAAGGGAGCCGATGGCCGAGGCCGCCATCGAGGCCGCGCGGCTTGCCCGCCGCGTCACCGTCGATCTGGCCTCCGCACACGACATCGAGATCGTCGGGGCGCGTCGATTCGCCGCCCGCTTGCGGGCGCTCGGTCCTGAGCTCGCGTTTGCTACCGAGGCCGAGCGGGCCGCCGTTCCGGAGTTCGACACGACCTGGGTCATCAAGCTCGGCGCGGGCGGCGCGATCTTCCCCGAGGGCCTCTTTCCCGCGCCGGCCGTCGACGTGATCGACACCACCGGTGCGGGCGACGCGCTGGCCGCCGGCTATCTCCTGGGAGGGCCCGCGCTCGCGATCGAAGCCGCCGCCCGGAGCGTCGGCCTCGTCGGGGCGATGCCGTCTGACCAGTGAGCTACTGCTCAGCCGGTGTTATGTCACTGAACACGAACCCGTCGCGCTCGACGATCTCGCCGACCTCGACGGCGATCGGCGCTCGGAGGATCGGTCCGGCATGTACGAACGTGTGGAACTCGCCGTTCTCGCCGCAGGGATCGACGCCCGCCGGTAGATCATCGAGCAGCTCGTCGTCGAACTGGCGCCCGGCGAACGAAGCATCGAGCTTGCTCGAATCGACGCACGCGACGATCGCTTTGAAGCCGGCCGTGACGAACTCGTGCGCGAGAACGGCGGTGTCCCGGTGCCAGAGCGGAAAGCAGCCGCGCTTGGCGACGATGGCCAGACGATCTTCGCGGTAGGTTCGGATGTCCTCGAGGAACAGGTCGCCGAACGCGACAGCGTCGACGTCTCGTAGCGGTTCCGATCCGAGCGCCGCGGCCATCCGGTGCTCGTAGATCTCGTTGGGGCATGCCACTGGAATCTCAACCTCCACGAGCGGGACCCCCGTTTGCTCCGCCTGGAGCGTGAGCAGCGACCGTCGCACTCCGTGCATCGAGATCCGGTCGTACACCTCGGTGACGGTCGTGATCAGCGCGCGGGGAACCACACCGTGCTCCCGAGCAAGGACCCACAGCGCCAGCGCGGAGTCTTTGCCGCCGCTCCACGACAGGGCAATGCCGTTCGGCGACGCGGCTTTAGGTATCACCCGATCAGGGTGATGCGGCCCCCGCGGCTCCGCCGGAGACTCGTGCACAATGCGAGCAAGATGCGCGCTGTGGTTCATGGACTGAACCCGGCAGTAAAGCCCCCAGACAAGATAGGAGTCAGCTGTGGCGCTGCCAATCGCCTCTTCTTACCCATTCCTCGACATCCTGTGGACCACACTCATCTTCTTTGCATGGGTGATCTTCATCTGGATCGCGATCACGGTCCTGATCGACGTGTTCCGCCGCCATGACATCTCTGGATGGGGCAAGGCGGCGTGGGTGATCTTCATCGTGATCCTGCCGTGGATCGGCGTGCTGTTCTACTTGATCTTCAACCACGACGGCATGGCCGAGCGGCGTATGAAGGAAGTCCAGGCGAGCCAGGCGCAGTTCGACCAGTACGTCCGGGACACTGCCGGAGGCGGCGGGTCGGCGGCCGAGATCGAGAAGGCCAAGGCGCTGCTCGACAACGGCACGATCAACCAGCAGGAGTTCGAGGCGCTCAAGGCCAAGGCGCTCGCCCACTAGCCCAAGCGCTTTTCCTAGTCCCTCCGGACCGATCGGCAGCGCCTGCCGCGTCAGGCGCTGGGCGCGCGCAGGCTGCCGATGCCGAGTGAGCCGTCGCCGGGCTCGTCCGCCGGCGCGTCGGCGTCGCTCGAGTCGGACTCGCCGTCGGGCGCTAGGTTCTCCAACAGCTCGCCGGACGGGACGAAGAACAGCGTGCCGGTCATCGCGGTTGAGAAGTCGAGGATCCGGTCGGTGTTACCGGGTGGATCGCCGATGAACATGTTCGTGAGCATCAGCTCGATCAGCTCGGACGTCCGCGCGTACGCGATGTAGTAAGTGCCGAACTCGTCCGCGCCGACGCGGCCGAACGGCATGTTGAACCGCATGATCTGACGCTCTTCGCCGCCGGGACCCGTGATCACGTTCAGCGCGAGGTGGGAGTTGGGCGGCTTAGCCTCGTCCGGCAGCTCGATGTCGTTCAGCTTGGTTCGGCCGATGACCAGCTCCTGCTCCTCGGTGGACAGAGCGTCCCATGCGCGCAGGTCGTGGACGTACTTCTGCACGATCACGTAGCTGCCGCCGGCGTAGTCCGGATCCTCGTCGCCGATGATCACGGCTTCGGCGGCGGCCGCTCCCTCCGGATTCTCGGTGCCGTCGACGAAGCCGAGCACGTCCCGCTCGTCGAAGGACCGGAAACCGTGCACCTCGTCGACGACAACGGCGAGTCCGCGGAGCCGCTCGGTCAGTCGCTGGGCGAGTTCGAAGCACATATCGAACCGGTGGGCCCGGATGTGAAAGAGCAGGTCGCCGGGCGTCGCGACCGCTCGGTGGCGCGCTCCGTTCAGCTCGCGGAACGGGTGCAGTCCGGCGGGACGCCGAGCGCCGGTCAGCCGATCCCACAGGCCGGCTCCGAGCCCCACCACCAGCCTGAGCTCGGCCTCGGGCACGCGAAATCCGACCGAGCGCTTCAGCCCCGATGCGTCCGCGAGGGCCTCTCCGATTGCTGCTTCGGCTCCCGGCGCCACCGTCAGGACGAGGAAGATCGCTGCTTCGGTCGGGATGCTGAGGATCGGCTGAGACTCGGCCGCGGACACGCTGCGCGCAACATACGCCATCGCGGCCGCGACCGCGCGGGATCAGAAGGGCTCAGTTGCGGTGGACGCGAGCGCTACCTCGACGGCGCCATCGGGTCCTCGCCCGGACGCGCTCCGATCTCGGAGCCCTGCGTGGGATCTTCGTTGGCGCCCTCTCCGGTCTCCGAGCCCTGGGTGGGATCTTCGTTGGCGCCTTCCCCGATCTCGGAGCCCTGGGTGGGGTCTTCGTACTCGCCCTCGCCGACCTCTGCGCCGAGCGTCGGGTCCTCGCCCGCTCCCGCGCCGCGTTCGGTGCCCTGCGTGGGATCTTCGCTGAACGACATCTCTGCTCCTCTCGCCGACTCGAACCTCCGCTGGTTTACCACCGCCGGGCGGCCGTGGCAATACCGAAGGCCTTCTGTCTCGGAACCGTTTCCGGCGCGGGACGGGTCTCACCATGCGTGAAGACAGAAAGAGAGGACGGACTTAATGAATTTCAGTGAGCGCAATCCCGAGATCGTCGCGTCGGACTCCGCCGAGTTCGAGGGCTTGGAGCGCGCGACCTTCGCCGCGGGTTGCTTCTGGGGTGTCGAGGCCTCATTCCGCGAGATCGAGGGCGTGGTAAGGACGAGCGTCGGATACACCGGCGGCACCAAGGCCGACCCCACTTACGAGCAGGTGTGCTCGGGCAGGACCGGCCATGCCGAGGCGGTCGACGTGTGGTTCGACCCGGCGCTCGTCAGCTACGACCAGTTGCTGAGCGCGTTCTGGACGATCCACGATCCGACCACGCGCAACCGGCAGGGCTGGGATTTCGGCAGCCAGTACCGCTCGGCGATCTTCTTCCACGACGCCGATCAGGAGCGACAGGCGATCGCCTCGCGCGATGACCGTCAGGGCAGCCTGCGCCGGAAGATCGTGACGGAGATCGTCCCGGCACCCGAGTTCTATGACGCCGAGGAGTACCACCAGCGCTACTTCGAGAAGCACGGCGGCGCGGCCTGCGCCACGACCGTGCGCTAGTACCGCCGGGCGAGTCAGCCCTCCTCGACTGCCAGGTATGGCTCGAGGAGGGCTCGAAGCTGCATGCGGCCGCGGTGGAGGCGACTCTTGAAGGCAGCCTCGCCGATGCCGACGACGTCGGCGGCGTCGTGAGTGGAGAGGCCCTCGATGTCCCTCAGGACGACGGCGGCGCGCCACTCCGGGGGAAGCTGTTCCAGCGCGAGTTCCAGCGTCTGCTCGAACTCGCGATCTAGCGTCTGCGCCTCGGGACCGAGGGTCGGAGACTCCGGCAGAGAGACGATCGGATCACCCCGCTCCGGGTCGGCTTGCACCGGGGACGGAGCACGGCGAGACAGCCGGCGCTGCGCCTCGTTGAACGCGATCCGGTACAGCCAGGTTGAGAACTGCGCCCGCCCCTCGAAGCGCGGCAGGCCGCGCCAGGCACGCAGGAACACCTCCTGCGCCACCTCGTCGGCCTCGTTTGCGTCGAGCCCGAAACGCCGCAGAGCCCCTTGGACGCGGTCGGCGTGAAGCATGACCAGCTCGGCGAACGCTTCCTCGTCGCCGTCGCGGGCTCTTCGAATCAGCTCGTTCTCGGAGCTAGGCCCGCCGGTCACGGGCCGGGTTATACAGGCTGCCCGGCGGGCGCCACGCGAACGCGCGCCCGCCGAAGCCGGAGAAGTGCTAGCTCTGGTCGAACTCGAGCGAGCAGGAGTTGATGCAGTAGCGCTCCCCGGTCGTGCCGGGACCATCGGGGAAGACGTGACCGAGGTGCCCGCCGCAGGCGGCGCAGTTGACCTCGATCCGATGCATGCCATAGCTGTGATCGTCGACGAGCTCGACGTTGGCCCGGTTCGCCGGCTCGGTGAAGCTCGGCCACCCGGTGCCCGACTCGAACTTCGTCTGCGACGAAAACAGCTCGGCGCCGCAGCCGGCGCAGCGGTACGTGCCGTCGCCCTTCTCGTGCACGTAAGCGCCGGTGAATGGGCGCTCGGTGCCCTTCCGGCGCAGCACCTCGTACTGGGCCGGGGTGAGCTGCTCGCGCCACTCGCCGTCGGTCTTCTCGACGCGGGTGGGGACAGTCTCGTTCTCGGTGTTGATGTGGTTGTTCATGTCACATTTGACCCGGCGCGACGGCGCAACGGTTCAGCTCGCCGGCGGCTCCTTCAACCGCACGCGTACCGACGCGGCGATCGCAGTCGCGTCGGCGCCACCGGCCGGCGCAGCCAGGCGATGGAGGCCTTGCACGACCGCGCGCAGACCGGCGAGTAGGCGCCGGCACTCCTGGCACTCGCCCAGGTGGTGTTCGATCCGCGCTAGCGCGCTCGTGCCGAGTTCTCCGTCCATGTAGTCGGACATGTGCTCGGGCGCCCACCGATGGTCTTGCGCGAAGTCGCTCATCTGGAGTCTGACCCGGTCAAGGGCCAAACAGGTTCGCACAACGCCCGGGCCCAACCGAGAATCGACTCGAAACACGTCCTGGTCGAGGGTGTTGCATAAACCTCAGGGCTTCGTGATGGCGGGGGCGAGGTGGCCGTTTCGGGTGGCGGGAAAGCGGGAGCTCGACCCGACGGGGACGTCGAGATCGCAGTTAGCCGCCACATCGGCGTCAACGGACGGCTGCCGCGTTGAACGGATCGGCGATCCCCGGGTAGATGACGTTCTGGTCGTCGTGGAGACCGCCTTCACGCTCCGGCTCGACCACATCGAGGAGTTGCTCGGCGGCCCCGGCCCCGAGACGCGTCGCGAGACCGTGCTGCTCAGCACGCTCGTGGGGTCGGTGCTCATCGCGCGAGCCGTCGATGACCCCGATCTCTCCGACGAGATCATCCACGACGTACGCACGACGTCGACTTCAAGCCCCCGCCACCGATTACTTTGGCGGCCGAGCACAGTCTCGACGGTATGCGGCCACGCATCGCCTAGAGGAGGACTCGAGATGGCCAAGCTGATCTATGCGGCAATTGCTTCGCTCGACGGCTACGTCGAGGACGAACACGGCAAGTTCGACTGGGCGGCTCCGGACGAGGAGGTACATGCGTTCGTCAACGACATTGAGCGGCGGGTCGGCACCTACCTATACGGCCGCCGGATGTACGAGACGATGGTCTACTGGGAGACCGTGAGCACGGGTCCCGATCAGCGGGCGGTGAGCCGCGACTACGCCGAGATCTGGCGTGCGGCCGACAAGGTCGTGTACTCGCGGACCATTCAGACGGTG
>Ga0335073_10011381_pt1 | contig 12489 bp, 11 predicted proteins | sample Lox_Sample_22_FD_207093 | JGI IMG/M metagenome (GOLD analysis project Ga0335073, IMG submission 207093) | Soil microbial communities from Loxahatchee National Wildlife Refuge, Florida, United States - Lox_Sample_2.2 | ecosystem: Environmental > Terrestrial > Soil > Wetlands | place: USA...
GTGCCGGCGGCGGGAGTGGCGGCGGAGGCGATGGTTGCGCTCACGCTGGCGCGCGCTGCGCTGGAAAAATTCGGCGGCGATTCGCTGATCGAGGTGAAACGGAATTACGGGGGCTACTGCCAGCAGTTGCGGAAGTTCTGAAGTTTATTGTTTTGTCATCCCGACCGAGGACGTTAGTCCGAGTGGAGGGACCTGCTGTTGGCGCGAAGGGCCATCCTGTTCGCGCGCACCGCAGATCCCTCGGCTCCGCCATCCGGGCTCCGCTCGGGATGACAAAGAAAAAGAGGAGCTCTCGAAAGGTACATCAATTGTGTTCGGACGACCTGAAGGTCGTCCCCTTCAAAGATGATCTATCCCATCGTGAAGTATGGCGACGCGGTGTTGGAGAAGCCGGCCGCCGCCATCACCGAATTCAATGACGAGCTGCGCCAGTTGGCCGAAGACATGTTCGAGAGCATGTACGCGGCGCACGGCGTTGGCCTGGCCGCACCGCAAATCGGTATTCCCAGGCGCATCGCAGTCATCGATGTCACGTTCAAAGAAGATCCGAGCGCCAAGATCGTGCTGGTGAATCCCGAGATCGTACACACCGAAGGCAAGCAGAGCTCGAACGAAGGCTGCCTGAGCCTGCCGGAATTTCGCGAGAATGTTACGCGGCCAATGAAGGTCACCGCGCGCGCGCAGGACCTGGACGGAAAGACCATCGAGGTCACTGGCGAAGAACTGCTGGCGCGCGCGCTGCTGCACGAGACCGATCATCTCAATGGCAAGCTCTTCATCAGCCATATCAGCGCGCTGAAGCGCGACCTGATCAAGCGCAAGATTCGCAAGCTGATGAAGCAGGGGGAGTGGAAATGATTAACCACAGAGACACAGAGACACAGAGGAACTTCCTGTCAGTGCACAGCATCGACGTGCATGTGTTTCCCATCTCAAGATCCTCCAGTTCTGTCTTCTTCGGTTTCGAAACCTCTGTGTCTCTGTGTCTCTGTGGTTAATTCCCATGCTCGACCTGGTATTTTGTGGCACGCCCGCGTTCGCGGTTCCCACGCTGGAGAAGCTGGTGGCGGCGGGATTCCGCGTGGGGCTGGTGGTCACGCAGCCCGACCGTCCCAGCGGGCGCGGCATGGAGCTGGCGGCCTCGCCGGTGAAGCGCAGTGCGCTGGCGCTCGATCTGCCCATCACGCAGCCGGACAAGATCAAGAACAACGAAGAATTTCGCGAGCAACTCCGCGCGATCGCGCCGCAGACGATCATTGTGGTCGGCTACGGTCGCATCATCCCGCAATGGATGATCGACCTGCCGCCGCTGGGCAACCTCAACTTGCACGCCTCGCTGCTGCCGAAATACCGCGGCGCCGCGCCGATTCAGTGGGCGATCGCCATGGGCGAGACGGTGACCGGCGTGACCACGATGCGGATCGACGCCGGGCTCGATACTGGCGACATCCTGCTGCAATCGGAAGAGCGCATCCGGCCGGAGGACACGGCGGTAACGCTAGCGCCGCGGCTGGCGCAGACTGGGGCCGAGCTGATGATTGCGACGCTCGCCGGACTGCAGAGCGAAACGATCACGCCGACGGCCCAAGACAATACGAAGGCGACGCTGGCGCCGATTTTGAAGCGCGAGGATGGACTGATCGACTTCTCGCGTACCGCGACGGATGCCTGGAACCGCCTGCGCGGCTTCCAGCCCTGGCCGGGAGCGTTCACGACATTCCGCGACAAGATGCTGCACATCCACGCCGCTGTGCCGTCAGAGGAGCCCAGCGCGGTCGCCGCGGCACATTTTGCGGCGAAAAAAGATCGCCTGCTATTGGGCTTCGCGCATGACACTGCGCTTGAAGTTCAGGAGCTTCAGGTCGAAGGCAAGAAGCGCATGAGCGCGCAGGATTTCATCAACGGCTACCGGCCGCGCAGTGAAGAGACTCTGGGCGGATAGAGGGCGGATTTCACCACAGAGACACAGAGGCGCAAAGTTCTTGTGAAACGTGCTGAGGCCTCTTGGCTGATCCGAAAACAGGAAATGCGTGGCCTCACTCTGTGCCTCGGTGTCTCTGTGGTTGATTCAGAACTTCGCCTTCAGCCGCTTATACGTCGTTTCCAGGTCCTCGGGCAGGATGCGCGTCTCGCCGATGACGCTGATGAAGTTGGCGTCGGCGACCCAGCGCGGCAGCGCGTGCATGTGGATGTGACCGGCGATTCCCGCTCCCGCGGCCTTGCCGATATTCATGCCGAGGTTGGCGCCGTCGGGATGGTAAAGCTCGAACAGCACTTCTTCCAGCTTGCGGGCCAGCATCATCATTTCTATGGCCGCGGGCTCGGGCAGCTTGTTCAGCCGGTCGATGTGTTCGTAGGGGACGATCAGGCTGTGTCCAGAGGTATAAGGGAAGGCGTTCAGCACGATGAAGTTGAATTTGCCGCGATAGACGATGAGCGCCTTCTCGTCGTCGCCGGAGCGTAGCAGCTCGCAAAAGATACAGGTGTGGCCGTCGCTGGAGACATCGGCGGTGGTGATGTAAGCGTAGCGCCATGGCGTCCAGATAATATCCATGTTTGGCAGGGTACCATCCGGGTCGGGCATGCCCAATGATGGGGTGCCCCGGTATCACTACGAAGGGTGACCAAGGCGCTTGACTTTGCGATTAAAATCCAATAAATCCCTGCAAAATCAGCGGCGATCCCGCGCTTTAGTGGTTTGACACTGCCCCTACCCGTTGTTATAGTCGAATTGTTCCCTGGAAGCGGAGTCCGCTCCAAAGGATCCGGCCGCTGGGTTGTCCAAACCCGCTTTGAGCGGGAACATCACACAAACGATTCAAGCCAGCCGTCCGTTTTAACTCAGGCTCTCGCCACCCTCAGGGTGTGCGAGTGTGCGTATGCAACTCATGTCTTTCGAAGAAACCCCCAACGCCCCGACCACCCCAACCCAGGAAATCGCTGCTCCGGAGCAGCACGAGACGCAGCCCGCCGAGCAGCAGGCGCAGACGCAAGCCGAGCCGGCTCCGGCGACCAGCCAAGCCGAGGCGGTTCCGGCGACGAGCGAAGCAGCGTCGCAGCCGCCTGTCGAGCACGCCGCCGAGCCGGCGAGCACACACGGCATTCAGCCCGAACCGGCGGCCCCGGCCGCTCCGCGCTCGGAAAAAGAGACCACCATGGAGGACTTCGCCAGCGCGCTCGAATCGTTCGAGCAGGAGCAGGCGCAGACCGAGGCCGCGCTGAATGAAGATCAGGTGGTCTCCGCCAAGGTGCTGAACATCACGCCGCAATACATCGTCGTCGATGTCGGCTACAAGTCGGAAGGCGTCATTCCGGTCGCCGAGTTCACGGACTCCGAAGGCAACGTTACGCTCAAGCGCGGTGATGAAATCTCGGTCATGCGCGAGCCCGGCCACACGGAAGAGGGCTACATCCATCTTTCGCACCAGAAGGCGCAGCGTCTGCGCGCCTGGGACGACATCGAGAAGGCCTACAACGAAAAGGCCCCGGTCAAGGCGAAAGTGGTCGACCGCATCAAGGGCGGCTTGACAGTGGACATCATGGGAGCGCGCGCGTTCCTTCCCGGCTCGCAGGTCGATCTGCGGCCGGTGCGCAATCTTGACGGCATGAAGGGCCACGAGATCGAAGTGCGCATCATCAAGCTGAACAAGAAGCGCGGCAACATCGTGGCGTCGCGCAAGCAGCTTCTGGAAGAAGAGCAGTCGGAGAAGCGCGGCAAGACGCTCGAGAACCTGCACGAGGATGCGATCCTCACGGGCACAGTGAAGAACCTGACCGACTACGGCGCCTTCGTCGATCTGGGCGGCATCGATGGCCTGCTGCACATCACCGACATGTCGTGGGGACGCCTGACGCATCCCCGCGATCTGGTGCAAGTCGGCGATCAGATCCAGGTGAAGGTGCTGAAGTTCGACAAGGAGAAGCAGCGCGTCTCGCTGGGATTCAAGCAGCTCACGCCCGATCCCTGGCTTGATGCCGCGGAGCGTTATCCCATTGGCGCCCACGTTCACGGGCGCGTAATCAGCGTGACCGACTACGGCGCGTTCATCGAGTTGGAGCAGGGCATTGAAGGCCTGGTGCACGTCAGCGAGATGACGTGGTCGAAGCGGATGAAGCACCCCTCCAAGCTGGTCAATGTGGGCGACCAGGTGGAAGCGGTGGTGCTCAACGTCAATCCCGGCGAGCGCCGCATCAGCCTCGGACTGAAGCAGCTGGAAGCCAACCCCTGGGAAACGCTGCATGACAAATTCCCGGTGGGCACAGTAGTCGAGGGCAAGGTTCGCAACCTCACCGATTTCGGCGCCTTCATCGAGATTGAGGACGGCATCGACGGCCTGGTGCATGTCAGCAACCTGAGCTGGACCAAGCGCGTGAAGCACCCGTCGGAGGTACTGAAGAAGGGCGATCGCGTGAAGGCCATCGTGCTGGCGATCGAGCCCGATCAGCGCCGCCTGTCTCTGGGCGTCAAGCAGCTTCAACCGGACGTCTGGGACACGTTCTTCGATCAGCATCGCGTAGGCGATGTGATTCACGGCAAGGTGCTGCGGCTGGCCAGCTTCGGCGCGTTTGTGGAGATCGCGGACGGCGTCGAAGGCCTGTGCCACAACTCCGAAGCCGCCGATGCGCACGGCGCTCCCATCAAGCTGGAGCCGGGCCAGGAGCACGAGTTCAAGATCATCAAGATGAACCCGGCGGAGAAGAAAGTCGGATTGAGTATCCGCGCGGTGGGTGCCGAAGAAGCGACCCGCGCCGATGTCGAAAGCTACAAGGCGCCGGCGGCCAGTTCGTCGGGAACGGGCTCGACCATCGGCGAGTTCATGTCGTGGAAGCGCGCCAGCAACGAGAACAACTAGCGAGAAGCAGTTCCGATCAGGCGTGCGATTCAGCACGATGCCGGCGGTTACGCTGATCGTTAATCGGTCGCGCTGGTGTGGTTTGTAACAGGGCACGACTTTAGTCGTGCCGGACAAAACCAACGTGAGGTTAGGGCTTTAGCCCCTGCGATCGCGCGCAGGACTAAGGCCCAAATTTTTTGGTTGTCGGTACGACAGAACAGGCCGCTGAAGTGGTCCCCGTTATGGAGCCTTGTCCATGCGGCGGGCACGGAAGTCGGCAAAGCGCGAAGTCGAAGGGCGCGGTACTATCCGGCTCGGCCGCCCGCACGCGACGCCATGCGGCTGATGTTCTTCAGCAGCACGTTTGCCTCCGGCAGCGCGATGCCGCAGTACAACTGCTTGCCCTCGCGCTCGGCCGAGACTACACCCGCGGCACGCAGCACCGAAAGATGTTGCGAGAGGTTCGCCTTCGAGATGCCCAACTCAGCTTGTAGTTCCCACGCCCAACGCTGCTTTTTCCCCAGCATCTCGACCAGCTGCAACCGCTTGGGATTGGCCAGCGCCTTGCACAGGCTGGCCTGCCGTCGATAGCCCTCGTTGTTGCCTGCCTTCTTCTTCATCGGCCGCCCCTGAGATGAATTTCCTGCTGCGAGGTGAAATTTCTGCTGTGTGGTAGGGAGCCATGCCGCCACAGGGCTCCGGTCAGTTTCCTTGTCGCGCAACTGTGAAACTGTCGCCAAGGATCGCGACCCAGTATATGCCTGCGGCGAAAGAGTACAACCGAAAAATTCACCCTTCCAGGAACACGGGTTTGCTGATTGGCCAGCACTGGGTTATGTTATTGCGAGCTGGAGGTGAGGCATGTCGTACTCGCCGGCCCTTCGTTTCTTTCTCGCGCTGCTGTGTCTGCTTTCGATTGGCGCCTTGGCGCAAGATGCGCAAGCTCCGCATCCTCCCGATTATCGCGGCGTCCAAACCCACATTCCTGGTGTGTTTGTCACGCCAGTTCCCGGCGCGCCGTTTACGGGCACGGTCGAAATCCTCTCCAAGGAGATCCTGCCCGACGGTTCTACCTACATCCGGCACACGATAAATCACATCGCGCGCAACTCGGAGGGAGTGATCCACAACGAGCGGCGCAGGTTGGTCGCGCCCAGCTTCCAGGGCGAGCCGAAGATGCTCTCGGTGCACATCTATGACCCGCGTACCCGGCTCAACACCTTCCTCGACCCGGCGACGCATATCGCGAGGCAAAGCACACTGCGCGAGCCGCCACATCCGCCCGCCAACGGCGCTCCTCCGACTCAGGAGCAAGTACAGAAGTCGCAATATCTAACGGTGCAGGACCTGGGCACGTCGACCTTTGCCGGCATCCCGCTGCATGGCACCCGCAAGTTGCGTGTGGTTCCGGCGCTGACCAGCGGAACGGGCAAGGACGTCACCATCACCGATGACTACTGGTACTCTGAGGAGTTGAAGGTATATCTGGTGCTGAAGCACAGCGACCCGCGCACTGGCGAGCAGACGGTCGGCATCACCCAGATCGAACGCGCGGAGCCGGATCCTTCGCTCTTCACCATCCCTTCCATATATAAGGTGGTGGACGAGACACCCGTGGAATAGCGCTCTGCCTGGCAGAAGACGCTGGAACTCCTGGGATGAGATAATCGAATAACCCATATAGCCGAAGTCGGGTAGAGCGAGCCTTTAGGCTCTACAAACCGGCTAGCGATGCGGCTGAACGGGGTCTGGAGCGGCCCTTAGATCCAATGTTCGACCTTGATTTTTCTCCGCCGGAAGAGATCGCGCGCCCCTTGTGGCGCTCGCTGCTGATCAATCTTGCCGACCGCTTCGCGCCGGAGCGGTTGCCGCCTTTGCAACTCAGCTCGAAGCCGATCGATGTCATCCTGCTGGCCGATTCGATCGAGCAGCCGTGGTATCGCACCGTGTTCACCAACATCGGCGACGTGATCTCTCCCGAGAAACTTCCGCCGCTGGATTTGGAATCGAGCCCGGTTGACGTTGGCGAATTGCTGGCTGACGAGTTGAACCACGGCTGGTGGGACTCGCTGCTGCAAACCCTGCGCGACCGCCTGGCTCCGGAGAAGTTTCCGCCGCTGAATCTCAGCTCGCAGCCGGTGCCGGGATTCGGCGCCGAGTCCACGCTGCAAATCCTCGACTGGTCCGACTTGATCGCCGGCCCCAAGGTCTACTACGCCGATGCTCCGGCCGCAGCGAGTACCTCCGGCTCGGAGGCGGAGGCTGCGGTTCCGGCCCGCGAAACCCGACCCGCCAATCCCGCGCTGCTGGCTGCCCGCATGCAATTGGTGCGGGATATCGGCCGCACCGCCTTTCGCCGCAAGGTCTGGATTGGGCTGGCTGCCGCCGAGATCATTTTCCTGGTCGTCGCGATCTTCAAGTTCCAATAGCTGGGTTCCTGCAGAAATGCCGCCTGCCAGCCGCTTTTTGCTTTGTGGCCTCTCCCCCGCGTTGTACGATAAATTCGCCCCACGGACTGAGGCCGCGCGCCCGGCCAGGACCGGGCAACGGCAGGGACCGCATCGTGAGCATCAAGACCAGCACACGTCTCGTCAACCAGGTGGTGATCATCGACACCATCGGCGAGTTGCGCCTGGGTGAGGGGACGGAGGTCGTCCGCAACCTGGTACGCGAACTGCTGAATCAGGGGTACCGGAAGATTTTGCTGAACCTGCGTGACGTGCGTCACATCGACAGCGCCGGGGTTGGTGAGTTAATGAGTTGTCACACCTCGGTGAACAACCAGGGCGGGCAACTCAAGCTGATGAATCTCGGCAAGAATGTTCGCAATTTGCTGCAGATCACCAAGCTGTACACAATCTTCGAAGTCGTGGACGATGAGCCCACGGCGCTGGCATCGTTCCAGTAACGCAGCACTTAGCTTTTGGCATTTGGCACTAAGTTTAGCCTTTCGCTTCACTGCGGAGCGCAGCAAGATCGACCGGCCGTCAAGTCCCACTACCGAATCGACCAGACTGCTAAGTGCTAAATGCCAGGTGCCAAATGCTGTACCTTTGCTGTACTTTTTGCGAGGTGATATGAAAGGTGATTCCAAGGTCATTGCATTTCTGAATCAGGTGCTTAAGGCGGAGCTTACTGCCATCAACCAATATTTTCTGCATGCCGAGATGTGCGAGAACTGGGGCTACTATCGGCTGGCTCACCTGGTGCGTAAAGAGTCGATTGAAGAGATGACGCACGCCGAGAAATTGATGGAGCGCATTCTCTATCTCGACGGCACGCCCAACATGAGCGACTACTTCAAGATCAACATCGGCCCCGATGTCGAGGCCCAGTTCAAAAACGACCTGCAGCTGGAATACGACGCAGTGAAGCGTCTGAATGACGGCATCAAGTTGTGCGTGGCGCAGGGTGACAATGGCTCGCGGGATCTTGCCGAGAAGATTCTTACCGACGAAGAGCACCACATCGACTGGCTGGAAGCCCAACTTCACGACATCGGCGAGATGGGCATCGGCAACTATCTGGCGCAGCAGTTGAAGAAGGACGAGTAAAGTCCTGAGCGAATTATCGATATGACGGCCAAGGAGGCGCCTTGTCGCCTCTGGCCTATTTGCAGGGATTGGCACCGGCCAGTTGTTCTCCTGGCTGCTCCTTTGGGCTGCAATGCGGGAATGCGCGGCGTTGCTCGCTCTGTCAACCTTGGAGCCGTTGACGTCCCTTGCCGGCGTCCGTCGTTGGTGTACATTCTGCGTGGCCGGCCTGATACGAGCTGATCTGGCAGCAACGCGGATTTAAAACTTTCCCAATAGCTTCGATTCCGGAACATCGTTACAATGATTGAGCGCCGCAGCGGGCGGAGCTCCTGCGCACCGCTTCCCTCGCGGAGAGATGGCCGAGTGGCTGAAGGCGCACGCTTGGAAAGCGTGTATACGGGAAACTGTATCCAGGGTTCGAATCCCTGTCTCTCCGCCATATTTTCGACAACTTACGGCGATCTTCATTCCGTTAGCTTGGCTGTCCAACCTGGAGCAGTAGTTGTGGCGGAAACAATGCCAACCAATCGATCCACAGCTAGCCTGCTTCGCCGCGGGTACGATGTAATCGCGGACTGCATTGGGCAAATACGGCATCTCGCCCGCAACGAACGGTGACCTCCAGACCCAGTCGTCGTCCTTGTTGCCCGTGGCGCTGGCACGAGCAAATCGGCGATCCCACTCTCGCCGACGGCATCCTTCGACCGCCTGGTGCACAATGCCCATCGTATCGAGATGCGCAGAGAATCCATGCGCAAGAAACGCAATCCTCCGCGAGAGCTACTAGGTATGGTACTACTAGGTATGGTAGTAGAAGCTTCGTCCCCTTTAGCCTGTCGGACTTATGGCCAACCGATCCCTCGCTACAGGCTTTCTACTTTCTGTGCTCTCAACATGTTTCCTGTCGTCGACCCTTCTTCTAGCTCAAACCGATCTGGGTGCCTTGCGGGGACATATCCAGGACCAGCAAAGCCGCCCCATTAGTGGCGCCTCGGTAACCCTGCGCAATCCTTCCAGCAACTTCAATCGCACCCTGCAAACCGACGGCTCGGGCGATTACTCGTTTCTGGGAGTTCCGCTCACCGGCCAGTACGTGCTCACGGTGAACGCCCCGCAGTTCACGCCGGCCGAGCAGAAGGACATTCTGCTGCGCGCGCAGGGAACCGCCGTATTCGATTTCACGTTGACCGTGTCCGGGCAGAACACACAAGTCAATGTTTACGGCACGACCGCGACCGTGCCCGTGGAGTCGAATCAAGTTTCTACGCTCTTGAGCCAGGAGAAGATCGAAGACACGCCGGTCCTGGAGCGCAAGATCACAACGCTGCCGCTGCTGAATTCCTCCGTGCGGCTGGCGCAGACTACGGGCGATCTGTTCCTGAACGAGACGCTGTTTGTCATCAACGGAACGGGACGCCGCCAGACCACCTACGAGCTCGATAACACTACCGCGAACGACATGTGGGGACGCCAGTCGGCGATTGCCGGCTTGCCCTTCTCGGCCGTGCAGGAGTTCACGGTTTATACCAACGCCAGTTCAGCGGAATGGGGCTGGAACGCGGGCACGGCGGTGAACATCGTCACCCGCTCGGGATCGAACGACTGGCACGGAGATTTTGTCGGGATGGGCAGTCCCGAGGGCACCAATGCCAGCATTCCGCTGGCCGCCAAACCGGAGCAGGAGTCGCTGGCCCAGGGAAGCGGTATGCTTTCGGGCGCCATCGTTCCCGACAAAACCTACTTCATGGTCTCGGCGCAGTACACAGCCCAGAACCGGCCCGCGGTGATTACCTCGCCCGTCGATCCCGGCTCCGTGTACGACGGTACTTTCGATCAAACCCTTTTCCTCGGCCGCATTGACCAGCAGCTGAGCCAGAACAATCGGCTAACGCTACGCGGCAATTTCGATCGCTTCAGCGACAGCAATCCTCAGGACACGGTCAGCGGCGTCACCCTGCCCACGGCAGCCCGGGTATTTACGCGAAACACCTACCAGGCCGCTGTCACCGACACCGACATCATCAACAGCAATACGCTGAACGATGCGCGTTTCGAATTCCTCCTGGGTTCTCCGATCACGCAGTTTGAGCCGGTGACGCCCCAGGCGCAGGTGTACGTTTCCGGCTACTACACCTACGGAGATTCGCGCATCGCCGATCTCAGCAACCATCAGTACGAATGGGCCGACACGGTAAGCCTGAGCCGTGGCCGTCATCAGATCAAGCTGGGAGCCGACATCTACTACTCCCACTCCGGTGGATTTGGCCAGGAGTTCGGCACCGGCTACCTCGATGGCCGCTTCCAGATCAACCCCAAGTACGAAACCATTCCCATCGCCACGTTACTCACGTACAATCCCGGATTGCCGCCGCCAGGTTCGCCGCCGGGAGCGCCGCCGGTTGCGGAGAATTTCACGCAGTCGTTTGGCGATCAGAATTACCGCATCAACGACACGCTGTATGGGCTGTTTGCGCAGGACAACTGGAGCATTCTCCCCAACCTGAACCTGAACCTCGGGCTGCGTTGGGACGGGGAAACCTTCACCAACCAGCACGCTTTGTTTTCGCCACGAATTGGCTTGGCCTATAAGTTGCCGCATGACAATACCGTGATTCGTGCCGGCTACGGCATCTACTACTCCGAGGAGCGGACGGACCTCTACGCCAGCGCGGCGCTGGGCGGTCCCGGAGGCGCCTTCACCTATACCGCGGTTCCGGGCGGCATCGGCTTTCCCAGCACGTTTTCTCCCATCGCCGGCTTCCCGCCGGGGGTTCTGTTGCCGGCGCGCAATCTCACGATCCTCGCCGGGCAGTGCAATTACCTCAACCAGTTCCTGCCCGTAGACCAACTCCACTTCTGCGATAACAATTTCAAGAACCCGTACACGCAGCAATGGAACTTGGGCTTCGAGCATGATCTCGGAGCGGGCTGGCTGCTCTCGTTGGACTACATCGGCTCGTACACGATTCATATCGAGCAGCCGGTGGACCTGAATGCTCCGGCTCCATTCGTTCGCACCCTGCCGGGACAGGTACGCTCGGTCGCAGCCGCGAACGCGACCCGTCCCATCGTGCCCGTGGCCGGCGGCTACGACCAGATCCTGCAGTACGTGAACTTCGGCCAGGCGTGGTACGACGGCCTGCAAGTGGCTGTTAAGAAGCAGCTCTCGCACCGGCTGTCCGCGCTGCTCACCTATACCTGGTCGCACGATATCAACACCGTGGAGTGGGATGGCACCGGTCAAAGCCCGAACAGTTACGGCTGCCTGGAAATCTGCGAGAAAGCGACCAGCCTGCTCAACCAGACCAATCGTGTTTCCGCCAGCGCGACCTATCAGATGCCCTACGGGTTCTTGATTTCGGCGTGGGTGCAGGCGGCGTCGGGCTTCCCCTTCAACATAACGACGGGCGCCAACAACAGCGGCGACCTCGACACCACCGACCGGCCCGTCATCAACGGGTCAGTCATACCGCGCGATGCGGGCCAGGTGCCGGCGACCTCGGATGTCGCGCTGGCATTGGAAAAGTCGTTCCACGTGACCGAGCGCACCAGCGTGATCTTGCGCGCCGAGTCGTTCAACACCTTCAATCACCTGAACCTCTACAGCCTGAACGGCACGTACGGGAACAATGCCAACGGTCTGCCGGTAGCGACCTTCGGACTACCTGTGGGTGGCTTGTCCAACGTTGGGCCGCCGCGCCAGATGCAGTTCCTGGCGAGGATTGTGTTCTAGCCTGGATGTTCACCACGGAGGCACGGAGATCACGGAGGGCTTTGTGGTTCAGGTGCCTTCTTGAAGCTAGCTATCTTAAAACTCGGTTTGTGTCAGGGCACGACTTCAGTCGTGCCGATAAGGCGTTCGTTTTTCGTCAGAGCCGGCTTCAGCCGGCGGCATAAGACGAGCGAACTGGAGTTTTTCAGCTGTCGTCTGGGGATCAGGAGCCTCATGCTGGCATGCCTGCTGGCGTACTCCTCAACCGCTTTGGCGCAGTCCGCGGCATCGCGGGCGACCATCAGTGGCACGGTGACCGATCCCCAGGGCAAAGCCGTCGCCGGGGCGCAGGTCACGATCCGCAGCTCCGATTTCACCTCCGCGCGGACTCTGACAACGTCAGATA
>Ga0335073_10011384_pt1 | contig 12487 bp, 7 predicted proteins | sample Lox_Sample_22_FD_207093 | JGI IMG/M metagenome (GOLD analysis project Ga0335073, IMG submission 207093) | Soil microbial communities from Loxahatchee National Wildlife Refuge, Florida, United States - Lox_Sample_2.2 | ecosystem: Environmental > Terrestrial > Soil > Wetlands | place: USA: Florida...
ACCCGGTCCGAACCGGTTTTGCAGACCTCGTTCGACAGGTTTGTCAGCAGCGGGCGAAGAGAAAGTTCGTCATTGAACTCGACTCGACGGAAGGCGGCTCATTTTCCCTGAGTCTCGCGGCGGCACGCCGCGATGGCTATGGCTGGTAAGGTAAAAGGTTCGGATGTTTGCAAGAGGGCATTCTGCCCGGGAGAGAGCGGTATCGATGCACAGGCGTGAATTTCTGAAGACGTGCGCAGTGGCGGCCGGAGCGATGAGTCCGGCGGGCCGATGGATGGAAGCGCAGGAGCGGGCGCTGGGCGCCGGGGGAGTGCTGCCACGCGCGTTGCCGATGGTGGGCACGGGCTGGCACGGTCACATGTTCCCAGGGGCCGTGGCGCCGTTCGGGATGGTGCAATTAAGCCCGGATACCAGCGGCGCTCCGGAGCCGAAGTGGAACGGCCAGTGGGACATCACCACGTGGGATCACTGCTCGGGATACCACTACGGCGACAACTTCGTTCTCGGTTTCAGCCATACACATTTGCAGGGTACGGGCGCGTCGGATCTGGGAGATGTGCTGCTGATGCCTCTGGTAGAGGGGCGCAACTGGAGTTGGAACACCGGCGAGCCGGGGCAGGAGGCCGAGGCGCAAACGGAAGCGCTGGGCGAAAAGTCCGGCTGGATATTCGACGAGGACGAACGGGGCTACCGCTCCGCGTTTTCCCACGAGCGGGAAACGGCAAGGCCGGGCTATTATGCGGTGCATCTCGACACGCCGGATGTCCATGCGGAACTAACCGCGACGACGCGCTGCGGTATGCACCGGTATGGCTATCCGTCGCCGACCGGTGGGATGCGGCAGGGGCTGATGCTGGATCTGGTGCATGGGATCGGCTGCGACGTCTACGCGGCGGAGCTGCACGTGGAGAGCGGGACGCGCGTGAGCGGCGTTCGCTCGACGCACGGATGGGCGGCTGACAAGCAGGTCTTCTACGTGATCGAGTTTTCGCGGCCTTTTGCATCGGTCGAAGTGCAGGTAGATGGCGCGACGCGGAGCGCAACGGCTGGCGATCGTATTTCCGGCAAACAGATCCGGGCGATTTTTACGCAGAGCGCGGATGCGAACCCGCTCATCGTGCGAGTGGGGATCTCGGGGACGAGCGTCGAGGGCGCAGGGGAGAACCTGGCAGCCGAGATGCCGCACTGGGATTTCGACGCGGTGATGCGCGGCACGTCGCAGGAGTGGGGCCGGGCGCTGGGCGCGCTGAGCGCGGAGCTGCCCAGCCAGGCGCTGGGCGAGGCCTTTGCCTCGGGCGCATATCACGGGCTGGTAGCGCCGGCAACGTTCAACGATGTGGACGGAGCCTATCGGGGGCAGGACCACAGGAATTACCCCAATCCCGGCTTTACGAAGTACACGACGCTTTCGATCTGGGATATTTACCGCGGCGAATTTGTGTTTCTGACGCTGATGCAGCCGCAGAGGATTGCGGACATCGTGAAGACGATGCTGGCCGACTACCGCCAGCTCAATCAGCATTCCCTGCCGGTATGGCCGCTATGGGGAAATGAGACGTGGTGCATGACGGGCTTCCACGTAGTGGGGCTGATTGTGGGCGCATACACGCGCGGGCTGCGCGATTTCGATGTGGAGGCAGCCTACGCGTCCATGCGGGACACAGCGCTGGTGGGAGCGACGGCGAACGACAACAAGGCACTGCAGGAGCAGTTCCGTAAGCTCGGCTACGTGGCGGCCGGCGCGCAGCGGCAGTCCGTCTCGCGCACCCTTGATTTCGCCTATGACTACTGGTGTGTGGGCGCGATGGCCGAACTGCTGGGTAAGCAGGACGATGCGGCCATGTTCTACAAGCTGGGCCAGAACTACAGGAATCTCTTCGATCCCGCGACGGGATTTATGCGCGGGAAGACCGATGACGGGAAGTGGCGCGAGCCGTTCCGCCCCGATGAGGAGTACTGGGATGACTACACGGAGTCGGATGCGTGGCAGGCCACCTTCAACGTGATGCAGGACGTGCCGGGGCTGATCGGCTTATTCGGGGGCGACGAGGCATTTATTGCCAAGCTCGACGCGCTGTTCGCGGCAGGGTCGAACGTGCTCGCGTCGCCGCCGGACATCAGCGGGATGGTGGGACAGGATGCGCAGGGCAACGAACCCAGCAATCACATCCCGTACCTGTATTCATTTGCCGGAGCGCCGTGGAAGACACAGGAACGGGTGCGAAAGGTGGTGCGGCTGTATAACAACACGCCCACCGGCATCCCGGGCAATGACGACTGCGGGCAGATTTCGACTTGGCTGGTGTTCGCGGCGCTGGGCTTTTATCCGGTCAACGCAGTTACGGGTGTGTATGTGCTGGGCAGCCCGCTGGTCAACCGCGCCGCAGTCCAGGTGCCCGGGGCAGGAACAACGTTCACGATCGTAGCGGAAAACAACTCAGAGCAGAATATCTATGTACAAAGCGTGGATCTGAACGGCAAGCCTCTGACCCGCTCCTGGATTACGCACGAAGAGATCGTGGCGGGCGGAGAGCTGCGCTTCCGGATGGGCAGAGAACCGAACAAAGCCTGGGCATCGGCTGCCTCGGATCGACCGCCGTCAGGGCTGGTCTCAACCCGGCGATAAGTGCTTCGATTATCGCCATTAAAGACAGAGTTAAGCCCGGGGCTTTCCACGCGAAATATGGTTATCGAAGCCCAAGTCATCATTTCGTAATACAAAACGGCTAATGTGGGTTGCGCAAATCCTTCGGCGAAAGACCGGTTCTCCCCCACCGGTCGTAAAGAGGAGCGCAATCCATGAAGCGAAATCGTGGCAGCCAGGTGTGCGGAGTGGTGTGCGTCTTGGCGCTGGCCGCACTGGCCGCGGCTCAATCCGCACCGGTGACCATCTCTGAAACAGGGTCGACGCTGATCTACCCTCTCTTCCAGACTTGGACCGCGGCATACAGCAAAGTTGACCCCAGCCTGCACATCACCGACGCGGCGACCGGGTCGGGTGCGGGCATTGCAGAGGCCATAGCGGGTAGGGTCCAGATCGGAACCTCGGACGCTTACATGTCCGACAACCGGAAGATGGCGAATCCCGAGGTTCTGAATATTCCCCTGGCCATTTCCGCGCAGACCGTGGATGCGAACCTTCCCGAACTACGCGGGAAGGTGCTGAAGCTGAGCGGACCGGTACTGGCCGATATCTACACGGGCAAAATCCGCACCTGGGATGCGCCGGCGATTGCCGAGCTGAACCGCGGAGTACCGCTGCCCCATGCGACGATCGTGCCAGTGCGGCGTGCCGATAGTTCGGGGGATACATTCATCTTTACCCAATTCCTGTCGTTTTCCACGCCGGACGCGGAAGAGGCGGCGGACCAGGGATGGGACAACAAGACGGGCTACGGGACGACTGTGAACTGGCCCTCGGTGCCAGGCGAACTGACGGCGACAGGGAACGGCGGGATGCTGGCCACGATCACGCGGACCCCGTACGCCGTGGGCTACGTGGGGGCAAGCTACGAAGCGAAGGCGGCGCAGGACAAGCTGCTGGTGGCCATGCTCGAGAACCAGGCCGGGAATTTTCTCCTTCCGAATGAGGCTACGATCACCGCGGCAGCTGCGGCGCTGACGCCGCGTACGCCACCAGACGAGCGACTGACGCTGGTCTTCGCGCCGGGGGCGAATTCATATCCGCTGATTAACTATGAGTACGCCATCGTCTCCGACCACCAGCCGAACCAGATGGAGGCGACGGCGATCAGCAACTTCCTGCTTTGGTGCATTTCGCCGGAAGGCGGGAGCACAGCCGGCTTCCTCGACCCGGTGCACTTCATCGCGCTGCCGACGCCCATCCGCGCGCGCAGCGAGATTCAGATCGCGAAGATCCAATAGCGGCCTTTGCCTAAAAAGGAACAGGAAAGGAATTCGTCATGCCCGATGCTGCAAACGGTTCTTCTCTCCGCGGCCGGACGGTCCAGGAGTATATCGACGAACGGCCGACATGGCCGGACGGCACCCATCTGCCCTCGACTCCGATGACCAGAATGCAACGGCGTATCTGGACCCTGGCGGCGGCCGGGAAGTTCTTCGAGGGGTTTGTCGTGTTCATGACCGGGGTGGCTGTGCCGCTGATCGCGCGTCAGTTTGAGATCACGCCGGCGCAGAAGGGCCTGGTGGCGGCTGCCAGTCTGGGCGGCATCCTTGTCGGTGCGCTGGGTCTGGGCAGCCTGTCGGACTACTTCGGGCGCAAATCGATGTTCGTGGTGGAGATGATCATCTTCACTGTGTTTCTGGGCGCGGCAGTCTTCTGCACCAGCTTTACCTCGCTGGTGTTCTGCCTGTTCGGACTGGGGCTGGCACTGGGCTGCGACTATCCGACGGCGCACATGATCATCTCGGAGAACATTCCCAGCACCAGCCGGGGAAAGCTGGTGCTGGCGGCGTTTGCTTTTCAGTCGGTGGGCGCGGTGGGCGGCGCCGCGGTGGGATATGCGGTGCTGGCGACGGTGCCGAATCTGGACGCCTGGCGCTGGATGTATGCGACCGCCGTGGTGCCTGCCATTGTCGTCACGGTGGGCCGCTTCTACATCACGGAGAGCGCCAACTGGCTGCAAACGCGGGGAGCCGTGGATCGCGCGACCAGCGCGACACAGAAACTGCTGGTGCGTACGCCGCAGTATCCGCGGGAGATCGTCCTGGCGCCCCGGCCCGCGGCCGCCCACGGAAGCAGCCATGGGAAGGCCTCGTTCCTGTCACTGTTCGGCAAACGTTATCGGCGCGCCACCATCCTTGCCTCGGTGCCATGGTTCCTGCAGGACCTGGGAACTTACGGCATCGGCATCTTCACGCCCACAATTCTGGCTACGGCGATCGGACACAAGGCGGACCATGTGCGCAGCATGAGCGATCTGATCGCGAACGCGCGCCTGGCTGCGCGCGGCGACGCGATGATCACCATGCTGCTGATCGTGGGCATTGCTTTTGCCGTTGTGCTTGCCGACAAGGTGGGCCGAATCCGGCTGCAGATTCTTGGGTTCATCGGGTGCGCGGTCGGCCTTTTCATTGCTTCCCTCTCCGTCGATGCCGCCGGCAGCCTGAAGATCGGACTGATCTTTGGCGGCTTTATGCTCTTCGATTTCATGACTAATCTCGGGCCGAATGCGCAGACGTATCTGCTGGCAGGAGAGGTATTCCCCACCGCCATTCGAGGGAAAGGCGCCGGATTCGCCGCCGCGTTTGCCAAAATCGGGGCGGTGATGACGGCATTCCTGTTTCCCATCCTGCTGGTGACCGTGGGTACGCGCTTGTTGCTCTACGGACTGGTAGTGGCATTCGTGCTGGGGGCCGTGGTGACATGGTTCTTCCGCATCGAAACAACCGGCGTGAATCTGGACCGCATTGGCGAAACAACGGCCGAGGAGGAGCGGCGCACGGCGGCTGCCTGAGCCGACGGCCTCCGGGGGCCCGGGAAGCCCGGAGGAGCGCGTACGAAAAGGCGGAGCCGGACCCGGTGTCTACAATGGCAGCGTCGGGAGGTCGAGGGTCCGTGACTGCCATGTACGGGGGTTTTCGGCGGCTGGTATTGATGGCTGCGGTTGCGGTTTTGCCGTGGGCGGGCATTTTGCCGATCGCAGGACAAGGGACTGCGGCGGTGGAGACGACACATCCGCGGGGTGACGGCGACCCGGTGCATCTGACCGCGCAGCAGGATCGGGAGCGCATGCTGCGGCTGCTGGGGATTCCGGATTCGGCGATGCGTCCGCTGTCGTCGACCGATGCGAAGGCTCCTGACGCTGCGAACTACGACGAGAGCAAGGCGGATGTGTATCCCACTCTGCCGCAGGCGCTGGTCCTGAACGATGGGCAGCCCGTGACGACGGCTGCACTGTGGTGGAATCGGCGGAGACCGGAGATCCTGGCGGAGTTCGACCGGGAGATTCTGGGCGTGACGCCGCGGGATTTGCCCAAAGTGGCGTGGAGGGTCGCGAAATCCACGCCGGAGCGGGCGGATGGAATGGACGTGATTACGCAGCATGTTGTGGGGCATGTGGATGATGCGATCGATCCGAAGATTGCGGTCAACATCGATCTGCTGCTGGTGAGGCCGGCGCACGCGGCGGGGCCGGTGCCGGTGGTGATGGAACTCGCGCTGGCGTCGGAGTTCGAGGTCGCGCTCAAGGGACCCGCGGCTGGGGATCCGGACAAGTGGGCGGTGCCGTGGCAGCCGGTGCTCCGGCGTGGGTGGGGATTTGCGATGCTGAACGCGATGAGCATTCAGGCGGACAACGGCGCGGGCCTGACGGAAGGGATCATCGGACTGATGAATCGCGGGCAGCCGCGGGGCCTCGAGGACTGGGGGGTGCTGAAGGCGTGGGCGTGGGGCGCGAGCCGGGCTCTCGATTATTTCGAAACCGACAGGGCGGTGAATGCAAAGGAAGTGGGTGTAGAGGGCCACTCGCGGATGGGGAAGGCCGCGCTGGTGGCCATGGCGTACGATCGGCGATTTGCGATTGTGTACAGCAGCTCGTCGGGTGAGGGCGGGGCGAAACTGTATCGCCATATTTTCGGCGAGCCGCTGACGAGCCTGACGTCGGTGTCGCTCTATCACTGGTTCGACGGGAATTTCCTGCGCTATGGCGGGCCGAAGAATGCGGGCGACCTGCCGGTGGATGCGCATGAGCTGATTGCTTTGTGCGCGCCGCGGCCAGTGTTTGTGGGAGGCGGGGCGGACGTTGGCGATGGGTACGCCGATCCGAAGGGCGACGCCTGGGCCGATACGAAGGGGATGTTTCTGGCCGAGGTTGCGGCGGGGTCGGTGTACCGGCTGCTCGGCGCGAAGGGGCTGGGGACGACGGTGTATCCGCCGGTGGGGACGGCACTAATCGAGGGGGATCTGGGATTCCGGCAGCATCCCTATGGGCACACGCCGCAGCCGAACTGGCCGTACTTCCTGGAGTTCGCCGGCCGGTATTTTCGCGAGCGTGCGCGGGCACAGTAGGGGTTGGGGCGCCAGAGAAAGTACTGCGCATTGGCCGCGACAATTCTTTTCCTTTTCACCTATGCGGAAACGGCACGCTTGCAGGGTCTGCGGTGCCCGAGTTATAGTCGTTTAACGATATATCGTTGAACGAGGCTGTCATGCCTAGACGAAAACTGGACCCCCTTCCTTCCGCTGCTTTTCAGATCCTGCTGGCCTTGGCGGGAGGCGATCTGCACGGATACGCGATCATGCGCCAGGTGGAGGAGCAGTCGGCGGGACGGATGCGGCTGGGGCCGGGAACGCTCTACGGGTCGATCCAGACGCTGCTGGAGGAAGAGCTGATCCGGGAGGTGGATGGGGGAGACGGGTCGGCGGCTGCGGCGGAGCGGCGGCGGACGTATCGGCTGACTGCGGCAGGGCGGAAGGTGGCGCGGTCGGAAGCGGAACGGATCGCCGATCTGGTGCGGGTGGCGCGGGCGAGGAAGATTCTGGGGGGCGGATATGTCTGAGAAGATGTATCGCCTGCTGCTGCGGCTTTATCCTTCGCGATTTCGCGGGCAATATGGCGAGGAGGCGATGCAGGTGTTCCGCGATCGGCTGCGCGATGAGCGAGGGGCGTGGAAGAGAGCGCGGCTGTGGATGGATGTCCTGCGGGACTTGGCGACGTCGGCACCGCGGGAACACCGCCGGGCGCCGGCGCGTCCTGCTGCGTCGGTGAGCGGGGTGCCGTCGTTTCTGGTCCTGGAGGAGCAACCGCTGCGACCGGACATGTTTTTGCTGGGAACGGTGCTGGCGTTAGTTGCGGTGGGGACATTCGTGTATCTCATGACGCACGGGGGAAATCGGGTGGTATTCCCGTCCAGGTTTACGGGGAATTTGCAGAGCGCGATGGCGCCGGCTATTGGCGGAAACGGTGAGCAGGCGACACCGAAGGACAAAGACGAGGCCGAACCAGTTCCGCTGGTGACTGCGGAAGAGCGAGAGCTGGTGATTCAGAGCGTGACGGGTGCGGTGGCGAAGTACGATCCGGACCGGGTGGAAGCGCGGAGCGTGGCCGGAATGCTGGAGGAGCAGAGGAGCGCAGGCGCGTATGACGACATTCGCAGCGGGCCGGAGTTCGCCGGAATCCTGACCCGTGAGCTCAGTGGCGCGACGCGGTTTGTCACTGTGACGGTGATTTGCGGGTATGAGCCGGCGGCGGACAGTTCCATGTGGATGGTACCTGCGGGGCCGGGGCAACGGGCATGGCTGCGGATCGACGAGCATTTCTCGGTGACGGTGACGCCGGTGGGGCAGGCGGAGGGCAACAGGCAATAGGCAACAGCGCGCGGTTGGGCGGCTGGCAGCCAAAACGGTTTCGTCAGGGACAGGATATGGATCCTGTCCCCTGTCTTTTTAGGCTGTCATTTACTCGGAGCGCAGGGCCTGCATGGGTTCGATGTTGGCGGCGCGGCGAGCGGGAAGCAATCCGGCGGTGAAGACGGTGAGGAGCAGGAAGAGTCCTGCGGCGATGTAGCTGACGGGGTCAAAAGGCGTGACGCCGAAGAGGAGCGCGCGGAGGATGCGCACGGCGGCGAGCGAGCCGAGGCCGCCGGTGACGAGTCCAATGAGAGCGGTCGAGGCGCTGCCGCGCAGGACGAGGCGAAAGACGCCGGAGCGGGTAGATCCCAGAGCCATGCGGAGAGCGAACTCGCGATTGCGCTCGAGTACGGAGAAGGCCATCACGGCATAGAGGCCGATCAGGGCGACGAGAACGCTGGAGAAGGCGTAGACGCTGAGGAGCTCCGCGGGAATGCGGGAGATCTGGTAGCGCATGCCGATGACGCTGCTGAGGGAGCTGACGCTTTCGAGGGGCAGCAGGCGATCCTGCTCGGCGACAGCGGAGCGCAGGGCGGCCGCGGCGGCGTCGGGGGTGGTGCGATAACGGATGGCGATGATGGCGTAGGAATAGTCGTTTTGCGCGAGGGGCAGGAAGAGGAGGGGTATGGGATTTGTGTCGGATGGGTCGGAGTAGGTGTATTTGCCGATGATGCCGATGATGCGCCGGGGACGTTTGTTGACGACGACCATCGATCCGATGGCGTTGCCTTTTGGCCAGTAGCGGTGGGCCATGGCCTGGTTCACGAGGGCGACGTCGGGCGATGAGGCATTATCTGCTGCGGAGAAATCGCGGCCCTGGACAATAGGGATGCCCATGGTGTGGAAGAAGTCGGAGCCTTCGAAGTCGGTGACGACTTCCATGTCCTCGCCTTTGGCGGGCACGTAGCCGGGGACACTGAGACCCTGGGTGTTGCCGGTGCCTTCGTCGCCCATGGGCAGGTGGGTGGTGAGCGTCGCGGCGGTGATGCCGGGGGTGGCGCGCAGGCGGTCAAGAAGCGCGGCTTCGAACTGCATTGTGCGATGAGCATCGTAGCCCGAGCGGGAGAAGTTGACCTGCGCGGTGAGGACGTGGGTGGGATCGAAGCCGATGGGGCGATGAAAGATGTTGAAGGCGGTGCGGGTGAGCAGGCCGCAGCCGGTGAGAACGATGAAACAGATGCCGAGCTGAAAGCCCAGGAGGAGGCGGCTGCCAAGGCTGCGATGGGAGCGGCCGGTGACGGAGGCTCCGCCTTCGTGGAGGGCATCGTTCTGAGCAAAGCGGAGGCACTGGCGAAGGGGGTAGAGCCCGCAGATCAAAGTGACCGCGACGGCGATGGCCGCAACGAAGAGGAGGATGCGCGCATCGCTGTGGAGATTGAAGGCGAGGGGGATGCCGAAGTTGGGGAGCAGTGCCAGGGTGCCGCGCGACATGGCGATGCTGGTGGCCCATCCGGCGAGTGCGCCGGCAGCGGCAAGGAAGCTGGTCTCGACGAGAACCTGGGCGGCGATGCGGGAGGGGTGCGCGCCGAGAGCGGTGCGGATCGCGACCTCGCGGCGGCGGCGGGCGGCGTGCTGTCCGAGGAGCGAGGCGATGTTGATGCTGACCAGGATCATGAGCAGGAGAGAAGCGCCGCCGAGGATGGGGAGCATCAGGCCGACCATGCCAAAGAGGCCGCGTTCGAAATGCGCGGAATCGCGGAGGTTGAGATCCCAGTGGTTGAGATCGCCAGGGTGCTGCGCAGCAAAGGCGCGGGCGAGGGTGTGGACTTCGGCGGCGGCCGTGCCTTGGGAGACGCCGGGGCGGAGGCGAACGGCGACCTGCAGGCCGAAGTGTTGGAGGGGGTCGGGGGGCGCGTCGGAAGATAGGCTGCGAAGGGCGGAGAGCGGGAGCCATGCGGACTCGGCCATGCCGCCGAAGATGCCGGCGAACTCTTTGGGCGCGACACCGATGACGGTGAAGGAGTGCTTGTTGATGGAGAGGGCGCGGCCGATGATCGACGGGCTGGCCTGGTAGCGATCGCGCCAGAGGGCGTCGGACAGGACGACCTCATCGTGGGCGCCGAAGACGTGGTCGTTGTTGGCGGGGTTGAAGAAGCGGCCCGCCTGTGGGCTGAGGCCGAGGAACTGGAAATAGTTCGAAGAAACCGTGCCGGCGGCGATGGCGCGGGGCTGGGTGCCGGGGTCGGAGAGATTGACGAAGTCGAGAGCGAAGGCGATAGAGCCGGACCAGGAACGGCCGTTGTCGCGGAGGTATTTCCAGGCGTCGTAGTGGACCGAGTAGCCTTCGCCGCCGAGGACGCTGGCGTCGATGAAGTGGATCTGGCGGGGCGCGGTGACGTGGGGCCACGGATTGTAGAGGACGGCGTTGGTCCAGGTAGCGACTGTGGTGAGGGCTCCGATGCCGAGCGCGAGGGTAAGGACTGCGGTGAGGGTAAAGCCGGGGGCTTTGCGTAGCTGGCGAAGGGCGAAGCGGAGGTCCTGCAGGTGAGGATGCATCATGGGTCGCTCCTGACACAACCTGGTACGGATTAACGTGGGGAATTGTTCCTTTATCAGGGTCGGTTCGGGGCCAGAATACGAGGACGGCAGGCGGGGATATTGACGGCGCGGCGTGGTGAGCCGGTGGCCGGTTTTTGGGCGGGCGTTGGGATTGGGACTGGTCTTATTCGGCGCGGAGGGCCTGGAGTGGGTCGATGCTGGCGGCTCGGAGGGCGGGAAGAGCTCCGGCGGCGAGGGCGACCACGGCGACTCCGACGATGGAAAGCAGGTACGTGAGCGGATCGAGGGGGTGGACGCCATAGAGCGAGGTGGCGAGCGCGCGACCCGTGAGGAACGCGAGGGGCAGGCCGAGGACGACGCCGATGGCGGTGAGGATGAGGCTGTCGCGGAGGATCATCCAGAGGACCTGGCCACGACGGGCGCCGATGGCCATGCGGACGCCGATTTCGGCGGTGCGGCGGTTGACGCGGTACGAGAGCGTTCCGTAGAGACCGGTGGCGATGAGCACGACGGCGAGGAGGCCGAAGAACTCGGCGAGGCGGGCGAAGAGAAGCTGCTGCGAGATGGTGGTTTCGAACTGTTCGAGCTGCAGCATGGGCTGGATGAGCGGGGCGTTGGGATCCAGCTGGGCTACCACTTTTTGCACAGAGGGGAGGATGGAAAGGGGATCAGCGCCGCGAACCCGCATCTCGACGGTCATTTCGCCTTCTCCGGGGCCCTGGGCGTAGTCCCACCAGACCATGGGAATGGGGTCTTCATTCATGCTGCGGTATTTGTGATTGGCGACGACGCCGATGATGGTAAAGCCGTTGACCTGATGGCCGAGAGGGTTCTGGTGGGGGAAGAACGTGTCAGCGAAGAGCTGGCTGACGATGGCAACGTGGTGCCCGGAGGCGCCGTCGGCGGCGTCGAATTCGCGCCCGAGCAGGATGGGGACCTGCAGGGTGTGAAAGAAGTTGGGGCCAATGTCGTTCATGCGGACGAGGATGGTCTTTCCGCCGGGTGTTTCCCCGTGTTTTCCGTCGACCATGACGTCGCTGTTATTGGACCAGAAGGAGCCGAGACGGGTGCTGGAGACGGCAGTGGACTCGACGCCGGGAAGGGCGCGAAGGCGGGCCTCGAGGGCGTCGTAAAAACGGGAGAGCTGCGGCTGCGTGTGCGGGACGCTCGGCGGATTGAGGCTGAAAACCACAACGCCGGCGGCGTTCATGCCGAGGTTGATGTTGCGGAGATTCAGCAGGGTGCGGGTGAGAAGGCCGGCACCGACCAGGAGCACGATGCAGAGAGCCATTTGAAGGGCGACGATGGCTTTGCTGAGGCGAGACTTACCATGGTCGGTCCAGGCAGTCGCGGCTGAAGTTTTGAGGGCGAGCTCTGCACCGCCCGAGATGGCGGTGCGAAACGGAGCGATGCCGAGAACGAGCGCGCTGAGGGCAAGGATTCCGCAGGTGAAGAGAAGGACGGTGCGATCGGGCGCGAGGCTGGATTCGATGAGCGCCCAGCGGGCAAGGATACGCGTGGCGAGAACAGCAAAAACCCAGGCGAGCGCGCCGCCCAGCAGGGCAAGGAGAACGGATTCGGTAAGGAGCTGGCGGAGAAGTTCGGCGGGGCGGGCGCCCAAAGCCAGGCGGAGGGAAAATTCCCGCTGGCGGGTGG
>Ga0335073_10011385_pt1 | contig 12487 bp, 12 predicted proteins | sample Lox_Sample_22_FD_207093 | JGI IMG/M metagenome (GOLD analysis project Ga0335073, IMG submission 207093) | Soil microbial communities from Loxahatchee National Wildlife Refuge, Florida, United States - Lox_Sample_2.2 | ecosystem: Environmental > Terrestrial > Soil > Wetlands | place: USA...
CGCGCGGCATGCAGTACGGGCAGCGGAAATTGCACCGGTCCATCACCGAGATGCGCAGGTCGCGCATCGGGCGCTGGCGGGTGTCGCGGGGCGCGGGCTGCCGCGTGAGCGGCACGATGACCTCCGGAGCGGGCATGGCACCAAGTATGGGGCGGCGCGGCAACGCTGGCTATCGGCCTAAAGGGAGGCGGCGCGGCGCGCGCACGCCTCAGGACCAGCGGAACAGCCGCGTGACGAAGCCCTTCTTGTAGGTGTTCGGGCCGGGCGGCAGCTCGACGAACCCGTCGGTGCCCGCCAGCGCGGTGAAATCCCCCGAGCCGTTGGTGGGCGCGGGCATCGCCCAGGGGCGTCCCCAGTCGTCCTGCTCGATGCGCACCGGCAGGAAGTGCGTGAGCGGTGCGTTGACCGAGACCGGGCCGCCGAGCGCCAGGCGCTCGGCGGGCGGTGCGCTCTGGCCGAGGCTCGCGAACAGTGCCGGCAACACGTAGCGCGCCAGGCACACCAGCGTCGATACGGGGTTGCCGGGCAAGCCGAACACCGCCGCCCCCGAAGGCGCGACCCCGAACCACAGCGGCTTGCCGGGGCGCTGGCCCACCTTATGAAAAATCGCGGGCACGCCGAGCTCTGCCAGCACCTGCGGCACCAGATCGAACCTGCCCATCGAGACGCCGCCCGAGAGCACCAGCACGTCGTGGGTCTCGAGGTGGAAGCGCAGCCGCTCGCGCAGCTCGTCGGCGTCGTCCTGCAGGTGCTCGTCGGCGACGCGCTGGAAGCCATGCTCGCGCAACGCGCTCACGATCGCGTAGGCGTTCGAGCGGCGCACCTGGTGGGCCAACACCGGCTCACCGGGCTCGACCAGCTCGTTGCCGGTGGAGACGACGGCGAGCATCGGCTGGCTGCTCACGCGGATGCGCGCCATGCCGGCCGAGGCCGCGATGGCGACCTCGGGCGCGCGCAGCCGTGTCCCCGACGCCACCAGCAGCGTTCCCTGGCGCGTGTCGCTGCCGCGCCGATGCACGTTCTGCCAGGGAGCGACGCGCACGTCGGCGCCGAGGGCGGCAGCGCCGCCGGCCACCGTGAGCTCCTCGACCGGCACCACGCTGTCGCAGCCCGCCGGCAGGACCGCGCCGGTCATGACTTCGATGCAGGCGTCCGGCGCGGCCAGCGTCAGCGGCGCCTCGCCCGCCGCCTGCGTCGCCTGCACGCGGAATGCCCGCCGACCGGTCGCAACCGCCTGGCTGGCGAGTGCGATGCCGTCCATGGCCACCCGGTCGAACGGCGGCTGGTCGCGCTCGGCGTAGATGTTCTCGCGCAGCACGCCGCCGGCGCACTGCGCGAGCGGCAGCGACTCGATCGGCAGACACTGCAGGTGTTGCCCGATCAGCGCTTCGGCTTCAGCGGGCGTCAGCACTCTAGGGCTTCTTGGCGTCCGCCGGCCTGGCCTTGAAGACCTTCACCTGTTCGTTGAAACGGTCGGCGACGCTCTGCAGCTGATCGATGGCGGCGTTGTGCTTCTGGGTCGCGATGCGCTGCATGTCGGCCTTCTGCTCGGGCTTGAGTTTGTCGCCGCCCTTGGCGATCGCGTCCTCGACCTCCTTGTCGATGCAGCCCGTGTAGTCGGTGATGGCTTTGTTGTATTCGCCGACGGCCTTCTGTCCGGCGAGCATGTCCTGCAGGGTGGCGGTCGCGCCGTCCGGGAGCTTCGCGGGAGGTGCCGGATAGGGGCAGTCGGCGTGGGCCGCACCGGCGGCGAGTACGGTGACGGCGAGGGCGAGCGGTAGTTTCATTGGTTTTCCCGGGCGGAATTGAAAAGGAGGGCTATCTTAAGAGGCCCGCAGGTGCGGCGGCTACTCTGCGCTCACGAAGCACTCGCTCCCATGGTCGTCGACGATCCCGACCGCCTGCAGGTAGGCGTAGACGATGGTCGTGCCGACGAACCGAAAGCCGCGCCGCATGAGGTCCCTGGAGATGCGGTCGCTGAGTGCGGTACGGGCGGGAAGTCCGCCGCCCTTGCGCCGCCTGACGAGCGGGCGGCCGTCGACGAAGGACCACAGGTAGCGGTCGAAGGAGCCGAACTCGCGCTGCACGGCCAGAAAGGCCCGCGCGTTGCCGACCGTGGCGGCGATCTTGAGCCGATTACGCACGATGCCGGGGTTGCGCAGCAGCGCGGCGCGCCGCCGTGCGTCGAAGCGCGCCACCTTGCGCGGGTCGAAACCGGCAAATGCCGCGCGGTAGCCGGGGCGCTTCCTGAGAATCGTCGACCAGGAGAGGCCCGCCTGTGCGCCCTCGAGGGTCAGCATCTCGAACAGCCTGCGGTCGTCGTGCACCGGGCGGCCCCACTCCTCGTCGTGGTAACGCTGCATGTCGGGGTCTGCCGCGCGTGCCCAGCGGCAGCGCGGCTTGTCGCGGGTCGAGGGGGGCATGCGGCTCGCTCCGCCGGTAGACTAACCCATCTCCGTGGCACGCTCCTCGCTCATCGTGGCCGCCCTGTGCTGTACCAACGCGGTCGCGTTACCGGTCGCACGTGCCGACGCGGGTCCGCCCTACATCACCAACGATCCCGGCACGCCCGGCAACGGCAACTGGGAGATCAACCTCGCCTCGATGACGACCCGCTCGGGCGGCGTGACTGAGTGGCAGATACCGCAGATCGATGTCAACTTCGGCCTCGGCGAGCGCATCCAGCTGACCTACGAGATCCCGTACGTGATCCAGAGCGCGAGCGGCGCGCCTCAGGCGAGCGGCTGGAGCAACGCGTTTCCCGGCATCAAGTGGCGCTTTCTCGATCGGGGCGAGGGCGACTGGCAGATGTCGACCTTCCCGCAGTTCGAGACGGCGGGATCCCCGCGCGCGCAGCGCGCCGGACTGGCCGAGGAGGGCTCGCGGCTGCTGCTGCCGCTCGAGATCGCCAGATCCGTCGGGCCGCTCGATCTGGATTTCGAGGCGGGCTACTACTTCGCGCACCGCGGGCCCGAGGAACGGATCCTCGGGCTGGTCGCGGGCCACAGGCTCACGCCGCGCTTCGAGCTCGACGTCGAGCTCTATAACGACCACGCCATGGGCGCGCTGCCCGACTTCACCAGCCTCGATCTCGGCGGCCGCTATCGTCTCGGTCGTGGATTCATCCTGCTGTTCATGGCCGGGCGCAGCGTCACCGGCTCGAGCGGGCCGGTGGACTTCATGAGCTACCTCGGGATCCAGATCCTGCTGAGCGACTACGGGCTGCATCTGGAGAAGGAGGCGCCGGAGTGACTAGAAGGGGCCGTACAGCTCCCGGACCAGATTCAGCACTTCACGTTGCACGGACTGCGCACTGAGCTCCGCGATGGCGAAGTCGCCGAGCGCGTTGCCGCCGCGCCCGTCGGAGGTATTGCGCTCGAGGTGGATGCGCCGGGTGAGCCGGTCCGGCCGCACCCGGAGGTAGGGATAGCCGCCGTGCCCGACGCCGAGGCGCGCGTGCCGGCTCACCGGGATATCGATGCGCGCATCGGCCCCCTCGCTCACGACGCGCGCCGCCACGCCACGCTGTCGGAGCGCCTCCGCCATCTGCTGCAGTGCAGGCAGCACCACCTCGGCCAGACAGGCTGCGGCCGCGTGGCTGAAATCCTCGGCAGCGACGGCCCGGCCGGCGCTCTCGCTGCGCGACTGCGCGACCCGGGCTTTGTGGTGGGTGAAGATCTCGTCGAGCTCGCGCTCGATGTCCTTGCTCATGCCCGGTAGCTTACTCCCGGGCCGCGAATCCGCTTAACCGCGACAGTGCTCGTCGTGCTCCATGCAGTCGTGCCAGGCATGCTCGTGATACCAGCGGTGGTGATCGCGGTCGTAGAAGCCCTCGCGGGGCTCGACCACGCAGCCGCTCGAGAACAGCACGCCGCCGAGTAGAGCTGCCGCGGTGAGTTGCACGAGTGACTGGGCAAGGAGCTTCGGGACTGCCATGAGAACCTCCTGGGGGAAAAAGGGTCTCAGAGGCGACGGAGGGTCCGCGGGCGCCGTTCCTGGCATCCGTGGCTCCCCCGCCGCCTCGAGACACAGTGCGTCACTCCGGATTGGGGGGCTTACTCCGGCTACGCAATTTCACCTCACCCGTGCGCCCTGGCGTTCGCACTGCAAGGCCACGCAACGATAGACCCCGGGGTGGCGCGCCAGCAGCGGCGGAGTCCCCGTCCGGACGTAGGCCAACTCCTACGCCGGCCGACCGCGAGTGCAAAAGCACCGGCGTATGATCGTTCCAATGAGCTCCATTGGCCGCCAGATGCTGGTAGTTGCGTTGCTGCTGGCCACGGTGATCGTGTTGTTTGTCGTCGCGCAGATGGGCGTGCGGCGTCTCGAGGAAGCCAGCGCGCGCATCGAGCTCGCTGGCGGGCGGCAACAGGCGCTCGCGGCCGTCAGGCAGCTGGCGCGCACCGCCGAGAGCAGCCAGCGCGGCTACATCCTGGTCGGCAACTCCGAGTATCTCGCCACGTTCCAAAAGGCCGCCGACGCCCTCGAGCCGGCGCTCGCGCGCCTCGATGCCGCCTTCGCCGGCGCGAGCCCGGACACGCGCGCCGACATCGCGCAGCTGCAGCAACTCAGCAAGCAGAAGTTCGCCGAGATGCGCGCCACCCTCGCGTTGTTCGCCACGCGCGGCCGCGCGGCTGCGCTGCAGATGATCCGCACCGACGAAGGTGCCACGACCATGACGGGCATCGACGAGACCGCCGGCAGGATCGAGGAGCACGAGAGTGCGGCGACCGTCGAGGCCAGCCGGCGCTGGCAGGTGAACCGCTGGCTGGGCTTCGCCACGACCAGCTGTGCGCTCGTGGCGAGCGCCGGGCTGTTGCTGTTGCTGACCCGCCTGACGCTGCGCCAGCTGCGCTCGCAGGAACGCGAGGCGGAGCAGCTTGCGGTCCGCCAGGGCGAGCTCGAGCGGCTGGTGGAGCTGCGCACGGCGGAGCTGTCGGAGCTCTCCACGCACCTGCAGGCGGTCGCCGAGCAGGAGAAGGCCGCGCTGTCGCGCGAGTTGCACGATGAGCTCGGCGGGCTGCTGGTGGCGGCGCGCATGGATCTTTCGTGGCTCGAGGAGCGCGTCGGCAGCAAGGATCCGGAGGTGCGCGCGTACTTTCGCCGCGTCCAGGATGCGCTGCAGTCGGGCGTCGACATCAAGCGGCGCGTCATCGAAAGCCTGCGCCCGACGCTGCTCGACAACCTCGGGCTGGTGCCGGCGTTGCGCTGGCAGGTGAGCGAGTCGTGCGAGCGGGCGGGCCTCAGTTGCCGGGAGCATTATCCGCAGGAGCTCGTGCTGACTCCGGCGGCCGCGATCGCGGTTTTCCGCATCGTGCAGGAGGCGCTCGCCAACGTCCTCAAGCACGCGCGCGCCAAGAGCGTCGAGGTGTCGGTCGCGGTGGCCGCGCCGTGGCTGCTGGTGCAGGTGCAGGACGACGGCATTGGAATTCCCCTCGACCGGCTGAATGCGCTGCCGGCACATGGGTTGAAGGCGCTGCGCCAGCGGGCCCGGGCCCTCGGCGGCCAGTTACAGGTGCAGCGCCCCCCGGCCGGAGGCACGCGCGTCGAGGTACGGTTGCCGCTCGCGCGGGTGCTGGTCGAGGCGCCACCGCCCGGGGCGCTGCCCGATCAGGACTCCCGCGGCGCGTTCGCTCCGTCGGTCAAGCCTTTCAGCAGCGCCGGCAGCCGGTGATAGTCACGCGACTTGTTGAGAAACGCATCGACGCCGAAGGACTCGGCCTCGCGACGGTACTCAGGCAGGTCGAAGCCCGTGAGCACGATGATGTGGGGACGATGGGCGCGATCGCGGCCGAGGGAGCGCAGCACGCCGAAACCTGAGCCGAGCCGCAGATGCAGATCGAGGATGAGGACGTCGGGTGCGGCCGAGCTCACGCGCTGCAGCGCTTCCGCCTCGGTGTCGACCGTAGCGATCAGCTCGAGACCGGCGAGACGCCGAATCAGCTCACCAATGCGCGCCGCCAGTACGCTGGAGTCCTCCACGAGCAATACGCGCACGGGTGCTTTCTCGGCCATAACTGTCTGATCACAACTCTTCAATCGCCCGTCGGGCTCACCCTCTGTGTGCTCCCGTCGCCCCCCACTGCCAGTTTAGGGTCGCACCGGGGCAGCTCGTGCCGGTTCCCGCGAGCGGCCGGTGTCGGCTGCGGCGGATGCCCCTGGAAGGAAGTGCCTATTGCATCAGGCCGTTCTTCAGCGCGTAGGTGGTCAGATCGGCGTTGGTGCTGAACTTCATCTTCTCGAGCACGCGGGCCCGGTAGGTGCTCACGGTCTTGACGCTGATACACAGCTCGCGGGCGATCTCGGAGACGCTGCGGCCAACGGCGAGCTTGCACAGGATCTGAAATTCGCGCTGCGAGAGCGCCGCGTGCAGCGGGCGCTCCGCGGGCTCATCGAGCGCGCTGACCAGCACCTCCGCGAGCGCGGAGCTCACGTAGCGCCGGCCCGCGAGCACCACGTGGACCGCGCGCATGAACTCCTCGGGAGGCTGGTCCTTGGCGAAATAGCCGGCCGCGCCCGCGCGCAGTGCATAAATGGCGTACTGCTTCTCGGCGTAGGCGCTGATCATCAGCACCTTGGTGCTGGTGTGGCCCGAGCGGATGTAGCGCAGGATGTCGATGCCGCTGCGATCGGGGAGGTTGATGTCCAGCACCAGCACGTCCCAGGTGCCCTCGCGCAGCTGCCGCAGGGTCTCGGCGGCACTGGGGGCTTCACCGATCGCGCTGACCGAGCGGTCCTGCTCGAGCCAGCGCCGCAGTCCGGCGCGCACCATCGCATGGTCGTCGGCTATGAGTACGGTAGCCATGAGCGATTGGACCTTAATGCGTCCGTTGCACCGTGAGCGTACGCCATCGGCCTGAAAGACTGTAGGACCATTCCTACCCGGGCGGACACTATACTGTCGCCAAACGGCGAATCCGCCGCTGGAAGCACCCGGCCGGGCCAAGGAGCAGGGCGATGAGGACCACTCGCCGCAGGTCCACGACTGCGATGTTCGCGTGCGTTGCCTTCTGGGCCGCGTGCGCGGGCGCCGCTGCACCCGTGCCGCGCGATGCCTCCCCGCGCATCCCGACCGCTGAAGGGGACGCGGCCAATCCTTCCGCGGTGCCGTTCGATTCGTTCCTCGACGATCTCGAGGGCCGCACCTTCCGCTTCTTCTGGGACACGGCCAATCCGCACAACGGCCTCGTCCCCGACCGCTATCCGGGCCCCTCGGTCGCGAGCATCGCGGCGGTCGGGTTCGGTCTCACCGCCTACCCGATCGGGGTCGAGCGCGGGCTGGTGTCGGCGGACGCGGCCCGCGAGCGGGTGCTCGCCACGCTGCGCTTCTTCGTCAGCGCGCAGAATCAACACGGCTTCTATTACCACTTCCTCGACATGCACACCGGCAAGCGCGCGCTCAACAGCGAGGTGTCGACCATCGACACGGCGCTGCTGCTCGCCGGCATGTTGTTCTGCGAGAGCTACTTCGACTCCGACGATCCGCGCGATGTCGAGATCAGAAAGCTGATCGATGAGATTTACCGGCGCACCGACTGGACCTGGGCACAGCCGCGCGCGCCCGCGGTGGCACTCGCCTGGACGCCCGAGAACGGCTTCTCGCCCGAGGACTGGAGCGGTTACAACGAAGCGATGCTGGTCTATCTGCTTGCGCTCGGCTCGCCCAGCCACCCGATCGCGGCGCAGGCCTGGGCGCGCTGGACCAGCACCTACGACCATTACTGGGGCACGATGTACGACCAGACGTACCTGTGCTTCGCGCCGCTGTTCGGACATCAATACACCCACGTGTGGGTCGATTTCCGCGGCATCCGCGACCAGTACATGCGCGCGCACGACCTCGATTACTTCGAGAACAGCCGCCGCGCCACCTACACCCAGCGGCGCTATGCGATCGCCAACCCCAAGCACTGGTTGGGCTACGGCAAGAACGTCTGGGGCATGAGCGCCTCCGACGGCCCCGGAGCGGTGAGCGAGGATGCGCTCGGGCACGAGATCCCGTTCCTTTCCTATGCGGCGCGCGGCGTGGGCCTGCGCACCATCGTGGACGACGGCACCATCGCGCCCACGGCCGCGATCAGCTCGCTGCCGTTCGCGCCGGAGATCGTGTTACCCGCGGCGCACGAGATGTACCAGCGCTTCGGCAGCTCGATCTACTCGACCTACGGGTTCTTCGACGCCTTCAACGTCAGCTTCCACGACGCCACCGAGGCGCAGCGGCGGGCGGCGCAGGGGTCGCCCGGCTGGGTCGATCCCGATTACGTCGGTATCGACCAGGGGCCCATTCTGGCGATGATCGAGAACTATCGCAGCAATCTCATCTGGCGCTTCATGCGCGGCAACCCGTATCTGCGCGCGGGGCTCGAGCGCGCGGGCTTCTCGGGGGGCTGGCTCGCACAGGCCGCCTCGACCGGCACCCCCGCTGCGGCGGGCGCGCCCTAAAGGCGGCTGCGACCCGGGGTCATCCGCACCCGTCAGCCGTCGCTGACGGGTGGATCAGGGGTGGCCGTCAGAAGCCGCGCCGGTGGGGCGGCAAACTCGCCGCCATGCGATCCCGGAGCCGCACGCGGACAGGCGCGCACGTGTGCGTCAGCTGGCTGTAGTTGCAGTGCTGGTCGTCGCGTGCCTGTTGCTCTCGACCCAGCTGGCCCGGGATCCGGTCCCGGAGGCGCGCAGCGCCGCGACGGCGCCCGCGGCGCACGCCGTGCGCAAGGGGCCCGCCGCGCCCCATGCCTTCGGCTTCGCGGACGTACGCCACCTCGCGCAGCAGCGTGCCGCGCACGACTATCGCGCGCCCTCGGAGGCGCTGCCCGCCGCGCTCGCCAACCTGACCTACGACCAGTACCGCGATATCCGTTTCCGTCCCGAAAGCGCCCTGTGGCGCGGGCGGGCGATGTTCGAGGTGCAGTTCTTCCATCGCGGTTACCGTAACCGCCAGCGGGTCAACATCTTCGAGGTCGGGCCGGGCGGGGCGAGCCCCATCGCCTACAGCCCGGAGCTGTTCAGCTTCGGGCCCTCGGTGAAGTCCGTGCCGCGCGCCGACACCCACCTGGGGTTCGCGGGCTTCCGCGTCCACTATCCGCTGCAGACGCCGGCCTACAAGGACGAGCTGATCGTGTTCCTCGGCGCCTCGTACTTCCGCGTGCTGGGACGCAACCAGCGCTACGGCGCATCCGCCCGCGGGCTGGCGATCGATACGGCCGCAACCAGCGGCGAGGAGTTTCCGACCTTCACCGATTTCTGGCTGGTGCGCCCGCAACCCGCCGACCGGGTACTGACGATCTATGCACTGCTCGACAGCCCGAGCGTGGCCGGCGCCTACCAGTTCCAGATCCGTCCCGGTGCGATCACGCAGGTGGAGGTGCACCTGGAGCTGTATCCGCGCCGCGCCATCGACAAGCTCGGCGTCGCGCCGCTCACCTCGATGTTCCTCTACGGCGCCGACGAGAGCTCGGCGCGGCGCTTCGATGACTTCCGTCCCGAGGTGCACGACAGCGACGGCCTGATGGCCGAGACCGGCCACGCCGAGTGGATCTGGCGCCCGCTCGGCAACCCGCGCGAGCTGCGCGTCAACCGCTTCATGGACGAGCAGCCGCGCGGCTTCGGTCTCATCCAGCGCCAGCGCGATTTTGCCCGCTACCTCGATGCCGAGGCGCAGTACCAGGCGCGACCGAGCTACTGGGTGCAGCCGCTCGGCAACTGGGGCAAGGGTGGGGTGGAGCTGGTCGAGATCCCGAGCAACTCGGAGGTGCACGACAACATCGTCGCGTACTGGGTGCCGGCACAGGCGCCGAAGGCGGGCCAGACGCTGGAATTCGCCTACGTGCTCTCGGCGTACCTCGAGTCATCGCAATGGCCTCCCGGCGGGCGCGTCATCGCCACCCGCAGCGGCAATCCGGGCATGGGCGACAACCGCGGCCACTTCCCGGCGGAGGCGCGCCGCATAGTGGTCGAGTTCGCGGGCGGCGACCTCGGCGGACTCGATCCCACGCAGCCCGTCAAGGCCGAGGTGAGCGCCGACAACGGCACCCTCAATGAGGTCACCGTCGAGCGCCTCGCCAACACCGGTGCCTGGGCCGCCGCGCTCATCGTGACTCCCAGGGAAAAGAAGACGGTCAATCTCAAGTGCTTCCTCACTCTTTACGGCGAGGTACTGACCGAGACCTGGGTCTACCAATGGACGCCGTGAGCCGCGCGCGGCGCCTCGCCGGCGACCGCCGGCGCCGCGCACTGCGCCGCAGCGTGCTGTTGGGCCTGACGCTGCTGACCGCCGGCTGCGCCGGTGCCCTGCTGTACGACGTGCTGCACGCCAATGGCATCAGCGCCGCCGAGCTGGTCGGCCTCGCGATGTTCTGCGCGTTGTTCGCCTGGATCTCGATATCGCTGTGGACCGCGATCGCCGGATTCTTCGTGCAGCTCGGCGGCGACCCCGCCGGGATCGATGCGCGCGAGGGTGCGGGCCGCCGCCTGCGCACGCGCGTCGCCATCGTGATGCCGATCCACAACGAGGATCCGCTGCGCGTGGCGGCCGGACTCGAGGCGGTGTGGTGCTCGGTCGCGCGCGAAGCGGACGCGGGCGCCTTCGATCTGTTCATTCTTTCGGATACCACCGACCCGCAGATCGCGGCGACCGAGGAGCGGCTGTGGCGCCGCCTGGTGGCGGTCCAGCATGCGGCGCAGCGCATCTTCTATCGTCGGCGCGTGGACCGCAGCCGGCGCAAGGCGGGCAACATCGCCGACTTCGTGCGCCGCTGGGGCGCGGACTACGAGTGCATGGTGGTGCTGGATGCCGACAGCATCATGAGCGGCAGCACGCTGGTGACGCTCGCGCGGCTGATGGAGCTGCACCCCGAGATCGGCATCCTGCAGTCGCTCCCCCTGTCGGCCGGCCGCATGACGCTCTTCGGCCGGCTGATCCAGTTCGGCACGCGGCTGCAGAGCCCGATGCTCACGAGCGGTCTGGCTTACTGGCAGATGGGCGAGAGCAACTACTGGGGCCACAACGCCATCGTGCGCGTGCGGCCGTTTGCCGAGCACTGCGAGCTGCCGCTGTTGCCCGGATCCCCGCCGCTCGGCGGCGAGATTCTCAGCCACGACTTCGTCGAAGCGGCCTTCATGCGCCGCGCCGGCTACGAGGTGCGTCAGCTCCCCGACGTCGGCGGCAGCTGGGAGGAGGTGCCGGCCAACGTCCTCGACTACGCGGCGCGCGATCGCCGCTGGACCCAGGGCAACCTGCAGCACGGGCGGCTGGTGGGCACCACTGGACTGCACTGGCTCAGCCGGCTGCATTTCCTCTCCGGGATCATGGCGTACGTGAGCTCGCCCGTGTGGCTCGCGCTGCTGCTGCTGAGCTCGGCGCTCTCGGTGCGCGAGTCGGGCAAGAGCCCGGTGTATTTTCCCGAAGGGTTCAACAGCCTGTTTCCGCGCTGGCCGCAGGTGCGCGCCGGCGAGACCTGCCTGCTGGTGGGGTTGACGCTGCTGGTGCTGCTGCTGCCGAAGGTGCTGGGCGCGGTGCTGGCGATTCGCGACCGCACGCTGCGCCCGCAGTTCGGCGGCGCCGCGCGCCTCTGCCTGAGCCTCGCCATCGAGCAGCTGTTCAGCGTCCTGCTGGCGCCGACCATGATGCTGTTCCACTCGACCTTCGTGGTGCGGACCCTGCTCGGCAAGGCGGTCGGCTGGAGCGCGCAGGCGCGCAGCGACCGCGGCGTCACGCTGCGGGAGGCCGTGGCGCGGCAGTGGTGGCAGCTTGCGCTCGGCGTGCTGTGGGGCGCGGCGCTGCTGCGCCTGGCGCCTCATTTCTTCTGGTGGCTGACGCCGGTGCTGCTCGGGCTGCTGCTCGGCATTCCGCTCACCGTCGTGACGAGCCGCACGGGACCCGGCCGGCGCGCGCTGCGCGCGCGGCTGCTGCTGGTGCCCGAGGAGGCGGCCCCGCCCGCGGAGCTGCTCGCCGCCGAGAGGCTCAGGGCCGAGCTTGCCCAGCCCCAGCTGCGCACCGCGCCTGCGGATGCAGGCCGCATTCATTCAGCGGGCGAATGCAGCGCCGTGCCCGCAGGACTTTACGAGAAGCTGCCGCTCACTCCCGCGGCAGGGCCACGCCAGGTTCCGAGCTACCAGGGCAGAGCAGGCGAGAGATCGTGACGGCCGCTGTGCGAGCCGCAGTCGCCGCGGCGCGGCGCCTGGTGCGCTGAGAGCGCGCCCGGAGAGATTCGAACTCCCGACCCTCAGGTTCGAAGCCTGATGCTCTATCCAACTGAGCTACGGGCGCGGCGCGCGGATTCTACTGCGGCGCCGAGCGGCACGGCACGCCTATCGCTGCCAGGGTTCGCCAAGGGACGCCGCACGCGGCAGAATGCCGGGCGCGACAAGCCAGGGAGCCACGCATGAGCAATGTATCGAGGCGCACCTTCTTCGGCCTGACGGCGGCGGGCGCGGCGCTCGCCACCGGCACCGCGGTGCGCGCAGCGGCACCTCCCGGGATCGCGCAGCT
>Ga0335073_10011386_pt1 | contig 12487 bp, 8 predicted proteins | sample Lox_Sample_22_FD_207093 | JGI IMG/M metagenome (GOLD analysis project Ga0335073, IMG submission 207093) | Soil microbial communities from Loxahatchee National Wildlife Refuge, Florida, United States - Lox_Sample_2.2 | ecosystem: Environmental > Terrestrial > Soil > Wetlands | place: USA: Florida...
CGAGAGCATCTTCGTCTACCTCGCGAACTACACGGGCCTCGACCTCATCTCCCCCCAGCCGTTCATGGAGGCGATCGCCGAGGGGAACGACCCGTCCGAACAGAGCGTGACCCAGTTCGATTGCCAGCTCGAGAGCGGGAACGTTCGCGTGCTGGTCTACAACGTGCAGACCGTGACCCCGATCACCACCTCGATCGAGGCGCTCGCGCCCCAGCACAACGTGACCGTGACGTTCGTGAGCGAGACGATCCAACCCCCGGACACGAGCTTCCAGAACTGGATGTACGGAGAGTACAACAACCTCGAGAACGCGCTCGACGCCTACCAGCTCGGGCAATGATGGCCCGTGGACGGTAGCATCGATCACCCGCCGCTCGCACCGCCGGGGATGCATGCTCCCCGCGAGTACGAGGGCCCCGCGATCCGGGCGGAGAACGTCGAGGTCCGCTACCGGAACAAGGTCGTCTGGCAGCAGGCGACCTTCGATGTGGAGCCCGGCGAGTTCGTCGCGGTCATCGGGCCCAACGGCGCCGGGAAGACGACGCTGTTCCGGATGCTGCTGGGCCTCCACTGGCCCACGAGCGGACTCCTGAGCGTTCTCGGGGCTCCCCCGCACCGGGGCAACGCCCGGATCGGCTACGTTCCGCAGCGCCACACGATCGACCGGGACACCCACCTGGCGTGCGACAAGCTCGTGCGGCTCGCCTACCCCGGCGTTCCGTGGGGACCCGAGCACCGGTACCGACCGACCCCCTGGGGACCGCGCCTGCGACTGCGGGGCGAGCGCGAGGCGGCGGCCCGTGCCCTCCGCGACGTCGGGGCGACCGAGCTCGGCGGCGCGCCGCTCGGATCCCTGTCCGGGGGCGAGCTGCAGCGGATCTTCCTGGCCGAGGCCCTGGTCGGGAATCCCGACATGCTGCTGCTCGACGAGCCCCTCTCCAACCTCGACCTGCGCCGGAGCCGGGAACTGGTCGAGGTGATCCACGGGCTCGTCCTGTCGCGCGGGGTCACGACCCTCCTCGTGGCCCACGACATCAACCCGATGATCAAGTGCCTCGACAAGGTGATCTACATCGCCAACGGCAAGGTCGCGACCGGTCGGCCGAGCGAGGTCCTCACCTCGGAACGCCTGACCGCGCTCTACGGCGTGCGCGTGGAGGTGCTGCGGGACTCCCGGAACAACATCGTGATCGTCGGCGGTGAGGACGAGAAGGGGGAGGAGGGCGCATGAGCGCGGCCGGACCGCCGTTCAGCTGGAACCTGATCTCGGACCTCCGGGCGATCTGGCAGTTCGAGTTCATGCGGAACGCCTTCGAGGCGGGCACGATGATCGCGATCGTGGCCGGACTCATCGGGTACTTCGTGGTGCTCCGCCGCTCCGCGTTCGCGAGCCACGCCCTCGCGCACACCGGCTTCTCCGGGGCGGCCGCGGCCGTCCTCGTGGGCGCGAACCCGGTCTACGGGCTGTTGATCTTCACCATGGCGTCCGGAACCGGCATGGCCTTTCTCGGAACTCGTGCCGCGAGCCGCGACGTGGAGATCGGGACGGTCCTCGCATTCGCGCTGGGGTTGGGCCTCCTGTTCCTGAGCCTGTACCAGGGCTATGCGACCGAGGCGTACTCCATCCTGTTCGGGGAGATCCTCGGCATCAGCACCGGCGGCGTCACGTTCACCATCTGGACCGGTCTCGTCGTGCTCGGCATCGTCGCGATCATCTATCGACCGCTCCTGTTCGCCTCGCTCGACGAGGACGTCGCCGAGGCCAAGGGGCTCCCCCTCCTGGGGCTGAACCTCGCGTTCCTACTGCTCCTGGCGGTGGCGATCTCGATCGCGGTCCAGATCATCGGGGTCCTGCTCATCTTCGCCCTCATGGTCACGCCGGCCGCGATCGCCGTCCGCCTCACCCGGCGGGTGGTGAGCGCGATCGTGGTCTCGATCATCGTGGCCGTGACGGCCGTCTGGGCCGGTCTCTTCATCGGCTGGTACGAACCGTACCCGGTGAGCTTCTTCATCGTCGGCATCGTCTTCGTGGAATACATCTGCATCCGCGGGATGGGTGCGCTCCGGGAGACCGAGCTCCTTCAGGCCCTGGACGCGCCGGAAGAGGAAGGAGTGCGGTCGCTGGGGAATGCCTCGCTCCTCGGGTCCGTCGCCCAGGCCCTCCTCGTCGGGGGAGCGGTGCTGCTCGCGCTGGCCCTGCTGCGCTCGCCGGGCTCGGCCTGGAACATCGCCGCCCTGTTCCGGCACGCGTTCCTCGCGCTCCTGCTCCTTGTCCTCGCCGCGGGGGTCGGGACGGTCTCGTTCCTGCTCTACTTCTCCGGCTTCCGGAAGATGGCCACGTCCTCGCGGGAGTTCACCTCCCCGGCGCTGCTCACGCTCGTAGGCCTCCTCGGGATCGCGCTCGCGGTGAGCGGTCTCGCGCTCTTCCTGACGGGCGCCGCGCTCAACGCGTCCGCCTACGCGCTCGCGCCGGTCGCCACGCTCTTCGGGGTACCGCTCCTCCTCCTCGGGGTCGTCCTCGCGGTCATCGGGCTGTTCGGTCAAGCGGTCGGCAGCTGGCGCGCGGGCCTCCGGTACCAGGAGGGCGTGTTGCGCGCCGGCGCGTGGCTGATGGTCGTCCCCCTGGTCGGCCACGCGCTCTCGTTCCTCGGGTACCGGCGTGCGCTCGCGCGGGGACCCCCGATCGCCCCCGCGATCGTCCCCGCCTGAGCGGGTGGGTCCGGTTTCGAGGGGCGGTCGCCGGACGCTACGAGCGTCGGATCGACCCGGCGGCTCGGGCGAGACGTCTCCGCCCGAGCGCGTCCCGGAGACGACCGTAACAGTGGCGAGAGATCGTTCCCGTCCGGGGACGGCGCTGAACCCGGCGAGGGGGGGAACAACGCGGCCGGCTCGCGTTCGGGTGCGCGGCCTGGGCGGCAACTCGTGCCGACATGGGCGGAGCGTCGGTCGCGCGGATCGACGAACCCCGAGGAGGACCCCCGGGGACGGATCGCGGTCGGGATGGGACCCGGAGCGACGGGTTCGCGACACCGGCGTCGCTCTGCGCGGATCGACGCGACCCCGGCCCGAACGGGGCGATCTCCCGGCTTAGCTCTCACCGGGGGCCTTCGCGGCGGGCGGCTCCGAACGGCGCGCGACAAACGCCTTCTACCCCGCCCGGGTCCACGGGTCGTGCGACTCAGCGCCTTCTCGGTCGTGGACGTGGCGCCGGGCGCGGAAGGCCGGGCCGCGGACCGATTGCTCGAGGTCCTCGGGCTCGGCGAGGCGGCCGAGGCCGCGGGCCTCGACGCGGTCTGGGTCGCCGAGCACCACTTCCACGACGGCGGCGTCTGCCCCTCCCCGCCCGTCCTCCTCGCCGCCCTCGCGGCGCGCACCCGTCGGATCGCCGTCGGATCGATGGTCAGCGTCCTGCCGTTCCACGACCCGATCGACCTCGCCGAACAGTACGCGATGGTCGACCGGATCTCGGGCGGGCGCCTGAGGCTCGGGGTCGGCAGCGGGTACATCCCGCTCGAGTTCGAGGGGTTCGGGGTCGACCCCGCCGTGAAGCGGGAGCGGTTCGACCGGAACCTCGCGACCCTGCTCGCCGCCTTTGGGGGAGAGGAGGTCCGGGCGGAGGTCGGGTCGGCGCGCCCCGTACGGACGAACGTGCGTCCGGTGCAGCGCCCCCACCCGCCGCTCTGGGTCGCCGCCCAGCGGCGGGAGGCGATCCCGTTCGTGGCCCGACGCGGCGCGTCCCTCGCATTGATCCCGTACGCGACCGTGGCCGACCTCGCCGAGCTGAAGGATGAGATCCAGGAGTTCCACGATCACCGGCCGGCCGGGGGCTCGGGCGAGGTCGCCGCTGCGGTCCACATCTACGCCGGCGAGCACGTCGACCGGGCCCGAGCTGCGTTCCAGCGGTACCTGGACGCCCGACTCGCGACCCAGAGCACCTTCTACCAGGAGAAGGTCGCCCGGCATCCCCACGCGGCGTCCGCCCGCGCGCTCGAGGACGCCGGGTTCGCCTACTTGGGGAGCCCGGCCGAGGTCGAGACCGGCCTCCAGCAATTCGCGGACGCCGGGGTCGACGAGGTGCTCGGGATCTTCGATTTCGGCGGCCTGTCCGCGGACGAGGTCGCCCGGTCGGTCACAGCGCTCGGTCGCGCGTGGGGCGCCGCGGGTCGTTAGAAGGAGAAGGAAGGGGTTGGTCCCGGTTCCGCCCCCGGCTCACGAGGAGCCGGTCGGCGGCGGGAGCGGGGGCTGGGAGCCGCTCGCGCCGGGCGAGGGGGGTTCCTGCCACGCGGTCGCCGGGGGGGTCGTAGGGGCGGGCGCCGGGGGATTCATCCCGGAGCTCGAGGGGCCCTTCGAGCCGCCGCGGCGGCGCAGCACGACGAACAGCACGATCGCGACCAGCAGCACGATCACGAGCAGGATGACCCACCCGACCGTGAGGCCGCTGCCGGCCCCGAGCTCCATGCTCAGGACCGACGGGCTCGGGTTGATCAGGAGCCCGGTCACCGCGCTGCATTCACCGTACGGCTGGCACTCGCCGGCGGTCAGGCCCGAGCTGTCGACCTCGAGATCGAGGACCAGCAGGCCCGCCTTCGCGTCCGACGGGATCGTGAAGGAGAGCGACCCGCTGGGGGCGACGTTCTGGATGTACTGCGCGTAGGGGAAGCTCTCCGCGTACAGCTCGAAGCTGAACGTCTGCGGCATCGCGGTCCCGTCGATCGGGACGACCTCGTAGTTCAGGGTGACCGTCTGGCCCGGCTGGTAGCTCCCGTCGGTGTAGCTGGACGCGGTCCCGACCCCGAGCAGGACGGAGTAGCCCGTCTCGAGCGCCGTCTCGACCTCGTTGCCGGCCAGGACCTGACCCGCCGCCGACGCGTAGGCGTCCACCCACACGTACTGGGGGGGCGAGGTCGAGGAGATCGGCACCGAGAGGGAGCCGCCGTTCGCGACCGTGCCGCTCGCAAGGGCCGCTTCGTTCTCGTCGCCGGCGTACTCGCCGTAGGCGGTCCAGGAGATCGTCGTGCCGGCCGGGGGTGTCGCGCTCCCGCTGAGCACCGCCGTCACGGAGACGGTGGAGCCCTCGGTGAAGTAGCCGCTCGACGGGGTCAGCAAGAGCGTCGGCGTGACGACCTCGGCCGAGGCGTACCCCTCGAAGCCTTCGGTCGCGTTCGCGGCATCCACGTACACGACGATCGACTGGCCGACCATCACGCTGGTGATGGGGAACGTGAACGTGCCGCTCTGCGCCGAACCGGAGAGGGTGCCCGAAGCGTAGACGAGACCGTAGTAGTCGTTCTCCAGGTACCAATTGACCGCGGTGACCGCTCCGGTCACGGCGGTGTCGGAGCTGTCGATCGACCAGGTGACGGTCGCGGTCGCCCCGTCGTAGTACTGGGTGTGGTCGAGCGCGACGTTCACGATCCCCGAGGCGTACGGGAACGGCGAGATGACCCAGGTCAGGTTGGCCCAGGTCGTCCACTGTTCCACCGAGGAGTAGGCGCCGGGCACGGTCACGGTGAAGTTGACCGAGTCGTAGTAGGGCGACTGCAGGTAGTTGATGAACGGGGCGCTGGCGTTGAACAGGACGATCGCATCCCCGTACGCGTCGGTCGTCGCGGAGCTGGGCGCCGCGACGGGCGTGACGTTCTGGGTGCCGTTCCAGTAGCTGATGGTGACCGGAAGGCCGGCGACCGGGGTGAACTCGTCGTACCAGTCGGATCCGACCTCAATGCACGCGGCGGCCTCGGTGCCTACCGGGATATCATAGTAGTAGTTGCCGAGACAGCCGTCGCCCGGATAGATCGTGATCCCGTTCGAGTAGAGCCAGAGGGTCCCGACGTCGACGTAGACGTACGTGCTCTCGTTCTCCGCGACGACGCCCCCCACGGTCGTGGTGACCCATATCTCGATCTCGATCGACTCTCCGCCGGTCGCGTTCGCGGGGATCGTGGCGCTCCACTGGCCCCACGAGCCGACGGTCAGCGACTCGATGCCGCCCGGGAACAGGTTCTGCCAGGTCCCGTTGCCCCAATAGTGGCCGACCGCGCTGACGCTCGTCGCGCCCGTGTAGAGCGAGTAGCCGTTGGACTGGAGGTACGCCCACCAGAAGATCGAGTACGACTCACCGGGAAGGGCCGACTGTCCGTTCGTGACCGAGCTCGATGCCTCGACGTAGTACTTGTGCAGCGTGATGTTCTCGGTGTAGGATCCCGCCGCTGGGGCCGAGAAGTTCACGTTCCAGGTCCCGCCCGTAGCGAGGTCCGGGAAGGTGTACTCGACGCCCGCGGGCGCCGAGTAGTACTCGTTGGAGGTGGAGTTGAGGGTGACCTCGACGTGGAACGCCGGGTTCCCGACTCCGTCCCGGGTGGCGTTGGGATCGGTGAGGGTGAAGTTCACCGAGGTGTCGAATGGGTCGTAGACCCAGAAGGTCAGGGTGTCCCATCCGAGCTCCCCGATGTAGTAGGAGTTGCCCGCATAGTACCCGAAGCCGTTGGTCAGCTCGTACTCGAGGTACGCGCTCGGATTCGATCCGGTCACGGTCGCGGCCGCGGCGGGGCGCGCGGAAGCGTTCGAGGACGCGGCGTGCGGGAGCAGCACCGCGGCGGCGGCCACGATCACCAGGACGGTCAGCACTACGGCAAGCAGTCGGCGCGACATCACCCCTAGGCGCGACTTCCGGGTATAAAAATTGGTAATACGGACCCGAGAGGGGGGTCATACCCCTCCGATCGGGTCGCCGAACCGATAAAAGGGCCCGGGCGTAGGCGGTCCGACGACCATGGCCGAGATCCTCCCCGGCGTCCACCTCGTGGAAGGCGTCGATCCGAGCCCCGACTTTTCGACCCATGTGTACCTGCTCAAGGACGTCGGCGCGACGTGGACGCTGATCGACACCGGTCTCCCCGGAGCGCACGTCGCGATCGAGCAGTACCTGGCGCAGCACCGGATCGACCCGACCGCGATCCGCAAGATCCTGATCACCCACCTCCACCGGGACCACGTCGGCTCTCTGAAGACGCTCGCCGCCCACACGAAGGCGAAGACGTTCTCGCACTGGATCGAAGCTGCCTACATCGCCGGGGACCCGGCGTACGACGGCCCCGGAACGCCGCCCGCCGAGCCGGTCGTCATCGACGAGACGCTGAAGGACGGGGACGGCGTCGACGCGGCGGGCGGACTCATCGCCTACCACACGCCCGGCCACACTCCGGGCCACGTCGCCTACTACCATCCCGAGCGCAAGCTGCTGTTCTCGGGCGACCTGTTCTTCGGGGAGGGAGGGAAGGCGATCCTCACGGTGCCGGACTTCACGCACCACTCGCCGACCGCGCTCATCTCGGCGCGGCGGATGGCGAAGCTCTCCGTCGACGCCCTCATGACGTACCACGGCGGCCCGATCTTGAAGGACGGCGGAAAGGCCGTCCGCCAGGTCGCCGCCGGACACCTCTAGGACCGCACCCGTCCGGCCGGACGGCGGCAGTGGGACTGGCCAGATTTGAACTGGCGTCTCGGAGTCCCGAACCCCGAAGGATGGACCAAGCTACCCCACAGTCCCGCGGAAAGTCGACCACGCTCGTCGCTATTTGAGGATGCGGGCGTTTGGGCTCGGGCAGCTTTCTTCTGACGGGGGGTTTGGGAGCGAGGTCCTCCCCTTGGGGCCGAACCCGCCGGAGCGGGAGGGGTCTTCATCGATCGGTCTGGGCGCGGCGCGGAGAGCGCCCGACGGGCGAGCCCGGCGAGTGTTCCGCGACCTCCCGGTCTGCGGCTTCAAGCGGGCGGCCGCTATGCGAGGGTGATGGGAGGACCCTCCACCGCCCCGCCGCTCCCCGGCATCGCCGGGATGGACGCGCTGTCGTGGAGCATTCCCGGCCTTAGGGACGACCCGACGATGTGCCTGCGGTGCCGGTCGGCCCAGCTGCTGTGCGGAAAGCCGGTCTGCCCGATCCTCCTCAAGTACCACGCGTTCGAGCGGACGCTCCCGCTCGTCGGCGGGGCCGACCTCGACGGCTCCTCCCCCCCGGGCGTGTTCGTGGGGCGGTTCGGGTATCCGAAGGTCTCCTTCGGTCCGCTCCTCGCGCCCCAGCACGGATCGACGGAGCTGCTGGACTCCCCCGAGGACTGGGTCGGCCGGTCGGTCGCCGAGGTCGTCTCGTTCCGCCTCGGGCTCGTCCGGGGCACCGCCCCGATCCGGGTGACCGACGCCGAGCAGCCGATCCGGCTCCTCGAGGACATGCAGCTCCTCGCGGTCGCGGGGGAGTCGGCGGAGACCGAGGCCCACTTCCGACGGCCCCCGCGGGGCCACCTCGCGCTCTCGGACTCGGCGCCGCCGTTCGGCCCCTCCGCCCCGATCGAGCGGTTCCGGCTCGATGTCCGTCGGGTCGACCCGCATCTCGACCGGCTGGCCGCCGACACCGACGCGAACGCCCGGGTCGCCGTCGGCGAGCTCTACCAGAGCGGGGTCCGGGTGAGCCGGATCCAGCGGGCGTTCAGCGTGGGCGTGCTCGGCCGGCACGGGCGCCGCCGCCTCGTCCCGACCCGATGGTCGATCACGGCGGTCGACGACCTGCTCTCCAAGCGGAACCTGGAGAGGGTCCGCGATCTCCCCGAGCTCGCGGAGATCGAGGTCCATCGGCTGACCGCGCTCGACAACCGCTGGTTGATCGCGCTCCTCCCGGGGATCTATCGGTACGAGTCGATCGAGGCGTGGTATCCGAACACGCTCTGGAACCCGGATCCGAACCGGATCGTCGTGATGGGCGACCACGAGGGCCACGACGGGAGGACCACCTACGCCTCGATCGGGGGATGCTACTATGCCGCGCGCCTCGCGACCAGCGAGGCCCTGCTCGACCGGGGGCGCCAGGCGGGCGTGGTCGTGCTGCGGGAGGTGCACCCGGGCGAGATCCTCCCGCTGGGGGTCTGGAACGTGCGCGAGTACGTGCGCGCGGCGATGCAACGCCCCGCCGAGCGTCTCGCCTCGCTGGGCGAGCTCTCCCGCGCGATCTCCGAGACGTTCGCGATCCCGCTCCCCCGCTGGCTGGGCGCGAGCGCGGTGCTGCACGAGGCGCGCACGCAGCGACGTCTGGACGACTGGCTGCCGCGGCCGCTCGCCGCCACGGACCCGGTCAGCTGAACCGGGCCCCGCAGCGCCCGCAGAAGAGGTCGGCGGCGGTACGGGGGGCGCCGCACGTCGGGCAGGTCGGCGACGAGAGCGGTCGACCGCACCCGCGGCAGAACGTGTCGTCCGACCGGGTCGGGTACCCGCACTGGGCGCACCGCGACCCTCCGGCGGTCCGCTCCGCGGCCGTCGCCGGGTCCCCGGCCGTCGGGTCGACCGGGGCCTCGTCGGCCGCCGGCCCGGCGGGCGTCGGGCTCGCCGCGAGCGTCTCCACCCGGCCCCCGAGCTCGCGACGGCCCTTGAGCGAGAATCGGAGCGCGTCCGTGTACTGTCCGGCGTCGAACGCGGCCTGGGCCTGGTTCCGCAGGGCCGACGCCACTCCGAGGGTCGCGGGAGACGTGCGCTCGCCCCGCGCCCGGTCGAGATCAGAGTCGAGGAGGTGCATCTGGAACTGCGATTCGGCCCGGTTCGGGGCGAGCCGGGGCACGGGCGCCGGGAACGAGGGGGATCCGCCGGGCGCGTCCGGGCCGCGCGGCGCGCTCGCGGGGGACGGGGGGGCCGCCGGGGCGGCGGCGACCGCGGTCGACGCCGCGGGGGACGACGCGAGCGCGCCGGTCTGGCGGGCGTGCACGAGCGCCTCGTGGGCGGATTGGGCCAGCTCGTAGGAGCGGGAGTACTGGGACTGGTCGAAGGCGGCCTGGGATTGGGCGATCAGCTCGCGGGCCCGGCCCGTGTCGGTCCCCTGCCGGCCGAGAAGGTCCGCCTCGCGACGCGCCATGGCGAGCCGGTTGAACGCCCGATCGGCGACGAGCCGTGGCGAGCTGCTGAGCTCGTTGAGCAGCTGGAGCTTCCGGGCGCGAAGGCGTCGGAGCACCAGCAGGAACAGCGCGGCGATCCCGATCGCGAGGACCACGACGACCGTGATGAGGAGATACAGCTCGATCACGCGACCGACCCGGAGCCCGCCCCGACGCCCACCGGCGGGCGGGGGACCGTGACGTAACTGGGGTCCGCTCCTATTTAGGCCGACCGCCGCGGCCGCCGGACCGGTCTAGAAGACCGTCAGCTTCCCCGTGAGCAGTCGACGGGGGATCGAGTCGATCTGGTCGAACCAGCTGTTCGCCACGCCCTCGGCCGTCGACTTCACGGCCGAGAGCTTCACGCCCTCCGCGGGGAGGATCTGGAGGCTCGCGACCTGCGGCTGGTCGACCGGCTTTCCGATCTGGGAGAGGATGCGGACGTGGACCTCCTTGACGTTCCCCCCGGTCTCGCGGACGACGTCGTTCGCGATCAGGTTCCCCAGGAGGTTGTAGATCTTCCCCACGTGGTTCACCGGGTTCTTGCCGGCCGACGCCTCGAGGCTCATCGGGCGGCACGGCGTGATGAGCCCGTTCGCCCGGTTGCCGCGGCCGACCGAGCCGTCGTCGCCGGCCTCCATCGAGCAGCCGGTGACCGTGAGGTAGAAGCGGCCGAGCTCGGGGTCGTCGGCGGTGTTGACGTCGATCCCGACCTCCCGCTGCGTGAGCTTCGCCGCCTGGTCCGCGAGCTTCGACTGGACCTCCTCGCAGACCGCGTGGTACGCGGCCGGGTCGGCGACCTCGCTGTCGACCAGCGCGGCGGCGATCGTGAGGTGGATCTTCCCGCCCTGGCGGTAGCCCATCACCTTGACGTCCTCGCCGAGGGCGGGGACCTTCTTCTTCAGCTTCAGGGTCAGGAAGTGCTCGCTCTCGAGCACGAGGCGCTCGAGGTCGGAGAGCGGCGCGAACCCGACGCCGAACGACGTGTCGTTCGAGAGCACGGACTTCTGGTCGAAGACCCCGCGCAGGTCGACCGACCCCTGTCCGATCCGGCAGTCGAACTCGAGGTGCTTGTCGACGTCGACGTGGGCGCACACCGACTGGACGTACTTGCGGGCCGCGTCGATCGCGGTCTCGCGGTACGGGAGCTTCTGCCCGTTGACCTCGGTCGTCGCGCGACCGACCAGGAGGATGTAGATCGGGTTCGTCACCTTCCCGCCCCCGAACTTCGGCTCGGAGGCTCCGCCGACGACCTGGGTCTCGTCGGTGTTGTGGTGGAGGATGCGGCCGTACTCGTCCAGGTAGAGGCGGGAGAGGGCGCGGCTGACCGACTCGGAGACCCCGTCCGCGATGGAGTCCGGGTGGCCGAGGCCCTTGCGCTCGACCATCTCGACCTCTTGGTCTTCGATGTGCACGGTCCGAAGCGGCTCCACCTCAATATTCCGGGGCATCGGGGTCACTCGGACCGCGGAGCCGGGTGCGGGTTTAAGGGTTACGACGCGCACGGCGCGCAAGTCGGTTGCATCGGCGCGTCGAGCGGCCGGCGCATCCACGCGCCCGAGCGGACGAACCCGTGCCGGGCGTAGTACGCCCGCGTCCCGACCGCGCTCGTGACGTAGATCCCGCGCGCGCCCCCGTCCCGCGCCTCGTCGTCGGCCGCGGCGATGAGCGCGGCGCCGAGCCCGCGGTGCTGGTACTCGGGCACGGCCCCGGCCGCGCGCCCGACCGCGACCGCCCGCCCGACGACCTTGAGCTCCCGGATCACAGGTTCGGGGAGGCCTCCGTCGGTCGCGGAGGAGGGCCACCGGAGGCGGAGGAACGCGGCGATCGCCTGGGAGGTCGGGTCCTCCCACGCGAGGAACACCTCGCGACCGCCCGCGGCCGAATACTCGGTCCGCGTGCGCACGAGCGCGTCGGGCGCCGGCGCCGCGCGCCGCCCGACCTCGCGGCACCGCAGGCAGGGACAGGAGGCCCCTTCCTCCTTCAGCCGGGCGAGGGCGAGCTCGCGGAGGTTGCTCGCCCGGACCCCCGCCGCGACCAGCCGCGACGGGATGTCCCGTTGGATGCGCTGGATGCGGACCCACGGCGGGAGGACCTGCTTCATCCGCGCGATCAGCTCGACCGCGGTCCGGGTCTCGTAGGGCGCGTAGCGCCCCGCGCGCCAGTCGTCGTAGAGCGGAGTGCCGGGCAGCACGAGCGTCGGGTAGATCTTGAGAAAGTCCGGCCGGAACGCGGGCTCGTCCCACAGCCGGCGGAAGTCGCCGAGGTCCCGGGCGGGATCCATGCCGGGGAGCCCGAGCATCAGGTGGTAGCCGACCTTGAGCCCGCGGTCGCGGGCCTCGCGCGTCGCGCGCGCGACGTCCCCGGTGCCGTGGGCGCGGCCGACGGCCGCGAGCACCTCGTCGTGCAGGCACTCGACCCCGACCTCGACCCGGGTCACTCCCGCCTCCAGCAGGAACGGGAGGACCCGCCCGTCGCACCAGTCCGGGCGCGTCTCCACGGTGAGGCCGACGACGCGATGGTCGGCGGTCTCGTTCCGCGCGATCGCCTCGGGCAGCGACGTCGACCGGCCGCCCGT
>Ga0335073_10011389_pt1 | contig 12485 bp, 8 predicted proteins | sample Lox_Sample_22_FD_207093 | JGI IMG/M metagenome (GOLD analysis project Ga0335073, IMG submission 207093) | Soil microbial communities from Loxahatchee National Wildlife Refuge, Florida, United States - Lox_Sample_2.2 | ecosystem: Environmental > Terrestrial > Soil > Wetlands | place: USA: Florida...
CAGATAGCAGCGCAGTAAGCCTGTGCGCTTTTCGATGTCGCCCTGGGACATGCCCTTTTGTAGCCGGAAGCTTCGAATCGTCTCGCCGATGTTCATGGGTGGTTGCGTCCTGAAAGATGTTGCCTCGGGGTTGACTGCATAGTAACCATTGCGGGGCAAGCTGGCAAGTGAATTCTCATGGAGCGTTCTCATCGCTATGAAACCCCGGCGAATATTGCGAATTTGCGAGTTCGAAGAGGATGCGAGGCCAGCCTGGACGAAGGTCGATTGCAGCTTGAGGGCTGAGCCAGGCTAAAGTGTCTTTAACTGATCCGCAAAGGTAGTTCCATGTAAATCAACCCTTCCGTCGGTGGTAGAGGATCGGAACTGACCTCGCGAAAACCGAACTTGCGATACAACGCCACGGCCGCCTGCATGCTGGGCAGGTAGGAATCGAGCCGCATCGACGAATACCCAAGAAGGCGCGCTTCCTGCAGCACGCGCTCTACCAGGGCGCGCCCGACTTTGCCGCCGCGAAATCCCGGCCGAACATAGAGCCGCTTCATCTCGCAGGTTTGCGGAAGCGGAAATTCCCGCAGGGCGATGCAACCAACCGGCTGGCCCACGACCGTCGCCAGCAACAGCTTGCCTTTCGGCGGCGAGTACGCACCAGGCAGTCCGGCGACCTCCGCATCGAAGGTGCGGAAGCAGTATTCCACCGGCAACTGCGCACGATACTCCCCGAACAGACTGCGCATTTGCTCAATCTGTTCCGGCGTGGTCGCTTGGACGATGTCGCACATGCGAGTTAGCAGCTAACAACTAGCTCTCCGCAATCAGCGCTCGGCGGCCAGAATAGCTCGTACCATGTTGTGGTGCCAAGTGCCCAGGGACCATTGCTAGTCGCTGTTCACCGGCTTATGAATCTTGGCTGGGTCCAGTTCGATGTTGCTCTCCAGAACCATTTCGACCGAGGCACCGGTGCCCAACTGGACCTCCGGCCCGCGGGTCAGCAGCACCGTCGCCAGTCCAAGTACTCCGCCTACTCCGGCACCTATACCCGCTCCCTTACCGCCCGAGGCAATTGCGCCGATGCCGGCGCCGGTCACTGTCGTGGTAGCCACCGTAGCGGCGTCCTTGCCTTTGCCGCCGGGGCCTTCGATGGTCCCTTCTTTTCCTTTCACGCTATTGTCTGAGCCCGGCGTGTTCTGCACGGCTCCCGGCAGCATCACGGTGTAGCCATTGGGGAAGATCATGGAGGTGAAGTTCATTTGCAGCTCGGCCCGGCCCTTAACGTGTCCGGGACGCACCACGCGCCGCACCTCGCCCTGAACGAAGGTCCCGGCGGGAATGACGATGCGATTGTTCTGGGTGATAGGGAAAGCCGTTTGCGCGTAGACCGGATCACCCGGTCGCGCGCTTTTGGTATTGATCCCCTGTTTCAGTGTGAGCGGTATCTTTGTTCCCGAAGGGACCGTGATCATCGGTGCTGGAGTAGGGTCGTCCTTTGGTTCCGTCACTACCACGCCATTGCGCGGGATAAGATGAGGCCCGTCCTGGCTGGTTTGGGCAGGGGCTGGCAACACCTGGGCCCCAACGCATAGGGTAGCTGCGAGGAAAACGACAATGGCTCTCACGGATTTCCCTCCGACCGAAACTGAAGCACGAGCAGCAATTGGTACTTAGCACGTTGGAACGGATCACACTTCAAAGTCAGTATCTTGAACGCGCTTTTGGGACGAAAGTCGCGTTACGCTCGAGTTCTTGCATTAGCCAAGTGCTAAGTGCGAAGTGCGCGGTGCTAGCGCTCACTTCAGGTTATACAACGCGTTCACGTGCGCGGTCACCGTGATCTTCTCGGCGCTGAACTCGGCGGTCGGAGGCGGAGGCGCTGCCGCCGCACCGGCGATCTGAGCTCTCGCCATCAGGGGACGTATCGGCTGCGGCTCGTAGGTATCGATCGAAGCATACGACAGCTGCCCCAGCGCGCGCCCGCTCGACTGCGCGACGGCGTTGGCCTCATCGCGAGTGCGCCGCAGCGCATCCTCCACCGCTTTGATCTTCGCGGCATCCATGTTTTCCAACGTGTAGGTGATCGAGGTGTTCGCCACATCCATCGTCGCCAGGCCTTCAGAGATCGGGCCGATCTTCGAGAAGTCTTTCAGCTTGATGCTGATGTTGGCTTCCACGCGATATCCCACCAGCTTGTGCTTGGGACTGTTGTAGTCATACATGGGCTGTGTGGCGAAGCGGCTGATCTCGGCCTGCTGCGGCTCGATGCCGTTAGAGCGCAGCAATTGCCGCACCTGTTCGGCCGCTTGCGTTGCCTGCAGCATTGCGTCCTGCAGCTTCGGCTGTTGCGGCGCGATATTAAACTGCACCACCGCGGTATCTGGCTCAGACTCGAACTTGCCGTCGGCCCCAACCCAAACCGTGTTGGGAATTGGACTGGTGGTGCGTTCCTGTGCAAATGCGGGTTGTGCCGTCGCCAGCAGCGTGGTGAATGCCAAGGACGTTAACGCGGAGAGAACAACTGTCTGTCTTCTCATGACACTGTTAAGACGCCTCGTCCAGGAAAGCGTAAGCCTATGAGGGTGGCAGTTCAAGCCGTCCAGCGATACGGCAGGCATCCTAATAGCCGGGTTCCTCGTACAATAAGTTAGCGTTGCGCTCGACTGAATCCGGCGCTCGCGGCATTACATTCAGGACACTCTCCGATGGATAAATTTGTCGTTCGCGGCGGCACTCCGCTGCTCGGAACCGTGCGCATCAGCGGCGCCAAGAATGCCGCGCTGCCTGCTATGGCGGCGGCCCTGCTAACCGACCAGCCGGTCATCCTGGAAAACATTCCGCAGGTGCGCGACATCGAGACCGAGCGCAAGCTGCTGGCCGCCATGGGCGCCGAAGTCGAGCTCGGCTATGGCCGCGCGCATCATCGCACCACCATCTGCTGTTGCGACCTGGTCACGCCCGAGGCTTCGTATGAGCTGGTCAAGACCATGCGGGCCTCAACCCTGGTGTTAGGACCGCTTATTGCCCGCATGGGCAGAGCGCGCGTCTCGCTGCCGGGCGGCTGCGCCATCGGCGCGCGGCCCATCGATCTGCACCTGAAGGGGCTGGAGAAGCTGGGCGCGAAAATTACGCAGGACCACGGTTACATCGAAGCGCGTGCCGAGCGGCTGAAGGGCGCGCGGGTTGTCTTCGAGAAGATCACCGTCACCGGGACTGAAGATTTGCTGATGGCTGCGACGCTGGCTGAAGGCGAGACGGTGTTGGAGAACTGCGCGCGCGAGCCGGAGGTGGTGGACCTGGCGGCGCTGCTGAACAAGATGGGCGCGCAGATCGAGGGCGCCGGCACGCATATCATCCATATTCGCGGCGTCGAAAAGATGCACGGCGCGCGCCACCGCATCATTCCTGACCGCATCGAGGCGGGGACATTCATCATTGCGGGAGCGCTTACCGGCGGCGACCTGATGGTCAGCGGCTGCGAGCCGCATCATCTCGATGCGCTGCTGCAGAAGTTGGAGGAGTGCGGTGTCACCGTGCGCACCAACGGCGAATCAGTGCGCGTGATGGGAGATGCACCGCTGAAGTGCGCCGACGTCGCGACCAGAGAGTATCCCGGATTTCCCACCGATATGCAGGCGCAGTTCATGGCGCTGGCCACGCAGTCCGCGGGCGCCAGCGTCGTCACTGAGAACATCTTCGAAAACCGCTTCCTACATGCGCTGGAGCTGGGGCGCATGGGCGCGAACGTGAAGATCGAAGGCAATCGCGCCGTGGTGCGCGGGCGGACTCCGCTGAGCGGGGCTGCGGTGCAGGCCAGCGATCTGCGCGCCTCGGCGTCGCTGGTGCTGGCGGCGCTGGTGGCCGAAGGCGAGACCATCATCGATCGCGTCTACCACATCGATCGCGGCTACGAGCGCATCGAGGAGAAGCTGCGCGGCGTGGGAGCGCAAATCCGCCGCATTGGCGAGCTGCTGCCGCGGCGCATGACGGCGCCGGCCGTGGCAAGCTGAGGCGGCGCCATCACCGTCACCTGTGATCCATATCGCAGCACGCAAGCGTCGTTTCCGCGAATGTAGAAGCTGAGGAGCTTTGCATGCAAGGAAACAAGAAGGTGATTGCGCGCCTGAACCAGGCGCTGCACGATGAAATGACCGCGGTGGTGCAATACATGGTGCAGGCGGAAACCTGCGAGAACTGGGGTTATGGACGGCTGGCAGGTCTTACCAAGGCGCGCGCCATTGAAGAGATGAAGCACGCTGAGGCGCTGATCGAGCGCATTGTTTTCTTCGATGTTGTTCCTGAGGTGAATGTCGCGATCCAGCCCACACTGGGCAAGGACGTGCCGCAGCAATTCGAGGCCGGACTGGCCGACGAGACCGGCGCCATCCGCGAATATAACGATTCCATCAGGATCTGCGTGGAAGCGGCCGATGCCGGCACGAAAGATCTCTTTGAGCGCATGCTCCACGACGAGGAGCGCCATGCCGACTTTCTGGAAGCGCAGTTGACGGCGATTAAGCAGATGGGCCTCGGCGCGTACCTGGCGCAACAGATGAGCAAGTAACCTAGGCTATTTCTTCTTCACCGCGATCACGTTGTCGTCCGGGTTGCGGTCGATCAGCTTGTCCACGGGATCGATACCGGCCTTCGCCGGGACTTGATCGACCGTCAGCGTGAAGGCGGTCTTGTCCTGGTCGATCTTTTGTCTTTGCAGGTAGAGATACTTCCCGTTCGCATCCTGCACCCCGATATCGATCCAGTCGTTGACTGGGATTGTGTGCTCCTGGCCGCGGGCATCGGCGCGGAACTTCTTCGCCTCCACCACCAGATGCACCTGGTACCTGCCGTCAGGCTGCCGAACGTAATCGGCAGAGAGTGCGCGGTTGTCGTAGATCGTGATGTTCTGGAAGAGATCCGCGAACAGGTACTGATACTGCGGCGGTGTGACCTTTTGGAAATCGCCCTCCAACTCAAGCGACACTGGATAAGGTGCGTCCTTGAAGGCAAACTGCTTCAGGAATGCGCGGATCGCCTGGTTGACATTATCCTCGCCGATGTAGTCCTGCAGCGCGTACATCACCAGCGAGCCCTTGCGGTAGTGGATGTAGCCTTGATTCGGATCGACCTTGTACAGGGGATTCTCTTCGTTGCGCTCCTGCCCGCGACCGCTGAGATAGCGGTCAAGCTCGAAGCGCAGGAAGCGCTTCATCGATTCGGGACCGAAGTGGTGCTTCATCACCATCAGCGCGGTGTACTGCGCCATGGTCTCATCGATGGAAGTCGCGCCCTGCACATAGGCGGACATCACCTGATGCCCCCACCACTGATGTCCGGTCTCGTGCGCCGTCACGTAAAACGGCAGATTCACAGCATCGGGCTTGTTGCTGACCTTGGTGATGAAGCCGATGGATTCGGAGAACGGTATGGTATTGGCGAACGATTCGGCGAAGGTCCCATAGCCGGGGAACTCGATGATGCGTAGCTGATGGAACTGGAAGGGACTGTAGTTCGCCGAGCAATAGGCCAGCGTCTCCTTCATGCTCTCCATCATCGTGTCCAGATCGAACTCGTGACCCGGCTGGTAATAGATCTCCAGGTTGACGTTTTGCCAGCGATCGCGCCGCACCGCGTAGCGTCCCGATTGGATGGAATAAAGGTTCAGAATGGGCGCGTCCATCTTGTAGTGGAAGTAGCGGCGGCCATTCTCCGTCCACTCCTTCTGCAGATATCCCGGCGCGATGGCGATCTGGTCGGGACTGGTGCTGACGGTGGCCTGGAAGTTGATCCAGTCGGCATCGAAGCTGCCGCTGTTGTACTGGCGCGCGGCAACGTCATCGAGCGTGGGCAGCCGGCGCGGCTTCTCCAACCCGTGCTTGTGGCGCGTGCTGTCGTCGGTCAGCTCGATGTCGGGCGCATAGCCGATGTACGGCGAATAACGGTCGTTGAGGAAGCTGCCGTTGCGCACGATGTCGGTATTCGGCTGCGAATTCTGGAACCCCGGATTGTCGTACCGGAGTGCGAAATCGAACTGGATGCGGGCATGCGGCGCGAGCGGTGTTGGGAGTTTGAAGAGATAGAAGCCCAGCGAAGGATCATTGATGATCGCGCTCTGCCCGCCAGCGAAGCTCAGGCGGTTCACCTTGATGTGCGGCCGCGGCAGCGGGACCAAATCGACCGGCCAGATGGTCACCGCGATGCGATCGATGTTCGCGTTGGTCTTGTTCTCCAGCCACATCGTTCCGCTTACCGCAACCGATCGTTGGTCGGGGTAGATGTCGTACTCGCTGCTGACGTCGGTGATGCGCGGCTGCGGCAGCGACCAGTACTGCGCATACTTCTTCTCATACTGCGCGCGGGCCTCGTCGATCTGGAAGGCGGTGCGGTAAGGATTGAGGATGTGCGTGTTGTAGAAGATAAATCCGCCAACCCCGAGCATCAGCACAACGCACACGGTTGCGCCCGCCAGGCTCGTTCGCGAAAAACGCGCTGCCGCAAGGCCCATCCGCGTGCGCCAATTGGTGTCGGTTCCGCGCACCCAGAGCAGGTTGGTCGCGATGGCCAGCAACACTGCCGCGACGCCCCAATACAGCCGAAACCAGATCAGCGGCTGCAGGAACGGCCCGTAGCCGTTCATGTCGGAGTAGGTCACAGGCGGCGTCTCGCCAAAGCGATAGAGATAATTCTGAAAGCCGGCCGGCGGCAGGGCGATGGTCGCCACGATGTACAACACCATGACGAAGTGGCCGAGATATTTGTTGTTGACCACCGTCTGCACGAAGATCGCAAGAACGCACAGGATCCAGAGCTGCGTCAGCCGGTTCAGGAAGAGCTCGCGGAAATACAGGCTGAACTGGAAGTGGTGGTAGCCTTGCACGATCTGCACCAGCAAGCCGGAGGAGAGAATTGTCAGCACCACCAGCACCTGCACCAGCATCAGCGCGAACAGTTTAGAGCAAAAGAGCACCCAGCGCTGTACCGGCAAAGCGTCCATCACCTGGTTGAGCTGCGCGTCACGCTCGCGCCACACCAACTCGCCCGAGTAGAAGATGATGATGGCGATTGCAAAAATGAAGAAGCCGAGGCCGGCCATCAGCACCATCTGGTGTGTGACCGGATAGACGCGTGCTTCGCCCGGACTAAGCAATCCGGATGCGGCGATGGTGGCGAACAGAAAGCCCGCCAGCATCAGGACCAGGAAGAAGACGTTCTTGGTGGTCTCGGTGAACTGAATGCGCGTCAAGGACAACAGCTGGCGAAATGACGCGCCGGCTGAGAACGTGGGATGAGCGATGGGCAGCGACTCCGCCGATGGAGACGCCTCTTTCTGCTCGAGCGTCTTGCGGCCCTTACTGCGCTCGGTGGGATAGGCGAAAGCGAATTTGGCATACGCCACAGCCAGGAAGATCGCACCTATGCCCAGCCAAAGGGCCCGGTTGACGAGCAGAATTCCTCCCAGCGGGATGAGCTGGGTGTTGCGCTGGAACGGGGTCCAGTAGCGCGTGACGCGGTCAATGGCGGCGCTGCCCAGTGGATCGCCCAACGCAGCGTGCAGGCTCGTTGTCAACCCGCCGCCACTGGCCTGCGCAACGGTAAAGTATCCGATCAGCACCAGCACGCCGGCAACATAAACCGGCAACATTTTGCGAGTAAGCGCTGCCAGGGCGAAGAAGATCGCCGTCAGGAACAACAGATTGGGCAAAACATTGATGAGGTAAGGCTGAAAATAGGCCGCGACCATTTGCGGACCCAGCCGCGTTTTGTCGATCCACGGCGTCAGCGTGCCGATCCATGCGCCCAGACCCACGCTGCCGAAGATGATGACCTCGACCGCGACGGCCGCGAGAAAGCGTCCGCTCAGATAATCGAGCTTGCTGATGGGCGCGGTGTAGAAGAAGACCGCGCAGTTGTTGTCGATGTCCTGATAGGTGGCCTGCCCGGCAATCGCCGCGGTGACGACAATGCCGAAGAAGCATATGTAGGTAATGATTCCATTCAGCGCGTAAGGCGAGTTAAGCAGGATTTTGCCGCCGGTTCCGAAGTCCACGCTGGCGCCGGGGAAGGCACCGCCCGACATTAGGGCAAACAGCAGCCCCAATGCGAAAAAGACGACGAAGTAAACGAAGGTGGAAATCCTGCGTAGGCGTTGCTGGAACTCGAAGAGGAAGATGTTGGCCAGCATGGGTCAGTTCGCCGCGCCGGGGGCGAAGCCTTTGATGGTCGCAAAATAGAGGTCCTCCAGATCGGGGAGGACAGGCTCGAACCCCGCTTCGGGGATGTCGTCATGCAAAACATGTAAGACATTTCTTCCGCCGAACAGATGCATCGAGATTACCTGGAAGCGCTGCTGGTACTCGGCGACCTCGGAGCGGGCGATGGCCTTGCTCCATACGTGTCCATTCAGCGCGGCCACCAGCGCGCTGGGGTCGCCTGCGGCCCGTACTCGTCCCTCGTGGATGATCGCCATATTTCGGCAGAGATCGCTGACATCGGAGACGATGTGGGTGGAGAGTATGACGACCACGTTTTCGCCGATGGCGCTCAGCAGATTGTGAAAGCGGACGCGCTCTTCCGGATCGAGCCCGGCGGTCGGCTCGTCGACGATGATGAGTCGCGGGTTGCCCAACAGCGCCTGCGCGATGCCGAAGCGCTGCTTCATGCCCCCGGAGAAGCTGCCCAGCGGCTTGTTGCGATGCTCCCACAGGTTAGTCTGCAGTAACAGCGTGCGTACAACGGTGCGCCGCTCCCCGGCGTGCTCGATGCCCTTGAGCTCGGCGAAATGCGACAGCAAGGTTTCCGCCGTGACTTTGGGATACAGGCCAAATTCCTGCGGCAGGTAGCCAAGCAGCTTGCGGACTTCGTCCTTGTCACGCAAGACGTCAATGCCATCGAGCCGGGCGCCGCCGCTGTCGGCCTCTTGTAGCGTGGCCAGCGTGCGCATGAGCGTGGACTTGCCCGCACCGTTCGGACCGAGCAGTCCAAACATGCCCTGCGGGATGGCGAGCGAAACATCCTGCAGCGCCTGGGTTCCGTTGGGATAGCGCTTGGAGAGGTTATCGATTTGAAGTTGCATGGGGATTCTGAGCCTATAGTACGAAACCCATGGGAAGTTAGTTCCCCGGGCGAAGATTACCAGATGCCGTCCGTAGGGAACGATTGTCATCACGAGCGATCCGGGGTCCCTGGCGAGCCAATTTTGCGCGCACCGGGGGTGGGGGAGCGAGGGATCTGCTTTTTCGTGGTGCGGGCAAACAGCAGATCCCTCGCTGCCCTCGTGGCGACAATGTTCTTGTTCCAACCGTACAGGCGCTCAACCGGAGCTTCGATGCAGGTAAAGGAATTTTACAAATCTTATGTTTTCTTAACAGACTTGCATCCTTCGTCCCAATTACCCTAATACATGGAGCATGCCGACTGCAGGTCAATCCCGGTCGCGATTTATCGCCTGCCTGGCAGTTGCTTTTTGCGCTCTGATGGCGGCGCCTCTGCGGGCGCAGCAGGCGAATGCCGCACCGGGAGCCAACGCCCCCAAGAGGGCGCGCGCGGTCGGCACCGTCAAGGCGATCAATGGAAACACCGTGACTCTGACTACCGACGCGGGCGCCGAGGTCAACGTCACGATTCAGCCTACGACTCGCATGGTTCGTCTGGAGCCCGGGCAAACCGACCTGAAGAGCGCTCCGGCAATTTCGTTCAGCGATGTGCAGGTGGGCGATCGCATGCTGGCGGGCGGGACCGCATCGGACGACGGCAAATCTGTCATGGCGACGACGGCAGTCATCATGAAGAAGTCCGACGTTGCCGAGAAGCAGGAGCGCGATCGCGAGGAGTGGCAGAAACACGGCGTCGGCGGCGTGGTGAAGTCCGTCGATCCCGCCACCGGAGATGTACTTCTCTCCACCGGCACCTTGGGAGCACCGAGCACGCTGACCGTGCACGTCTCGAAAGACACCATCATCCGGCGCTACGCTCCCGACTCGATTAAGTTCGATGACGCCAAGCCGGGCACGCTGGATCAGATCAAGCCGGGCGACCAGCTCCGTGCGCGCGGCACCAAGAGCGAAGACGGCAAGGAAATGGCCGCCGCAGAAATTGTTTCAGGAACATTTCGCAGCATTCCCGCGACCGTGGCCGCCACCGATCCCGGCAACAACACCATCACGGTGACCGACCTCGCGACCAAGCGGCCGGTAACGCTGAAGGTGGGGCCGGATTCGCAGATGCATCAACTGCCGGCGATGTTCGCGCAGCGAATTGCGATGCGCCTAAAGGGAATTGCGCCCGGCGGGCCGGGACAGGGAGCACAGGGCGGCGGTGCTTCGACGCATGCGCAAGGCGGCGAAAACCGGCCTGGTGGTTTTGCAGGAGGACCACGCCCCGGCGGCACTCCGGATTTTCAGCAGATGCTGAATCGAATGCCCACGGTCAGCCTGGCGGAATTGAGCAAGGGCAGCGCGGTCATGATTGTCGCTACCGAAGGAACGGCGCAGTCGCCCTCCACGGTCATCATTCTGCTCAGCGGTGTCGAACCGATTCTCACCGCGGCGTCGCCGGTACAAGCCAGCACGATCTTGTCACCCTGGAACCTCTCCACCGGGGCAATTGCTGGAACGGGCGATACTCCATAAGTGAATATGTGTAGTCGTTAGCGTCATTCTCGCATTCATAAGGGCTGAATACAGCAAATGCGTTTGTGTGCCATCGCCTTAATACTCCTATCGATGCTCGCGTCTTTTGCGTCTGCGCAAACTTCCGGCGGAACGCTGCGCGGACGCGTCACTGACCCTTCCGGTGCGGTCGTTCCGCAGGCGAAGGTCACCGTCACCGGCGCCGATGGCAAGTCGTCGGAGGGGCTGACAAATCACGAAGGCACCTTCGAGTTCCGCGGCTTGATTCCCGGCGCCTATACCGTCAAAACCATCGCCAAGGGCTTCGCCGAGGACGACGAGGCGGACGTGAAGGTCACTGCCGGCCAGACGCAGGAACTCGATATCGCTTTGCAGATTGCGGTCGAGCAGCAGCATGTCGAAGTGCAGGAAGAAGCCCCGACAGTCAACGTCAGCCCGTCGGAGAGCAGCGCCGGAACGATCGTAATCAAGGGCAAGGATCTCGATGCACTTTCCGATGATCCTGATGAGCTGCAATCGGAGTTGCAGGCCCTGGCGGGTCCATCGGCCGGGCCGAATGGCGGCCAGATTTATGTTGATGGATTCACCGCCGGCCAGCTGCCGCCGAAATCGGCGATTCGCGAGATTCGCATCAATCAGAATCCGTTTTCCGCTGAGTTCGACAAGCTCGGCTACGGTCGCATCGAAATCTTCACCAAGCCGGGCACCGACCAGTTTCACGGGCAATTCCTGGTGGACGGCAACACGTCGGCGTTCAATACGCTGAACCCGTTTGTCAGCGAGACGCCGGGATACTACTCCGAGCTCTTCAACGGCAATGTCAGCGGCCCGATCGACAAGAAGGCGTCCTTCTTTTTCACCATCCAGCAGCGCGACCTCGACAACGTCAGCGTCGTCGTGGCGCCGCAGGTGTTGGGTCCGGGAAATGTCGCCATGCCCTACACCGCAGCCGTGCCCAGCCCGGCAAAGCGGCTGAACATCAGCCCGCGCGTGGATTTTCAACTCACCCCCAGCAACACGCTTACCATTCGCTACCAGTATGTGCGGAACACGCAGGACAACGGAGGCATCGGCCAGTTCTCGCTGCCGTCGACGGGCTTTAATACGCACAGCACGGAAAACACGGTGCAGATCACAGACACGCAGATCATCAGTCCGACGATGATCAACGAGACGCGCTTCCAATACATCCGCGACAGCGATACGCAACTGCCGCTCAGCATTGATCCCTCACTCGTCGTGCAGGGCGCCTTCACCGGCGGAGGAAGCTCGCAGGGTACCCTGGTCAGCAATCAGGACCACTACGAGCTACAGAACTTCACCTCCATTGCGCACGGCAAGCACTTCATCAAGTTTGGAGGAAGGGTGCGAGGCACGCTCTATTCCAGCGAGGAGAATTCCGGTTTCAACGGCTCGTATAACTTCTCATCGTTCAACGCCTATCAGATCACCGTCAACGGATTGCAGGCGGGACTCACGCCGGAGCAGATTCGCGCCCTGGGCGGCGGCGCCAGTCAATTCGTTCTCGTAGCCGGGCTGCCGCTCTCCGACGTCTCGATGGTCGATATCGGCCTGTACGCGCAAGACGAATGGAAGATCCGTCCCAACCTCACGTTCAGCTACGGCTTGCGCTACGAGACGCAGACGGGCATTCCGTATGAGGGCAATTGGGCGCCGCGCCTGAGCCTGGCCTATGGACTGGGCCACAGCAAGCAGCCGAAGACGGTGCTGCGCGCCGGCTACGGTATCTTCTACGATCGCTTTTCCTACGATTACCTGCTCCAGGCCGAGCGCTACAACGGCATCACGCAGCAGCAGTACGTAGTCGCGAACCCCAACTTCTATCCGGCGATTCCCACGCCGGCGCAG
>Ga0335073_10011390_pt1 | contig 12484 bp, 9 predicted proteins | sample Lox_Sample_22_FD_207093 | JGI IMG/M metagenome (GOLD analysis project Ga0335073, IMG submission 207093) | Soil microbial communities from Loxahatchee National Wildlife Refuge, Florida, United States - Lox_Sample_2.2 | ecosystem: Environmental > Terrestrial > Soil > Wetlands | place: USA: Florida...
CGACACCCTGGTCCGGAAGCCACACGCCGTCGGGCGGCGCGCCGGTCTGATAGAACACATCGATCGGTATGCCGCCGCGCGGGTACCAATAGCCGCCGATCCTGAGCCAGACCGGTTCGATCGCGGCGGCGATCCGGTGCGCGATCGCAAGCGTGCAGTCCTCGTGAAAGGCGCCGTGGTTGCGGAACGATCCGAGATAGAGCTTGAGCGAACGGCTCTCCACAAGCCGCGCCTTGGGCACGTAGTCGATCACGAGGTGGGCGAAATCCGGCTGACCGCTCAAAGGACAAAGGGCGGTGAATTCGGGACAGGTGAAGCGCACGACATAGGGCATGCCGGGATGCGGGTTCGCGACATGCTCCAGCACCGCGTCATCGGGCGAGGCGGGAAGCGCCACTTTGTCGCGCGGAGCCAAAGGCCGGTCCTGGGTCGCCTGTGCCACGGCCGCCCCTCAACGCGGCTCGAGATCGCCGCCGGCGCGGGCGGCCTCGAACGCCGCAGCGAAATCCTCGATACCGCCCGCCATCACCGCTCCCCGCAAGCCTGCCATCAAGTCCTGATAATAGCGAAGATTGTGCTCGGTCAGAAGCATGCTCGCGAGAATCTCGTCGGCGCGTACGAGATGATGAAGATAGGCCCGCGAATAGCCCCGGCACGCCCCGCACGCGCAAGCGGCGTCGAGCGGCCGCGTGTCCTCGGCATGGCGCGCGTTGCGCAGATTGAGGGCGCCGCCACGCGTAAAGGCCTGGGCCGTGCGGCCGGATCGCGTCGGGATCACGCAGTCGAACATGTCGATGCCGCGCCGCACGGCGCCCACGATGTCTTCGGGCTTGCCGACGCCCATGAGATAATGCGGCGCCTCGGTCGGGAGATGCGGCACGGTCTCGTCCAGCACCGCGAACATCGTGTCACGCCCTTCGCCGACCGCCAGCCCGCCCACCGCATAGCCGTCGAATCCGACCTCTTTGAGGCGCGCGGCCGATTGCTGCCGCAGCTTCGGATAGATGCCGCCCTGCACGATGCCGAAGATCGCGCGCCCTGTCTCCCGCGGAAACGCCGCCCGCGAGCGCTCGGCCCAGCGCATCGACAGCTCCATCGACGCGCGCGCCTCGGCCTCGGTTGCGGGAAATGGCGTGCATTCGTCGAACGACATCGCGATATCGGAACCAAGAAGGCTCTGGATCTCGATCGACCGTTCCGGCGACAAAAAAAGGCTCGCGCCGTCGAGATGCGATTGGAACGTGACGCCGCTCTCGTCGATCTTGCGCAGCTTGGCGAGCGACATGACCTGAAACCCTCCCGAATCCGTAAGGATCGCGCGGGGCCAGTTCATGAAGCGGTGAAGCCCGCCCAATCGCGCGATCCGCTCCGGCCCGGGCCTGAGCAGCAGGTGATAGGTGTTCCCGAGCACGATCTCGCCGCCTGTCGCAGCGACATCTTCGGGCCGCATCGCCTTGACGGAGCCGGCGGTTCCCACCGTCATGAAGGCGGGCGTCTCGATCGTCCCGTGCGCCGTGGTGATGCGGCCGCGCCGCGCCGCGCCGTCGCGCGCGAGAAGGTCGAAGCGAAGGCCGCTCACGCTGCGCCCGCCGGATGAAGAAGGCACGCGTCACCGTATGAGAAGAAGCGGTACTGTTGCCCAATTGCATGCGCATAGGCGCGCTTCATCCGCTCGAGCCCGGCAAAGGCCGAGACCAGCATGAACAAGGTCGAGCGCGGCAAATGGAAATTCGTGAGCAACAGGTCGACCGCACGGAAAGGGTGGCCCGGCGTTATGAAGATCCGGGTCTCGCCCGCGAAGGGCCGGATCGTGCCGGCCTCGTCGACCGCGGATTCGAGAAGGCGCACAGTGGTGGTGCCGCATGCGACGATGCGGCCGCCCCGGACGCGTGCCGCGTTGAGCCTCGCCGCCGCCGCGTCGTCGAGCGTGCCCCATTCGCCGTGCATGCGATGGTCGGCGATGTCCGCCACCCGCACCGGCAGGAACGTGCCGGCGCCGACATGAAGGGTAAGGGTCACCCGCTCGATCCCTGCCGCATCGAGTGCCGCGACAAGCCGGTCGGTGAAATGAAGTCCTGCGGTCGGCGCCGCGACCGCGCCGTCACGGCGGGCGAACAGGGTCTGATAGCGCGCGCGATCGCGCGGATCGCCGGTTTCGCCGCGCTTGATATAGGGCGGAAGCGGCATCGACCCGCACCGCTCCAGCGCGTCGCGGAACGCCGGTCCCTCGATCGCGAAATCGAGCGTCAGGTCGCCGTCCTCGTCCTTCGCCACCACCGTCGCGGCGAAGTCGGCGTCGAAATCGATCCGGTCACCGGGCTTCAGCCGGCGCGCCCCTTTGGCAAAAGCGTGCCAGCGTCCGCCGCCCGAGTCGCGATGCAGCGTCACCTCGATCCGCGCCGCGCCGCGGTTACCATAAAGCCGCGCGGGAATGACGCGGGTGTCGTTGAAGACGATGATGTCGCCCGGTCGTAGCAGCGCCGGAAGATCTCGGACCAGCCGGTCCTCGATCCGGTTCCCCACCACCATAAGCCGGGCCGCGTCGCGCGGCTCGCACGGTGCCTGAGCGATCAAGCCGCGTGGCAGCGGGAAATCGAATTCGTCGACCTGCATACCCATAGGAATCGGAAATTTCCCGAATTCAGGATTGACCGGGCAAGGGGATCGACCTAAGCAGGTTTTGACGGTACAGGCTACTCTTGCACCTTCTGTCTTACTCCCGATTAAGTGGCATCAAGGCACGAGGCAATGTCTGAGGCGCAAGCACTGGACGTCGCACCGGCGCGCTTTGGGGCGGCAGCGCGTGCGGAGTGGCCGCTCGATCCGGCGGTGACCTATCTCAATCATGGCGGGTATGGCGTGGCGCCCCATGCCGTGCTCGCGGCGCAACGTGCCTGGCGCGAGCGGATCGAGCGCAATCCCACCCGGTTCCACGCGCGCGAGCAGCCGCATTCATTGCGCGACGCGGCCGCCAAGGTGGCGGCCGCGCTGGGGACAAGCGGCGAGACTCTCGTCTTCGTCGAGAACGCGACCTCGGGCGTCAATGCGGTGCTGCGCTCGCTCCCGCTGAAGCCCGGCGACGAGATCGTCGCGACGAGCCTTGCATATCCGGCTGTGCTGAATGCGGCACGGTTCACTGCGGAGCGCGCCGGCGCGATCCTGCGCGAGGTGCCGCTGAGCCTGCCCGTCAGCGGCGCGGAATCGGTGATCGATGCGGTCTTGGCGGCGCTCGGGCCCCGCACGCGGATCGTCATCATCGACCATATCGCGTCGGGAAGCGCCCTCGTGCTGCCGGTCAACTCGATAGTTCGACGCTGCCGCGAAAGGGGCGTACCCGTCCTGGTCGATGGGGCGCACGCGCCGGGGCAGATCCTGCTCGATCTCGACGCGCTCGACGCCGACTGGTATGTCGGAACCTTGCACAAATGGTTCTTCGCGCCGCGCGCCTGCGGGATATTGCGGGCGGCGCCGGTGGCGCGCCAAATCTTGCACCCTTTGGCGATATCGCACGGGCTTGGCCAAGGTTTCGCGGCCGAGTTCGATTGGACGGGGACGCACGATTTCACCACCGCGCTCGCCGCTCCTGACGGTCTCGACTTCCACCGTGCCCTGGGCGGCCGCGACCTCATGGCGCGCAACGCGGCGTTGGTGCGAAGCGCGGCCAACGGTCTCGCGGCGTCCTGGCGAACCGAAGCCGCGGGTCCTCCCGAGATGTTCGCGGCGATGGCTTCGGTGCGGCTGCCGATCGATGGCGACGCCACGCCGGATCGCGCGGTGCGTGTCGCGCGCTGGCTCGCCGAAGCGCACCGCATCGAGGCGGCCGTCATCTGCGCCGGGCGCGCGCTTTGGATTCGGGTCGCGGCGCAAGCCTATAACGAGGCCGCCGACTATCACACCCTCGAAGCCGCGATTGCGATGGGCGTGCCGCCATGAAGCGCCCGCTGCGGGACGGACTCGTATTGGCGGCGGCGCTCGCGCTCTTGTGGGCGCCGTTCCTGCCGTCCGCCAATCCGTGGACCGGGCGCATCTTCATCGATGTGCGCCCGCCCGCGCTGCTGCTGGTGCTGGGAGCGGGGCTTGGGGCCTTGGCGCTGCTCGGGAGGCGCCTCCATCGAGTGGAGCGCTGGGGACTGGCGCTGCTGCTTTTCGCCGCCGCCGGATTGCAGCTTGCGGCGGCCTTGGTGCAGACGATCCTCGACCGGTCGCTCGATCTCTATTTCGACCTGGGCCATGTCCCTTCGCTCATTGGCATGTTTCAGGATTCGGTTGGGCCGTGGCGCGCCGCTGGCACTTTTGCCCTGGTCGTCTGCGCCGCGGTGGCTTTGGTGGTCGCGATCTCGTGGGCGCTTGGCGCTTGGGAACGCGCCTTGAACCGGCGCGGTCTCGCGATTGCCGCGTTGGTCGTGACGATCCCGGCGTTGGTGGTGGGCGTGCTGTATCGCCATTTCGACATGAACTTCATTTCATTTGCCGCCACCGACGACACGGCGGACCAGGCGCGCCGTCTCGTGCGGGCCGCTTCGGTCATGTCGGGCTACGATCATCGTTATGATGCGGCGCTGTCGACGGCCGCGCCGGCCGGCAATCTCGCGACGCTCGCCGGCCGCGACGTGCTGCTCATCTATGTTGAATCATATGGGACCGCGGTGCTCGACGATCCGCGCCTTGCCGCCAAAGCCGAGCCGGCGCTCGCCGCGTTTGCCGACGAGGCCCGGCGCCAGGGTTTCGGCGTCGTGTCGAGCCGTCTCGTCTCGCCGGTGTTCGGCGCCGGCTCGTGGCTCGCGCACGGAACCATGGCGAGCGGGCTGAAACTCGACCCGTTCCTTGATCGTTTGGTGACGGAAAGCGACCGCCGCACGCTGGGCCGGGACATGAAGGAATCGGGCCACGAGACCGTCGCCGTGATGCCGGGGATCAAAAGCCCTTGGCCTGAATCAACTTTTTGGGGCTTCGAGGCTGATTTGTTCGATGCACAGTTGCATTACTCGGGACCGCAGTTCGGCTGGTTCGGCATTCCGGACCAATACACGCTGGAGCGCTTTGCCGATGCGGCGCTCACGCCGGATCACCCGCCGCTCTTCGCGGAGATCGTGCTGGTCTCGAGCCACACGCCGTTCGCGCCCGTCCCGCCCTATGTCGAGGACTGGCGTGACGCCGGGCGCTATGACAGCGTGTCGCCGGCGCAGTGGAGCGTCATCTCCCATTCGCCCGACTGGCAGCATCTCGAGCGGTCCTACGTCGAAAGCATCGTCTATGACTTTCGGACGCTTGGCGGATTTCTCGCCAAGGTCCCGGGTAACGGGCTCGTCATCATCCTGGGCGACCATCAGCCGCCCGGCATCGTCTCGGGCGAGACGCAGCCCTGGACCGTGCCGATCCATGTGCTGTCGCGGGATCCGGCCTTGCTGGAGCCGTTCCGGCACGCGGGCTATGTCGATGGTGCCGTGCCGCCCCGGACCGGGACGGTTAAGGGGATGGAAAGTTTCCTTGGTGATTTTCTTGCGTTTTACTCAACGGCTGGGTCCTAATGGTAAAGATTGCCGAGGCGATTGAGCAATATCGTGAGCAGGGTTATGCCGTGCTGCGGGGCTTCTTCGCCCCGGACGAAGTCGCCTCCATCGCGGCCGCTTTCGACCGGCACTGGCGCACCGGCATGGCGCACCGCGCCAGCTTCCGCCACGGCAACCTCTACTACCGGCAGGGCAAGGACGCGCGGCTCGGCAAGATCTTGCGGCTGGTGCAATGGCCGGCCTATATCGACCCGGTGCTGGAGGCGGTACGGCGCGATCCCCGCTGGCTCGGGGTGCTGGGCCCGCTGATCGGCCGCGACATCAAACAGATTATCAATCAGCTCCATTGGAAGCCGCCGGGCGCCGCCGGAGCCGAGTTCGCCTTTCATCAGGACGCGCGGTTCCGCCGGCCGCGCACGGCCTATCGCAATCTCGGGACCTCCTATGTCCAGACCGGGCTCGCGATCGACCCGCATCGGGCCGTGAACGGCGCCATGCGGCTGCTGCCAGGCTCGCATTTGCTGGGCGAGCGGGATGTCGCCGATGCCGGGCCGGTCCTCGACCAGGCGATGGGCGAGGCGCAACTCGCACGCGCCGGCCTGGATCCGGGCAGGCTTATCGACGTCGATCTCGAACCAGGCGATGTCGCGCTCTGGAACCTCTATACGATCCACGGCTCAGGCCCCAATCACACCCGCCAGGACCGCCGCTTCTTTCTCAACGGTTATATCCGGGCCGAGGATTGCGACCGCGGCGAGTGGGCTTTCCGAGGCGGGGAGCCGGTGCCGCTCGGCGACCCGGTGCTGGTTCACTATGAAGACCTGTTCACCCGGCCGGAGCCCCATTATATCGAGGGCTAGACTAGGGTTCGGGCTCGAGCGCGCCGGGATCGAGGAGGCGCATCAGCCGACCGGCGGCAAGCCGGGCCAAGCGCAGGGTAAGCGCCTTCCGCCGGGCCGGCGTCAGCCGCGTCTCCACGCCGTCCCTCAGGATCATCGCGCCGAACGGGTCCGCCACGATGAGGCCGCAATCCTCGGGGATAAGATGGCGCGGGAAATCGGCGGCCACCGCGAAGGCAAGCCGGTCGCAGAAGTCGCGATAATCGGGCCACTTGCGGTCGGCGCGAAAATCCGCCGCCGACGACTTCACCTCGACGATGAGGAGGCTGCCATCACGGCTCACGGCAACGAGATCGGCCCTGCGGCCGTTGGCCAGCGGCACCTCGGAAAGGACCGCATAACCGAGCTGGGCAAGAGCGCGGGTCGTGCCGCGGAAAATGTCTCGCGCGAAATCCTGCATCGGCGGAAGTGTCGGCGATGAACGGGGAAAAGCGAAGCACCATCGCCGAGGCGTGGCGCCTCGCCGCCCCCTATTGGCGCTCCGAGGACAAGAAGCGCGCCTGGCTTCTCCTAATCGCGGTCGTGGCGCTCAGTCTCGGCAATGTCTATATCGACGTGCGCATCAACCAGTGGAACAACGCCTTCTTCAACGCGATCCAAAACCACGACGCGCCTGAATTCTTCAAGCAGCTTGGCATTTTCGGCCTCCTCGCCTTTGCGGCAATCGCGATCTCCGTCTATGCGCTTTATCTGAACCAGATGCTGCAGATACGCTGGCGGCTCTGGCTGACCGAGCGCTATGTGACGGCGTGGCTGTCCGACCGCGCCTATTTCCGGCTGCAGCTCCATGGCCGGGATACCGACAATCCCGATCAGCGCATCTCCGAGGATCTGCGTCTCTTTACCGACTATGTGCTGTCGCTGAGCCTGGGACTCCTGACCTCGGTCGTGTCGCTCGTGTCGTTCCTGTTCATCCTGTGGGGACTCTCCGGTCCGGCCTCCGTGCCGCTGTTCGGCTTCGGGACGCTGCACATTCCCGCCTATCTGGTCTGGTGCGCGTTGGCCTATGCGGGGGTGGGCACATGGCTCACGGTGAAGATCGGCCGGCCGCTGGTGCCGCTCAATTTCGCACAGCAGCGCTTCGAGGCGGATTTCCGTTTCAGCCTGGTCCGCCTCCGGGAGAATGCCGAAAGCGTCGCCTTCTACCGTGGCGAGGCTCCCGAGCGCGACGTGTTCCGAACCCGCTTCGGCCGCGTGTTCGAGAATTTCTGGCGCATCATGGTCAAGCGCAAGCATTTGAACTGGTTCACCTCGTTCTATGGACAGATCGCGGTGATCTTTCCCTATCTCGTCGCGGCGCCGCGCTATTTCGCGGGTCAGATCCAGATGGGTGGGCTGATGCAGGTGGGAGACGCCTTCATCTCGGTGCAGAATTCGCTTTCGTTCATCGTCAATTCTTATTCCGACATCGCCACGTGGGCCGCGGTGACGCAGCGGCTTTCGACCTTCGATCGGCATATGCAGGAATTGGCCGCGGCACGCCGCGCGCCGCAATCGATCTCGGTTTCGACCGAGGGATCAGGGCTTCACGTCTCCGCGCTCGATCTCGACTTGCCGGATGGGCGGGCCTTGGTGCGGGGCGTCTCGCTTGACGCGGCGCCGGGCTCGGCAGTGCTCATCACGGGCCCCACGGGCATCGGCAAAAGCACGTTTCTGCGCGCGGTCGCCGGACTGTGGCCCTGGGGCAGCGGTGCGGTACGGCTCGGCGTCGGAAGCCATCTGTTTCTGCCGCAACGGCCCTATATCCCGCTCGGGACGCTGGGAGCGGCGCTGGCCTATCCGGAGGCAGGCACCGGCGACAGCAGCCGACATGCCGAGGCGCTCGAGGCCGTGGGGCTAGGGGCATTCCGCGGCGCCCTCGACGACCACGACAACTGGGCGCAGCGCCTTTCGCCCGGCGAGCAGCAGCGGCTTGCGTTCGCGCGGGTGCTGCTCGCCAAACCCGCTCTTGTGTTTCTGGACGAGGCGACGTCGGCGCTTGACGAGGCGGCCGAGGCTTTGCTCTATCGCCTCTTGCGTGAAGCCGCGTGGCAGCCGACGATCGTCAGCGTAGGGCACCGCAATACGTTGCGCCCGTTCCACGATACGGTCCTCGATCTTTCCCGCTTTGCCGCGAAAACGCTCGAGATATCACCGGCGGCGGATTAGCGACGCCGCGCTTTGCGCTTCGCCTGGGATGAGGTAAATCCGGCGATGGCATCATGAAGAGTCGGGACCCCGGTGGCTGACGAACGCGACGACAACCAGTTCCGTGCCGTGCGGCTCAAGAAGCTCGACGAGCTGCGGCGGCTTGGATGCGATCCCTATCCCAGCGTCTTTCACCGCACGCTCGAGGCGAAAACCATTGACGAGCGGTACCGCGACCTCGCGCCGGGTGTCGTAACGGAGGACGTCGTCGCCGTTGCCGGGCGCGTCCGTGCCATCCGCAACAACGGTCTTTTCATCGACCTCCACGACGCTTCGGGCAAGATCCAGCTTTTCAACCATAAAGATCATCTGCCGGCAGAGCAGCTCGCCTTGGTGAAACTGCTCGATCTGGGCGACATCGTCGGCGCCGAAGGGGTCGTCCGGCGCACGCCCCGAGGCGAGCTTACGGTGAATACAAGCCGCATCGCGGTGCTTGCCAAGTCCCTCCTGCCGTTGCCGGAGAAATTTCACGGTCTCGCCGATATCGAGACGCGCTATCGCCAACGCTATCTCGACCTCATCATGAGCGAGGAGAGCAGGCTCACCTTGCGGCGGCGCAGCGCGATCATCGCATCTTTGCGGGGCCGTCTCCTCGCCAAGGGCTATCTCGAGGTCGAGACGCCGATGCTGCATGTGATCCCGGGGGGCGCCTCGGCCAAACCCTTCATCACCCATCACAACGCGCTCGACATGGATCTCTATCTCCGGATTGCGCCCGAGCTGCATTTGAAGCGGTTGATGGTCGGCGGGCTGGGCGAGCGGCTCTTCGAGATCAACCGCAACTTTCGCAACGAGGGCCTGTCGCCGAGGCACAATCCGGAATTCACGTCGCTCGAACTCTACGAGGCGTATGTCGATTATCGCGCGATGATGGAAGTGACCGAGGAGCTGATCGCCGGCGCGGCGCAGGATGTGCTGGGCACGACGCGTATCGTTTATGGCGACCGCGAGATCGACCTGACGCCGCCCTGGCCGCGCCGCACGATGGCCGAGCTTGTGCAAGAGCGCACGGGGTTCGATTTCCTGGCGCTTGATCCCGATGCCGCACGCAAGGTAGCGCTCGACCAGGGCCTCGAGCTGCCGAGCCAGGCGGGTTGGGGCGCGGCGCTGGAGGCGGTGTTCGCCGCCAAGGTCGAGAGCACGCTCGTGGCGCCGACCCATGTCACCGGATTTCCCCGCGACATATCACCCCTTGCGAAAGAGGATCCCGCAGACCGGCGTCTCACCGAGCGGTTTGAGACCTATGTCAATGGCTGGGAAGTGGCGAACGCCTTTTCCGAGATCAATGACCCGCTGGATCAACGCGCACGGTTCGAAGCGCAAATGCGCGCCCGAGAATTGGGCGACGAAGAGGCGCAGCACCTCGACGAGGATTTCGTCACCGCGCTCGAATATGGGATGCCACCGGCCGGGGGCCTGGGGATCGGGATCGACCGGCTCGTCATGCTGTTGACCGGGAGCCCTTCGATCCGCGATGTGATCGCCTTCCCCACGATGAGGCCCAAAGGGTAAGGCTCAAGCCTCGCGGCGCGCGGTCCGAAGGTGCCGCAATAGAACGAGATAAAGCGCGCTGCAGGACAGCGCCGCGCCCAAGATCACGGCTCCCATGGGCACGGGGGTTCCCGTGTAGAGCCGATTGACCGCATAGCCGCCGACCGCACCCAGCAGCATCTGGATGATGCCGATGAGCGCCGAGCCCATCCCCGCCATGTGCCGCAATGGATCGAGCGCCGTCGCGACGGCGTTGGGCTGGACGAGCGTCTGTCCGAACATATAGACCATCACGCCGCCCATGACGGCGGCAGGGCCGCTCCACCGTGACAGTGGCGCCAGGGTGACCAGGATTCCGCCCAGGATCAGCACGCAAAAGCCCCAACCCATGACCCGCTCCGACGGAAAACGGCGGAGCAGGTGCCGGTTGGTGGTCGCGCCACAGACAAGCATGACGGCGGAAAGGCCGAAATAATAGCCATAATGGTTGGGCGCGACGCCATAGAAGGTGATGAAGACGAACGGCGAAGCCGAGATGAAGGCGAAAATGCCGACCCAACAAAGGCCGTTGACGACGGCAAATCCGATCGAAGCGCGCGTCGTCGCGAAGGTCCTGACATTGGTCCAGAGCCGTTCCCTTTTAAGGGCGTTGCCGTCCCGCTCTTTCAGCGATTCTGCAAGCCCCAGCCACGCCGCGGTGACGAGCGCGCCGGCCGTCATCGCGATGAAAATGAAGATCGAGGGCCAGCCGAACCGGACCAGCAGCGCCCCACCGATGAAAGGTGCCGCCAGCGGCCCGACCGCGAACACGGTGGTGAGCAAGGACAGCGTCTGCGCGGCGCGAGCACCGGAATAATGGTCCCGCACGATGGCGCGGACGATGACCGGTCCGCCACAGGCGGCGATGCCCTGAACCATGCGCGCCATCACCAGGACGTCGATCTGGCGGCTTGCCGCACAGGCGAGGCTCGCGAGGCTGTAGACGATGAGCCCTGTGATCAGGACCGGCCGGCGCCCGAACCGGTCCGACATGGGACCGGCCGCGAACTGACCAACGGCGTAACCGACGAGATAAAGGCTCAAGGTGAGCTGTACCTGATCGGGCGTCGCGCGTAGGGCCGCGCCGAGCGCCGGCAGCGCGGGAAGCATCGCGTCGATCGACAGCACGTTCACCATCATGAGCGAACCGAGCAGGACGACGAAGAACCGCGAGGTCGGACCGATCATCGCGTCGATCGGTCTCAGGGATTCTCGAGGCTCAGGATGCCGCTATCGTAGTCATAGGCGAACAGCTCGGCATAGCGGCCCCAATTGATCACCGTCTCGAGCACGCGCTGAGCTTCGTCGTCCGACAGGTGATCCTCGAGCTCCGCCAGGAATCGGCTTTCCGGCGCGCTATGTCCCGGCCGTTCGTCCAGAACCTTGCGGATATGCGCCACCAGCGGGATCGAGCGGCGGAGATGCTCGGCGAATATCTGTTTGCGGTGCTGCAAGTCGGCCGCGGCGAAAGACCGTCCCGCCGGCATGACCTCGATGTCGCCGCCCGCGACATGGGCGAAGCCCAAAAGCTCCAATGCTTCGGTCAGCACCACCAGGTCCTCGGTGGTGACGTGCTCGCTTTCGGTGAGCTGCGGCAGGTCGGCGCGGCCGTTGTATGGCGGGGCGGTAACGGCGTCCAGAAGCCCGGCAAGCTGCTGGATCGACGCATCGGGAAGGCGATAGGTCACATCGATGGTGGCCTCGCCGCGGGGACCGCGCTTGCCGCCCTCGCGTCCGGGGACGGTGGTGAGAAGCGCATAGACCTCGTCCACGATGCGTCGGAATTGTGCGCTCGCAATGTCGCGCGGATGGGCGATGGGCACCGGGATATCGGCCCGGATGGTCGCAGGGTCGCTGCCGAAGATGATGATGCGGTCGGCGAGCTCGACCGCCTCCTCGATATTGTGCGAGACGATGATGATGCCTTTGGTCGGAATGCGCCGCGCGAGCCACAGATCGATGATGTCGCCGCGCAACGTCTCGGCGGTCAGCACGTCCAAGGCCGAGAACGGCTCGTCGAGCAGCAGCACGTCGGGATTGACGACGAGCGCGCGGGCGAATCCGACGCGCTGGCGCATCCCGCCCGACAGTTCTTTCGGATAAGCGGACTCGAATCCGTCGAGGCCGATCAGGTCGATGGCCGCGATCGCGCGCTGGCGCCGCTCGGCGCGCTGCACGCCTTGCGCTTCGAGCCCCAGTTCCACATTGCCGAGCACGGTAAGCCAGGGAAACAGCGCGAAGGTCTGGAACACCATCGCGATCCCTTGCGCCGGCGCGCGGATTTGCCGGCCGCGATATTCGACCGCGCCCGAGGTTGGCGCCGTCAATCCGGCGAGGATGCGCAGGAAGGTCGATTTG
>Ga0335073_10011392_pt1 | contig 12484 bp, 4 predicted proteins | sample Lox_Sample_22_FD_207093 | JGI IMG/M metagenome (GOLD analysis project Ga0335073, IMG submission 207093) | Soil microbial communities from Loxahatchee National Wildlife Refuge, Florida, United States - Lox_Sample_2.2 | ecosystem: Environmental > Terrestrial > Soil > Wetlands | place: USA: Florida...
GACCCGAACGGAAGAGTAGTGCCGGACGCCGATGTCAACATCACAAATATCGATACAAACACAATAAGTAGCACTAAGACGAATGGCGATGGAGTGTATGTGCTGACGGCGCTCCCGCCCGGGCGTTACCGGTTAATCGTTACCAAGCAGGGTTTCAAGCAGGTGGCTCTGACCGATATCACGTTGAATACGCAGGATAGTGTGAGCCGGAATTTCAGTTTGGAAGTGGGCGCCGTTTCAGAAACTGTGACGGTGAATGCGAATGATACCCAGATGGAGACAACCAGCCCCGCGGTGGGACTGCTCGTTGATCGAACGTTCGTGGAGAACATGCCTCTAAATGGGCGGTCGTTTCAGGATCTGCTGGCGTTGGCGCCAGGGGCAGTAGCATCATACAACCCAAACGGCGGGGGTGGGCCCGCTGGTTACTACAGCATCGACGGTCAGCGTTCGGATTCAAATAATTTTACGGTTGATGGCGTCAGTGCGAATACTGATCCCGGAATTGCCAGCACTCTGCCAGGCCCATCGGCAAGTGGGTCTTTGCCTGCAAGCACCGCCTTGGGTACTACTCAGAGTCTGATCTCCGTCGACGATCTTCAGGAATTTCGTGCCGTCACGTCAACTTACTCGGCCGAACTAGGACGCCAACCCGGTGGGCAGATTGGGTTCACTTCACGTTCAGGAACGAATGAGTGGCACGGTTCCGCGTTCGACTATTTTCGAAACGAGGCCTTGGATGCGAAAAGTTACTACGAGGACACCTATGGCCTTCCAAAACCGCCGGAGCGCCAAAACGACTTCGGGGGAACAGTAGGCGGCCCTCTTTCGCTTCCACATTTATACGAAGGACAGGATCGGACGTTCTTCTTCTTTTCTTACGAAGGGCTCCGGTTGCGATTGCCTGAGGACGACCAAGAAGACGATCCAACTGTGGCATTCAGGCAAAGTGTGGCCCCCACCATGCAACCTTTTCTGAACTCCTTTCCAGTTCCAAATGGGCCCACCAATGCTGATGGATTGACGGCGCAGTTTAACACTGCATACTCTGTTCCGAATGACATAAACTCCGTTAGTTTGCGGATTGACCATAACTTCAGCCAGTCGCTGCAGGGTTTTGTGAGGTACTCACGAACGTCGTCAGATGCGTTGTCGCGAACATATCACCTTGCAAGCAATGTAACTACCAGCGAGTTGAAAACACAAGGTGTTACGAGTGGCCTCACGTACAAGATCAGCGACAACGCCATCGATGAATTCAGATTCAATTACACCTACAATGGCGGACAAAAAGACAGTGTGATGGATTCCTACGGAGGTGCTGTTCCCTATCCTAATTCGGCCGTTTATCCCGTGGCCTTGGCAAATGCGCCGGGGGTGAAGGCGGGTGTCCTGATCAGTCTCTTTTCCGAAGGCGTAGACTGTTGTGTGACTTCTACAATTGGTGGTTATGTCAATCACCAGAACCAGTTCAATATAGTCGACAATATTTCGTGGGCGTTGCATACGCATTTGCTTAAGTTCGGCGTTGATTTTCGAAGACTACATCCCTCGTTCAGCCAAAATCCCTTTGACGGCCAGTTCAGCGTACGGTCTTTGAGTAACCTGCAACAAGGCATAGTTGACTCGATCGACGTCTATGCCTTCGAGTCTGTCAGAGAGATCTTTGACAACTTATCGCTGTATGCTCAGGACGACTGGAGGGTGTCCTCGAGATTCACGCTGGACTACGGTCTGCGGTGGGAGTTCAACCCGGTTCCGGGTCCTTCGAATGGCGTGTATCCGCTTGCAGTGACTCAGACGAATAATCTCGCGACGATGCAGTTGGCCCCGACAGGGACTCCTCTGTACCACACCCGATACGATGACTTTGCTCCGAGACTCGGTTTCGCATATCAAGTCGTTCCGTCGCAAAGTCATCCATTGGTAGTGAGGGGTGGGGCGGGGATTTTCTATGACACGGGACAGAATCTGGCCGCCACAGCCTTCGGGGGATACCCCTTCTCTGCTTACCAGCAAACCTCGAATGTTGTGTTGCCAGCGCCCCCTGCTGCACTTGGGCCGCCCTCGCTAAATATTCCTTTGACTGTTCCCTACGGTTATCTGAGTGCCCTGACGGACCCTAACCTTCGACTGCCTTACACGGAGCAATGGAGTCTGTCCGTGGACGAGGGTTTGAGTGCGAAAAACACCCTGACCGTATCCTATGTGGGGAATGAGGGGAAGAAGCTCTTATATACGGAAGCGTATTATGGTCTGGGAGCGATCAATCCGTCGTTTTCGGCGGCGACGATAGTTTCGAACGGTTCTGCGTCCTCGTATAACGCCCTTCAAGTTCAAGATTCCGGTTACATTTCAAACGGACTGCAGGTGATCGCCTCTTATGCTTGGGCGCACGCTAGAGATAATCAGTCTACAGAAACAAGTTATCTTCAACCTATTTGGGGCAACTCCGATTTTGATATACGGCAGGTATTTAACGCGGCCGTAAATTATGAAATCCCCGGAGTTTCGAACAAGGGGTCGCTTCTAGGTAAGCTCACGAATGGGTGGTTAGTCGCGAATCGACTAACGGCGCAGACTGGTTTGCCGTTCGTGGTCACTCAAGGATCCTTCAGCGCTGGAGTCGGACAAATCCAATACACGGTATTCCCGGATTTGCTCAGTGGTGTGCCGATTTATTTGCATGGAGTCGCAGGGATACCGGGGGGATGGCAGGTAAATCCTCAGGCCTTTAGCTTGGTTCCAACGGACCCTAACACGGGAGCTCCATTGGAACCATCCAACCTAGGGCGAAACTTTCTGCATGGTCCGAGTTTTTGGAACCTCAACACGTCCGTCGAGCGAACCTTTGGGATCACCGAAAGGCTGAAATTGAAGTTCCGTGTGGATGCATTCAACATTTTCAATCATCCGAACTTTGGAATAGTGAATAACTTCTTCTCGCCTGGGAACAATCCGCAATTCGGACAACTATATCCCGATAGCCAGACTATGGGCTCATCGAATGCGCTTTACGCTACGGGTTCGGCTCGCTCGCTGCAGATCAGTCTGAAGCTGCAATTTTGATTGGCGGGAGGAGACATGGCCTCTCCTTGTCGAAAGTGTGTCGAGCGTTCTCCGTAGGTTTCAGCGTCGCCGCGTCGGAATGCGGCGAAGACGTACGCTACAAGAAAGGGCTATTGCGATGGCCGATGAAGACCAAAGAAAAGATTAAGAATTCCGTTTTCGTGGCGCTCGGATTGGCGTTGATCGGAGTGTTCCCGCAACGGGCCATTTCCAGAGAGGTACCTATTCCAACGAGCGAAATGAGAAATAGGGGGGGTGAATGTCGGCCGGCAAAATTGCAGTCGGCAGGGAGAGTCCGACAAATTGCATTTTCTCCTGACGGCAAGAACGTAGCCTATGTAATTACTGGGACATTCTCGAAGAGGCGACCTGACAACGATCCTGTTCATGACATTTGGCTCGATTCAGATATGACGACGGGTGAAGTGTTCGTAACGCGACTGAGCGGTTGTCAGACATCGCGAGTAACGGACGGTGCAAGAACGGGCTATGGATACTTTGATGTGGCATGGTCGCCTGACAGCTCGAAGCTTGCAATGCTTTCCACGCGAGGGATGATTACGCCATGGATTTGGGACTCCGCCACGGGAATCGTGAGAGAGATTAGCCGAGACCCCGTAGACTTTCCACTCTCTTCGCTTGCGTGGTTGTCAGAGAACGAACTGGTTTGGAAGACCCGACCGCCGGGGCAACTGCCGAATATGTATCCTGAATTTACAACAAAGCAAGCAGCTAAATTCTGGAAGCGGGCGTCAGCCGGGGAGCTCAGCGCCGACATGATTGAAAGTGGAAACGGAGAGCCGGGAACGATTGAGGCCGTTGACGTAAGGGCGGGGAAGGCACTTCCGTTAGGGCAGGCGCAGGTTTATATATCCTCCGGCCGGTTGCAATCAGGTCTGCAGCCAGTGGAACTTCTCGACGGGTTTGCATATGGCACCCAATCGAGGCCTCTAGGGCACTTGACAGGTGGAACGGCGCCCAATGAGCTGGCCTTGGTTTCCCGAGACAGATTGATGAAGCTGGAGACCCCCGATTTTGTGCCTTGGTCGCCTGTATATTCCGACGGGGCCCCGACCCAGACGTTCGAGTGGACACCAGACCTGTCACAAGTGGTGGTCATCGGACAGGCACAGGGGGGACTGAACGTTCCCGTGGAGGTACGGCGCTATCGCCGCGTCGCGGATCGGCTGGAGTTAGTTTGGCCTGGAGAGAAAGATCTCGACCCCGTCGTAAGTCTGCAGCAACACTTTTGGTCGGGGATGCCTGAAGTTGCGTATGAAGGCGTGCCTTGGCGACGGCGACTTAAGTGCGTGACGTGGTCTTCGGGCGGCGAACTCGCGTTTATGGCGTTGCCAGCGAGGGCCAGTGGAGCGGCTCGAGCGGACTGGTGGGTCGAATCGCCAGATGGCGATAAGATTCGATGTCTGACGTGCAATCTTTCAGTAGTGCCTGAATCCCTTGTCAGTGTCGGCGAAGGGGAATTTGTTGGCGTGGCTGATGGGCATTTGTGGGAAGTCTCGACCCATCGTAATTCTTTTCAGGATTTGACAGCGAAGCTGAATGCCGTACCAGTTTCAATTCTGCAAGCTAGTGATCGTGATGACGCTGCCATTGTAATCACGACGGAAAGCAGTACCGGGCATGGCGCGGTGTTCTGGGATTTCAAAGTGGGCAGCCCTAACCCCATTCCGCTACCTGGCAAGGGGGCGCACGTTCTCGATTACTCGTCCGCTGCCCGAGTTGTCGTTGTCGAGTCGGATTCAAAGAATCAATCTCGCAGGTGGCTGGTGTCAGTCGATAGTGGCAAGAGCCACCTGGTCCTGTATTCGGAACCGACAGCAGTCAAACAACTCGAGCAGGAGGAGCAGGCACGGCTGGCCGTTGAGTCTAAGACCTTGGACTACCGCGGACTTCGAGGGGAACCGCTGAAGGCTTGGCTCACATGGCCACTGGAGGTGGCGGCAGGCAAAGAGGCTTTGCCGATGGTAGTTTACGGATACCCAGGCCGAGTCCGGGCGGCCGAATCAAGTGCCAGTGCGAATGGACCTTCGTACATTGAGATATCTGACGATTGGGTGTCGGCTCTCCTTCAGAACGGATATGCGGTGCTCGAACCGAGCATGCCGGATGGGTCTGCAGGGGCTCGCAACGATCCGCTATTCAACTTGACTGACGGAGTGCTACCGGCCATCGACGCTGCTGTAGCGACTGGTCTCGTGGACGGGAATCACGTGGGATTCATGGGACACAGCTACGGAGGTTTCGCGGCATTCGGGCTTGCGACACAGACCGATCGCTTCAAAGCCATAGTAGCGATGAATGGGATGGCCGATTTTCTAAGCATCTATGGAAGCTTTGGGGGACCGGGGCGGTATGGGGGGCCCCCGTCGTCCCCCGCGGCATTCGGGATGTCTTGGGATGAGACCGGTCAAGCGATGCTTGGAGCGCCGCCGTGGGTAGATTTGGAGCGATATGTTCGAAACAGCCCGATCACCTATGTAGATCGAGTCAGTGCTCCGATGCTGATCATTTCTGGAGACTTAGACTTCGTACCGATGCAACAGGCCGAGGAATTCTACACGGCACTGTTTCGGCTAAACAAGCGCTGCAGGTTTATTCGTTACTGGGGAGAGGGGCACGACGTAGAGAGTCCAGCGAATCGTCGCGACGAAGCTGATCAGATTGTGAAGTGGTTCAATGAGTTCCTGAAAACCCAGAAGATCAAATGATGTCACCGGGCGAGTCGGCCCTGCTTTCGTCGGGCCCGGGTCAGAACGCGAAGGCCACTCGTGACGCGGATAACAGGGATTCCTTTGACCAGCGGCTGGTTTGCCCAGAATCCCGCAAAGGGCGAGCCACGGCCATTGCGTCCTCATGCGGTGCGGTGGCCAGAAGATGGCGCTGCGGCAGTTGTTCTGGTGGGAGGGATTGGATGGGTCGCGACTGCTGACTCTTCGCCTGAAGGGCAGCGCGACTACAAGATGCCGGAAGGCTGGACCATTCGAGCATCAGCTCTCAGACGGGAGGCGATGAGTTCAGTGATGGAATCAAGAGAGTTCGAAAGAGGACGCAGCAATTGTGCGAAGCAGTTTTACAGGTTTTTTCTGCTACTCGGTTCGGTGTGTGTTTGTGCCCTGGCCAGCCACGGTCATGCGGTTCGGACGGGTGCGGGGCCCGAGTGGTCTGCCGCGGAAGAGTCTCCAAGAGGGCAGACGGTCGAGGACGAGAGTGCGGCAAACAAGGCGTCTAATTCGGAACCAGAGCCCTACGAGAAGGTCATTACTACCGATGCGAAGACGAGGACCGGCGTGTTTGCCGTTCACACGGTTAAGGGCAAATTCTATTTCGAGATACCGAAGGCTGAACTCAACAGGGAGTTCCTTTGGGTTTCACGGATCGTCGAGAAACCGATCGCGGTAGGCAACGACCCCACCCCACCCAACATGGTGGTCACCTGGGAAAGGCAGGAAAACCGAATTCTGTTGAGAGGCGTGTCCCACGCGATGGTAGCCGATAGGAGCCTGCCCATTGCTCAAGCCGTGAGTGATGCGGACGACGGTGCGATTCTGATGGCTTTCGACATCCGAGCCGTCGGCAAAGACGACAGTTCGGTGATCGATGTGACGTCCTTGTTTGCAACGGACATCCCGGAGCTGAGCTACAGCAAAGAGATGAAGCGACAGAAGGAGGGCGGTCTTGATCCGAGTCGATCTTTCGTGAATCGAGTCACGCCGTATCCAACGAACATCGAGGCCGAAGCGACTCACACATACAGCGGGGGCGATGCGGGCTCGAGCATCACCCTGCTGATGCATTTCAGCATGGTTCGATTGCCGGAGAAACCGATGCAGGCTCGCTTGTTTGATGAACGTGTCGGCTTCTTCTCAATCGAACAGCAGGACTTCGGGGGAGACGAACAGAGGTTGGCCAAGCGGCGGTACATCACAAGGTGGCGACTTGAGAAAAGCGACCCGTCAAGCGCGTTGTCTGATCCGATTCGGCCGATCGTTTATTATATCGACCCAGCGACACCGAAGGAATGGAGACCATGGATCAAGCGTGGGATCGAGGACTGGGGCGCTGCGTTTCAACAGGCTGGATTCAAGAACGCCATTATTGCGAGAGACCCTCCGTCAGCGAAGGAGGATCCCGAATGGAGCGCTGAGGACGCGAGATATTCGGTCGTTCGGTGGCTGCCCTCGACAGTACCGAACGCCGTGGGTCCGCGTATCAGTGATCCGAGAAGTGGCGAAATCCTGAACGCCGATATTAATATTTCATCAAGTATATTGAGAGTACTTAGGAATCTCTATTTTGTGCAAGTCTCACCGCTTGACGCGCGAGCCCGGAAATTACCGTTGCCGGACGATCTTGTGGGGCGACTTCTGGAATACGCGGTTGCTCACGAGGTTGGACATACTCTTGGGCTTGAACACAACATGAAGTCGAGTTCCCTCTATCCCGTAGCAAAACTCCGCGATCCGACGTGGCTCCATACGATGGGCCACGTCGCGTCGATTATGGACTACTCCCGATTCAACTATGTCGCGCAACCAGAGGACCACGTTCCACCCGAAGACCTAGTCCCTCGCGTCGGCCCGTATGATCGATGGGCGATTCGATGGGGGTACGCACCTATTCCGGGCGCGGCCTCGCCCGATGATGAGCGACCAATCCTCAATCAGTGGGCCAAGGAGCAAGACGCGGTGCCGTGGCTCCGCTTTTCAACCGCAGGTTCAGAGGGAACTGACCCTGGAGATGAGACTGAGGCGGTGGGAGATGCGGACCCCGTGTACTCGACTGGGCTGGGAATCAAGAACCTTCAGAGGGTGATGGGTTTTGTGCTCGCTGCGACGAGCCGAGACGGGGAATCGTACGCGGATCTTAAGGATGTTTATGCAGGAATCCTCAAACAGTGGTCACTTGAAATGAATCACGTGGCCAATTTGATCGGCGGAGTGGCTTCGGACGACAAGTATGGCGGACAAGAGGGCGTGATTTTTACTCCTATCTCAGCAGCGCGGCAACGCAGAGCCGTTCGGTTTCTGAGCGAGAATGCTTTTCGGACGAACTCGATCCTCTTCCTAGAGCCGAGTGCAATCTTGGATCGCATAGAACCTGATGGGGCGCTTGAGCGTCTTGGGCATGCTCAGGCCGACGTTCTGAACAATCTACTTGATAACGATCGTGTTGCGAGATTAGCGGACGGGGCTGCCTTGAATGTCCCAGACTCATACAGGCCACTGGACCTCCTGCACGATCTTCACGAAGGCATCTGGGGAGAACTCAGCGGCAAGGACGTCCGAATCGACGCTTACAGGAGAAACCTCCAACGTGCTTACGTCGCCGCCCTGATGGCCAAGATTGGTGAGCCGGCGGACCCGGACGACCTCCAGCCGTATTTTCGTGGGGAACTCGAGAGGTTGAAGGCAGAAATTGCCGGCGCTGGCACCAGGGTAGGCGATCTAGATACGCACGATCATCTTGCCTTTATCGTAGCGGAGATCAATCGGTCGCTTGATCCGAAGAGTGGATTGGCTCCGCCGGTTGCGTCTCAGAAAGAAGCTGGCGAGGACAATGGGGCGCGAATCGATCCTTCAACCTTCTAGATAGCGTGTAACGGGAGGGAAGCGAAGCTAGAGCGGCTCGGCCGGAGTTTCGCGCCAGACGCTAGTCTCAAACCACACATCACATTGCGAGGCGACTGAACTTGCGTCCACTCGCGGTTTCACCAACTCTGATACTGGAACGATGGGACTTTTCTAGATATGGCGCTGTATACAGAGATGGATCGCGGGTCTTCCGTCCTGTATTCCCGTCCGCGTGACGAGGGTGTCCACTTCCTGAGAGCATCTAGCGGTTCTCGGGAAATATGAGGGTAAGAACCGGGCCGCGAGAGGTTTCGATCAATTCAGGGGCGTATGTATCTGCACAAAGGATCATCGGGTTGTGCTTGATCCGAATTCCGGAGGAGTCATATTGAAAAGTCTCGGTTACATTTTGGCGGGTGCCGTTCTTCTTGGACTAGCAGGTCTGTGTCTCGCTGGTGATTTGGGGCTGGACTCATACCATGTCGTCGAGACATACACGATCGGCGGTGACGGCGGCTGGGATTACATTTCGATCGATTCCGGGGCAAGGCGGCTCTACGTCTCTCACGGAACGCGACTTGAAGTGGTGGATGCGGACACGGGCAAGTCTCTAGGCCAAATCGGTGAGACGCCAGGAGTACACGGAGCTGCGATTGCGCCGGAACTGCGGTTGGGGTTTACGAGCAACGGGAGCGACAACTCCGTAACGATCTTCGACACGATGACGTTGAAGACAATCAGGAAAGTCCCCGTCAATCATCCGGACTTCATTCTCTACGACTCGTTCACGAGACGAGTTTTTCCCATGGATGAGACGATCACGGTGCTCGATGCCGCCAGCGGCACCAGAGTTGGCGAGGTCGATTTGGGAGGCGACCCGGAGGCGGCCGCCTCGGATGGGAAGGGCACGATTTATGTGAACCTGGCGGATAAAGGTGCGATAGCAGTCGTGGATGCACAGACCTTGAAAGTCACGAGGACCTACGGCATCGCGGGCTGTGAGAGTCCGCACAGCATGTCACTCGATCCGGCGTCACAGCGGGTTTTCGTGGGCTGTCGGGATGGCAGTTTGGCCGTCGTGGACGGTCGTAGTGGCAAGATTGTTGACCGCAGCCTGATGTGTTCGGGTGTAGACGCCGGCGCCTACGACGAGGAAAGCAAGCTCATCTTCGAATCGTGCGACGAGGGCGTGATCAGCGTAATTAAAGAGGTGCTGCCGGGCGATTACGAGCTTGTTGAGACCATCAAGACTCAACTGTACGCCCGGACGATGGTGTTCGATCCGAAGACGCGGAGAATTTTCCTGCCCACTGCGGATCTTGAAACTGTTGCCACGCAGGACCCGCAACAACCATTTCGCAGACGGGTGAAATCTAACAGCTTCCGGGTCTTGGTCGTCGGGCTGTCGGAAGGTAGTCCGCAGAGCAAGGACTAAGGCCTGCCGAGCTCCTGACGGAAGGAATAGCGAAGCATGGGCAAGTTCTTCAGGCTTGTTTTCGGAGCGGGTGTGATCGCGCAGGCGTCGGTATGGGACATTTCCGCACCTGACAGAGATGAGGCACGCGTGATTTCTCATGCTTCCCCTCACTCTCGTTGAACTCGTTCGTCAAAGCACCGGATTTGCTTGAGAGCATCCTGCGGTTCCTGGGAAATATAGGAGTGAAAGCCCCGATCGTGTGACACATTTCGGCCGATTGGGACGTATGCATTCATGACAGTGGCGTTAGGAAGGTGTGTCCGCGGGTCTGAATCTTGGACGCCGCTCGCATTCGAGATCGTCCCTGTCGAGGTTCGTCCGCTGTGGATTGTGGGAACGGTGGGCGCTGTTCGTTATCCGTTGTCGGCAGACGGACCTGTACGGCTATTTTCCTGCCACGGTCCTAGCTGATGGCAGCATTCGGTTCGAGCCAAGGAAGTCGAGGCGTTGGATTTCATGGAGTCAACCCGCAAGGATTATAAGGACCAGACCTTATGGAGTTGCTTCGTAGACATTTGCTCGGCCTCATTCCCGAAGGGCCCGTCGGGCCGCGAACTGGCCGGTAATCCCCATCACGCGCATCATTCGAATGAATCTCTTAATTCTAATCCCGGCGGGCATTGTGGACCTTCGATTGAGTAAGGGAATCGGTCTCCTGTTGTGGCTCTTTGCCTTCGCCTCGCCGGCGTCATTCGGCCAGGGCGGCCCTCCCTACTACACGAATGATCCGGGCACCCCCGGAAATGGGCAATGGGAAATCAATCTTGGCTACATGCCGTTCCTGTACAGCGCTCAATCGGTCACGCACACTCCGGATGTGGACATCAATTTCGGCTTAGGCGACCGCATGCAGCTCACCTTCGAGAATGCCTGGCTGGGTGTTGGCAATCCTTCCGGGGGAGCGAAGTACGGCCTCGGACAAGACCAACTGGGAGTCAAGTGGCGGTTCTATGACAACGAACGGTCGGGGTTGGCGATTTCCGTCTTTCCGCAGCTTTCGCTGAATAACCCGAATAACGCTGCAGCACGAGGAATCACGCCGCGAGGGGCCAGCCTGATTTTGCCGGTCGAAGTGTCCAAGAAATTGGGCCCGGTGGACTTGAACTGGGAGGCCGGGTACAACGCTGTCCACTTGGGCCCCGACGGCTACCTCGCTGGAATCGTCGCCGGGCACGACTTCAGAACCAATTTCGAGATGGACACCGAATTTTACTCGCTGGGGACATTCCATGCGACCGGCGAGGCGGAGACGCTGGGGATCGGTGCGCGTTACAAGATTCACCCGCCATTTATTCTGCTCTTGATGGCCGGACGGAGCGTCGAGGCAGCGCGCAATGGCCAGCCGTACTTCGTGGGGTATTTCGGGATGCAGTTTCTGCTTCCCCCGAAGCCCTTCACGAACGATTAATGCGAGCGGCGCGGGAGATCGGAGTGGCGCGGAGGTTTGTGCATTTCGTTGGCAGTGATCTGACGGCGCGCGTTTGTGAAAGCTTCGCACGATCGGAGGCCTGTCGGTCGAGTTCGCAAGCGGCGGGCTGACACGAGCTGCTGAAGGCCGTCGCGTGGAGGGAAGAACCGAAATGACTTCTACAATCGCGCCATCCAGTCTTCTCAACCGCCGTCGCTTTCTCCGGCAGAGTTTCGCATTCAGCGCCCTTGCCGCCTTCGGGTCATTCCCGAGCCTGGCAGGTACTCTGGGTTCCGATCTTACGGCGGCACACCTCTTGATGCTCGGAGATTGGGGCGCCGCGGATCCCGCTGCACAGTCCGCTGTGGCGGTAGGCATGAGCCAGTACGTCAGACAGTATTCGCTCACCATTCAGGCCCTTCTCATGCTCGGAGACAACTGGTATGGCGAACTCGATGGAGGTATCCACTCCCCCCGGTGGCAGGCACAGTTCGAACTGATGTATCCGCAGGATGTCTTTGCTTGCCCGGCTTACGCCATCCTCGGCAATCATGATTACCAGCGATGGCCTCAAAGCAAAGTAGATGCGGAATTGGAATATGCGCACAAGGGACGAACAGGCACACGCCCTACCCGCTGGACCATGCCAGCGCGGTGGTATCGATTCGAGTTTCCAGCGGAGAGTCCGCTGATCACGTTTCTTGCGCTCGACAGCAACATGCCATTTGCTGATGGAACTTCAAGTCGGGGGCGGGATTTCACGTTGACCCCGCAGCAACAGGCAGAACAGCTGGCGTGGCTCGAACGCGAACTCAAGCGCCCTCGCACAACGCCTTTTGTTGTCGTGATGGGGCATCACCCTGTCTATTCGGATGGACGGCACGGAGATCACCCTGTGTTGGTCCGCGATTGGGCTCCGTTGTTCCACAAATACAATGT
>Ga0335073_10011393_pt1 | contig 12483 bp, 11 predicted proteins | sample Lox_Sample_22_FD_207093 | JGI IMG/M metagenome (GOLD analysis project Ga0335073, IMG submission 207093) | Soil microbial communities from Loxahatchee National Wildlife Refuge, Florida, United States - Lox_Sample_2.2 | ecosystem: Environmental > Terrestrial > Soil > Wetlands | place: USA...
TTGGGCTGGAACGTGCATGTCTTCGCGCCTGGACCCTGATGCCCTGCTGGTGCATCTGGCCTCCGGCATCGGCAACATCGTGCTGGCAACGCCGCTGCTGGCGCTGCTGGCGCGCCGCGGCTTCACCGTCGATGTCCGGGTTGATGGCGATTACCCGGAAACCGCAGACCTGCTGCGAGACTGGGGCGCATTGCGGCGGGTAAGCGTCGGCGCCAGTCATCCGGCCTCAGCCTACCGAGCCATGCTGCCGGCCATACCGCCATTCTACTGGCCGCGCTACGCGGCCCTGTACAGTGGTCTCCGCAATGCGGTGCCGCGGCCGCCGGATGCCGCGTTCCATTGCGATGAGCAAGCCTGGTACCTGGCGTTTGCCAGCCGGTTCGTCGGACCCGACGCAGAGGTGGTGCACTGCACGCTGCCGATCGTACCCGACCCGTCGCTGGGGGTGGACGCATCGACGCTGGTACTGGCGCCAGGATGCAAGGGGGGCGAAATGGCGGCCAAGCGCTGGCCGCACTTTGCCGCCCTCGCGGGACAATTCGACAAGGTCGTCTTGGTCGGCACGCCAGACGACCTGACCGGCTTCCGTGGGACGCCGGTTGCACCGTTTCCATCGCATGTGCGCAGCCTCGTCGGCCGCCTGTCCTTGCGCCAGACTGCCGCGGCGCTGGCTGCTGCGGGGGCCGTTGTTGCCAACGACAGCGGCCTCGGCCACGTGGCGGCCGCGGTTGGCGTTCCCACGGTGCTGCTGTTCGGCCCGACGCCGGTCGCGGCACTCGGCCGATTTCCGCCTAACGTCACGATCCTGCACCCGGACGTCGCCTGCGCGCCTTGCTGGTTCAATAGCCGCTTCGCTGCTTGCGGCGCCCGGATCGAGTGTCTTGCCCGACTGAACCCGTCACGCGTCGCCGATGTGGTGCGAGCAACGGGGTTCCACGGCTGAGGCTGTGCGATGGCAAAGCCGTCTCTCGAACAAAATGATGGCGATACGGCAGGCCGCTTGTTCGGCTCACTCCGCCGGCAAAGATTCACCAGGAAGACACCGAGACACGAAGGCCAGCACACAAAACGTTGCCTTGTTCGGGTGCAGTGTTCGTGTCTTTGCACCTTGGTCGTGAATCTGCTCCGCGCACTGATGAGAACGGTCCGTCGGGCCGGTCATTGCGGCGGCTGGTATTACGCTCCACTGGTTGCGGACGCTACACCGGCGCTGCGCGATCCATGATCATGGCGGCGTAGGTTGCCTCGGCGACCGAGGCGCCGTCCACGCGCGCAGTGGCGCGGAACTTCCACACATTGCCGCGATTGCGCTCCTTCACGACATGAACGCGCAACTGGTCGCCGGGCACCACGGGGCGGCGAAACTTCGCGCCCTCGATCGACATGAAATAGACCACCTTGCCGGCCGAGCCGGGTCCCAGGGTCTCCACCACCAGTACCGCCGCCGTCTGCGCCATGCTCTCGATGATCAGCACGCCGGGCATCACCGGATGATTGGGAAAGTGCCCGGCGAAGAACGATTCATTCACCGAGACGTTCTTCACCCCGATTGCGGAGACGTTCGGGACCAGGTCAACCACCCGGTCAAGCAACAGGAAAGGATAGCGGTGTGGGATCGCGTGCATGATGCGCGCGATATCGACCAGCGGCACGGTGGCGCCGGTCGCCGCTTCCCCCGTCTCGACCTGTCCCGTGGTCGCGTCCATTATGCTTAGCCGGTTTCCGTCGGCTTCCCTGACTCGTCCCCAGTCCCGGGCGCGCTCCGCCGTTTGCCGCCGTGCACCAACCTGCGGATGGCGGCGATCTCGCGAAAGAACGCCTTCACCGGCTGTGCAGGGCTGCCCACCACGTCGGCGCCCGCCGGCACATCCGCCATCACGCCGGCCTGCGCGCCAATCCGGGCCCTGCGCCCGATCCGGAGATGCCCCGTCAGCCCGGCCTGGCCGCCCAGCATGACATGGTCCTCCAGGATCGTGGACCCGGAAATGCCCGCCTGTGCGACAATAACGCAGCCCCGCCCGAGGCGGACGTTGTGCCCGATCTGCACCAGATTGTCGAGGCGCGAGCCGGCGCCGATCACCGTATCATGCAACGACCCGCGGTCGATGGTGGCGTTGGCGCCGACTTCCACATCATCCTCCAGCACCACGCGGCCGAGCTGAGGCACGCTGTGAAAGCCGTCCGGGGTGATGGCGAAACCGAACCCCTCCTGGCCGATGCGGGCACCGGGGTAGACATAGACGCGGTCGCCGAGCAAGGCGTGGGACAGACTGGCGTGGGGGCCGACGCGGCAGTCGGCGCCGATCACAACGCCGTCGCCAATGACCGCCAGGGGGCCGATGTGGCAGCGCGGGCCGATCTGGGCGCCTCGGCCGATCACCGCCAGCGGGCCGATTTCCGCGGTCGGATCGATCGTCGCGTCAGCAGCGACAATGGCGCTGGCGTGCGCGCCCGGCGAATGCGGCGGCACGGGATGGAACAGGGCTGCGACGCGGGCCCAGGCGGTGTAGGGCTCCGGGGTGACGACGGCGACGGCGGTGGGTGGGACCCGGGTGGCCAGGTCCGGGTGCACGATCACGGCGCCCGCCCGGGTTTGCTCCAGCGCGGCCACGTACTTGCGATTGTCGAGGAAGCTGACCTCGTCCGGACCGGCAGTTTGCAGGGGGGCGACACCGGTCAGCATGAGCCGGCGCGGCGGCGCCTTGCCCTCGGCGGCGTCTGCTACCGCCGCCAGAGTATGGGGTCCGCTCCGCTGGAAGAAACGCGGGTCCCCGGTGATTTCGGGCCAGTCCATGGTTGCGCCGTGACCGCCTCAATCCGTCACGGCGGCGTACACCAGGTCGCGGAACAACACGCGGTAATGCTCGCGCTGGCCTGGGGCCTGGATCATCAGCACCGCGGTCAGACGTTCGGCCGGATCGATCCAGAACGTTGTGCCGGCCGCGCCGCCCCAATAATAGGCGCCGACCGAGCCGGGGAACGGCGCCAGGCCCGACTTTAGCCGCACCGCGAAGCCCAGGCCGAAGCCATGCCCGGGGGGGAGCATGCCGACCGCATCGGGGATGTCGCCGAGATGATCGGCGGTCATCAGTTCCAGCGTCTTTCGCCCCAGCAATCGTATGCCACCCGCCGTCCCACCACCCAGGAGCATTTGCATGAAGCGCGCGTAGTCGACCGTGGTCGCCACCATGCCGCCGCCGCCTGACTCGAACACGGCGGGGCGGCGCACGTTCAGCGGGCTGACCTCGGTGCCGCTTTCGGGATCACGCGGAAACGGCTCGGCGATGCGGCTGTGGTGCGCGTCCGCCACGGCGAAGCTGGTGTCGTCCATGCCCAGCGGCCGCAGAATCCGCTCCGCCAGGAACGCCCCCAGCGTCTGGCCGGACCAGACCTCAACCAATCGCCCCAGCACGTCGGTGGAGCGGCTGTACTCGAATTGCGTGCCTGGCTGGTGCAGCAGCGGCAGCTTCGCCAGCGCGGCGGCATGCTCTGCGTTGGTCTGGCGCAGGCGGGCGACGCGCGCCTCGGCATAGGCTTTGTGCACCGGCGTGTTGCCGCGGAACTCGTAGGTCAGGCCGGAGGTGTGGCGCAGCAGGTCCTGCACCGTGATCGGACGGTCGGCATCGGTCGTGCCCATGGCGTCGCCGCTGAGTACCGCGACCCGTGGCTCGGCGAAATCGGGCAGGTATCTCGCGATCGCGTCGGACAGCAGAAAATGGCCTTCCTCCCACAGCATCATCGCGGCGACGGATACGATCGGCTTGGTCATCGAGTAGATGCGGAAGATCGCATCCAGCGGCATCGGCGCGTCGGTGGCGGGATCGAGCCGGCCGAATGCCTGGTGCCACGCCACCTTGCCGTGGCGGGCGATCAGAGCGACCGCGCCGGGGACATGACCCGACGCAACGCGTTGCTCCAGTGCATGCGCGAGCCGCGCCAGGGCAGGCGTCGACAGGCCGACATCCTCGGGCTTCGCGGTCGGCAGAGGCGTGGTCATGCTGGTGTCTCCGTGCTTCGCGGCGATCCTGCCACGAACGCCCCGGAGTATTGAAGGGACTGGTGTGACCCGCTGATGCATTGCCGGCCCCAGCTACGGCCTGACAGTGTGGCATGGCATTCCGCCAGAAGCGCGTCGGCTTTTTCCGTCGCGGCGATCGGTTTTATACCGAAACAATCGGTTGTCTGCCGCAGCGATCGGTCGGCCGTTGCGCTGCGGGCTGACAATCCCGCTGTTGGCAAGACCTTTGGTTATCCGGGTCAGAAGACGCCCGCAGGTCGTTGCCGCTTTACCTGCTTATCCTGCCGGCGGCACCTGCGCCTGCGCCAACGCCTCGGCCTGCCGCCTTGCCAACGTGGCCTCGTTGAAATCGGCGATCAGGCCATGGAACAAGCGGCTCCAGTTCAGTTCCGCCTTCAACCGCACGAACACGCCGCCGAGGCCGATGGCGGAGCGGTCCATCAGCACGAACTCGCGCGGTGGCTTCACACCGCCGGTGCGTTGCAGACCGGCATGCACGCGTTCGGCGACCTCGCGGCCGAACATCGGATCATCGGTCTCCTGGATGCGGCGCACACGGTCTTCCACCAGCGGTTCGTAGAGGAACCGCGCCCACAGGTTCAGCACCGCCATCTTTTCATCGGTGAGGTTGGTGAACCCCCAGGTGGCGTAAGCATGGCGCGCCTTGGCATCATCGTTGTCACGCACGGCCTCGAACAAATCGATTACGCCGCGCACGAATGGCGCCCCGAAGACGCGGATGGCGCCGTAGTCAAGCAAGTTCACTGAACCGTCGGGGCGCACCTGGTAGTTGCCGAGATGCGGATCGCCGTGGATCACGCCGTAGCGATAGAACGGCACGTACCACGCGCGAAACAAGGCTTCCGCGATGCGGTTGCGCTCCTCCTGCGGCGGGTTCTCCTGCAGGCGGTGGAGCAGCGGACGGCCATCCAGCCAGGTCATCGTCAGCAGGCGTTTGGTGCAGTATCCGGGGACCGGCACGGGGATGTGCACCATCGGATCGCCGGCCAGCATCAGCCCGTACAGGCGCATCTGCGCGGCTTCACGTTCATAATCGAGTTCCTCACGCAGGCGCTGGGTGAGTTCCTTGTAGACCTCCTCGTGCTGGATGGCGTTGTCCATGCGGTGATAGATCGCCATTGCCAATTTCAGTTGCCGCAGATCGGCTTCCACCGTGCTGGGCATGTCGGGGTATTGCAGCTTGCAGGCGACCTCGGTGCCATCGGGCAGGTGGGCGCGGTGCACCTGGCCGAGCGACGCCGCCGCCGCTGCTTCGTGACTGAAGTCGTGGAAGCGGGATTGCCAGTGGGAGCCGATCTCGGTGGTCATCCGGCGGCGCACGAAGTTCCAGCCCATCGGCGGCGCGTTGGACTGAAGTTGGGCAAGCTGGTCGGCATACTCGGCCGGCAGAGCGTCGGGCACGGTCGAGAGGAATTGCGCCACCTTCATCAGCGGGCCTTTGAGGCCGCCGAGAATGACCCGCAGGTCCTCCGCGTGCGCGGCGCGGTCGGTCTTGATGCCGAACATACGTGCGCCGGCCACGCGGGCCGCTATGCCGCCAACGGCGCCAGACGTGCGCGCCATACGGCGGAGTTCGCCAAGCAGGTTGCTGCCTTCGGCCATTCAGGTCATGCCCGGCACGGCCAACGTGTCATTGCGGGGAGCATAGCGACACGGCAATTTCGGTCGGGTCACGCATGGCCAGTGCATCAGCCCGAGCGAGGTTGCTGCGTCGCTTCGCTCCTCGCAATGACCGGAAGGGTGCAACATCATGGCGTCTCCAGCTCAGCTATGAAGCCGGCGATCACGTCCAGCCCCTTCTTCCAAAAAGCCGGATCCGACGCGTCCAAACCGAATGGCGCCAGCAGTTCCTTGTGCCGCTTCGATCCGCCGGCGCGGAGCATATCGAGATATTTGGCCTGGAACCCAGGATGCCCATTCTGGAACACCGAATACAGCGCATTCACCAGACAATCGCCGAATGCGTACGCATAGACATAGAACGGCGAATGGATGAAATGCGGCACATAGGCCCAGAACACGTTGTATTCCGGGGTGAATTCGAAGGCCGGACCGAGGCTCTCGGTCTGCACCTGCAACCACAGCTCGCCAATCCGCTCCGGCAGCAATTCGCCGCCGCGGCGTTCGTCGTGCAGCAGCATTTCAAAGCGATAGAACGCAGTCTGGCGTACCACCGTGTTCAGCATGTCCTCCACCTTCGCCGCCAGCATGATGCGGCGCTGCTTCGGGTCGGCTGCATCCAGCAACGCGCGGAAGGTCAGCATCTCGCCGAACACCGACGCGGTCTCGGCAAGAGTGAGCGGCGTGCCGGACATCAGATAGCCCTGCGCGTCGCCGGCCAGCACCTGGTGCACACCATGGCCCAGCTCGTGCGCCAGCGTCATCACGTCGCGCGTGCGGCCATGATAGTTCAGCAGCAGATAGGGATGTGCGCTCGGCACGGTGGGATGCGCGAAGGCGCCCCCGCTCTTGCCGGGAGTCAGCCGTGCGTCGATCCACGCCGCGTCGAAGAAGCGCTTGCCCACAGCGGCCAACTCCGGACTGAACGCTCCATATGCCGCAAGCACGCGCTGGCGCGCCTCCGGCCAATCGATTTCCCGATCGTCGTCGTCCGGCAGTGGCGCGTTACGGTCCCAGTGCATCAGCTTCGGCAGGCCGAGCCACTTCGCCTTCATCCGGTAATAGCGATGTGCCAGCCGCGGATAGTCGGCCCGCACCGCGGTCACCAGCGCATCCACCACCTCGTCTTCCACCATGTTGCCGCGGTTGCGCGCGCTACCGGGTCGCGGGTAGTGGCGCCAAGTGTCGATGATCTCCTTGTCCTTCGCCAGCGTGTTGGTGATCAGTGAGAACAGCTTCACCCGGTCGCCGAAGGCGGCACCGATGGCGCGGCCGGCGGCCTCGCGCACGCCGCGGTCCTTGTCAGACAGGCGGTTCAGGGCGTCGGTGACCGTCAGTGCCTCATCACCGACCGGGACGCGCATGCCGGCCATCGTCTCGTCGAACAAGCGGTTCCAGGCGGAATGGCCGGTCACCTCTTTTTCGTGCAGCAGCTTCTCGAGCTCGTCGGAGAGCTGGTGCGGACGGAACACGCGCAGGTCGTTCAGCCAGGGGCGCCAGCGGGCCAGTGCCGGATCAGCGAGCTTTGCCTCCAGCACCGCGTCATCCAATCGATTCAGTTCCAAACCGAAGAACAGGAGCTGGGAGCTGATCGTGGTCGCCCGCTCGTTGGCGGACTGGTAGAAGCGGCCGATCGCGGCGTCGGTGGAATCGGCGGCAAACAGCAACTGGGCGTAGGACAGCAGGCGCCCGAGCACCTCCTCGATCCGCTCATATTCCGCGATGGCGGCGGCGAGAGCCGCGCCCGGCAGGTCCGCGAGCCTGCCCGCATAAGCGGCAGAGAAACTGTGTGCGCGCTTGTCAGCGGCGGCGAAATCCGCGTCCACCTCCGGTGCGTCCGGCGCATGATAGAGATCGGACAGATCCCAGGCGGGCAGCGCATCCGAGTTGGATGAGGCGGCAGTGGCAACGGACATTGGCGGACCTCGAATGGCTGCGTTCCCGATGGATGTAGGCTAGTAGGGGCCGCCGTCAAAGGGTTGCGGCAGGCGCGGAGGAGACGTGGAGACCTATCCGACCTGGCCGAACCTGGCCGCGATGATGTTCGGCCTGGCCCGGACCTGGCCCGAGAAACCGCTGTTGCGCGCTTTCCGCGACGGCCGATGGACCAGCGTCACCTGGGGCGAATTCGGCCGCATGGCGGCCTCCTGCGCCCGGGCGTTGCGCGCCGCTGGCGTGGCGGCGGGTGACCGCGTGGTGGTGGTGGCGGAGAATCGGCCGGAATACCCGATCGCCGAGACCGCGCTCATGGCGATCCGTGCCGTTCCAGTGCCCGCCTACGTCACCAACACTGTCGCGGATCACGCCCATATCCTACGCGACAGCGGCGCCCGCGCAGCGATCGTGTCGTCGCCTGTGCTGGCGGGGCGGCTGCGCGAGGCGGCGCCGCTTGCCGGCGGACTGGACCTGCTGGTGGTGATGGACGGCTCGGTGGCGGCAGCCGACGGTCCGCCGCGAATGCTTGCCTGGTCGGCACTGGTCGCGGATACCTCCGGGCCGGACGACATCGCGCGCGAGGCCGCCGGAATTGCCCCCGGCACGCTGGCCTGCCTGATCTATACCTCAGGCACCGGCGGCGCGCCGAAGGGAGTGGTGCTGCCGCATCGCTGTATCCTGTCGAACTGCCGCGGTGCCTTCGAATTGTTGCGCCCGCTGCACCTGCATGACGAAATCTACCTGTCGTACCTGCCTTGCTCGCACAGTTACGAGCATACTGTGGGCCAGTTCTTCCTGCCCAGCATCGGCACCGAGATCGTCTATGCCCGGGGCGTGGAGCATCTGGCTGCGGACCTGCTGACCATCCGTCCGACAATCATGACGGTGGTACCACGCGTGCTGGAGGTGATTCGCACGCGCATCCTGGCCCAGGTGGCTCGCGAATCCCCGCTCCGCCAGACCCTGTTCCAGCGCGCCATGGCGATCGGGTTGAAGCGGCTGGACGGAGCGCCGCTGTCGTTCGGAGAGCGCCTGTTGGATCCGCTGTTGGATCGGCTGGTGCGCGGCAAGGTGCGGGCCCGGTTCGGCGGGCGGCTGGTCGCCGCTTGCTCTGGCGGCGCGCGGCTGGAGCCGGAGGTGGGGCGATTCTTCCTCGCACTCGGGTTGAAGATCCTGCAGGGCTACGGCCAGACCGAGGCCGGCCCGATCGTCAGCGCCAATCCGCCGGATGCGATCCGCATCGAGACCGTGGGTCACGTGCTGGAGGGCGTGGACGTCCACATCGCCGACGACGGCGAGATCCTGGTGCATGGCGACCTGGTGATGGACGGCTACTGGCAGCGTCCGGAGGATACCGCGGCCGCGATCGAGGACGGCTGGCTGCACACCGGAGATATCGGCACGCTGGACGATGCGGGCTACCTGCGCATCACCGACCGCAAGAAGGACCTGATCGTGCTGTCGGGCGGCGAGAACGTCTCGCCGGCGAAGGTGGAAGGCATGCTGATGGCGGAGCAAGAGATCGCACAGGCGGTGGTGGCGGGGGACGGGCGCGCGGGGCTGACGGCGTTGGTGGTGGCGGCCGAGGGCTATGACGACGTGGCGGTGGCGCTGGCCGTGAACCGGACCAACCACCGGCTATCGGTGACGGAACGGATACGCAAGCATGCCATCGTGCCGGCGTTCACCGTGGAGAACGGGCTGCTGACGCCGACGCAGAAGATCCGCCGGTTGCTGGTCATCCGGGCGAATGCGCAGACGCTGGCTGCGCTGCATGGGTAGGACCTGAGTGCGCGAGGCAGTGCAGCCGGGCGTGCCGCCACTTCGGCAACGTACCCATTGAGCAAGCCCATTGAGGCGGACTTCAAGGCGGGTCAGGCTGGACGGAGGCCGGATCCCGACGCGTGGCTGGATTCCGGCCCGCAAGGCGACATCACCTGGCCGTCTTGGACTTGAGCTCGTCGAGCTGCATGCGCGCACCGGCGACCATGCACGACAGGTCGGACGTCAGCATCACCATGTCGAAGCCGCGCTTCACGGCGCCGGCCGCGAACGCCGCACTGGCGCAGTGCATGACGCACTTGATGCCGTGTTTGTGCGCCGTCTCGCGGATCTTGTCGCAGGTGGCGAGATGCGTCGGGTCTGGATTATCCCCGCGCGGCGCCAGCCCGAGCGCGAACGACAGGTCGGCCGGCCCGATATAGACGGCGTCCAGGCCGGGCGTGGCGCAGATGGCATCAAGGTTGGCGATGCCTTCCTTGGTCTCGATCATTGCCATGATGACGATCTCGTCGTTGGCCTTGCCCTGGTAGTCGGCGCCGCCGTAATGAATGGCGCGGACAGGACCGGACGAGCGCATACCGACCGGCGGATAGCGGCATGCGGCCACTGCCTTCGCGGCTTCCTCAGCGGTATTGACCAGCGGCACGATGACGGCATAGGCGCCGAGGTCCAGCGCCTTCATGATGGCCGCCGGCTCGTTCCAGGCGACCCGGACGACCGGGACCGTATCGGTCTGCGAGATCGCGGCCAGCATCGGTCCCACGTCCTTCATTTCCGACGTGCCGTGCTGCAGGTCGACGCACAGGGCATCGAAGCCCTGGCGGGCCATGACCTCGGCGGTGAACCCATGGGACACCGACAGCCAGCCCAGCGTCACGTAGTGGCCGGCATGCCACATCTGCTTGATCTTGTTGGGTCGCATCGTCACACCTCTGATGATATTCACTGAGTCCGCGAGCGGGTTGCTGATCTGAGACATCAATTGACCGGCGAACGCAAGAGCGGCGGCCGGCCGCGACACTGGCGGTCAATGCCGCCGTGCTGGTCGCCGCGGCGCGCGGCTGAAGCTGGGGCGCCTTGTTGGAGGCGGCGCGTGCCGCATCACTCGTCACCACGGATCGTGCCGTGCAGGAGGCGGGCCGATGCATCGAACTCGGTCTGCGGTGCCGGGACTTGCTTGGCAATCTCGAGGCGCTGGTTGATCAATCCACCGTCGTGCCTCTGGCCGCATTGGCGCCGATGCTGACAGCGACCGAGGCCGGTCCGCGCGATGCCGTTGCGAGCCGGGACGGATCGGTCGCGCACGCATACATGCTGACGCTTGCCTGATGCAGTCGCGATCGGTGTCCAAATGTCCGCCTCCGTGCACACGAGGTGGCTCGGGGTTTTCAAGGAGTCGTGAACGATGCTCCAAATGTTCGAATCCATACGTGAGATTCTGCGTCCGCCTATGAATCCAGTATTTGTCAAGCCTGTCTTTTACAAAATCAAAGAATCTAGAAAGCATCATCTTATCGATATCGTTATAGCGGGACTCAACATCTTCCTTGCCTACCTGCAGCAAGTCGGCAACGGCATGCACCGAAAAACTGGCGGTTTGAGGCGTAGCAAAATGCATCACCGCGATCGAAGTAATCCGAGGGGAATGACCCTCGCTATCAGCGTCGTACAACGACTGTGATGAGTAATGGATGTTGTAGAACCGCTCCGGCTCCCTCCCTATTGCCTTGAAGAAATTGTCTGCGGTGACCTTCATTGTCCGATTCCGAAGGCCCGTCTCTGCCGATTCTCCGACGCGGCCGGAATGATAGCAGCTACAAACGAATTAGCCGGTGAAGCCTCGATTTGCCCGCCCGGACACAGCGGCAACGGCCATACTCCACCTTCCGTCGACCACTGCCAACCTCGCTCCAATCCTCTGGCTTGACCCGGCTTGCCGCGCCAGCCATCCCATGCCCTACCCTGTCCAGGACCCCGCTCATGCCCACTTCCCCCTATCGCGGCGTCTTCCCCGTCGTCCCCACCGTCTTCCATGACAACGGCGAACTCGATCTCGCCGGCCAATGGCGCGCGCTGGATTTCATGATCGAGGCCGGCTCCGAGGGCCTCTGCATCCTCGCCAACTTCTCGGAGCAATTCGCCCTCACCGACCAGGAACGCGACACGCTTACCGACGTCATGCTCCAGCATGTCAACGGCCGCGTGCCGGTCATCGTCACCACCACTCATTTCGCCACCCGTATCTGCGCCGAGCGGAGCCGCCGCGCCCAGCGAGCCGGCGCCGCCATGGTCATGGCCATGCCGCCCTATCACGGCGCCACCATCCGCATCCCCGAAGCAGGCATCCTCGCATTCTTCCAGGCCGTGTCGGATGCGATCGACATCCCGATCATGATCCAGGATGCGCCGGTCGCCGGCACGCCGCTGTCCGCCGCTGTCCTCGCCCGCATGGCCCGAGAGATCGCCAACGTCGGGTATTTCAAGATCGAAATGCCTGGCACTGCCGCCAAGCTGCGCGAACTGATCGCACTCGGCGGCGACGCGGTTCTGGGGCCCTGGGACGGCGAGGAGGGCATCACCTTGCTCGCCGACCTGGAGGCCGGCGCAACGGGTGCCATGACGGGTGGTGGCTATCCCGATGGCATCCGCCAGATCACCGACGCCTTCGCCGCGGGCCGGCGTGAAGCGGCAACCGAGGCCTATGCACGCTGGCTGCCGCTGATCAACTACGAGAACCGCCAATGCGGCCTCGCCGCCTGCAAGGCGCTGATGCAGGAGGGGGGGATCATAGCGTCCGACACGGTGCGCGCGCCGCTCGCGCCGCTGTCCGCCGCGACGCGCGCCGGGCTGCTGGCAGCGGCGCAGCGGCTCGATCCGCTGGTGCTACGCTGGGGGCGGTGACAGCGGCGGGGCGACCAGATTGTGATGCGGCAGCCACGGCAACCCCACCGCGCTCATCGCCTTGAAGGAACAACAGGATAAGGCGGCAGGAGGCATGCGCCGCATCGGCAGAATTCTCGCCTGGACGGCAGCGATCCTGCTGGGTCTCCCGTTGTTGCTGGTTGCGCTCCTGCTGATCGCCGGCAACACCGCCCCTGGCCAACGTT
>Ga0335073_10011394_pt1 | contig 12483 bp, 9 predicted proteins | sample Lox_Sample_22_FD_207093 | JGI IMG/M metagenome (GOLD analysis project Ga0335073, IMG submission 207093) | Soil microbial communities from Loxahatchee National Wildlife Refuge, Florida, United States - Lox_Sample_2.2 | ecosystem: Environmental > Terrestrial > Soil > Wetlands | place: USA: Florida...
CCTCAGCATTTCACCGGTGTCAATCCCGGAAAAAGCTTCGATCTGTGGGTCCCAGTCGGAATCCTGGCGCAGCTAACGCCCGATCCTTATCAATTGAAAGACGTGAACGTCAACTGGCTCAGCATGATGGGACGAGTGAAGCCGGGGCTCTCGATCGGCCAGGCCGCAGAGAGACTGGACGCGCTCTTCCAGGCCGAGCGGCGGTCGCGCGACCTCTCGGAACGGTCGGCGCAGGAGCGGCGCGACTTTTTTTCGCAACGCATCGTTCTCTTGCCGGCAGCGAGCGGGGCGGATTATCTGCGAAAAGATTTCAGCCGGCCGCTGTTCCTGCTTCAAGGCATGGTCTGCCTGGTGCTGTTGATTGCCTGCGCCAACGTGGCCAACCTGCTGCTGGCGCGCGCCGGCACGCGGCAGCGTGAGATCGCGGTGCGAATGGCGCTGGGCGCAAAGGGCTGGCGGCTGCTGCGGCAGCTTCTCACCGAAAGCCTGCTGCTGGCGCTCGCCGCGGCCTCGCTGGGACTGGCGCTTGCATACTGGGGCAGCCGTGTCCTGGTCGCGCTGATGTCAATCTCGCTCGATGTGCATCCCGACCCTCGCGTTCTCGCCTTTACCACTCTGCTTGCTTTGCTCACCGGCGCGGGCTCCGGAATTGCGCCCGCCATCGGCGCCGCGAGCCGAGATCACAGCTCTTCTTTGCGCGCGGGAACTTTGCATGCGACGACTTCGCGCGCCGGTCTGCGAGTGGGCCGGTGCCTGGTTGTGGCGCAGGTGGCGCTTTCGCTTGTAGTGGTTGTGGCAGCGGCGCTGCTGGCGCGAACGCTGCACAACCTGGAGACGCTCGACCCCGGGTTTGCGCGAGAAGGCGTGCTGCTGTTCCGACTCAATCCGTCCAAATCGGGGTACAAAGACCAGCGATTGACGCAGCTCTATGAGGAACTCGCGGACCGGCTTGCGGCTTCGCCGGGTGTACGGTCGGCAAGCTTCTCGAACCTGACCCCGATCAACGGCGGCGGTTGGGAGAACGACACCTGGATCGAGGGCTACACGGGTCAGCCGGGTGAGAATGTCAACATTCACTTGAACGCGGTCAGCAGCAGGTTTTTTGCGGCGCTCGGCACTCCATTGATTGCGGGCCGCAGCTTCGGCGTGCAGGATGATTCGGGAAAGGTCCGGGTGGCGATCATAAACCATACGATGGCGAGACGATACTTCGCGGGCCGGAACCCACTCGGTCAGCGCATTGGGCGCTGGAGGTGGATCGGCCGCCAGGAGTACGAAATCGTCGGAATTTCCGGCGACGCCAAATATGAGAGCCTCAGGCAGGATGTTCCGCCGACGGCATATTTGTACTTGCCGCAGTTGCCTCCGGCCGGAAGCGTGAGTTTTGAAGTGAACAGCTCCTTGCCGCCAGAGCAGCTTGTGCCGGAGGTCCGCGGCGTGATCCAGCACATGGACGCGCGCCTGGCGCCGGCCGATGTAAAGACCCTCGCCGAACAGGTCGACCGTTCGCTCGATACAGAGCGGCTGGTATCTTCGGTCTCCGACTGCTTCGGCGCGCTTGCGCTGGCGCTCGCCTGCATCGGCCTCTACGGCGTCGTCTCGTATTCGGTGGCGCGCCGGACCAGCGAGATCGGCCTGCGCATGGCGCTCGGCGCCGAAAACAGCCACGTGTTTCGCATGGTGGTTGGACAAGGGCTTGCGCTGGCTCTTGTGGGTCTCGCCATCGGGATGGTGTGCGCGCTGATTCTCGCAAGGCTGCTTACGAACCTGTCGCAAATGCTGTATGGAGTTCGCTCCGGCGACCCGCTCACGATGGTTTGCGTTTCTCTTGTGCTCGCGGCGACCGCTGTCGCGGCATGCTCCATTCCCGCCCTGCGTGCCATGCGCATCGACCCGATGACCGCCCTGCGCTGCGAGTAACGTGCTCCTGCTGCGCGAAGAATTTCTTGCGGGCGCAGCTTCTGCGCCTCAGTTCATCTGATTGGATTTGGACTTGAGGTACTTGTCGAAAGGAATCTCGAAATAAAACAGCTCCTGGCCATCCGCATCGCGCAACTCGTGCAGGTGCAGTTTGGCTCCTCGGAGCGGATGATTGAGATCGGACACATCATAGAAGAGGAAGCCGGCGCGCGTGGTGTGGGGTTCGACAACCAATGCCTGGTACTCGAAGGTATTGAAGTCGTCCTCGATCTCCTTGTTGCTGGCCTTGGGTTTCAGGTGGATGGCGGGGATAGGTCCGGGCAACGGAATCTTGCCCCCTTCGCGTTCCTTGCGCGACATCAGCCGCTCGATATCTTCAGGCTCCGAGGTCTGGATACGCTCGCCCGCGGCGGTCTGGAAGAGAATGCGCGCGTCGCGCAGCGAGATGGGCCGGCTGCCGTTGTTGGTCACGATGAGCCGGATGGGCATTACACCGTGGGCGAGATAGTCGACGCGAAAGATCGACTCTTTCTCTTTCGTGTCATAGGGCTCGGCCGCAATAGCTACTTTTTCGTTCTCGTGCACCTCGACCGCGGCAAATGAAGTGGCCGGCTGCACCGGCGGCGGAATGTGGTCGCCGGCCGCGGCGGGGAGCGCAAACCAAAGCGCCAGCAGCGGGAATGATCGAGGGAGCCTCATCGTGGCTGACTGTATCATTGGGGCTTGGACCGCGGGAAAGCAAGCACCAGCGCGCAGGTACCAGGGAGTTAGACCGAGGGAAGGCGAGTTCGTCACGCATGGTCCTTTTTTTCTATAACCTGGCGCTGATTGTCGCCCTGGTCATCGGCTCGCCATGGTGGTTGTGGAAGACCGCGACCACCCGCAAATACCGCGAGGGCCTGCGGGAACGATTGGGAGCGGTGCGAGCACTGCACGGCCAGGCCGGCAGGCCCCTGATCTGGGTTCACGCTGTTTCTGTGGGAGAGGTGCTTGCAATTACCCGCCTGGTGAGCGCTTTGGACGTTGCATTGCCGGGGTACTTTATTGCAATTTCTACGACTACGCGCACCGGGCAGGAACTGGCGCGGGAGCGTTTCGGCGCAGGGCGGGTGTTCTATTCTCCCCTGGACGTGGCGTGGGCTGTGCGCATTTGCTTAACCGAGCGAAGACCCCGCCTGCTGATTCTTGCCGAAACTGAATTTTGGCCCAATCTGCTGAACGGATGCATTCGGCGCGGAATTCCCGTCGCAGTGGTCAACGCGCGCATCTCGGACCGCTCCTGGCCGCGCTATCGGCGCCTGCGATGGCTGTGGCGGCCGATTCTGTCGCGGCTGAGCAGGATTCTGGCGCAAAGCGAGGCCGACGCCGAGCGGCTCATTGCCATCGGGTGCGTGCCCGAGCGCGTGAGTGTCGCTGGGAATTTGAAGTTCGATGTGCGGGCAGCCGAAGAATCCGCCGCAACCGGCTTGCTCAAAAGGTGCGGAGAGGGATTGCGCTTCATTGTGGCAGGAAGCACCCTTGAGGGTGAGGAGGCTGCGCTATTGGAATCGTGGCCGCGCCTCAAGGAGACCGACCCGGATTTGGTTTTGATTCTGGCGCCGCGTCATCCGGAGCGATTCGGCCCTGTGGCTGCCGCTCTTGAAAAATCGCCTCTCAAGTGGATTCGCCGATCGCAGTGGCCATCAGGCCCGGCCGGTGCGCCGCGCCCGCTCGAAGGCGGAGAAATCCTGCTCCTCGACACCATCGGGGAGCTGGCGTCGATCTATTCGCTGGCTTCCATCGCATTGGTCGGCGGCAGTCTGGTTCCGTCCGGAGGCCACAATCCTTTGGAACCGGCCCAGTTCGGCGTGCCCATCGTGATGGGCCAGCATTACGCCAACTTCCGCACCATTGTCGAACAATTGCGGTCGCAGGATGCGCTGCGCATTACGGCGAAGGAGGATCTGGCCGCAACGCTGGCCGAACTGCTGCGTGATTCGGCAGGCGCCGCAGCGATGGGCGCGCGCGCGAGGCAGGTGTTCGAGCGGCAGGCTGGAGCGACCGAGAGATGCTTGCAGGCGCTGTGCGAGTTGCTTGACGAAGAGGCCGTCGCGGAGCGCAAGGCATGAGCAATCCCTCCCCGGCGCGCCGGCTGCTCTGGCCTTTGGTCCCGGCATACCGGCTCGCGCTTGCCTCCCGCGAGCTCCGCCTCCGCTTGAAATTGGAACCGGTGCGACGGCTGCGCTGGCCGGTCGTTAGCATCGGCAGCCTCTCTGCCGGAGGCGCGGGCAAGACACCTCTCACCATTGCGCTCGCCAGGCTCCTTTCATCCCATGGCTTCGAGGTAGATGTGCTTTCCCGCGGCTTCGGCCGGCGAAGTCGAGCGGCCGCAAGAGTCCGGCTGGAAGGCGCCGCGGAAGAGTTCGGCGATGAGCCGCTGTTGATTGCCCGCGAGTCAGGCGTGCCGGTGTACGTGGCAACGCAGCGATACGACGCCGGCCTGCTTGCCGAAGCCGATTTGCAGCGCAAGGAGCTGCCCTTACAACAGCTCTCTTTGAAGGATGATTCCGAGGCCCCTGCAGATTCCGCCCACCTCATGCCCGCGCCAGGGCCCGGAACCAAGGTTCACTTATTGGATGATGGCTTTCAGCATCGCCAGCTTGCCCGTCAGGTGGACATTCTGCTTCTCAGTAACCAGGATTGGCACGATCGTCTCTTCCCCGCCGGCAATCTGCGCGAGCCGAGGACCGCTGCCCGCCGCGCCACCGTGATCGCTATTCCCGCTGCCGAGCCCGGGCTTCAATCCGAACTGACCGCATGGGGCTGGCGCGGGCCCGTCTGGCGGTTGCGGCGCAAAATGGAGGTTCCCGCAGCCGACGGTCCCGTCGCCGCATTCTGCGGTATCGCCCGCCCTGAACAGTTCTTTCGCGGGCTTGAATCCGAAGGGACATGCCTGGTAAGCCGCACCGAGTTCCCCGACCATCACTTCTATACAGATGGCGATCTCAAGCGCGTGGTGGCCACAGCCAGAGCCGCTGGAGCTACTGCGCTCATCACGACCGAAAAAGACAGGGTTCGTCTGGGGGAGCATGAGAGAGTTGTCCCGGCAGCGCTGCCGCTTCTCACGGCGAGCCTGCGCATCGAAATCGAAGACGACTCCGGGACCCTGCGCTGGCTGACAGGTCAGCTCAAAACCGGTTGAATCGGTGCATCCCTGTGAGAAAATCTTTCTTTGCATGCGCAGTCCAACTATCGCTTGCTTGTGGTCCGCCTGGGCGCCATGGGCGACATTCTGCACGCCCTTCCGGCGGTCACGGCGCTGCGCATTGCGCATCCGGATTGGACGATCGACTGGGTGATTGAGCCGCGCTGGCGCCCGCTGCTCGCATCCGGCGATGCGGCCGGCTCAATGAGCGGCCGCGGCCCTGCTCAGCCTCTGGTCGATCGCATTTTTCCAGCGTCAACCAAGGAGTGGGGGCGCCGTCCGCTGAGCGCAAAGACGTTTCGTGAGATCAAGTTGCTGCGCAGCGACCTGCACGCCGGCAGCTACAGCGCCGTTCTCGACATGCAGGGTGCAGTGCGCTCCGCGGCAATTGGGCACATGGCCGCGAGTCCGCGATTGATCGGGGAGGCCGAACCGCGCGAGTTTGCGGCGCGATGGCTCTTCACCGAGCGCGTTCGGGTCCACGGTGCGCACGTGATCGAGCAGGATATCGAGTTGGCCGCGGCGGTCGCCGGCGACGCGCTCACACCCGCGGAGTGCCGGCTGCCGGTGAGCTCGGCCGCGGAGACCTGGTGCGATCAACTGCTGGCGCCGGCGTCGAACTCCCTCGCTGCGCTCATCAATCCCGGCGCGGGCTGGGGCGCTAAACGCTGGCCTGTGGAGCGGTATGCCGAGGTCGCCGCCGGACTCCTCAATCGCGGCTGCCGCGTGCTGGTAAACGCCGGTCCGGGCGAGGAGTCGCTGGCGCAGTTCATTGCCCGCGAGACTCGCGGAGCGGCTCAAGCCCTCACCTGTTCGCTCGATCAGTTGATCGCCCTGACGCGCCGCATCAAGCTCGCGATTGCCGGCGATACTGGCCCCTTGCACCTGGCCTGCGCGCTAGGCCGCCCCGTGGTCGGCATCTATGGGCCCACAGATCCCGGCCGCAACGGCCCGTTCGGTACGCGGTTCAAAGTGCTGCGCAGCCCTGAGAGCCGCCGCGACCACACGCGCCACGCAACGCCGGAGGCAGGCATGCTGACCATCTCGCCCGGGGACGTGCTGGACGCTGCCGATGAACTGATGAAAGCGAGCGCCGCGCGATGAGCGACTGGGTCGCGCGCTGGCAGCGGATCGCGCGCCGTATTCGTGTGCCGCTGGGCTTTCTGGTTGCCGCTCTCTATCTGCTGGAACTGGTTCTGCGCCCTCCTCACCTGGCTGCTATCGCATGGAGCGTGGTGCTGGTCGTGCCCGGGCTTTGGCTGCGTGGCTACGCCGCCGGAACCGTGAAAAAGAATCGACAGCTGACTGTGACCGGCCCTTACGCCTATACGCGCAACCCGCTCTACCTGGGGTCGATGCTGATCGCCGCCGGTTTCGCGCTGGCCCTGCTCAACTGGCTTGTGGGGCTGGTTCTGGTCCTCGGATTCCTGGCGATTTACGTGCCGGTGATTGCCTCGGAGGAGCGCTTCCTGCGCGCAACATTTCCCGAATTCGACGAGTATTCGCGCCGCGTTCCACGCCTCGTCCCACGCCTGACCCATGGTCAAAGGCGCAATGACGATGACGAATCGCCGGCTTCCGTAGGCTTTTCGATCGGGTTGTATGTCCAACATCGCGAGTACAATGCTCTTCTAGGAGCCGCACTGCTTTATTCCGCTTTGCTCTTTCTGCGGCCGGCGCTCGCCGCGCTTCTCCATCGCCACTGGTAAGCGTTTCAAGCGACTTGACAGTCAATTCAATAAGGAGCCAGCCCGACGTTGAGGACGCGCACAATGGTTGCCCTGGTTTATTGCGCTCTTGCGCCGGCGGCCCCGGTTCCGGGCCAGCAGATTCCTCCGCTTGCTCCGCCGATGACCGGTTTCGCCTTCCCGCAAAAGCAGACCCTGACTTACGCCGTGGACTGGCGCGTGTTTCCCGCCGGCACGGCCGTCCTTCACTTCGATGCCGTCGGCGACCGCGAACGCATCAGTGCCAGTGCCGATACGGTCGGCGCCATCAACCTGATCTTCCATGTCAGCGACCGCTTTCAATCTACATTCGACCGCAATAAGGGATGCGCTTACGAGTTCGACAAGCAGACGGTCGAGGGGCGCCGCCAGATCAACTCCACACTGCGCATCGATTACGCCCAATCGAAATCCATCCTGGACGAGAAGAATGTGGTCAAAGGGCAGAGCAAGCATGTGGAGCAGCCCATCGCCGGCTGTCTCACCGACTTGCTTTCCGGCATCTTCTATGCGTCGTCGCAGTCCATGGAAGTGGGCAAGAGCTTTGTCTTGCCGGTGGTCGATGCGATGCACACCGTTGTGGTGACAATGAAGGTCGAAGGCCGCGAGGAAGTGAAGACACCGCTGGGCCTGTTCAAGACGATCCGCGTGCAGCCCACCGCGGATGCCGGCGTGGTGAAGAACCGCGGCAACATCTGGATCTGGTACACCGACGATGACCGTCACCTTCCCGTGCAGATGCGCGCCCGGCTCTTCTGGGGCACCATTACCTTTCGCCTCACCGGCAATGACAACAAATAGCGGCAAAGAACAATTGTGCCGTTTCCAGGCAGCCGGCCAGCCAAAGAACTCTGATGCGATTGATGTTCCGGAACCAGCCATGCCCGCAATACTATGTGCATGAGCGATATGCCTTGCTGTGCCCAATCCGGTTCCGTGGTATAGAACTCTGAATAACCGCGTGCGCAATTTCGAGCAAACCCGAACCGATTTCCAGGAGATACTCGCCAAGCCCATTCGCGAATTGGGGCTCAAACTCGAGGGCTCTCCGATCGAACGATTCGTCCAGCAGCTTTACCGCGAACTGGAAGCCAAGGGCGTCCACAAATTCCGTCCGCTTTGCTATCTCACCGATGAATGGGGGTGTCCGTCGGGCGAGCCGGTCATCGGCGTTCCGTTCTATCTTGCCAACCCGGAACTGGCCCAGCTTGAGCGCGACATGAATGACCTCGAAGACGCTCGGGAGATCATGATGTACATGCGGCATGAAGCCGGGCACGCATTCAATTACGCGTATCAGCTGCACAAATCGGCTGAGTGGCGCGGCCTCTTCGGCCCGTTTCGCCGCGCATATCGCGATAATTACCGTCCCATACCGTTCTCGCGGAAGTTCGTCCGTCACATGGCCGGATGGTACGCACAGAAACACCCCGATGAAGATTTTGCAGAGACGTTTGCGGTCTGGCTTACGCCTCGTTCGCAATGGCGAAAGCGCTATATTGGCTGGGGCGCACTGGCCAAGCTCCAATACGTAGATCGCATGGCGCGAAAAATCGGGGATGTGGAACCAATCCGTCGTCGTGGCCGCACCGACATCACCGTCGATGAGATGGAGTCGACGGTCGGCGAATTCTATCGCCTCAGCCTGCCAGAGGAGGTTCCGATGCAGGAACTCGCGCTGGATTCCGACCTGGCCGACATCTTCAATATCTCCCCCAAGCGACGCAGGGGGGTGCGCCCCGCACAGGAGTTGTTGCGCCAGCATCGAAAGCCCATTGTTGACAAGGTCGCGTATTGGAGCGGCGTGCAACGTCCGATTATCAAGCGGCTGGTGGAAGCCATCTGCAAGCGCGTTGAGGACCTTGGTCTGCACGTGGATGTCCGGCGCGAGTCCGAGTACCTCACGGAGTTCACCGCGTACACGACCACACTCTCAATGAATTACCTGACCCGCGGGAAGTTCATTCATCCCTGAGGTGTGGAGGCGGATGCCGCCACACCGATTGGAGGCTGCATGGCTGGAACAAAGTTGAAAGTCACCGTGCTCTACGACCTGTGGGAAGAAGAGCCCAATGAAGTAGCGGAAGAAGTTCCTGCGCCGCGCAAACACAAGGGGCAGGCGAGGCGCAAAAAGAAGCCGGTAAAGCACGACCGCGAAGAGATCTTCGAAGCCCTGGAGAAGCTCGGCCATGAGCCATCCTATTACGTTCTCGACGGCCGCACGCAATCGCTGCTTGGACTCGCCAAATGCAACGCCGATCTCATTTTCAACCTCACCGAGTCCTATGCGGGTGATGACACCAAGGAGATGCAGGTGACTGCGCTGCTTGATTTGCTCGATATCCCCTACACCGGAGCGGGGCCCCACGCGCACATTCTCGCGCAGGACAAATCGATCGCCAAGAAGATGTTCGCTTTTTATGAGATTCAGTCGCCCTACTTTGCCATCGCCTATCGCGGCACCATCGACCACGCGCATGACATCTCGTTCCCGCTCATCGTGAAACCTACCTCCGAAGATGGATCCATCGGCATCGATGCCGCCGCCGTAGTCACCAGCGTCAAGGAGCTGATGGAGCGCGTTTCCTATATCCAGACGGAATTCGATTCTCCCGCATTGATCGAGGAGTACATTGAAGGACGCGAGATCTACGCGGCCATCCTCGGCAGTTACGAGAGCGCGCATGCACTTCCGCTTGTCGAACTTGACCTTTCCAAGCTTCCCAAGGGCATGCCCAGGATCGCCAGCCAGGACGTGAAATTCGAGAAGGACACCGAAGCCTATAGGCTGACAAAATCGGCGATCGCCGAAGACCTCGATGAGGAGACCGCAGCCAGGCTCGTTGAGACCGCGATCAAAGCTTATCGCGCCGTCAAGCTCCGCGATTATGGCCGCATCGATATGCGCTTATCGAGCAAGGGCGAAGTTTATGTCATTGAAGCCAACCCCAACCCATGGCTCTCCAGCGGACAGGAGTTCTTTATGGCGGCAAAGAAATCCGGCCTCTCCTACGCGCAAATGATCGGGGAGATCGTGGACCTGGCGATGGCTCGGAATGCATAAACGTTGACGGGATGAAGCCGGCGAGAGTGCATCGGAAGGCCTGAACTCAGCTTGTCACCGAGCCGCAGGCTATCCGGAGACTGTATCACTGACCCTCCCAAGAGCCGCTGGGGCCGGGCGTTTACACTCTTCGCATGGCAAAGCGCATCGGGATTCACCTGGGTACGGCGGGCGGTGCGTCGAACGCCGTCCAACGCGCGCGAGAGATTGGCGCCAACACGTTTCAATTCTTTTCGTCGAGCCCGCGCATGTGGCGCGCACCCAAGGTCGAGCCCAAACAGGCCGACAGAATGCGCGCCCTGCGCGCCGCTCTCGACGTGAGCCCGCTGGTGATCCACGCCAGCTATCTCGTCAACGTGTGCAGCCAGTCGGGGGACATTCGCAGGAAGAGTACGGATGCGTTTCGCGGCGAGATTGAACGAGCGCTCGAGTGGGGAGCCGAGTATCTGGTTTTGCATCCCGGCTCTTGGAAGGGCATGACGCGCGATGAAGGCCTGCGGCTCGCGGCCGATTCGATCCGCGAGGCCATCGACGGGATCGCGTGGGAGAACACCGGGTTTCACATACTGATTGAAAACACGGCGGGGGCGGAGTGCTCGCTGGGCGGCAGCTTCGAACAGGTCGCCGAGCTGGTGGAGCGATTGCAGGCAGGCGCGCCGGTCGGTGTCTGTCTCGACACCTGCCACTGCCACGTGCGCGGGTACGACCTGCTCAGCGACGAGAGCTACGCCGCCACGATGGAGGAAGTAGCGAAGACCGTCGGCTTTGAGCGCGTGCGCGTGTGGCACTGCAACGACGCCAAGGCAGAGCGCGGATCCAGGCTCGACAGGCACCAGCACATTGGCCAGGGAACGATCGGCATCGAGCCTTTCCGGCGACTGCTCAACGACAAGCGCTTCGACCACTGCGCCTTCATCGCCGAGACGCCGGTGGACGAGCCCGGCGACGAGGAGCGGAATGTGAGGGTGCTGAAGAGCCTGGTGCGATGAACTCAATCCGAGTGAATGCGCAATGGCGGGACGAAGGCGAATCGACAGGGCAAAAGCGCTTTCGGCGGCCTGAATCCAAGGCTGGCACATCCATTTACACTGAAATGTGATGCCCGAAGAGACCGAACATCGATACGATCCGGCGGCGATCGAGGCGAAATGGCAGCAGCGTTGGGCTGCGGACCCCGCACTCTACGCGGCCGAGCCGTTCACGTGCGGCAAACCCAAGTTCTACGTGCTGGAGATGCTGCCTTATCCCAGCGGGCAGCTTCATATGGGCCACGTGCGCAACTATGCCATTGGCGACGCCCTGGCGCGCCATATGTGGATGCGCGGCTATAACGTGCTCCACCCCATGGGCTGGGATGCGTTCGGCCTGCCCGCCGAAAATGCCGCCCTCAAGAACAACGCGCCGCCGCGTGAGTGGACCCTGGCCAACATCGCCGCCATGAAGCGGCAGTTCAGCCGCCTGGGCATGGCGTTTGACTGGGCCAATGAAGTTACGACCTGTTTTCCCGAGTACTACCGCTGGAACCAGTGGTTCTTCCTGCGCATGTTCGAGCGGGGGCTCGCCTACCGCAAGAAGAGCAAGGTGAACTGGTGCCCGGAGTGCGCCACGGTGCTGGCCAACGAGCAGGTCGTCGACGGCTGCTGCTGGCGGCACGAAGACACAAAAGTGGAGCAGCGCGACCTGGAGCAGTGGGCGCTGCGCATCACCGCTTACGCGCAGGAACTTCTCGACGGCCTGGGCAAGCTCGACGGCTGGCCCGAGAAAGTGCGCACCATGCAGCGCAACTGGATCGGACGCAGCGAGGGAACTGAAGTCGATTTCTTCCTCGATACGCGCAAAATCGTCGCCGGGCCTCCGGACGCACCCGTCGTCTACGAGCCGCCTCCCGACGCCGAGCGCATCCGTGTCTTTACCACGCGCGTGGATACCATCTTTGGCGCAACCAGCGTGCAGCTGGCGCCCGAGCATCCGCTCGTCGACTCTCTTGCATCGGCCGATTCGGCTTTGAAGGCGCAAGTCGCCGATTTGCTCCAGGAGCAGAAGAACGCGCGCGAATCCGGAGATGTAGGAGAGATCGAAAAACACGGCATTCCCACCGGCCGCTTCGCAGTCAACCCTTATAACGGCGAGCGTTTGCCCATCTGGATTGCCAACTACGTGCTCATGGAATACGGCACGGGCGCCATCATGAGCGTGCCGGCGCATGACGAGCGCGACTTCGAATTCGCGACCAAATACGGCATCGGGATTCGGCAGGTGATTGTGCCGGTTGACCCCGGCGAGACGCCGGCGAGTTTGCCCTTCACCACCATGGTTGGCGTTCTGATCAACTCCGGCGAGTACAACGGGTTGAGTTGCGCCGAGGCTCAGAAGAAGCTCCAGGAGAGTGCGGCACGCGGCGGGTTTGGCAAAGCCGCGATCACGTTTCGCCTGAAAGACTGGGGAGTGAGCCGGCAGCGCTACTGGGGCACACCGATTCCCATGATCCACTGCGAGCGCGACGGCATCGTACCGGTCCCCGACGAACAATTACCGGTGCTGCTGCCGGACAATGTCGAAATCACGCAGCAGGGCGGCTCGCCGCTGGC
>Ga0335073_10011395_pt1 | contig 12483 bp, 9 predicted proteins | sample Lox_Sample_22_FD_207093 | JGI IMG/M metagenome (GOLD analysis project Ga0335073, IMG submission 207093) | Soil microbial communities from Loxahatchee National Wildlife Refuge, Florida, United States - Lox_Sample_2.2 | ecosystem: Environmental > Terrestrial > Soil > Wetlands | place: USA: Florida...
GATAAGAGCATTTCGTAAACCGCGTAAGTCTCTTGCGCGCATTTGTCCCACGAGAACTGCTTCACCCGTTCCTTTCCCTTTTGGATAAAGCGCTGTCTCTCGTCTGGCGAATTCGCAATCTTCAAGAGGGCCTCGGCGATCGACGAGGTATCCGTCGCGTCGAAGTAGATCGCAGCATCCCCGGCGACTTCAGGCATCGAACTCGTATTGCTGCAAAGCACGGGGCAGGAACACCCCATAGCCTCCAGTGGTGGAATACCAAAGCCCTCATACAGAGATGGATATACGAGGGCAACTGCGGCGGCATAGTAGCGCGACAATAAATCGTCGTTCCCGTTGATGGTCTCGACTCTGTCCAGCGGAATCTCCATCTCGGCAAGAGCCTCTGTCTCATTCTTCGTCAGCGCGTCATCTCCTCCGAAACAAATCAACTTATGAGATTCATGCAGGCCGCAAGCGCGGAATGCCCTGGCAAGCCCGAGGAAGTTCTTGTAACCCCATCGGCTGCCAACATAAAAAAAGTAAGGCTCCGGCGTGGTAATCGGCGGTTCGTTTGACGGCGCGATCGAGGATGCCAGCGGAGTCACGCTCACCTTCGAAGGATCGACGTTGTACATCCTCAGCAGATCAGCCTGCGTGTTCTGAGAAACACAGATCAGGTGATCCGCTCGATCAAACGCAACCTGTCGATTTGAAAATGGGCCGGGCTCGCGCGAAGACGAATCGGGAAAGCGCTCGGCAATCATGTCATGAACCGTAATGACAGTCTTCGTTCCCGGATGCGAGAGCTTGTCTTCCGAATAATAGGTTTCGTGAACGATATCCGGCCGATAAAAACCAGCAACGGCTCTGTTCAAAAGCTTCCCGGCCTTCATACAGAGGCCCGTCGCATTATTGAATTGCCCAGGGAAGAAATGTCCAACAATGGGCAGCTGGCCGCGTTTCTCATCGAGATGCTTGCATCGATAGAGCGGCGCGACGATCCGCACCTCGGCACCCTGATACTGGTGAATTCGTGATGCAACTTCCACGATATATCTAGAGATGCCGCCGTATTTTTGCGCAGCAAAGATCTGGTAGTCATAGCAGATTTGCATTATCTTCTGCACACCTCTTCGATAATCTGCAGCGTCTATCTAACTTTGCCCGGCACCGGTAGAACTTCTAAGGCGCTTGTCACTGAGCCATTTTTTCTAGATCGCTGGCAATAAGGCCAGCACGCGGGTACGCCTTATTGATCCATCGGGCCATGCGCGGGCTGGTTGCGAATCGAAACCAATAGTAGTTCGCTGGTTCTCTCGTAAAGAGGTGGTACGGTCCCACAGAAAGGAGATAGCGATTGAAATGTTTCGCAATGCTCTGGAGGGACGCCGGCGTGTAAAACGAGACGTGCTGTCCACTCGTCGGCATGTAATACCACCAGTCTGCGATGCTGGGGACTGGTTCGGGCACGAGGCACGTGGAAGCAAGGACATTGTCTGACAATTCCATCAGCTTCGCTATTTCTACGAGAGGGTCCACGAGGTGCTCGAGGACTTCAAATGCCGAGAGAAAGTCAAACTTTGCATCCATGGGCGCTTCAAAACCTCGGGCAAACCTATTGACGGCGTGGAGGTCCCACCAAAAGAAGTTGAATCCCCGATCCCTCATCAGTCGAACCAGCACGCCGTCTCCGCCGCCGTAATCGATGGCAGATTTCACGTCCGGAAACAAAAGATTGAGGACTGCCGACGTAACCTCGCAATTGGTCTGGTTTCGGAACAGGATCCCGACGTCCTGACTGGCGATGGCGGAAGAATAAGCTTCGTCAAGCCAGTAGGGCTGCTCGGTCTGAATGAAGCCGCAACTGGAGCAGCGCAGGTACTTAGCGGGATATCGCCTGAGCACGAGCGACTCGCCCAACAAGCTTGATGAAGAAGAACAGATATGGCATTGGGCGGAGTCCGCTCCCGGGTTACAGTGTACGTGCATCACTCGCTCTTATGCCTCGCCCCCGTGGACTCCACTGAGATAGCTCATCTCTCCCTGGGCGCCCGCAAAGTGCAAAAAATAGCTCTCCTCGAACAGTCGCTTATGGATTTGCCTGAGCTGATCTCTCTTCCCCGAAGGTATCGAATCCGCAGCGATTCCGAGTCTGCGCAATATGTGCTCGAATTTGCCTGGGGCCGACAGGAAGAGGTCCAGTTCTTCGTCCTTCACCGCGTACACGGTCACTACGTTGAAAGCAGGATCGAGCCATTTCACTTCCGAATTCGTCACAATTTCGTAGCTGAGTGGACGCATCTCGTAATGCCAGTAAGGTGCGCCCTTGTCCTCATAATTCTCGTAGACCTTCCTGAAGAGAGAGCCGTGAAGCTCTGGATTTGCGACGATCACGCCTGTTTGAGCGACTTTTTCCCTCGCCGGAAGCCCCCACTGAATCAGATAATCCTGCGGCGTGTAGCTTTCCGGACACAGGATGCCAAGCGAGCGCCATCTCTGAAAGAGGTACCGCAGTCGCGCGCGAAACTGTTCCGGCGAAGGAAAAATGAAGTCTTCCACTACTCCGATCTCATTCGGCTCGACGCCATCGAAGATGTTTGGCGCTCGCCGGTAATTCATCAGCACATCGGAATCGATCCATACGACCTGTTCAAATCTGCGTGAGCGCTCGGCTGCGATGGCGAGGCACTTCTGCCATGCGACCGACCGCGATGTTCCTCGCGGCGAATGGTCGAGTAAGTCTTCGTATACGACCAGTGCGAGGCCATGCCGGTCGGCATACGCCCTCCAGTTGGAGTAGCAGTATTTGGCGAAGCGCGAGCGATAACTGCGGCCGCTAGCGATGGTCACGATCGCTTTCATCGGTAAACGAGGCCGGGAAATCTCTTGCGCATGGCGCGACGCAGTCGCGACGTGAAATTTGGCGCTACAAATCTGTCTTGCGACTCGTAGTTGAATCTTGGCCAGTCTGTTATCGCCGGTGGATGCGTGAGTGGGAATTCGATGGACTGCGATCCGATAGCCAGCGCCGGATCAACTGTTGGGGTATGCGTGGCGTCTGCCTCGAAGCCCACGTTCTGAACGAGGTTGCATTTTGGAACGATATTGAGCCAGTTGTGCGTCCACGAGGTATATACCAGCTGATAGTCCCACGTATTTGGGCCCACTCCCTGGTACATGGCATCGAAGACGTTGGTCCAGTGCTTCACGATCCGTCGTTCCCTGAAAAGGAGATTTAGCAGTCTGTCCTGCCTGACCGCCGGCCAGGTTCTAAGCTCTTCGTCGTACTCTCTCCAGGTCCTTCGCCAAGTTGCCCATCCCCACACCATGACCATCCTGGTGAAGTAGTAGCAATAAGGAAAGCAGAAGGCCTTGGGAAGCGGGTTGAAGCCACAGATCATCCCTATTTGGCTGCAGTCTCGATACCGCTGAAGCAGATTTGAGCAATAGGGAAAGAAAGTGGGATCGGGCAGGCAATCATCTTCGAGAATGATGGCTTCCTCGACGAGCGAGAAGACCCAGTTGAGCCCTGAGACCACTCGGCTGCGGCATCCCATGTTTCGGTCTGCGAAATTGGTTTCGACGTTACAGGGCCAATCGACCTTGGAGACGATCTGCCTGACCTTGCGGCACAATTCGAATTCCCCATCACGATCCGGCCGCGGGCCATCGGCAATCAAGAACAACCGCGATGGACGGGCCTCTCGGATTTGAGCAAACACATGCTCGGTCTGTCTGGGCCGATTGAATACAATCATCGCAACCGGCGTGTCGAGTTGGCTTACCTCAGATTTTCTCAATGCCATTGCGCGATCATTTGGCGAGAGCCATCTCGCGTCAAAAAGCACCCGGCTCACTTACACCCGCTCCGGTTCCTGCTTGTGAACCCTGCGTCGTCGAATCCGCCCCCCGAAGTCAATGCGAGCAGGGCGCCCAGCATGGGCGGCAACATGTCCAGGGCGGTGACCAGCGCACCCCCTCTCTTTGCGAAGGAGTCAAGCCCAAAGCTCGAAACTGAAAGCGTGAAAGAGAGCAAAAGAAGGTAGTAACCCGCTTCGATCTTGCCTTGGAGTGACGTAGTTAAAAGCGCTATAACCGCAGGCGCAGCCAAGGCATAAGCGTGTCTCCATGAAACAGGCGACAGGCAGCAGGAAAGAAGCCAGAACGAGGTCATCCATTGCAATCGGGGACTTCCCCGGCCCGCTCCTGCCGGCGCACTGCGGGCTCTCCATGCAGTCAGGCCAATAAGGAACAGCGACAAGAACTTGCTTCCATAGGAAACGACCTTTGGAGCAAGTGGACAGTGGACCGCCAGAAGAATCAGCCTCATCGAGGAATCGAGACTCTTGTTCGTCAAAACAGCTGCCCCCACCGACATGGGCGGAAGGACACGTTCAACGTAGTTCCCCAGGAGTTGTCCCCGATCTGGGAGCCATAGCGCGATCACAATCGCCGCGGTCCACAACGCAAAACAACGCAGCGCTTTCCACTCGCGCCACACAGCTAACGGAATAATCGTAATCAAGGGAGTAAGCTTTACCGCAAACGCCAAGGCAAACAGAAGTGTCGCCAGGGCCACTCGCTTGCGCTCAATCAGATATAGGCCTGCCACAAGAATAAGAGCCAGAATTGCCGTCGCTTGTCCCCAGAACAGGCACTCGAGGTCGGGCCGGAACAACAGCATAAATGCGCAAAAAGCGAAACCCGTCCGGCTCAGCGGAGGATATCCGGCCAGCCTGGCAAGCACGAGCCCGGTCGCAACGAGCGCGGAAATGCATAGCAGCTTCCACACCAGTGTCGCCCACCAGATCGGCATGAGCGCAAACGGGAGGAGAAGATAAGCCAGAGTCGGCGGATAAACGTAAAATTGCACTCTATCGATTCCGGCCGACGCTGCTCGTCGCGCGATCGGCGAGTCCTTCGGCGCATCGCGAAGCTGCGGATCGACGCCGTTGTCCGCGCCGCTATAGATAAGGGAAGTCTCGTGGTGATACACCATCGAGGCGGCCGTGTAGTACACCTCAAAGTCGCGTTCGCGCTCATTCAGATCGAAGGCGACTCGAATATCGCCAAGACTTGCGGCAATGCAGAGGAAGATCAAAACCATGAGCGCGAGGACAGGCCAGTTGCGCGCGAGACGAATCCCCAGGCTCCGCGTAGACATCGCTTCTCGTGGTGCGGTGTGGATCAATGAATTCGTTGTTGTTCGATGATTCGCCACTCCGAAATTCAGGCGACTTCCAATTGGTTCAGCATCCAGAACTTCAACATCGCTTCGGTCTTCATGCGAAAGATATGCCGTGTGCGCTGATCGAGGGCGTCCCCGAAATAGGATGCATAGCTCTGCGCGACGAGAGTCGCCATGGCTGATCCCACCCCGCCCCATCGAGGAATCCAAAGCAGATTCAGCACAACGTTGATGCCTGCGCTGATCATCGATCGATGGAGCAAGCTGATGGTGATTTTTTCGTGAACGTACTGCTGGCCGCCGATGCAGCCAATGCTAATGAAAATTCCTGTCCAGATGTGAATCGACAGGATTTGAGCCGCCGAGGAGAAGTGACTGCCATAGAAGAGCCTGATTACGCGCGGCCCGAATGCCAATGTGCCGACGGTAATAACCGCGCTCACGAGAATCATGATGCGATAGAAGATATCCAGACGTTCGTAATACTTCACTGGATCGGCATCACGCGTCTTCAGCAGTCGCGGCATCACGCTGGTAGTGACGATGATGGGTATTGCGTACCAGATCTCCGAGAAACGAATCGCCGCAGTGTAATTGCCAACTACCTCCATCGAACTCAAGCGTCCCAGGAGCACCTGGTCGATGCGCAGATAGAGCATGATCATGATGCCGGAGATCATGAGCGGCCAGCTTTCCCTCATCAGGCTCTTGGACAGCCTCATGTTCCAGTTCCAGCGCGGCAGCATGCCCCGGTATCGAATGTAGGAGACGAGCAGCCCAAGCTCCCCGACAAAAATTTCGAGGGCTGCGATCCAGGCAAAGACCAGCAGGCTGCTGTGCAGGAAGACCGCAGCAAGGCGTGCAAAGCTCGCTGCGACGAACGCGATGTTTCGCGGGACGACCGTGTGACGCGACCGAATGTGAGCCTGAAAGAAGTAATCGATGACATCGAGTGCCTGCGAAACAGATGCGAACGAGAGCAGGGCGACGATGATGACCAGCGTTCGCCCATGCGAATCGAGGAAGCTCGCGGCGACTATCGCGGAGATTGTTGTCAGGACACTCGCCATTGCCTTTAATACGAAGGCTGTTCCGAGAATCTGGCACTCCTGAGACGAGTCCAATGCGACATCTCGAACGACCAGGGCATCGAGCCCAAGATTGGAAACGACGTTGAAGATCCCGTAGATTGCAATGCCATAGTTCAGAAAGCCGAATTGGTCGGGACCGAGATAGCGGGCAACAAGAGTGCCAACCAATAGGCCGCCGAGCATGCGAATAATGCGATCTCCACTGAGCCAGCCGATATTACTCAGTGTTTCGAGGACACCTCGTCTCTGACGTATTGTCTCGAAAATATTCCTGCCTTGGTTGGCAGTCACACGGGTTGTTGCGGAAGAGACCATGAATGCAGAGTCTCTAGTGCGGCCCATCCGAAATTGGGCCGTCGGTGATTGGCATCGCGAGCGCGGGCCTGCGTACCGCGGCGCCCATCCGACGCCATGCTGTCTTCCCGCCCGCCACCCTTTCATTCGTCAGATCGGCGACGATGATGATCAGTACGGCTTCAAGGGTGCGACGGCCCGCTGCAAAGGGCGAGAAGAAGATATCCCAAAGCATGGCGATCAGCAGCCACACATAGATGGGAACAAAGGACGGTCTCAAAATCGCAAAGCGCGTCACTCCCGCGAACACGAAGCAGGCAAGGTAGGCCCAGAAAATCAGCCCTGCGATGCCCGACCAAACCCAGGCGGTAATGATGTGCGAGTGGCCTGGAATCAAGCCATCGGCGCCAAGGTCGAAGTCTTTGTCATACTCGATGGTTCCGTTTTCCACGAGCTGGTCATTGAGCATTTCGAAGTACTTGTAATCCTTCGCCCAGGAACCATGTCCGACGATGGGATGGTCGAGAGCGGCCTGAAACCCGACCGCAAACTCTGGACGGCCTCCGAGCAGCAGGTTTCCGGACTTCTCTTGAGACTCGTTCTTGGCCTGAGCCTCTCCGCTTATGTAACCGGCCTGCGTAACAAACCGAACCGCCGCCTGTGACGTCGCCGCTGCGATGACGGAAAGCCCGGCCAGCACGACGAGGCGCGGCAAGTTCGATTGAGGCAGAAGTCGGAGGCCGGCAATCTGATCGGGAATGATCGGATACACCAGCGCAAGGGTGACAAGAATTTCGAGAACGGGTCCCCGATAATTGAACATGAGATTGACCGCACTTATCGCCACCAGAAGCAAACCTGAAATCAAGAACTGCCGTTTTGCGTAGAAATGCGAGCCAATCAGCAGAACCAGTAACGTTATTCCCCAGGCATAACCGAACTTCCATGGATAATCAACGGTGGCCTGAGTCGGCTGAAATCGTACCGAGGCAAGCGTTCCCAGCATCAATCCGACGAAGAAGAGCATCTTTCTCTTCTCGTTATGACCGATGAGGATGGACATGGCCAGAACGCTCAGACCAAAGAAGAGGATGAGACCAGCGCCGCGCATGCTGTCCCGTATCGGAGTGTGATTGAACGCATCGGAGATAACCTGTCCCAGTAACCAGAGGCCCATGAAGAAATAGAGCGTTTTCAGGCTGGACCTCAATGCCCTGCGCCCACGCAGATAGAGCATTGCTGGAAGCGCTAAAAGAAGCAAAATCTCTGACAGATAGACATCGCCAATGAAGTGAACCGAAAAGCTGACCCCGATCCCCGTTGCGGGGGTAAAGAGATCTGCCGCGACAGCCAGGAGCTCCTGTCGCCTCTTACTCACTTGTACCCTTCGGCATAGATTGATTCGTATTGCCGCTCTTTCAAATCGAGCGCTGGATCGAACGCCCGGACGCGGACATTCTTGAAACCACCCTGCTCCAACAGAAAGACCAGATTCTCCTCATCGAACATGTATTTGTGATCTCCGTCCATGTATGCGATGTAGTTCACGCAGTCGATTTTCGTGGTCCGGTTAAACGCGGGCCTGTGTCGAAAAAATTCAGCGTTGAGAGCTGGGCCTTTCGAAAGGTACGCCTCAAGGTAGAGCCTCGCATTGGGAACGCAGATGGAGAACTTGCCTGCGCTGGCCATTACCCGGAGACACTCGTCAAGTAATATCCGCGCCTGCGCATACGTGAGGTGTTCAAAAAAATGCGACGAATAGATGCTTTGGACGCTGCGGTCGGGAAACGGAATCCCCTTCGCCAGGTCACAGTACATGTCACAACCGGGAACGATATCCAACGTTGTCCAACCATTCGTTCCCTTCTTGTTTCCTGCGCCCAGCTCAAGCCGAATCGGACCTGAATCGCGCAGAATCTTCCGGGCCTGAACGCGGGACGAACGTTCTCTTGTTAGATCGCGAATGCCCTTCGCCATGGCGACAATCGGCGCCGGACTATAAGACAACAATATGCGCTTCCAAGACATCTGCTTCTCCAGGATCAACGAGCCTTCGTTGGGCGCAATCCGTCCTTGATCCGCTGCATCGGTGGCTTTTCCGGTCTCAATTGCGTGCGCATTCCGAGCAGTATTGGATCAGTTGACGCACTGACTTCTCCCAGTTCAGGCGGTTCGCATATTCCTGAAAGGCGCGAGAAGCATAGGCTTCATACGCGCCAGGACTCTCGAGAATCCCGCAGATTTCGTCGGCGAACCTTTCCGCGGAACCTCCGGGTTCGATGCATACTCCATTCACGCCACTGTGCACATATTCTGTGGCGCCGCCGGTTGCGTAGGTAACGCAGGGCAATCCGTAAGCGCTCGCCTCGGCAAACGCCACTCCTGCCGCTTCTGCCCGGGTGGGAAGAATGAAGATATCCGCGCCGCGAAAGAGTTCGATCAGCTTCTTCTTTCCCGATTCTGAGGTTTTGTCGATGAATCCGAGGACTTCGACGAATGACGGCAGATCGCCCGGCGCTTGCGATCCAACAACGCGGAGTCTCGTTTGAATACCCGCCTCGTTCAGAAGCCTGGCCGTTTCGACGGCGATGGCGCCTCCCTTGCGTTCCCAATCGACTCCTACGAATAGCAATTCGCACTGTTTCTTGCGCGCCAACCTCTTCCCGGCCGCGGTCCTTGCGACATCGTCAGAAGTATGGTGTACAGGCAGATTCGCGCCGAACGGCAGGACTCTCAACTTCGAGCTGTCGGCAATGGACCGCGCACCCTCCAATGCCCACCTCGAAGCGCAGAGTGCCATCCGGCAGTTGCGCAGCGCTGTCTCCTCCTGCCACTTTCCGCGCGCCACCGCGGAAGGGGGCATATTGGCAAAGGTCTTTCCGTAGTAGTCGTGCATGGAGTGAAACACCGCATCCGTCCACGTGACAATGGGTTTGCCGCAATCAAGCAGGGTGATCGGAATCGTGCTGGGCGAAAAGATCACATCGATCCCGCGATCGCGAACAAATGCCTCGATCTGTCCGGCGTAGGCGCGCAGTGTCAGAGGAAAATGGTCAAGCGTTACTGATTTTTTCCTTGCCCTGGCTAACAGCCCGATTGGAGCCAACCAATACTTTGCCCTCGTGCTGAGTGGACTCAACACCTCAACATCGACCTTGTGCGCCCGCATGTGACTCAACATGTGGTATGGGGTTCCCGACCAGGTCTTCATGTTGGAAGCGTCCTGAATGCACACAAAACCTATTCGCAACGGCAAACCCCACAACGCGCGGTAGTGGTCTTGAAAGGCAAGGATCTAGTCGGGTCTTTTTTCGCTGTAATACTCGTAATATTTCCTGCCATAGTAATCGGAATACTCAGGCGCGGCGAAGTCGACGGCGTTGACGGCAACACCGAGGAGGCGAGTACCGGAACGCTCGAGAAGATCGATGCATCGGCGCACGACCTGTTTTTGCGCGGCGTTATAGCGAACAATGAGAATGGCCGCATCGACCAGGCGGCCAAGGACCGATGCGTCGGTAACCGGAAGCACCGGAGGCGTATCAATGATCACGAAGTCATATTCTGCCCGCGCTTGCGCAAGCAGATCCTCCATTTGTTTAGAACCGAGCAGTTCTGACGGCAACGGCGGAATCGGTCCGGAGGTCAGGATGTGCAGGTTCGGCAGGTCTGGCCATTCGGTCACTGCATCTTTGAGGGTAGCTTTCCCGGAGAGCACAGACGAAAGCCCCAGCCCTTTGCCAACCCGAAAACGAACATGAATTGCGGGACGGCGCAAATCGGCATCGATGATGAGGACTCTTGAACCATTGAGTCCAAAAGTGACAGCGGTAAGGCAGGCCACCGCGCTTTTCCCCTCTCCCGGCCGCGTGCTGACCATCATGATGACCCCGGGCGGCGAACCCGGACTGGAAAGAAGGATCGAGGTCCTCATCGGGCGCACAGATTCGGCGACCTTGGACCATGATGACGTTCCGGGCATCATGGCGTGTTCTTTGAACTTTGCGGGGAGCAAATGCTCTTCATCCACGGCAGGGATGGCCGCCAACAATGGGAGTTGCAGGTTCTGCTCGATGTCGGACATCGTCTTGAGGTTCGTGTCCAGGGCTTCGAGCAATAATGCAATTCCCACGCCAAGCGCGAAGCCCACAGCCAATCCCACCGCGTCATTCAGGGTCCTGCGGGGCCGGCTGGGTGCTACCGGAACGTCTGCGCTGTCGACGACGTGGATGGCTGTGGAACGCAGACCAGACATAATGCCGGCTTCCTGCAGGCGCTGCTGAAGTCCATCATAGAGAAGACGATTGGTTTCGTAGTCGCGGCGAGCCAATTCGTACTCCACAGCTTTTTCGCCCTTGCTGTCGGCGTCCTGCTCCTGCCGATTGAGCGCATTCAGAATCTTGGCCTCATTGTTTGCCGCGGCATCATATTCCTTTTGCACGCGCAAAACCTGTGCCTTCTCTTCGCGCTCGATTTGATGCTTTAAATCGTCGATTTCGGATTTCATGGCTTTCGCCCGGGGATACGCGGGCCCATAGATTTCCAACAGCGACGCGTAGTCGGTTTCAAGCTGCGCAAGCCTTTGCCTTGCCGCCATCAATGCCGGATCTTGAGGGCCAATCGCCGCGTCAATCACCTCCGGCGAAGAACTGGATATCTCTTGAAGTCGCGACTCCTTCAATAGTCGATCGACTTCAGCGTCGGCATATTGCTTGTTGAGTTCGTCAAGGTTGGCGACCACGAAGCTGTGCCCTTCTTCAACTCCGAATACCCCGATGTCCTTTTGAAGGTCGAGGATGTGCGCCTGGCTCTTTTCGAGGTTGGTCTTCAGGCCGTTGAGCTTTTCATCCAGCCACCCCGACACCTTTGCCGTCGCCGCATAATTCTCGCGAAACGAGCGCTCGATGTAGCGATCGATCAGCGTGTTGACCATGATGCTTGCCAGCTCGGGATTCCTCGAGCTGGCGTAGATCTGGACGATATCAGTGTGGCCAAGACGCGCAACCTTGACACTGCTGCGGAAGTTGGCAATCAGCATCTGGCGAACTTCCGGCTTCGACAGGTCCCAGGGGGTGCCATTCGACAGCGGCGCAAAATCCGGATTGTCCTCTAGATGAAGCCCCTTGATCGTTTCCAGTGCCAGTTGTCGGCTGCGGAGAATCTCAATTTCCGAATCAAGCTTCTGGCTGAAATCTCCGCTGTCGTTCGTGTTCTGCGTTTGTTCCAGGCGAAACTGCGAGGAGATATCCGCAGACTGGACTTCAACATTGGCTTCGGCAGTAAAGGATTTTGGAGAGAACTGATTGACCAGAATGCCGGCGATAAGGCCGATAACAGTTGCTACGGCTACGACCCACCATCTCTTTTTCAGAAACTGGATGATTCGCGAAAACTGTTCGTCATCGGCAAACCCGGCAGGATTGGCAGAAGAGACTACGAACTCTGGATTGCTCGCAACGGAGTTCAAACTCTGATTTTCTTGTAATCCCAAATCGATATCCTTGCCATCAGGTCGAGGCTATTCGCTTGAAATGAAATTCGGACGATTCACGCGTGCATCCTGCGATGCGGATCAGCGCATTGATCAATGTTTGGCTGTCTCTGGACAACGATTTCATGGAAGCTCTGTGCCGGCTGCGTCAAAGGAGTGCAGCAGGGTGTCGGCCCATTGCTTCGGAGAAAACTGGCACGACAGCAGATGGCTGGCTCGCGACATCTGGTCAAGCCGCTCGTCACTCATCGAGCTAACGCTGGACATCAGCGCCGCCAGACCCTCGACATCGTCGTTGCTGCAGATATATCCGTTGAATCCGGGTTGGACGAGGTGCGCGACTGCGCCCACGCTCTCTGAAGCAATAATCAAGCGTCCTGCAGCCGCCGCCTCGTGGACCACAAGCGCCCATGGCTCAAACTTGCTCGGCAAAATGA
>Ga0335073_10011396_pt1 | contig 12482 bp, 10 predicted proteins | sample Lox_Sample_22_FD_207093 | JGI IMG/M metagenome (GOLD analysis project Ga0335073, IMG submission 207093) | Soil microbial communities from Loxahatchee National Wildlife Refuge, Florida, United States - Lox_Sample_2.2 | ecosystem: Environmental > Terrestrial > Soil > Wetlands | place: USA...
CCAAGAAACCGACAAATGCGCCAGATCGCTGCGGCTGCAGGCGCGCGGGGCTCACTTTTCACGGATCCTGTCCGCCAGAATCACTACAAACCAGGACAGTACGCGGACAGGATCCGTGAAAAGTGTGAGTTCGCGGCCGTGGCCTGCGAGTGCGACTGCCGAAAAGATCCCCTTTGTCGCGTTCGCTAGCGCCCGTCGCGGGTCGCCGGTCGCCGTCGCCGCTTCGGCTGCGGACATGCGGTGGCGGGCGAGTGGGACGCGGGCGGCGCGGCGCGCGGATGCGGGCACGTCGGAGTGCGCACGTGGTTACCGGGTGAGTTGGCAGGTCGGCAGGTGCGGCGTGGGTGCGCGAATGCGGGCATGTCGGAGTGTGCGCGCGGGGTTCCCGGGTGCCGGCGGGTCGGCGGGTGCGGCGCGAGTGCACGGCGTGGGTGCGCGCGGTGCGCGCGCGGGTCGGCAGGTGCGGCGGGCTCGGCATATCTGCGCGGGACGCAGCGTTGACGACGATTGCTGTGCCGTAGCCTGAGGCCAGCGACCCTTCGAGCGTGAGGACATGGCACGTGAGCCTGCGCGACTTTCCCGTGAACACCCTGGCCGGACAGCCGTCGTCACTCGGCGAGCTAGACGGAAAGACCTTGCTGATCGTTAACGTCGCCTCTAAGTGCGGTCTGACGCCGCAGTACGCGGGCCTTGAGGAACTGCACAAGCGGTTCGCAGACCAGGGATTCGCGGTGGTCGGCTTCCCCTGCAACCAGTTCGGCGGGCAGGAGCCGGGCAGCGCCGAGGAGATCGCGGAGTTCTGCTCGACCACTTACGGCGTCAGCTTCCCGATGTTCCAGAAGATCGATGTCAACGGACCGCAGCGGCACCCGATCTACACGGAGCTGACGGCCATGGCGGACGCCGACGGTGAGGCCGGCGACATTCAGTGGAACTTCGAGAAGTTCCTCGTCGGCCCGGACGGTGCCATCCTCGCGCGGTTCCGGCCGATGATGGCGCCCGATGCGCCTGAGCTGGTCGAGGCGATCGAAGCGAACCTTCCTGGCTAACGCGAGCGCCGGCGTCGGCGGCGCTGGACCAGCCGCCGCGAAACGGCCTTAGCATCGCAGTTCCGCTGCGCCGCCCGCCGCGGCGCAGCGGACGCTTAACGTCAGGCGCGGTTGTTGCCGTTGTCGCCCTGCGTGCGAGATTCTCCCGCTACGATCCGGCCATGAATCCGCTAAGTGGAGTTCTGGGCGAGTCGTGGCAGCTCTACCGGACATACGCCCGCCATTTGCTGACGATCGCATTCATCGTCTTCCTGATTGCCGCGATCGTGTCGGCGGCTCTCGCGCTGGCCGGAGGAATCCTCGGCGGTCTGCTCAGCAGCCTGGTGACTCTCGTTGCTGAGTTCATCCTGATAGCGGCGCTGGTGAAGGCCGTGCAAGACGTCCGGGATGGCAGGGTCGACTTGTCCGTCGGCGAGACGTTCTCAGCTGCGGCGCCCTTCCTCGGCTCGGTGGCCGTCGCCGCCATCCTGGCTGGGATCGCCATCACCATCGGTTTCGCCATCTTCATTCTTCCGGGCCTGTTCCTGCTCACGATCTGGTGCCTGATCATGCCCGCCATCGTGGTGGGCGGGACGGGACCGTTCGACGCGTTCGGCCGGAGCTGGCAGCTCGTCAAGAACCACTTCTGGAACGTTTTCGGCGTGCTGTTCATGGTGTTCCTGATCCTGTTCGCAGTCGATATCGTCCTCGGGCTTGTCCTCTCAGCGCTGCCCTATTTCCTGAGCCACTTCCTGGCCTCCGTGATCGCTGGCACGCTGGTCGCGCCGTTCATCGCCGTCGTCATCACGCTGATGTACTTCCGGCTGTCCGGTGCCGCCACTGCCCCGGCAAGCGGCCCTTACGGCGGCACGGGTACGTACGGCAGCTCAGGTCCGTCCGGGCCGTTCACCAGCTAGCTTCGCGACTGGCAGACTCGGCTCCGCGCCTGTCCACGGCTAGCGGCATCATGCACGGGGGCGCGCTGATGTCGCTGGCCGTCTACGCCGCGGGTGCGCTGGTTGCCTTCCTCGGACTGCCGGACGGGGCCACGACCGCGACGATCACGTCGACTTCCCAGATGTTCCGCCCGGTGACTGGAGGAACAGTGCGGGCGGTCGCGACACCGCTGAACCGCGGCCGCACGACGGTCACCGTGCAAACGGACCTGCGTGACGACGACAACCGGCTAGTCGCCCAGACCACCCAGATCCAGGCGGTCCGCCAGCCCGCTTAGCTGTCGTCGCGAGAGGCGCGGCGGCGCCGGCAAGCGGCGACGGGTGACGAGTGCGCCTGGCCAGTTAGGTCCCGTTAGTAAACGTCACGATCACGCCGACGTCGCCATACGGGAACGGCCCCTTGCCCAGGTGCCCGAGGGTGTTGAAGAACTTCGAGATGCCGACCATGACACCGTACTTCGCGCGTACCTTGCTTTGCACCGCCTCGAAGTCGGGCCCGGACGTGACCAGCTGCGCCGTGCCGTCGACAGGCGCGGTGCCAGCCTTAACGCGGCCCCTCGCGTCCGACGGCTGCAGGGTAATCCGCGGGCTGTTCCGGAGCCGCTTGCACTTGCCAGATGAGGATGAGGTCCAGAAGCCGACCCGGCCCGCTTCCAGCGGCACGATCCAGGTCGCCGTCGGCACTGGAGTGCCCGACTTGCGGAATGTCGTCGTTGCGACGTACTTCTCATCGCCGATCGTCATGGCACTGATGGTAGAGCGGCCGTCGCTCCAGGCTCCGGCCGGCCAGGTTAGAAGGTCAGGTCGCAGTCGGGCTCGCCGCGTGAAGCGTCCTGGCCAGCGCGGCCGGCGGAAGCCCGGCGAGCCGGGTCGTCTCCCTGGTCAGGTGCGCCTGGTCGGAGTAGCCGAAGTCGATGGCGAGGGTGGCAAGGTCAGCCTGCGGCGTGTCGGCTAGCTGCGTGAGCACCTTGCGGAACCGGAGCACTCGCTGCATGGTCTTCGGGCCATAACCGACGGTGTCGTCAAAACGCCGGCGAAGCTGCCGTTCGCCCAGTGCGAGCTCTGAGCAGAGCCCGGCGACCGTCGCCTGACTATCAGCCAGCAACGTCGTAGCGTGCCGGACGAGAGGGTCGGGCGGACCGGCGCTGACGAGCTGCTGGCACGCGGTAGTTATAGCGCCGAGTGCATCCTCAGGCGTCAGCTCGGCGGGCAGGCGGCTGGCCAGCTGCGGCAGGCAATCGGCAACGTCGACGCGCTGGTCGCGAAGCTCAGAAAGAGGCAGTCCGAGCGCCGGGCCGCCGGCGCCGGGCCAGAAGCGCGCCCCTACCAGCACTGTCCCAGCCGGTATCTGCGCGGGCGCCGGGCCGGTATCGGGCCCGGCGATGAAGGCGCCCTGGCCGCTCTGCCAGATCAGATCGGTGCAGCCGTCCGGGAGAACCGATGCAAGCGTGGCACCCTGCCAGGGCGGAGTCACACTGACCCAGTAGCACGCCACCGAATCACGAAGGCTGACTGGCGGCAGCCATTCGCGGTATCCGCTAGCCCAGCTCACTCCGGTCCAGCCCCCACCTGCCCAGCTCACATCAGCACGATACGGCCTGCCTCTGACAATTCAGGGTCGGGCAATTCAGGGCCAGGCAGGCGAGGTCACGCGAGCGAGCGAGGTCCCCGCTTGATCATCTGATCGGCGATGATGGAGCGCTGTACCTCGCTGGTACCCTCCCAGATCCGCTCCACCCGTAGCTCCCGGAAGAAGCGCTCGGCCACGTTCTCGCGCATGTAGCCGCGGCCGCCGAAGATCTGCACAGCCCGGTCGGCAACCCGCCCGGCCATCTCGGATGCGTACAGCTTGGCCATCGAGCACTGGGCATGCTGCACCTTGACGTCGGCTCCGGCGTCGATGCCGCGGGCGGTCTCGTAGACCAGTGACCGCGCGGCGAACAACTCAGTCAGGCAGTCGGCGAGCATCGCCTGGATGGCACCAAGGTGGGCAATTGGTTTGCCCTGGACTGCCCGTTCCCTCGAGAAGTTGGTTATCTCCTCGACGAGCCGCTGCGCGCCGCCGAGGCAGCGGGCGGCGACCATGATCCGCTCGAACCGGAACCACTCGTAGGCGAAGCTCATCCCGTCGCCTTCGGCGCCGACGAGGTGACTGGCCGGTACTCGGACGTCGGTGAACGCGACGATCGGGTGATGGTGGCTGATGGTGTGGGTGTAGGCCGGCGTGCGGACCACCGTGACGCCGGGGCTCGGGAGGTCGACGATGAGCATGGCATGCTCGCCGTCGTGTTCGCCGCCGACCAGCTTCCCCTGGAAGAATGCGTAGTCGGCGGAGTTGTAAGACGTGACGTGCCACTTCTCGCCGTTGAGCAGATAGTCATCGCCGTCCCGCCGCACCGTAGCGACGATGCCGTCGACGTCGGAGCCCGCACCCTCCTCCGTGATGGCATAGCACTCCTCGCGGTCGCCCCGCACCGTCGGGAGCACGAATCTCTCCAGCTGGTACGGCGTGGCGACAGCGGGCAGCCAGGACGGGGGAGTCGCGGCGACCCAGGCCAGCGCGTTCGTAACCCTGCCGACCTGCTCCTGCACGAGCACCTGCTGCAGCGAAGTCCGGCCGCCGCCACCGAGCTCGACCGGCATGTTGGTCGCGAACAATCCGAGTTCGATGCACCTTGCCTTGTGCGCGGCGACCACGTCCTTGGGCAGGTCGCCGCCGTTCAGCTCCGCTTCGACCTCGAACGGGATCAGCTCGTCAGCGAACGCACGAGCGCGGGCCTGAATCTGCAGGTCCTCGTCTGACAATCCGTACATGGCGGCTAGTGCCCTTTCGCGTGGGCCGATGAGATTAGGGGGGCGATCGCGGCTTGACTGAACGTTCAGTCTAGTTGCGAAGGCGCTGGTTTCCAATGCCCGGGCCGGCCCGGGTTTCCGGGTGCCAGCGTGCCGCAGTTTGTCGCGGGGGACGGCCGGGTACCAGCCGCATTGATCTACAGCACCGCCGTGCCGGCCGGGGTTGCCCGGCTCGCCCGAATAGCACGACCGGCGCCTGTAGGACACCGGGGGAGGGAAAGCTTCATGAAGGCCATGATGGCGATCGCGTGTGTGTGCGCGGGCATGCTCGCGATGATGGGCGTCATGCGCATGCGGAACAACGGCATGCGCGACATGGACAAGCAGCATCACGGCCGGTGGATGCACCACAGCTAAGCCGGTTCCGATCAAAAGCGCAAAGCTCGCGCCGGTCGCGGGCTAGCCGTCCGCATTGACGCACGCGACGGGGCGGCGGCTGCTGGAAGCAGCCGCCGCCTTGCGGATCTCCGGGCGGGCCGGCTGCAGCCAGCCGGCTTGACTGAACATTCAGTCCATGCCATCATCGGCGGAGGCCGCGCCTTCGTCAGCCGGCTCAGTTCAGCGTGGATGGACCGGTGCACATGCAGGTGGGCGAGACCGCGGATGCGGTGGTCGTAGGCGGCGGAACCGTCGGCGGATGGTGCGCCTACTTCCTGCGCCGCAGCGGGCTGCAGCGGGTCGTCCTGATCGAGAAGCGAACGCTCGGCCAGGGCGCGAGCAGCCGCGCGGCAGGGGTCGTCCGCACCCAGGGCGGCACGCGGTGGGCGGTGCAACTGGGCGAGTGGTCCCGCAAGTTCTACCTCAGCCAGCAACAGGAACTTGGCATAGATTCGGGGTTCACCCCGCAGGGTTACCTGCTTCCGTGCTTCACCGAAGCCGATGTCGCGGCCGCCACCGAGCGTATGGCCATGCAGAACGCGCTCGGCTTGTCGGTCCGCTGGCTGGAACCAGGTCAGGTTGATGCGCTGAATCCGACGCTGGCACCGGGGCGGACGCTCGGTGGCACCTACTGCGCTGAGGATGGCTACCTGACGCCGCCCCGCAACGTGACGGCGTACGCAGTCGCGCTTGTCGCTAGCGGCGTCCGGCTACGCGAGCGGACTGCGTTCCTCGGCCTTGAGACTAGCGGCGACGCGGTCACCGGCGTGCAGACGTCGGCGGGGCCGATCAGCGCTCCGCTCGTCGTGCTGACCGGCGGTCCCGAACTGGCCGAAGTTGCCTCGCTGGGCGGGATCGGGGTGCCGGCCGGAGGCGTTCGCCATCAGATCGCGGTGACGCAGCCGCACCCGGACCTGGCCGCCGAGCGGGTCCCGATGGTGTTCGACTTGTCAGCGGGCCTGTACTGGCGGCCGGAAGAGGGCGGCCTGCTCTTCGGCATGAGCAACCCGGACGAGGCACCTGGCACTGCTGCCTGCATCGACGAGCCGTACCTTGCCCTGATGCGGCAGCGGCTAGCTGAGCTAGTTCCGGTCACCGCGAGCCTCGGCCTGCGCCGGACCTGGGCAGCCACCATCGACTACACGCCTGACCACCTGCCGATCATCGGACCGGCGATCCGCCACGGTGACGTCATCGCCGGCGCGACCATCGCCAGCGCGGGCGGTGCCGGGATGATGTGGGGGCCAGCGGTAGCACGCGCGACAGCCGATGTCGCCCTCGTCGGCACATCCGACGTCGTGGACGTCTCCGAACTCGGCCTGGACCGGTTCGACGCGGACGGCAATTCCCGGCTCGGCACCGATCCGATCGCGCTGCCGTTCCCCGAGCATGCGCCGCAGGCGCCAGGCAACCTGACGCATACCTGAGCCGCAACCTCGTACGACCAAGTCCGACCCTGCTGAATAACGTCAGAAAGGAAAGATCGGCATGACCGACGTAACCCCCTATCTCGCCTCGTCCGCCACCGCGGAGCTTGAGGACTGGGGCCTGCTCGAAGAGGCGACCGGCGAGCCAATGCAGACCAGCGGCCTGTACATCTGGCAGGGCGACGGCCAGGAAATCGGCATCTGGGAGTGCACCGCAGGCCCGTCCTACTGGAAGCAGGAGGAGCACGAGTTCGTGCACATCCTGTCCGGCCGCATGACGGTGACTCCGGACGGCGGCGAGCCGCTAGAGATCGGTCCTGGTGACACCGCGTTCTTCCCGAGCGGCTGGGCCGGCACCTGGGACATTCACGAGACGATCCGCAAGGTGTTCGTGATCTTCTAACTCGTGCCGACGGTGCCTTTTTAAGGAAACGGGCACTTACGCCGCACTGACGACAGCAGCCGCGCGCCATCCCGCGTTAACGGGACCGGGCGCGCGGCTGCCCGGTTTGGTCAGCCACTCTTGCTGAGCGTGGCGCTGATATCTGACGCGGTTTCACCGGCGACGATCGTGATGGTCATTGCCGCCTTCCTGGAGGCCACGGCCTGATACCACTGCGTCGCGTACCCGGTAGCTCCGCAGCCTGCGGAGAATCGCACCTTGTACTGGCCGGGCAGCATGTCGGAAAGGGCGTAGCCGCCCGGCCCGCTGACCGCGACCACGGGCTGCGATCCGTTGACCGGGAACGCGGTGACGCAGGCGCCGCTGAGCGCGGTTGCCGGCGAACCGGCGGATACCGTTCCGGTGATCTCGCCGTCGGGTTGCAGCGCCGCGTCGACCGATCCTGTGGTGGCGCCGACAGTGACACTCACCGGCGTCGCGGCTGTCTGGGTCGTGGCGCCGTTGTACCACTGCGGTGCCAGGCCAGGGGCGGTGATTATGCACTGCGGGTCACCGAAGTAGACCTGATAGCTGCCCGCCGCCAGGCCAGTAACCGTATAGCTGCCGTCGAGGCCGGTGAAGCTGACGCCGGCCGGCTCGGCTCCGCCCTCGCTGTAGACCTCGACGCAAGTACCGGAAACCCGCGGCCCTGACGAGCCTGCCGTGACGACGCCGGCGATCGAGCCGCCAGGCCGCATCGTGGCATTGACGCCGGTCGTCACGCGCGGCGCAGTCACCCGCACTTGCGTGACGACCGTGACCAGGTTCCGGGCGGTGCAGGTCTCGAACGCGACGGTGTACCGGCCCGACTCCAGGCCCGGGATGGTGTACGTACCGCCCTTGCCAGGCTCGGCCCCGGAGACAACGCCGGTTGACTGGTTGGTGGCAAGAATGCAGATGTTGTTGCTCAGTGGCTTGCCGGATGCGTTGACCACGTGGCCCGAAATCGTGCCACCGCGAGACAGGCGGCCGTCGATTCCGGAGGCCGTGCGGCCCGCACGCACTGTGACATCGGTCGCGGCCTGCGGAGATGCTTTGCCGCGGTACCACTGGTAGGCGTAGGTCCGCGGGCCGAGGCACTGACCGAACAGCACCTGGTACCGGCCTGCCGGAAGCCCGGAAAGCTGGAAGGTGCCATGCGAGCTGGTCAGAGTCAGGCTGTAAGCCCCGGTAATGCCGCCGATGCCGAAGATGAAATTGAAGCCGCTGAGCCCGCGCGCAGCGGGAAGATTGCCCTTGGTATTGATTGCGATTGCGCAGACGTCCGTGAGCGGATGCCCGGCCTTGTTTGTCACCACGCCGCTGATGCTGCCAGCTGTCTGCAGGACCGCGTTGATCCCTGATGTCCGGCCAGCCGGGACTGAGACGAGGTCACCAGCGCCTTGGTCCGGCGCGCCAGGGAACCACTGAGAAGCGTAGTGCTGCCGGTATCCGCAGTTAAAGCTAATCGAGTACTGCCCGGGTGCCAGATTAGGCAGCGCGTAGGTGCCGCGACGGGTGCTGGTAAAAGCTTCGTAGAACGGGCCGATCTCGTCGTCCAACGCCGTCGTGGCGCTAACGCAGATTCCGGACAGCCCGTGCCCCGCCGCGTTGGTCACCTTCCCGGTGACCGTGGCGCCCGGTTGCATCACAGCGTTGGCCGTGAAGCTCTGGCCGGTCGTCAGCGTGATTGGCGTCGCGGTGTTCTCGGCGGACTGGTTGTCATACCAGTCGGGCGCGTAGCTGCCGGAACTCCCGCAGCCTCCGAAGAAGCCGACCTGATAGGTCCCTGGTTCGAGCCGGTCGAAGGAGTAGGACGTGGCGTTGTTCGCAAACCCGATGCCGCCGAAGTTATTGCTCATGATTTCGGCACAGATGCCAGACACCGGGTTGCCATGGCTGTCGGTGATCGTTCCGGAGATCTTGGCGCCCACCTGGAGCACGGCGTCGACGTCCCGGGTCTGCTTGCCTGCGGTCGTGTGCGCTGTCAGCGAGACTGAGGTGTAGTTGCCGTTGTTCCGGCAGCCTGGGTAGTACTCAAGCTGGTTGCTACCGCCGGTGAGCCCGATGACACGGTAATCGCCGTCGCTGTCGGTCGACGTAAAGCCGCTGACGCCGGTCTTGAAGTTGAATGCCGACACGCAAATGCCCTGGAGCGGGCTACCCGAACTGCTGGTCAGCGTCACCATGCCGCTGATGCTTGCGCCGGCCGGCAGCTTTTGGTTGACGGTCAGGTGCTGCCTGAGGCTCAGCTTCACTGTGCGGTGGCTGGCGGGCGCGTAGTTTTCGGCGCCCGAGCCGCACCCGAGGCTGAAATGCAGCGAGTACTTGCCAGGGGCCAGTGCGTGCAGCTGGAAGCTGCCGTTCGCGCCCGTCCTGGCGCTGTAGCTGGCGCCCAAATGGTGGTCTCCGAAAGAGGCAAATGCGAAGACACAGATGCCGTGCAGCTTGGCGCCAGACTTGCCGGTCACGGTTCCGGTGATCTCGCCGCCCAGCTCCAGGTCGCCGCTGATTCCGGTAGTAGTGCGGCCCGCCCGCACCGTGATTGTCTGCCCGCCGTTATTGGACGTAGCCCAGGGGTTGTTGTTGCCCTTGTAGACCTGCTGCAGCCAGTTCGCGCGGCTCGGGCAGATCGAGGCCTGAGCGAAGACCACGTAATACTTGCCGGGCAAGATATTACGCGCGGTGTAAGTGCCGTTCTTCCCGGTCCTCGCGCCGTAAATGCGGCCTTCCCGCTCCACCCGGACGCAGATGCCGGCAAGCGGCTTGCCGTTGCCGGTCACGGTGCCGCTGATCTTGCCGGTCTTAGCCGCGGCCGTCGCGCTGAGCTGTCGGCCGTTCGCGGCAAGCGCCTGCTGGAACGACGCCTGCTGGGCTGCGATGGCGGCCGCGACATTGACCGGCTGAAGCGTCACAACCGGAACGCGCCGTACCTGGCCTGCGGTTACCTGCACGCGCGCGGCCCCGCTTCGCGTTACGGCCCCGCCGGACCAGGCGGTCAGGTAGCGACCCGCCGCCGCGCAGTCCCGGTACTCCAGCGCGTAACTGCCGGCCGGCAGGCCGACTAGCGTGAAAGCGCCGTCAGGCGCGGCCGTGACGGTCGCGCTGCGCCCAGCGCCGACTGCGGTCACGCACGCTCCGGTGACCGGCTGGCCGTCGAACCCGGCCACGCTGCCGGTGATCGCGCCGTCCTGGCGCAGTTTTGCGCGCTCGGCAAGCAAGGCGAGCTGCGCACTGCTAGGCCCGCGCCCGGCTGGACTCTCAGCCGCGATGGTGCTGCTCGCTCGTGCTGACGCAGTGGCGTGTGCAGCGGTGGTGGCGTGTGCCGTGGTGCTGGCGACTGCCGCAGATGCGGTGGCGAGCGATGCAGTGATGGCGGTACAGACTGCGATGAGGCCGGCCGCGACAAGGCGGCTCCCCCGAAGAGCGTTTGTCACATGGCCGAGAATAGACCTTGCACAATGGATAAAACTAGCTATCTCTAACATATGTTGATACTCGGGAATTAGCCTCAAACGGTCACGAGGCATATTCGGTCGTGTATCCGACGAAGCCGCGCGCTGGTCCCGGGTCAGCGAAGTTTCAGCGCGCGGCTGCCGTCGTTCGTCAGCTGCTCTTGCCGAGCGTGGCGCTGATCCCGGACACGTCCTGGCCGACGCCGACAGTGATGACCGTCGCAGTCTTCTGCGAGGTCTTGTCCCGCCACCACTGGGTCGCGTATCCGGCAGCCCCGCAGCCAGCCGAGAACCGCACCTTGTACCGGCCGGGGAACAGGTCGGGCAGCCGGTAACCGCTCGGCCGGCTCACCGCGACCACTGGCTGCGCGCTGCCGGCCGGCAACGGAATCGCGGTGACGCAGGCGCCGGTCAGCGCAGTCGGCGACGGTCCGGCCGCGGATACGGTGCCGCTGATCTCGCCGTCGCCGTTCGGTTGCAATGCCGCGTTGATCGACGGAGTCGTCTGGCCGACTTTGACGGTGACTGGCGTCGCCGCAGCCTGCGTTTGCGCGTCGTTGTACCACTGCGGAGCCAGGTCGCCGCTGCCGGTGAACAAACACTGTGTATCGAAGTAGACCTGATAGCTGCCCGCCGCCAGCCCGGTGGCCAGGTAACTGCCGTCGGAGCCGGTGGAGGCAAAGCTACCCAGGTTGTTCGGGTTGCTGCTATCGACCTCAACGCAGAGATCTGAGACCGGCGGGCCGGACGCCGAGCCCTCGGTCACGACCCCGGCGATCGAACCGCCCGGATGCATCGTGGCATCGACACCAGTCGTCGCATGGGGCGCGGTCACCCGGGCATGCGCGAGCACCGCGACGTAGTTCTGGTTATAGCAAGGAAAGAACTCGACGACGTACCGGCCAGAGTCCAGTCCTTTGATGGAATAGGTGCCAGTCTTGCCGGTGCTCCCTGCGCCGCCGATGGCCTCGGCGTTGCTGAAGGCGAATACGCAGATATTGCGCACCGGCTTGCCGGACGCAGTGACGACGCGGCCTGACATCGTGCCGCCGACAATGAGGCGGCCGTCGATGCCTGACGTTGTCTTGCCCGCCTGCACCTTGACTGCAGTCGCGGACGTCATCGAGGATGCGCCGCGGTACCACTGCGGGGCGTACCGCTGCGTGCCAGTGGAGCAGGGAGTGAACGATACGTAGTAGCGGCCGGGCGTGAGGCCGGATATCCGGTAACTGCCGTGCTGGCCGGTAACCGGCTGAGCGTTTCCTACTGCCCCGCCGAACTCCGAGGCAGCCGACTGGGTGATCGCCGCAGTCACGCAGACGTCGGCTAGCGGATGCCCGGCCTGATTGGTGACCACACCGCGGATACTGCCGCCCGGCCGGAGTACTGCGTTGATCCCTGACGTCCGGCCGGCCGAGGCCGAGATCAGGTCCGCCGACCCGGCATCTGGCGCTCCTGGGAACCACTGATCGGCGTATTTGGAGCTCAGTCCGCAACTGAAGTCGACCAGATACTGACCCGGCGCCAGGCCAGCGATCGTGTAGCTGCCGTTCTGCGTAACGGCGTCCTGCGTGAACACTGCGCCAAGCTCGGCCTGATCAGTGGTCGCTGCGTACACGCAGATCCCGGACAGCCTGTGCCCGCTGGCGTTGGTCACCCGACCGGTGATGGTCGCGCCCGGCAGCATCTGCTCGTTCGCTACCGCGGCACCGCCGGTCGTTAGCGTGATGGGTGTTGCCTGGCTCTCGTCGGACTGGTTCTGGTACCAGGTAGGCGCATAGTTGCCGGAGTTGCCGCAGCCTCCGGCGAATCCGACCTCGTACGTCCCGGCTGATAGCCCGGTGATGGCGTAAGAGCCGTCGTCTCCGGTCGACTCGGGCACGTTCGCCGTGTAGCTGTTATTCCCGTCGAGCTCGATACAGATTCCGGAGATCGGGTTGCCCTGGCTGTCGGTCACCACGCCG
>Ga0335073_10011398_pt1 | contig 12481 bp, 7 predicted proteins | sample Lox_Sample_22_FD_207093 | JGI IMG/M metagenome (GOLD analysis project Ga0335073, IMG submission 207093) | Soil microbial communities from Loxahatchee National Wildlife Refuge, Florida, United States - Lox_Sample_2.2 | ecosystem: Environmental > Terrestrial > Soil > Wetlands | place: USA: Florida...
TCGCCGCCACGCTGAGCGGCATCACGAATGTCGCCGATGTGAAGCGCAGCATATGCGCCATGGGCCACAAGTGGATGTGGAATCCGAAGTGGGGTGGTCTGCCGCCGGAGGAGTTTCTCGTTGCCGTTGACCCGGTATTCGCCGGCGTCCGCGCGAAGATGGGCGGCCAATATATGACCAGCGACCACATCGCCGGACATCTCTCGCCCAAATGGGCCGAGGCTCTCGGCCTGCATGCGGGCATCCCCATTCCGGTCGGAGCCTTCGACGCGCATTGGGACGCGATCGGTTCGCACATTCGCGAAGGCGATGCGGTAAATGTCGTAGGAACGTCGACGTGCATCATTGCCATGGCCCGCGAGGCCGAACTCGTGCCGGGCGTGTGCGGCGTGGTCCCGGGCAGTGTGCATCCGGGCTACACCGGCATCGAGGCCGGACTTTCCGCGACCGGCGATATCTTCGACGCGATTGCGCAGCGCGCCAACACCACCGTCGCAGCGCTTTCTGAGGGTCTCGATGCCTACAAAGCGGGCCAGACCGGTCTGCTGCGCCTGAGCTGGGATAACGGCGACCGCACCGTGCTCGTGAACCCCGAACTGGGCGGCGTTACGCTGGGATGGAACCTGATCCACACCGCGCAGGATGAGCTGTTTGCCGCAATAGAAGGTACCGCGTTTCACACCCGCATCATTCTGGAGCGCATGGCGGAACACGGCGTGCGCATCGACCGCGTGATCAATGCCGGCGGCATCCCGCAAAAAAGCGAAGTGCTGAATCAGGTCTACGCCAACGTGCTCAACAAGCCGGTCCTCGTGCCCGCGGGCATTCCCACCAGCCTGGGCTCAGGAATCTTCGCGCTGCTTGCAGCCGGTGCGTACAAGACCATCGAAGAGGCGCAGTCCGCCGTATGCCTGCCTCTGCGGACCGTCGAGCCCGAGGCCAAATCCGCCGCAGTGTACGAGCGCCTCTATCCGCATTATCGCGATGTGTATTTCGCCTTAGGCACGCAGGATGCGGCGCCGGTTGCTCTGGGCCGTGTACTGCCCGAGCTAAGAAAAATTGCGGCAGAGGCACGGAAGGCAAGCTAGCAAGGAAGAGCACATTCAAGAACTGTGATTGGGACTATAATGCAGCGTTGCCCTGGAGAAAGCGATGAAAGTCCCGGGAACTGCATCCATCCTTGTTGCGATTTTTTGCCTTTCCACTCCCATGCTGACTGACCGTGCGCGTACAGCAGCAGCGCAGCAACCTGCCTCGGGTGGCTTAAACGGAACGTGGATCAACGTCGATCCGCACACGCGCGGCCTGGTGCGAGTCGTGATCAACGGGAACAGGATCCATCCCTACGGAGCCTGCCATCCTGATCCGTGCGATTGGGGCGTCCTGAAAGCGAAGAGCTTCAGCGGAAGCGTTGATACCTCCAGTCTCACTGCCTTGGAAGCGAAGCAGACAACCAGCTTCAGCCGCGTCAACCTGACACTCTCGCTTGAGCCCGATGGAAAACTGCGTGTGGAAGCATTCACGCATTTCACCGACAATAGCGGCCGCGCCGATTATCACTCCGAGAATTTCTTCATTCGCGGCCGAGCGCCCTATCAGCGCTGACTCGTCGACGCGCTCCCATTCCGGATTCCACGCTCATTGCTGCTGTTGCATCTGCTGCAGGTCCAGGAAGGGTGCGGCCGGCGCGGGCGCCTGCTGCGCGCGCTCGACCAGCACGCTCCAGTCTTCCGGAATGGGCAGCTTGCGGTCGAGTGCGGGCGCCTGGTCGCCGGCCTCCACTTTCACCGCGACATAAAGCTCGCTGTCGGTCTGTCCGCGAAAGACGCCATGGGTCGGCGGAACATCCGCGTAGTCGCGGCCCACTGCGGTGCGAATGTGCCGGTTGTGCGCCACGAGGTTATTCGTAGGATCGAAGCCCACCCAACCCAGGTGAGGCAACAGCGCCTCAGTCCAGGCATGGGTTGCGTCCGGAGTAGAACGGTCATGGTCTTCGCGGCCGCGATAGAGATACCCTGAAACATAACGCGCAGGAATGCGCACATGCCGCAGCAACGCGATCATGGCGTGCGCAAAATCCTGGCACACGCCTTTGCCGTTGAGAATGGCTTCATCCACGGGCGAGTCGACGCGCGTCGATCGGGGCACATATTCGAAGTAATCGTAGAGCCGCTGATTCAGCTCTTGCACCAGCATCAACGGATCGTCGCGCCGCGTGACCTCCATCTGCGCAGCCAGTCGCTGGACCGCTGGCGTTTCCACGGCGTACGTGCTGGGCAGAAGCATCTCCCAATAATCACCGCTGGCGATCAGATCGTCGAGGGCCGCCCACGCATCCGGCGAGAGGAATCGGGGCACATCCGGTGAGGGCTGCTGCTCAACCACCGACTCGGCCACAATTACCAGCTGATTGTGCTCACCGGGAATATTGAAGTGATGCACATTGTTGCCCAGGTGGTCGCGATAGGTGAAGACGCGGCAGCGCGGGCTGACCGAAAGCGAGAAAGTGAGGCAGTGCTGGCTCGAATCGGAACGCGGGTGCATCCGCGTCTCCATGATGCTCTCGCTGATGGGGCGCGAGTAGCGGAAGCGTGTGAGGTGCCGAATGGAAAAAAAGTTCATGCTCGCTCCCGTTCGCGTTAGACCGCCAGCGCCGATTGAATAGAGTAGTGGACGTAGTAGCGGTACATCAGTTCGTGAATCCGCAGGCACTGCTCGCGAATGGTGTGAAGAAACGCAGCCGGATCACCGCTCAAGATCTCGCCGACAGTAGTAAAGCCGAGCATTGCGTGCAGGCGGCCGATGCCGGCCGTGAGCTCGTCCGGCGCGCGCCGGCTGCCCGAGCGCTGAATCGATTCGATGGCCATGCGGATGCAGTCCACGCAATAGCGAAGCGCATGAGGGAAGTCGCGATTCAGCATGAGGAACTCGACGATGCGATCGGATGTAACATCCGCCGTGTACACCTGGCAGTAAGCCTCGAACGCCGTGCAACAGCGCAGCAGGCCAACCAGCTCGAGATACTGGTAGCCGGTGTGTTCGCGCTCCTGCGTCTGAAAAAGCTCCGGCTGGTACACCTCGAGCAGCGTGGCGGTAGCGTAGGCGCGCTCCAGGTATCGGCCAAGACGAATGAAGTGCCAGCCCTGCCCATGAATCATGGTGGACGCACCCACACCCTGAAAGAGATGGATCCCATCCATCACAGAGGCCAGCAGGTCGCTGATGCTGGAGCTGAACTGAGCCTGCGCATGTGGCGAGTGCATCTGGTGAAACAACCGGTTGAGGCGCTGCCACTGTTCGGTTGAGATTTCTTCGCGCACCTGCCGTGCGTTTTCGCGCGCCGCATTCACGCAAAACGTAATCGAGGCAGGATGCAGATTGTCGAAGACAAGCTTGCGGGCCGTCGATTCAAGATCGCCTGTCCACTCCATGCCTCCGGGACGTCCGAGCGAGGCAACCATGCGCCGCCAGCGCGTCTCCTCGTTGGCGCCCCCCGGATCGAGCATCAGGCTCATCGTCACATCGAGTTGGCGCGCGGTATTCTCCGCCCGCTCGAGATAGCGGCTCATCCAGTAGAGGCTGTCGGCGACGCGCGAAAGCATCGTTGTACCCTCCCGAAATCGGTGACCGGTGACTGCTATTCCAGAACCCATGTATCCTTGCTGCCGCCGCCCTGCGAGGAATTGACCACCAGCGATCCGCGTTCGAGCGCAACGCGGGTCAGGCCTCCGGGCACAATGTTGACCTTGTCGCCGAAGAGAATGTAGGGCCGCAGGTCCACGTGCCGCGGCTCGAGCCGGTCGCCGATCAGGCACGGCGCGCGCGAAAAATCGAGCGTAGGCTGCGCGATGTAATTCCGCGGATTCGCCTCGATCTGGCGGGCGAACTCCTCGCGCTGGCGCGCTGTGGATTGCGGTCCGATGAGCATGCCGTAGCCGCCGCTCTCGCCCACCGCCTTCACAACGAGCTTGTCAAGATTTGCCAGCACATGCTGGCGGGCTTTTTCTTCGCTCAGCAGAAATGTCTCAACATTGGGCAGAATTGGATCTTCGCCGAGATAATAGCGAATCATGCGCGGAACGTACGCGTAGACTGCCTTGTCATCGGCCAGCCCTGTTCCGAAGGCGTTAGAGACGGTCACGTTTCCGGCGCGATAGGCATTGAACAGCCCCGCACAGCCAAGCGCCGAATCCGGCCGGAAGATCAGCGGATCGCTGAAGTCGTCGTCTACCCGCCGATAGATCACGTCCACGCGTTTCAGCCCATCGGTGGTGCGCATGTAAACGATGTTGTCGTGCGTCACCAGGTCGCGTCCTTCAACAAGATCGATGCCCATCTGGCGGGCGAGATACGTGTGCTCAAAGTAAGCCGAGTTGAACACGCCGGGCGTGAGCAGCACAATGTTCGGCTCGGGCCGGCCTTCTGGCGCGAGCGAGCGCAGCGTGGAGAGCAACAACTGCGGGTAATGCTCGATGGGCTTGACGCCGTAGCTCTGAAAGAGCAGCGGGAAGGTCCGCTTCATCACGCGCCGGTTGGTCAGCATGTAGCTCACGCCGGAAGGCACGCGCAGATTGTCTTCGAGCACCACGAATTCGCCGCTCCTGAGACGCAGCAGGTCGGTGCCGACCACCGCAATGTACACGTTACGTGGCACCTGTAGGCCGCGCATCTGGCGGCGGTAATGCTTGCAGCTGTAAACAAGCTCGCTTGGCACCACGCGATCGTTCAGAATCTTGCCGTCGGAGTACACGTCGCGCAGGAACAGGTTCAGCGCCGTGATCCGTTGCGTAAGCCCGCGTTCGATGCGATCCCACTCCGTGGCCGTGACCAGGCGCGGCAGCAGATCGTACGGAAAGATGCGCTCCGTGCCCTCATCGCGGCCGTAGACCGTGAACGTGATGCCCTGCGTGAGGAAGGCTAGATCAGCCGACTGCTTGCGTCGCTGCAGTTCGTCTGCGGGTAGGCTGGCGAGCATCTCCGCCAGCGCACGATAGTGTGCGCGGAGATTCCCGTTCCCCTCGCGCATCTCATCGAATGCATGATCGAGCGGATAATCGCCGAACAGCGTTTCCAGTTCCAAGGGAGGTCCGGCGCTCATCAGGTTTCTCTCACACAGGATTCAGGATCGGCGAAGAAACGGCGATTTTCGGAGGAGGGAGCGGCACGCATTCGGCTCCGGCCGAGTTTCGAGCAAGCTTCGCCTGTGGCCTGTTCTCTCGTTTCTAGCACGCGCCGCATAAAGGACCCATCAGGAATCCGAAGATGCCTCGGAGTTCCCGGCGGAGTGCGCTACTCTTGTTGTTCGAGGAGCTTCCCGATGATGCAATTCCGGCGGGCGCCATCCGCCGCGCTCTGTTTGCTTGCCTTGTCGGTGCCCGTTGCGTCTGTCGTGGCGCAGAAGGCGCCCATTCAAATTACGGCCGATCTTACCGACGCGCCGCGCAAGCTGTATCACGCTGAGATAGATTTGCCGGTGACCGCTGGACCGTTGACGCTCACCACCCCCAAGTGGATTCCCGGCAACCATCGGCCAACTGGCCCCGTGGATCAGATCACGGGCGTGGTCTTTACGGTCAACGGCAAGGCTCTTCCCTGGCGCCGCGACGATGTCGATCTTTACGAGTTCCACGTGGACGTGCCGCCGGGTATCACCACGCTGCACGCACACTTGGACTGCATCGTCCTGCAGCGGGTCACGCAGAAGTTGGCGGTGCTCGAGTGGGAAAAGCTTCTTTTGTATCCCGCGAATACGCCGGGCAATGAAATCCCCATCCAGCCGTCGCTGAAGGTTCCTGCCGGCTGGGGCATCGGCACGGCGCTCACGCCCGTCAGCTCTGGGTCGTATCCGGTTCCCGCCTCCGGTGCGGTGACGCAATTTGCCGCCACGACTGTGGAGCAGCTTGAGGATTCGCCCGCCATCACCGGCGAATACTTCCACGAGTTTCCGCTTGCGCCGTCCATCAAGCCGAAGCATTTCATCGACGTGGTCTCGGATTTCCCCGAGGACTCAAACCTGCGTCCCGCCGTGCTGGCGCAGCTCAACAATCTGGTCCGCGAGACGGATGCTCTCTACGCATCACATCACTACCACGTCTATCACTTTCTCCTCACGTTGTCTGACGTGGCCGGCAGCGAAGGACTCGAGCACGGCCAGTCTTCCGACAACGGCGTTGGCGAAAAAGGATACGCCGATGACGCACACGAGCTGGTCGAGGCTGATCTTTTCCCGCACGAGTTTACCCATTCGTGGAACGGCAAATACCGCCGCCCCGCCGGGCTTTATCAGCCTGATTTCGCCACCGCGCAGCAAGGCGCTCTGCTGTGGGTGTACGAGGGCATGACGCAGTATCTTGGCAACCTGCTGGCGGCCCGAGCCGGCTTTGAAACACAGGCGGAATACCGTGACAAGCTCGCGCTCAGCGCGGCGCTGCTCGACAACAAGCCGGGCCGCGAGTGGCGCTCGACGGAAGACACAGCCGTCGCCGCCAGCATTCTGCGCGGAAGCAGTCCCGCGTGGTCGAACTGGAAGCGCGGCCAGGACTACTACCAGGAAGGCGAACTGCTGTGGCTCGATGCGGACACGCTGATCCGCAAGATGACAGCAAATAAGAAATCGCTGGCTGACTTCGAAAAGATCTTTCTAGCCAAGGGCGGCAATACCGGCCCTCTCATCGTCCCCTACACATTCGATGAACTGGTGGCAGACCTGAACGCCGTAGTTCCTTACGATTGGGCCACATTCCTGCACGACCGCGTGGATAGGATCAACCCGCGCGCCGATCTGGCCGGCATCGAGCAAGGCGGATACAACCTCATTTACCAGGACAAGCCCACCGCCACGATGCGCACTCTGTCCAGAGTTGGCACGGTACGCGGGCCGTCATGGGACTTCTGGTTCTCGATCGGGCTGCGCGTCGCAAACGACGGAGGCATTGCCGACGTGCGCTGGAATGGCCCTGCCGACAAGGCGCAGCTCGCGCCGGGAGAAAAGATCATTGCTGTCGAAGGCCGCATCTTCTCGCCGGAGGTATTGCATCAAGCAATTCAATCGGCCAAGAGAGCGACCGACCCAATTCATTTGATTGTGCAGGCCGATTCCTTTGTCTCCATGCCGGCAATCGAGTATCACGATGGCGAGCGGTATCCCGCGCTGCAACGCGTCGAGGGTGTGCCCGATTATCTCGATGACATTACCACCCCGCTCACCACGCCGGAAAAGGCGCCCGCAGAACCGAAGAGCGAGGAACGGGCAAGCGGCTCTTAGGAGCCGGACCAATAACAGCAACGTGCTCCGTGCGTTACTCTGTCTATTTAGGAGACCTCTACCCGGATGATCCGATTGCCGCGCATGCTTTTCTCCATTGTCACCGTACTGGCCCTCTCCTCCGCGGCACAAGCGCAGCAATCCGCGGCAGACACGTCTCAGGAGAACTACATCCGCGCGCACTATACAAAATACGAGCTCCGCATCCCCATGCGCGATGGCGTGCGGCTCTTCACGGCAGTCTATGTTCCCAAGCCGTCGGCCTTCCCTGACGATCCCGGTCCCTATCCTTTCCTGATGGATCGCACACCCTATAGCGTGGCGCCGTACGGCGAGGACCGCTACCCCGCGCATCTGGGCCCGTCCGAAGAGTTCGAAAAAGCGGGTTACATCTTCGTGTATCAGGATGTGCGCGGGCGCTGGATGAGCGAGGGCGACTTCGTTGAGATGCGGCCCCACATCGACGTGAAGAAGAGTCCCAAAGATGTGGACGACTCATCGGATACCTACGACACCATCGACTATCTGCTGAAGCACGTGGCCAATAATAACGGCAAGGTCGGCATCTGGGGCATTTCGTATCCGGGGTTTTACACTTCGGCGTCCATCATTGACTCGCACCCGGCACTTGTAGCCGCCAGCCCGCAGGCGCCCATGACAGATCTCTTTCGAGGCGATGATTCATATCATGGCGGAGCCTTCATGCTTTCGGCGAACTTCGGCTTCTACGCTCCGTTTTTTTATCCGCAGAAGAATCCCGAATCCTCTGAACCACACGTAGCATTCCAGTTCGGCACGCCGGACAGCTACGAGTTCTATCTCAAGGCCGGCAATATCGCGAATCTGGAAACCAACTATCTGAAAGGCGCCAATCCGCTCTTCGACGATCAGTTCAAGCACGACACCTACGACGCGTACTGGCAATCGCGTGATCTCTCGCGCCACATGAAGAACGTGAAATGCGCGGTGCTGGTCGTAGGCGGATGGTTCGACGCCGAAGATCTTGAAGGTCCGTACCGCACCTTCTATGCGATCAACAAATCGAATCCAGACACTCCTTCCACTCTCGTCGAGGGGCCATGGGTGCATGGCGGTTGGGCCCGCAGCGACGGCAGCCATCTGGGCGATGTGCAGTTCGACGCCAAGACTGCGGACTACTTCCGCTCGCAGATTCAATTTCCCTTTTTTGAGCATTACCTGAAGGGCAAGGGGGAATCTCTGCCCAAAGCAATCGTCTTTGAGACGGGAAGCGACCTATGGCGCAGATTTGACGCGTGGCCGCCGAAAGCTGCGACGCCGAAGACGCTCTACTTCCATGCCGATGGCAAGCTCAGCTTTGATCCGCCCACGGAGGCGAAGAGCGAAGATGAGTATCTGAGCGATCCCAATCATCCAGTGCCGTTCGTGGGCTACACCACTGACACTGTGCCGCAACGCTACATGGTCGATGACCAGCGGTTCGCCAGCTATCGGCCCGACGTCGTCACCTACGAGACCGATCCGCTGACTGAAGACGTCACCATAGCCAGTCCGATTTCGCCGCATCTGAAAGTAGCCAGCTCCGGCACTGATTCTGACTTCGACGTGAAGTTGATCGACGTGTATCCCGACGATCTTCCGGATCCGCAGAGTGCAGGAGAAGCCGGGAAGCGCATCCTGGACGCGCCACCATTGCACATGGGCGGTTATCAGCAGTTGCTGCGTGGCGAGCCATTCCGCGCCAAGTTCCGCAATAGCCTCGAGAAGCCTGAGCCGCTCGTGCCCGGCAAAGAGACCGACATCAACTTCACGATGCCGGATCTCTATCACACATTCCGCCGGGGCCATCGCATCATGGTGCAGGTGCAGAGCTCATGGTTTCCGCTGACCGATCGCAATCCGCAGACCTTCACTGATATTCCTTATGCCGGGCCCGAGGAATTTCAGAAGGCGACCGAGCAGATCTTTCACCAGCAAAATGCCGCCAGCGGCGTAGAGGTGCTCGTCATGCCCCAGTCACAAAGCGCCGAGAACTAGAGCGCCGCCGCCGCCACACCGGCGGTGATTGCCACAGAGCCGGCAAGCTGTCCCGCCGAAAGCAGGTTTCTCCAGATCAGCGAGCCGCCGATGATCTTCTGCGGTACCACGATCACGTCGCCCGGATTGAGCACAGTCGAGAGAACGTCCCCCTCGAACCATCCGCCTGAGTGACGGCCGACAATAGAGCCGTTTGCGCGAATGATAAAGATCTCTTTCCGGTTCGCCGTCGAATTGGTCCCTCCGGCGCGGTTCAGATACCACCCTGCATTTTTTCCCGGTGTAAACGTGAGTGCCGTCGCGTTGTAAACCTGCCCGGTGACAAGCACAAATCCAGGCCGCTTCGGAATGGTGAGCACGTCCCCTTGGCGTAGCTCGATATCGGCAGATGTGTTCGCCCAGCTGTCGATGTCCGGGGTTATGTGAATCACCATGCGTCCTGTTGGTGGGTGGTTCTTCAAGTCGGAGATCACCTGGGCCTGCTGCACGTTGATGAGCTGCAAAGCGGCGGCCCCGTTAGCCCCTGCAAGACTCGGCGAGAGCCTCGCGGCGGCGGAGTTGGTCTCGATCTGGCGAATCAGCTCGTCGCGGCTCTTTTCCTCCAGTTCGCGAACCTGCATTCGCACCAGCACCGCACCCATCGGATAAGCCGTAGGCAGCAAGCCTCCCGCTCGGCGAAGAATTGAGCTAAGCCGTTCGCCATCTTGAAAGCCGTAACTGCCGGGGTAGCGAACCTCGCCGCGAACCGTCACCGACTCGCCGATATTCTCCCAGTTCGTAATCTGGTGAACGGACAGAATGTCGCCCGGCTTCAGCGGAACATCGGCGCGCGGATCGGTTCCCGCAACAGCAGCGCCTATTTGCAGGGTCGTGAGCTGCTCAACGATCTGATGCCCGTTTGCCGCGTCGTAGCTGGTAAGATCGGCGCTTTCCAGCAAGGCGTCGCGCTTGAAGCCGCCCGCCATGCGCACCAACTGTGCTGCGGTCATGCCTTTTGACATGGGATATTTCCCGGGGCGCAGCACTTCCCCGCGGACCGTCACCGTGGGAGCATCCACCTGGTACCGGCCGAAGACTCGAATGGTGTCGAAGGGCTGCAGCCCGAAGTTCTGGTTGCCGATCAGCACCTCGGGTACATCGAAGTTGATCGTCTCCGCGTGCAAATCCGGAGGAACGAGGTGGACAATCTCTCCGCGCGCAGCCGGTTCCGGCAGCATGTCCTGATAGCTGTGCAGCACATCGCTCAGGTGCATCCCATCGCTGTAAGGCAAACGCCCAGGGCGCACGACGTGGCCCGTGAGATACACCACCCGCTGGCTGTACGGCAAGATCGGTTCGACATAGATTCGATCGCCATCACGCACATGGAACTGCGTAAGAGCATCCTGATCAGCGTGCGCATTCGGGGCGCCGTTGCCAGGCAGAGTGACGGTCTCACGCTGGTGATTCTCGCCAATACGCTCGATGCGAATATGGCTGATGGAAGCCGACGCAGTGAATCCGCCTGCCTCTTCAACAACCTCGGCGAGCGTTGCCTTGTCGTTCGCCAACTCGTAAATGGCCGGCCGTTTGATGGCGCCTAGAATGGCAACCTGTTCACCGGCGGGAGGCACAAGCAGCGTATCCCCGCTCTCGAAGGTAACGCTCTTCGCCCGAACACCGTGCAGCAAAAAGTCATAGAGGTCGACCTTCTCCACAACCTCTGTACCCCGATAATGAAGCAGCACGCGCAAGGAACCGGCTGCCGTCGGCCCGCCTGCGGCATATAAAGCGCTCACCGGGGTTGCCAGTGAGCTCACGTCGTAGCCGCCCGGCCGCTGCACATCGCCCACAATGTACACGCGCACCGACCGCAGATTGGAGACGCTCACGGCGACCTCTGCATTCCGGTATTCCTGCTTGAGCGCACTCTCAATCACGTCCTGCGCTTTCGCCAGCGAGAGTCCCGCAACCTCGATGGAGCCCGCTTCCGGCAGAAAGATCCGCCCATCACGGCTCACTGTCCGCGTGATGCTTTGCGTGACGCCGCCCCAGAGATTGATTTGCAGCGTGTCGCCAGGCCCGACGACGTAGTCCGGTCCCAGAGCCACATCGAGCGGAGCATTGCGCGCCGAGACTCCGCTTCCTGCACTTCGATTGAGAAAGACATCGGAGCCGAAGCGGCGCAGTGGTTCCGCATCATTTGGAATTTGCGTGTAGAGGTCGCGCATCGATTGCAGCTCATAGGGAGCCGGCAGACGCGTGACTTTGGGCGCATCGGTCGATGTATTCACCCGTTCCCGCCTGCGCGGCGTTTCCGTACTGCTCGCCCCGTTGCTCTCGGAACGTGCTGTTGGGCTTCCAGTGGTCGACGGCTCGCCTTCCGTACTCTGCGAGGTCGGCTCACCTGTGAGCACTTCGGCAGCGGACTCATTCTGTGCCGCCCCCGGGGCGGATGCCGCGGCCTCCGGAGCAGCAGAAACGGAGCTGAGCGCATCGCCTCCCGTAACGCTGGCGCCGAACGATTGTAGATCTTCATCCGAGATGTATCCCCGCGTGCGTAAAACGGAGGTGATGCTTGCGCGCAGGCTCGTGTTGGTCGTGATCTGGTTGTAGAGCATCTGGTCTGAAATGTTGTTCGGATCGATCTGCATGCCCTGTTGCTGCATGCGGTCTGCCAGCTGCGACTTCAATTCGTCCGTGAGATCCGGATTCTGCTGCAGCAGGCTGATGATCTGGTCTGCAGAAAGCGATGGCGGCGTCAGGCTCACAGAGTTCACCGAAGCGCCGAGCGTCCCTTGCCCAAGCCGGCTGTCCTCAAGCGTCGCCGGTGAGGCGTCGTTCCCGGTGTCTGACGAAGACTGTGCCGTGCTTCTCGTCGAGTCAGAAGAAGTCAGCCACTGCGCAGCCGCGCTTGCTCCAGAGAAATGTGTAAGAAGCAACATCCAGAACAAGGCATGAAGGCTCCGCGAGGCCGGCACGAGACAGGCCGATGCCGATCGCGCCTTCGTAGAACAACCGGGGACAGTGGGTCGAGGTAGTCGCATCGTCAGCTCGTCTTTGACCCTAAAAGAGCAGCAATGGGCCCGGTGTCATGCCTCGGTCAGAGAAATGTCATTCCTTTGTAGCTCGCTTTGGCTTCTGCCGTTTCAGAGAGTGCAAGGTTGCAAATCTGGACATCGCCGTGACAATGTTTCCGAGACGGCGACAATTCGATGACCT
>Ga0335073_10011400_pt1 | contig 12481 bp, 9 predicted proteins | sample Lox_Sample_22_FD_207093 | JGI IMG/M metagenome (GOLD analysis project Ga0335073, IMG submission 207093) | Soil microbial communities from Loxahatchee National Wildlife Refuge, Florida, United States - Lox_Sample_2.2 | ecosystem: Environmental > Terrestrial > Soil > Wetlands | place: USA: Florida...
GCGGTGGTGCTGTGCGGCAGCTTGCCGGCTGGCCTGCCCGCTGAGACGTACGGGTCACTGACCAGTTACGCGACCGGAGCGGGGGTGCCGGTCATCCTGGACGCAGGCGGCAGCGCGCTGCGATTTGGCGCGGCCCGCGGCCCGGCACTGGCGATTCCCGACAGCCGCGAGACGGCTGGTCCGGAAGCCGCTGACGCCGGGACGCCCGACCGCCTCGCAGGCGAGCTGATGGCGATCGGAGCCGCTTCGGTCGTGCTGCTCACCGAGCGCGGCATCGAGGCCGTCACCGCCATGGGGCGATGGCATTCCGCCATCACGCCGCCAGGCTTCCGCGACGCCAGCGAGCAGACCCTGGCCGGGCGCCGGGATGCGCTTGTCGCCGGGTTCGTCCCTGGCGTCGCGCTCGGCTGGTCGTGGCCGGACATGCTCAGGCATGCCGTCGCGCTCTCAGCGTCGGTGACGCCCGATGCCGAGCCGGACCTCGATGCCTACGAGAAGCTGTTGCCCGAAGTCATCGTCACGGGGCCGCGGTCCTGAGATCAGGGCGCCCGCCAGGGGCGCAGCTTCTCCGGGTTGCGCACCGCCCAGATGTGCCTGATCCGCTCGCCTGCGACATCAAAGGCGAGCACCGTCACGATGACGCCGTCTTGCTGGGCCACCAGGCCGGGCTGGCCGTTCACCGTGCGCTCCAGGATCTCCAGGTTGCTGGGTGCGCGGCTGGCGATCTCGACGATATAGCGTGCGATCTGCTCGGCGCCTTCGATCGGCGTGAGCGCAGCGCTGACGAGGCCGCCGCCGTCGGCGATCACGGTCGCGTCGGGGTCGAGCAGGCCGACGAGCGCGGCGATGTCCTTGGCTTGCCATGCCTGCCTGAAGTCCCTGACAATGCCCGCCTGCCGGGCCGTCGGGGGCGCGGGAGGCTGGGCCGCGCGAACGCGGCGGCGGGCTGAGGAGGCAAGCTGGCGGCAAGCTGCCGGCGTACGGCCGGCGATATCAGCGATTTCCGCAAATGAGTAGCCGAAGACGTCGTGCAGGACGAAGGCCACGCGCTCGGCCGGGGTCATCGACTCCAGCACCACGAGGAAGGCCATGCTGACCGACTCATCCAGGGTGACCCGGTCGGCCGGATCAGCGGTGGTGCCGCCGGGCCGGCCGCTGATCCACTCGGCCGGATCGGGCAGCGGCTCGGGGACCCATTCGCCCACGTAGCGCTCCCGCCGGACCCGCGCTGACCCCAGCATGTCCAGACAGATGCGGCTGGCGACCGTTGTCAGCCAGGCCCCCGGTGAGTCGATGGCGTCCTGCTGCTGCCGGGACATTGCGTACCAGCGGGCATAGGTCTCCTGGACGGCATCCTCGGCCTCGGCCAGGGAGCCCAGCAGGCGGTAGGCAAGATTCATCAGCTGGCGCCGCTCACTCATGATCGCGCTCAGGTCCTGGTCGGTCCGGCCGCCGCCGTGGCCGGATTCGGTGCTCATGATGCCTCTCTTCCTGGGTAGCGCTGTCCTTACCAGTTCGACGAAACAGCAGGCCGCAATGTGAGGCCGCCGGCCGTCTCACATTCGGGCGAGCTGCATCGTCGGACCTATGGAAGAACACACCATCCGGCGAGCCAGCGGCCCGCCCTAACGGCAAGGAGATGGCAATGGACGCCCGCCTGGATTTCTTCGGCAGCCCGCTCGCCATGAAGCTCGTCAAGCACATTAACTCCGCAGGGGTTGCCCTGCATGACGCGAGCCTGCCGGCCGCGACGCAGGAGCTGGTGAAGCTCCGGGCCAGCCAGATCAACGGCTGCAGCTTCTGCACCGACATGCATACCAAGGAGGCCCTGCACGCGGGCGAAAGCCAGCAGCGGCTGAACATGGTCGCGGCGTGGCGGGAGGCGAATGTCTTCAGCGAGGCGGAGCGCGCCGCGCTGGAGCTTGCCGAGCAGGGCACGCGCATCGCCGACGCCGCTGGTGGTGTCACCGATGACGCCTGGGCGAACGCGGTCAAGTACTACGACGACGAGCAGCTCATCGCCCTCGTGGCGGTGATCGCCCTCATCAACGCCTACAACCGGATGAACGTCATCATCCAGCAGCCCGCCGGGGACTACCAGCCCGGCCAGTTCGGATGACCGTGTTACAGGCCCAGCCGGCGTGACAGGTCTGAGGCCATGACGCCGGCCGGGTCCAGCTCGGCTCGCAGGGCGCGGAACTCGCTGAGCCGCGGATACATGCCGGCCAGCATCCCGGCCTCGACCCGCGAGTCCTTCGCAAGGTAGACGCGGCCGCCGGCGGCAAGCACCTCGTCGTCCAGCGCGTTCAGCAATCCGGCCAGGCCGGGGGTCCGGGCGGGGAAGTCGAGTGCCAGCGTCCACCCGGCCATCGGGAAGGACAGGAATCCCTCGTCACCTGGCCCGAAGCGCTTCAGCACGGTCACGAACGATGGCGCTTGTGCCTGGCTGATCCGTTCCAGCGACGTGCGGACGATAGCCTCCGCGCCGAACGGGACGACGAACTGGTACTGGCGGAAGCCCGCCGGGCCATAGACCCGGTTCCAGTTCCTGATGCCGTCCAGCGGATGGAAGAACGCGCCGATCGTCTGGATCTCGCCCTCGCGGCGCTTCGGCGCCTTGCGGTACCAGGCCTCGTTGGCGAGCGCGACGGTGTGCCGGTTGATCAGGCCCGGCGGACATGCGGGCGGCGTGCTGAGCCGCGCCGCCGGCCGGAACGCCAGCGGGTTACGCCGGTCCGCCGCTGCGAGCTCGGCCGGCTCTGCAAAATCGCCGCTGGTGATTACCGACCGGCCCAGGTGCCGTCCCCTGGTCAGGCAGTCCAGCCAGGCGACGGAGTAGGTGTAGGACGCGTCGGTCTCGGCCAGGTAGGCGAGCGCCTCGTCGATATCGGTGGTGCGCACCGTGTCGACCCGGACCCGTGAGGTCGCGACCCTGGTGAGCTGAACCGCCGCCCGCACGATGATGCCGGTCAGTCCCATCCCGCCGGCGGTCGCCCAGAACAGCCGCGGATCGGCTGTCGGCGTCACGCGGCGCTCCTCGCCGTCCGGCAGCAGCAGGTCGAACCAGGGCACATGGCGGGCGAAGCTGCCGGCGACGTGATGATTCTTGCCGTGCACGTCCGCGGCGATCGCGCCGCCGATCGTCACCTGGCGGGTGCCGGGTGACACCGGAATGAACCACCCGGCCGGCAGCGCGCGGATGATCAGCTGCTCGAGGCTCACTCCCGACTCGCAGACGGCGATGCCCAGGTCCTGGTCGAAGCCGGTGATCCGGTTCAGCCTCGTGGTCAGCACTACCTGTCCGCCGTCGTTCTGCGCGGCATTGTTGTAGCTGCGGCCCAGCCCGCGCGCGATGATGCCGCGGGCCGGTGCTTCCTTCAGCACCACGGCGAGCTGGCCCTGATCGGCGGGCTCGCTGATGCGGGCCACGGTCGGCTCGGTTCGCCCCCAGCCGGTGAGCCGGACGGCCGGGCTCGCGGAATCGGGCAGCCGGCGCAGTACCAGCAGCAGGTTCCAGGTCAGTACCTCGCGCAGGCCGGGGACGGCGAGCACGGCCCGGCACCAGCGCGGGTAGTAGCGAGGCTGAGCCGCCAGCACCTCGACGTCCTTGCGGTCCCGGATCTGCCGCAGGGTCGGGCCGACATGGAGGGGAAACAACCCCGTTCCCGGCCTGTTCTTCGGAAGTTCGAGCCGCTTGCGCCGGTACCGCCGCTCGGCGTAGCCGGCCCCGAGGTAGTGCCATGGCGACATCTCGTGGCCGCCCCACGGGGAGTACCAGTTGGTGAATGCCAGGTAGATCAATCCGCCAGGCCGCGTCACCCGTATCGTCTCGGCGATCATGCGATCCGGGTCCTTGACGTGCTCGAGCACGTTGGAGGAGAAGCACACGTCGACCGCGGCGTCGGCGACCGGGAGCCGCATGCCGTCGCCGCGGACGGCGGCCGTCGGCGCTGAGCCCCGCGCGGAGAGCTCGGCGAGGTCCGGCTCGACCAGGACGCAGCGCGCCCCGCGGGCGCGGAAGGCCGCGGTGAAATGGCCAGGACCGCCGCCGAGGTCGAGCACGGTCCGGCCCGCCAGGCTGCCGTATGCCTCGACCTGACGCACGGAATCCGCGGCCAGCTCGCGGTAGAACACCTCCGGCGCCGACTGCTCGGCCCGGAAGAGCCGGAGCAGGCGGAGAGTGCGGTGCACGGCTGCCTCCTTCCTTGCTGCCGGCCGCCGGGCTTTCAGCGAAGCCTATGAGGTCGGGCAGCGAAGCTACACTCGTGCCGGCCAGGAGTCGCTGGCCGATGGGAGCGAGTGCAGATGTCCGCGGCGGTCAGGTGATGAAGCTCCGCCTGGGTGCTGGCGCTGGCGCCGCGCTCGCGGGCCTCGGACTCGGGCTACTGGCGCTCGGCCCGGCGCTCGGCCCCGGTTACGTGCTCGCCTACGACATGGTGTTCGTACCCTCGCCCCGGTTCAGCACCACCATGCTCGGCCTGACCGGGACGCTACCCAGGGCGGTGCCGAGTGACGCGGTCGTCACCGCGCTGGCGCAGGTGCTGCCGGCCGATCTGGTGCAGAAATGCATCCTGCTGGCGATCTTCGTGCTGGCGTGCGCGGGCGCGGCCCGCTTGCTCGCGGGCGAGCACTGGCTGGCCAGGATCGCGGCGGGCGTCTTCTATGCCTGGAACCCGTACGTCGCCGAGCGGCTGCTGATCGGGCAGTGGGCGCTCCTGCTCGGCTACGCCGCGCTGCCCTGGGTGCTGGCTGCGCTGACCAGGCCCGCCGTGAGCCTGGCGCGCACCAGCGGCCGCCTGCTCGTCGCCCTGATCCCCGCTGCGGTAGGTGGCTTCGCCGCTATGTTGCTCGCCGCCCTGGTCGCCCTGCCAGCAGCGGCCTGGCGGCGCGGCTCCGCCCGGGACCGGGTCGCGACAGTCGCTGCTGCGCTGGGCGTACTTGCCCTGCTCAGCCTGCCGTGGCTGATTCCATCGCTGACCCGGCAGGTGCACACCAGCCCGGCCGGGGTGGCGGCGTTCGCGGCGCGGGCCGACACCCCGTTCGGAACGGCCGGCAGCGTCGTGATGCTGGGCGGGGCGTGGAACGCGCAGACCGTGCCGGCTGGTTACGGCGGGGCAGTGTCGGTGCTCTGGCTGTGCCTGGTCGTGGTCGCGCTCGCCGGGTTCGTCCGCCTCGGCCGCAGCCGCTGGCCAGGGCTCGGGCCCGCGGCGGTGGCGGGCCTGGTACTCGCGCTGCTCGGATCGGTCGGGCCCGGCCAGCACCTGCTGCACGCGATGATCGGCGGCTGGCCCGGATTCGCGGTCCTGCGGGACGGCCAGCAGTTCGTCGCGCCGCTGGCGCTCGCGGAAGCGGCCGGGTTCGGGCTTGCTACCGCGTGGGTGCTGCGGCTGCAGCGGCCTGCGTTCATCCGGGAGGGAACGGCGGTGCTCGCGGCCGCAGCCGTCATCGCGCCGGTGCTCTTCCTGCCTGGCCTCGCCTTCGGGGCAGCCGGCCGGCTTCGCCCGGTCCAGTACCCGGCCGCGTGGCTGGCAGCCCGGCGGGTTATCAACGCCGATCCGCGGCCGGGCAGCGTGCTGCTGCTGCCGTGGGCCTCCTACCGCCGGTTCGGCTGGAACCACGGGGAAGCGATGCTCGACCCGTGGCCCCGGCTGGTGACCCGGACCGTCATCTGGAACGACGGCGTGGAGGTCGGCCCGCTGCAGCTGCCGCCCGAGGATCCGGCCGCGCAGGCGCTGAACGGCGTGGTCATGGCCGGAGGTCCGCTGACACGGCGGCTCGCCGCGGCTGGCGTCCGGTTCGTGATCGTGGATTCCGACCCGGGGGCTGTGGCCGGCCGCCTGGCCGGCTGCGCGGTCGCTTTCTCCGGGCCGGGGCTGGTGGTCTACCGGGTTCCGTGACCTCCGGCTCGGCTGGGGCCAGTGGGCCGGGAGCCGGGTACCTCCGTATTGTTACTTTTTGATAATCCCTTCCGGGATCGACCGCGACTTCCCGCTATGCTGTCGCGCGAGCGTGCGGAAAGGATAGGTCTATGCGAGCGTTGCTGCTGGCAGTCGCGATCGGCGCGGTGCTCGCCGTAGGCGCGGGCGTGGGCGCCGGGGCCGTCCTGTCCGGTGTGGCCAACGGCAAGCCGGTCAACGCGCAGCTCTATAACTACGGCACGCGCTAGTCAGGCACCGCATGTGATGCGGGCGGCCGAGCACAGATGACTGCGACCTCAGCGGCAGGCCCGCCATGGCTCGAGATCGTCGTTCCGGCCCGGAACGAGGAGGCTAGGCTTCCGTCCGGCCTCGCGCAGCTGTGTGCCAAGGCGGCCACGTTGCCGGCGAGCGTGGCCATCATCGTGGTGGACAGCGCGAGCACAGACGCGACGCCACAGATTGTCAGCCGGTGGCCGGCCATCCCGGTCCCGGTCCGGCTCCTGGATTGTGCGCGCTCGGGTAAGGGCGCCGCAGTTCGCGCGGGGCTGCTGGCGACAACCGCCCCCTACGTCGGCTTCTGCGACGCCGACATGGCTGCCGACCTGTCGGCCCTCGATCATGCAGTCGAGCTCCTGGAGTCCGGCTTTCCGGTCGTGCTCGGGTCGCGTGCTCATCCCGAGTCGGTCGTCGAGGACCGGCACAACCTGCTCCGCAAGACAGGCGCTTCCGTCTTCAGGAGCGCCGCGCGCACGGTGGTGCCCGGCGTCCTCGATACCCAGTGCGGCTTCAAGTTCTTCGCTGGCCCGGTAGCACGAGCGGCGGCTCGTGATCTCCGGGCGACCGGGTTCGCCTTTGATATCGAGCTGATCGCGCGATGCCGCCAGCTCGGCGCGGAGCCAGTCGAGATACCCGTCAGCTGGCGCGACGTCCCGGGCTCGACCTTCTCGGTCTGGCGGCACTCGCTTGCTGCGTTCACCGAGGTCGCCTCGATCTGGCTGACGCTTCGCGGGCTGACCGCCTGGCCAGCGGTGCGGCCGTCAGTCGGGCTGACCGAGGTGTTCGGCGACGGGGCCGCGGCCGCTCCGCTGCCGACGGTGAGCCCGGCCGGACCGAGGGAGCTGGGCGGTCCGTTGCCGGCGTGGACAGAACCGGGCTGGTCGGAGTCAGCCTGACGGTCGGTCGGGTGCGATGTCCTTATCGGTAACATACGTACTGATTCGGACGAGAAGTACATTTTTCCGAATCGGAGCACATTGGAATCGCAGCACATTGAAGGGACCAGGCTGGTGGCGCAACTTGAGCAGCTGCCTGCTGCAGCGGTTCCGCAGGGGTCCAGCGAGGCTGTCGAGTGGCTCCGGAACAACTATGTTGCCCTGGCAGCTGTCGCACTAATTGCCGGCCAGCTGTGGTGGAAGGCGCATCTGCTGGCGCATTTCTATTTCCGCCAGGACGACTTCCGCGTGATGGATCATGCGCTGGCGCATGGGTTCAGCCTGAGTTTCCTGTTCACCGTCGACGACGGCCACCTGATGCCCGGCGGCTTTGCGCTCGCGGCGGCCATGGTCCGGCTGTCGCTGTACGACTGGACACTGGCCTCGACCGTCACTGTTGTCCTACTGGCCGCGGCCAGCTTTGCGATGCTGCGGTTGCTCTGGCTGCTCTTCGGCAGGCGGCCTGCGATCCTGATTCCGCTTGCCATCTTCTTGTTCTCACCGCTCACCCTGCCGGGTCTGTCCTTCTGGACCACCACGCTGATGTGGCTCCCGTTGCAGCTAGCGATTCTGATGGCGCTCGGGTCGCATATCAGGTACCTGCGCGCTGGCCGGCTTGGCCACGCGGTCGCGGCCGCGGCCTGGTTGGCGGCCGGGATGCTCTTTTCCGACCAGGGGATGCTGGTCCCGGTCTTGGTATTCGCCCTGACGTCGGCGTACTTCGTGCCGGGCCGGTGGCTGGCAGGCGCCCGGCAGGCGCTGCGCGCGTGCTGGCGCGCGTGGGTCATGTACGGCACGTTGACAGTCGCTTACGCCATCGTGTTTGCAGTCAGACTGGGGACTTCGGTTCAAGGGCCCGGTAAGCCAGGCCTCCTCGCCGGCGTCCTGACCCTCGTATCGACGATGTTCCGCGTCAGCCTTGTCTCAGCTGCCTTCGGCGGCCCATGGCATTGGTATGCGCCAGGCGGAGACTACGGGTACGCGGTAGAGACGGCACCGCTCACGCAGATCTGCTGGGGGCTGGCCATCGTCGTCATTGGCATAAGCCTGTGGTACCGCCGGCACGCGCTGCGGGCCTGGGTCATCCTCGCCTGCTGGATTCTGCTCGCCGATCTCGGGCCTGTCGTAGTTGCCAGGGTCAGCAGCACCTCCGCCACAATCCTTGGCCTGGATCTGCACTACCTAGCTGATGCAGCGCCGATCCTCGCGCTGTGCGTAGGTCTGGCATTCTGGCCGGTGCTCGGCGAGGAAGACCCTTACCGGGGCAAGCTGCCGTCTCGACGCCTGCTGACCACGGTCGCTTTAGTGGCGGTAGGAAGCTTCGTCGCGAGCTCAATCTGGACGGGGCTCGGGTACCTGAAGGACACCTCGAGTGCCGTCACGCGCTCGTATATCGCGACCGCGAAAGTGGCGTTGGCCAAGGTTCAGCCAGGAACAGTCATCGTATCTGAGGCTACTCCGCAGAACATCATGTACTACGGCAACCTTGACAAGGCAGCGGTGACGGGACAGGTGCTCGGTCCGCTGGCTCCACGTGCATCCAAGATCCTCTTCTCGGCAGAGCCTGACGGGATCATCAGGAACCTGATGGCATTCGACAGTCTGGGCCGGTTGCTGCCCGCCGTCGATATCGGAGCAGGCTCGGTTCAACCGCCTGCCAGGCGCGGCTGCTGGCCGATCGCGACGACGACCACGATCCCGCTCGGCAGCGATGTCTTCGAGTACGGCTGGATCGTCCAGCTGTTTTACTCCGGTCCGGCGACTGCCGTGCAGCTACGGCTGGGTACCGGAGCGCGAAATGCGACGCTGCCTGCTGGCAAGCATGACGTCTACATTCCAGTGACCGGCGCCGGGAAGGACGTGATCCTGCGCAACCTCGGTGCCGCGCCGGGCGCGTGTGTGTCGAAGCTCACCGTCGGCTTGTTGTATTTGTCCAAGACGGCGTACCCGCTGCCCTTTTATCCGGTGCCATGATGGTCGGCTATGTTCAAGCCCTTGTGCTGCCCGCGCGGGACCCCAACACCGCCATCGTGAACTGGCGCGATCCAGGGCATCCGTCCTCGGGGGGCTTCGAGCCCTACGCCCGGGCGAAGGCGCAAGGGCCGCTCCGCGGCCAGATGTCGGCCTGGCGCCCAGCTGTCCGCTCCTGTCCTTATCTGGAATGTACGTACCGATTCAGCCCAGAAGCTACACTTCTCCGAATCGGAGAGCATCGAAGGGACCAGGCCGGTGGCGCAACTTGAGCAGCTGCCTGCTGCAGCGACTCCGCAGGAATCCAGCGAGGCCGTCGAGTGGCTCCGAAATAATTCCATCATCCTGGCAGCCGTTGCGCTGATTGCCGGACAACTATGGTGGAAAGCGAATCTGCTGTCGCATTTCTATTTCCGGCAGGACGATTTCCAGCTCATGGATCATGCTCTAAGCAGCAGGTTCAGCCTGGGGTTTCTGTTCAGCATCAATGGCGGCCAAGGTCGCCTGACGCCGGGCGACCTTGCTGTCACCTGGGTCCTGGTCCGGATCTCCCTGTATGACTGGACGCTTGTTTCGATCGTCACCATCGCATTGCTGGCTGCGGCGAGCTTCGCGATGCTGCGGTTGCTCTGGCTGCTCTTCGGCAAGCGGCCCGCGATCCTGATTCCGCTTGCCATCTTCCTGTTCTCGCCGCTGACTCTGCCTGGACTGTCATTCTGGGCCGCGACGATGCTCTGGCTGCCGCTTCAGGTGTCGGTTCTGATGGCGCTTGGGTCCCATGTCAAATACCTGCGCTCGGGACGGCTCAGTCACGCCGCGGTTGCGGCGGTATGGCTGGCCGTCGGCATGCTCTTCGATGACCAGGGGATGCTGGTTCCGCTGCTGCTATTCGCCGTGACATCGGCCTACTTCGTCCCCGGCCGGTGGCTGAGAGCTGTGCACCAGGCCGCAGTGACCTACTGGCGCGCCTGGGTGATCTACGGCGGCCTGATGGTCAGCTACATCGTCCTCTTCGTGATCGAGCTGCAGTCATCGGCGCAACAGCCCCACAGGCCTGGGCTGTTCTCGGGCGTCCTGACCCTGGCGTCGACGATGTTCCGGGTCAGCTTTGTCTCGGCCGCCTTCGGCGGGCCGTGGAACTGGTATTCGCCGGGCGGGGATTACGGATACGCGGTCGAGACCACGCCCATTACTCAGATCTGCTGGGCGCTGGCCATCATCATCATCGGGTTGAGCCTGTGGTACCGGCGGCATGCCCTGCGGGCCTGGGTGATCCTCGCCGGCTGGATCCTGCTGGCCGACCTCGGGCCCGTCGTAATCTCCAGGGTCAGCGCCATCTCCCCCACGATCCTCGGCCTAGACCTGCACTACCTGGCCGATGCCGCACCCCTCCTGGCGCTCTGCGTAGGCCTTGCGTTCTGGCCTGTGACCGGCGAGGAGCGCCCGTACCGGGTGATCACGCCGCCGCGGCGACTGCTGACCCCGGTCAGCTTCCTGGCCGTCGGATGCTTCCTGGCAAGCTCCGTCTGGACGGGTAACTTGTACCTCAACGACACATCCAGTGCAGTCCCGCGATCGTATATCGCGACTGCACGAGTGGCGCTTGCCCAGGCGCACCCCGGCACTGTCATCGTCCCTGGGCCAACCCCGTCGAACGTGATGTACAGCGGCTACCTGGGCGGCGCGGCGCAGACATCACGTGTTCTGGGTCCGCTAGCCCCGAATTCGTCCCGGATCCGCTTCACGGCCGAGCCAGATGGGCTGATCAGTAACCTGATGATCTTCGACAGCCTGGGCAGGTTGCTTCCGGCCGTCGACATCGGAACCGTCTCGGCCCAGCCGCCTGCCAAACTGGGCTGCTGGCCGATTGGGTCGGCTACCACGATCCCGCTCACTGGCGGCGTGTTCGACTACGGCTGGATCGTCCAGTTGTTCTATGCCGGGCCGGCCACGACCATCCAGCTGCAGTTCGGAACCGGAGCGCGCAGTGTCACCCTGCCCGCTGGTGAGCACGACGTCTACGTACCAGTGACCGGGGCGGGCAAGTACGTCGTCCTGCGCGACCTCAGCACGGGCCCGGCTGCCTGCGTATCCAGGCTCACCGTAGGCCTGCTGTATGCATCCAAGACCGCCTACCCGCTGCCGTTCTATCCGGTGCCCTAGTGAGCACCGGCGAGGACGACGCGCTGGCGGTGCGGGGCCGCAACATCGCGATCGTGAACTGGCGCGATCCGTGGCACCCGGATGCTGGCGGAGCCGAAACCTACGCCTGGGAGATGGCGCGGGGACTGCTCAGGCGCGGCGCCGAGGTCAGCTTCATCACGGCGCGCGCACCCGGCCAGGGCCGCCGCGATCGGCGGGACGGCGTGCCCATCATCAGGCTTGGCGGCCGCCTGACTGTTTATCCCGCCGTTCTCGCGTGGACCCTGCTGCACCGGCGGTCGTTTGACGTCGTCATCGACTGCCAGAACGGCATCCCGTTCTTCACCCCCTGGGTGCTGCCCAAGCGCGTGCCGGTCCTGTGCGTCATGCACCACGTGCACGATGCCCAGTTCAGCGTGCATTTCGGGCCGCTGGTCGCGACGATCGGGCGCGCGCTCGAAGGGCCCGTGGCCCGGTGGTGCTACCGGGGCCAGGAGTGCGTCGCGGTGTCGCAGTCGACTGTGGATGCGATGCGGCGCAGGCTCGGCTGGACCGGCCCTATTCACATCGTTCCCAATGGTGTCGGGCCGGACGCTTTCGTGGCGTCGCCGGGCGAGGCGCAGGACAGTGCCCGGCTGGATGAGCCGGTGCTGACCTGGGTCGGACGGCTCGTCGCGCACAAGAGGGTGGAGCGTGTGCTTGGCGTCGCCGATCGCCTGGGCCCTGGCCGGGCCGGTACCGGGAGGGGCACGATCGAGGTGATCGGCCGGGGCCCGGCGACGGAGTCGCTGGCCGCTCAGGTGGCGGCCCGAGGGCTGGCCGACAGGGTCCGGCTGCGCGGCTATCTGCCCGAGGCCGACAAGCGCGCGGCCGTGGCCGCTTCCGTGCTGCATCTCAACACGTCGCAGGGTGAAGGCTGGGGGCTGTGCGTGCTGGAGGCGGCCGCGCTTGGCGTGCCGACTGTGGCGTATGACGTCGACGGCCTGCGCGACGCGGTCCGGGACGGGGAGACAGGATGGCTGGTCAGGACCGGCGAGCAGATCGAGGACGTGACCGAGCGCGCGCTCAAGGAGCTGGCCGATCCGGCCCGGCGAGCTGAGGTTGCGGCGGCGTGCCGGACCTGGGCCCGACAGTTCGACTGGGACCGCAGCGCGGGCATGCTGGCAGGCCTGATCGGAGCTGCGCTCCTACGCACCCGAGCCCGCACTCGGCCGTATGCTCGCGTGCCATGATCGACGC
>Ga0335073_10011401_pt1 | contig 12481 bp, 5 predicted proteins | sample Lox_Sample_22_FD_207093 | JGI IMG/M metagenome (GOLD analysis project Ga0335073, IMG submission 207093) | Soil microbial communities from Loxahatchee National Wildlife Refuge, Florida, United States - Lox_Sample_2.2 | ecosystem: Environmental > Terrestrial > Soil > Wetlands | place: USA: Florida...
GCGGGCGTCGGCGTCCCGATGATCGCGACCGCGACCGCGACGCCGAGCGCGGCTCCGACCTGGCGCGCGACGGAATTCATCCCGGTCGCCGTCGCGAAGCTCTCGCCCGGTGCTGCGGCGACCGCGGTGCCGCTGAGGGTGGGGAACAGCGTGCCCGCGCCGATCCCGAGCAGCACCATGCCCGGCAGCCACTGGCCGGTGAAGTCGGGCGTGGTCCCGACCCGCTCGACGAACCACGACACCGCCCCGCCCCACAGCAGGCCCCCGGCGACGAGAACGGGACGGGGGCCGATACGCTGGGCCAGCCGGCTCGCGGGCCCGGCCACCACCACCGCGACCAACGGGCCGACCGTGAGGGCCAGGCCAGCCTGGAGGACCGAGTATCGCCATACGCCGGTGAGGAACAAGACGTTCGAGAGCGTGTAGCCGTAAAAGCCGGCGGCCACGATGACCGTCATCGCGTTGGCGACGCTGACCGTCCGGATTCTCAGCAGGGACAGGTCCAGGACCGGCCAGCGGTGCCGTCGGCAGCGCCAGATGACCAGCACGCCGAAAGCGAGCGCCATCGCCAGGCAGCCGATGATCCGCACACTGCCCCAGCCCCATTCCTGGCCCTTGACCACGCCGAGCACCAGCGCCCCGATCGCGATGGCGAACAGGAAGGTGCCCGGCAGGTCGGGAATCCGCCGACGGCCGGGCGCCCGGCTCTCGACCAGCCGCCGGCGGGCCAGCAACGCCGCCGCCCCGATCGGGATGTTCACCAGGAACACCAGGCGCCAGTTCGCGGCGGTGATGAGCAGTCCGCCCAGCGAGGGGCCCAGGCCGGCGGCGGCCGCGCCCACCGCGGACAGCAGGGCAATGCCGTGGGAGCGGCGCTCGGGCGGGAATGCGTTCAGCACCAGGGCCAGGGCGGAAGGTACCAGGAAGGCGGCGCCGAGCGCTTGCGCGATCCGGAAGGCAATCAACGCGTCCGCCGACGGCGCGATGGCGCACAGCAGCGACCCGACGGTGAACAACTCCAGGCCGAAGACGAACATGCGCCGACGACCGAGCAGGTCCGCGATCCCCGCGGCCGCCACCAGGAAAGCGGCGAATACGACGTTGTAAGCGTTCAGGACCCACGACAGGGTCGAGAGCGACGCGCCGGGGAACGAGCGCCCGATGTCCGGGAACGCGATGTTCACGATCGTCGCGTCGATGAGGGCGACGGCGCAGCCCAGCGATGCGATGGCGAGCACGGTCCGCGGTGAAGGTCTCCGCCGGACGCGGGCCGGGGTGTTCCGTCGGGCGTGCCCGCGTAGGCCGGCTCGGCGGCCCTGAGCCAGCTGGTGGCTGATGGCGTGGTGCATCGCGGTCTCCTCGGTGTGGCCTGGTGGGCGGTGTCTTCCGAGGATGCGGCTCATCGACATCTCGGTTCCCCGTCAGCGGCTTCGCCTGCCAGTGGCAGTCCCCGGCGAATCCGTTGATCCCGTTGTGTAAGTGGTATCCGGCGGCGCGGCGCATCCTAGATCGCCGTGACACGGCCGTCGGGCAGCAGCGCTCCGCGGTCGTCGAAGACGAGCGCGCCGTTGCACAGCAAGGTCCAGCCCTGGCCGGGCTGCTCGGTGATGTTGCGGGCGGCCCACCAGTCGATCGCGTCGGCGGGCGGGCATGCCGGGTTGTGGGTGCACACGATGGAGGTCCATTCTGGTTGCGGGCAGCGGGACCGGGTCAGCGCCGGTCGCCCGGTCTGGTGATCGGCGGCACGGTTCCCGTCAAGCGGCTCCGGCCCGTGGAGTCCCCAGCGAACCCGTTACCGCCGTATCAAGTGATATGTGACCGCGCGCCGCTGCCGCTTCGCCCGGACGGGCCAGATCCACCCGGCCGCGGCAGATGGCCCGGTCGGGCCACGCTCAGACCAGCCCGGTGCGCGCGGCCCAGGCTGCCGCCGCCGCGCGCGAGGACAGGTCGAGCTTGCGCAGGATGTTGGCCAGGTGCCGGTGCACGGTGTGCTCGCTCAAGACCAGCCGCCGGGCGATGTCGGGGTTGCTCAGTCCCTGCGCGACGAGCTTGAGCACGTCGAACTCGCGAGGCGTCAGCACTGCCGCGGCCTCATGTGAGGCGGCAGCGTCCCCAGCCGCGCGTGGCTGCTCGGCCGCTACCTTCATGCGCCTTAGCGCGGCCGCCACCTCCGCCGCGCCGAGGGCGCGGCCCGCGGTGTATTCGGCTTCGAAGGCTTCGGCGCCCATCGCGGCGCGCAGCCGCTGGCGGTCCAGGCCGGCCAGCCGGGCTTCCAGCGGCTGAAGGGAGTGGCCTAGGTCCGCCAGGGCCCGGTCGGCGGCGCCGTGCAGCCGGGCCGACCAGCCCGGGCCAGCCCCGCCGTGGCCGGCCAGGGCCAGGCCGATCAGCGCGTAGGCGGTGTGCCGCTTCATCCCTATGCGCCCGGCCAGGTCAAGTGATTCGGTGAACAACGCCTCGGCCGCGTCTGGTGAGCCGCCGAGGTACTCGGCCAGGCCCAGGTTGAAAGTCCCGATGACGGCGCTGGTGCGGGCGTTGAGCGCGCGGGCGATGTCGAGCGACTCGGCCAGGCAGCGGCGGGCGGCATCCAGGTCGCCTGTCCACAGCTGGTAGTCACTGAGGTTGCAGAGCTGCGTCCCTGCCTGGAGCTGGTCACCGGCCTGGCGGAAGAGCCGCAGGGCCTCAGCATTGTCGCGGGCTGCGCCCGCAGGGTCCCCCGCAACGTTCGTGGCGAACGCCCGGGCGGAAAACAGACGGGCGGTCAGGTGGGGTCGGCCGAGGCGGCGGGCCAGGCCCAGGCCCTGCTCGATGAGCGGCAGCGCGGCGCTGGGCTGCCCCTGGCGCACCAGGAGCCAGGCGCGGACGTGCAGCAGGTCGGCGACCAGGTGGTCGTCCCCGGCGGCGCGGGCGATGGCCAGCGCTTCCTGGCAGTAGTCCCCGGCGATCGCGTACCCGCCCGTCTGCTGGAGGAGGCGGGCCGCGGCGGCCAGCGCCCGGGCGCGCGGCAGCGTCGCCCCCTGCGCGGCCGGGACGTCCAGCAGCGCCCGCAGCGCGCCGGCTCCTTCGGCGGCATGCCCGCGGGCCCGCCAGTACACCCGCAGCGAGGCGGCCAACCGCAGGCCCGGCTCAGGGTCGGCCTCGGTCAAGCTGAAGGCGATCGCCGCCCGCACGTTGCCCAGCTCGGCATCAAGCCGGTCCAGCCAGGCGGCCTGATCGGCGGCCACCAGCTGCGGGGCGGCGGCCTCGGCCAGGGCCAGGAAGTAATCGCGGTGGGCGACCCGGGCGGCGCTGGCCGCCGCCGGGCCCAGCGCATCCAGCCGCCCGGCCGCGTACTGCCGGACGGTCTCCAGCAGCCGGTACCGGGCCGCGCCGGTCCCGGTGCGGTCGAACTGCACCAGGCTCTTGTCCACCAGCGCGCCCAGGCGCCCCAGCACCTCGGCGGCGGGGACCTCCGGGCCCGCCGCGACCGCCTCGGCCGCGGCCAGGCCGAACCCCCCGGCGAAGACCGACAGCCGGGCCAGCACCGCCCGCTCCGGGCCGGTCAGCAGCTCCCAGGACCAGTCCACCATCGCCCGCAGCGTCTGCTGCCGCGGTAGCCCCGCCCGCGACCCGCCGGTCAGCAGCACGAACCGCTCATCCAGCCGGGCTTCCAGCTCGGCCGCCGGCATCCCCCGCAGCCGCGCCGCGGCCAGCTCGATGGCCAGCGGGATGCCATCCAGCCGCCGGCAGATCCGCCCCACCACCCCGGCCGTGCCCTCATCCTGCGCCAGCATCACCCCCTGCCCAGTGGCCCGGTCCTCCAGCAGACGTACCGCCTCGCTGGCCCGGATGGCCCCCGGGTCAGCGCCGTCGGCCGCCACGCCCATCGACGGCACCCGGTACACGTACTCCCCGCCGATGCCCAGCGGCTCCCGGCTGGTGGCCAGCAGCGCCACGTCCGGGCAGCCCCGCAGCAACGCGTCCGCCAGTTCGGCGCACGCCCCGATCACATGCTCGCAGTTATCCAGCAGCACCAGCAGGCTCCGCCCGCCCACCGCCTCCACCAGCGTGTCCAGCACCGGGTGGCCCGGCTCCTGGCGGACCCCCAGCACGCCGGCTACCGTTACCGCGACCAGGTCCGGGTCGCGCACGGGGGCCAGGTCGGCGAACCACACCCCGTCCCCCGTGCCGTCCAGCAGCCCGGCGGCCACCTGCAACCCCAGCCGGGTCTTGCCCGCCCCGCCCGCCCCGGTCAGCGTGACCAGCCGCGACCCGGCCACCAGCCGGCGCACCGCGGCCAGCTCAGCCTCCCGGCCGATGAAGCTCGACACCTGCGCCGGCAGGTTGCTGGCCAGCCCTTGGCGATCCAGCGACCGCAACGGCGGGAAGGCCGTCGGCAGGCCCCCGGCCTGCAGCTGGAAGACCTGCTCGGGCCGGTCCCCATCCCTCAGCCGGTGCCAGCCCAGATCTTCCAGCCAGGCGCCTTCGGGCAGCACATCGCGCAGCAGCCCGGCCGCCGCCGCCGACACCACCACCTGCCCCCCGTGCGCCACCGCCGCGATCCGGGCCGCCCGGCCCGCCTCCATCTCGGCCAGCCCCGCCGGCGTCCGCGACGCCTCACCGGAGGCCACGCCCATCCGGACCCGCACCCGCTCCCCGGCCGGCCACCCATGCGAGACCAGCGCCCGCTGCACCTGGATCGCCACGTCCGCACAGGCCCGCAGCGAGCCGAACACCGCGGAAAACTCATCGCCCCGAGTGCCGACTTCCGCACCGCCATGCGCGGCCAGCCCCGCGCGGATCAGCCGGTGATGATCGGCCAGCACCCCCGCGTACGCGTCCCCCAGCCGCTGCCCCATGGCGGCCGAACCCTCGATGCTGGCGAACAAGAACGTCAGCGTCTGCGAGGCTACCAGCCCAGGGCTTCTCATCGAGACCGCCACCAACCGCACCGGCCAGGAAGCCACCAGCCTCCTTAACCGCGCCCACGCCATCATACGTCCGCCGCCGCCGCCCGCCCGGCCTGGTGATGCGGCAGCTCCGGGTGATGGCGCGGCAGGGGCGGCGGCCTCGATCACCGTCGACAACCACCTCGCCGACTCCGGCAGCACCGGCAGCCGCAGGCGTCTACCGCGCCTACGGCCTCCAGGTCATCACCACCGCCGGCGACCACATCACCGCCATCACCTGCTTCAGCACGAACGTCATGACGCGCTTCGGACTACCCCGAACCCTCCCCGGAACAGATTGACAGACCTCTGGCGCCACCCTGTTGTCGGCCAGATCAAGGGAGGCGGCCGCGACGTCTTTCACCCGTGGGCAATCGAGCCGTCCGTTGCGTCAACCTGCCTTCAGGAGCGATGCGGGATAACGTGACATCAGCGACGATAACGAGCTGCGATGAGGGGATCTAATGCCGGCGAGGCAGGGCAAGCCTGAGCAGGTGAAGAGCCTCGAAGCCACGTTGTGGGAGGCGGCCGACCGGCTACGAAGCCGCGTTGATGCCGCCGAGTATAAGCACGTCGTCCTGGGACTGATCTTCCTCAAATACGTCTCCGACGTCTTCGCCAAGCGACGTGAAGCACTGGAGCGACTGGTCGACGATCCAGACAGCGACTACTTCATGCCAACCGACGACGCAAAGGCGTCCGTGCTGGAGGACCGCGACGAATACGCCGCCGAGGGCGTGTTCTGGGTGCCGGAGGGGCACCGCTGGGACGACCTGCGCAAGGCCGCTAAGCAAACCGATATCGGTGAGCGCATCGACGCGGCAATGGACGCGATCGAGAAAGAGAACCCGAGCCTGCGCGGAGTGCTACCGAAGAGGTACGCGCGGCGCGAACTGACCCCGGTGATGCTCGGCGGGCTGATCGACACGTTCTCTCGCAGGGATCTGGCCGGTGCCGAGCACAAGGGCCTGGACGTTCTCGGCCGGGTCTATGAGTACTTCCTCGGCAAGTTCGCCACGGCCGAAGGCAAACTCGGCGGCGAGTTCTACACCCCGCGTTCGGTCGTCCGGCTGATGGCCGAGATGCTAGAGCCGTTCCACGGGCGCGTCTTCGACCCGGCCTGTGGCTCGGGCGGGATGTTCGTGCAGGCCGAGGAGTTCGTCGAGGCGCACGGCGGGCGCCGCAACGATATCTCGGTGTTCGGGCAGGAGCAGAACCCGACTACGTGGCGGCTGGCGAAGATGAACCTCGCACTGCGCGGAATCGAAGCTAACCTCGGCCCGGAGTGGGGTGACTCGTTCCACCACGACATGCACCCGGACCTGCGCGCCGACTTCATTCTCACCAACCCGCCGTTCAACGTCAGCGAGTGGGGCGGCGAGCGGCTGCGCGACGACCCCCGGTGGCGCTACGGGGTGCCGCCTGTTGGCAACGCCAACTTTGCCTGGATCCAGCACATGCTGCATCACCTATCACCGTTCGGCACGATGGTCACCGTCCTGGCGAACGGGTCGCTGTCGTCACGACAATCCGGCGAAGGAGAAATCCGCCGGAACCTCATCGAGGCCGACCTTGTCGAGTGCATCGTCGCGCTGCCGAGTCAGCTCTTCTATACGACGCAGATCCCGGTCTGCTTGTGGTTCCTGACCAGGGACAAGTCGGGCAAGGCACGCAGGATCGGGTCGTCAGTTAGCCTGCGTCGGCCCCGCTACGGCGAGGTGCTGTTCATCGACGCCCGCACCCTGGGGCACATGGTGTCCCGCATCAACCGCGAGCTCGCCGACGCAGACATCGCCCGGATCGCCGACACCTACCACGCCTGGCGCGGCGAGGGTGCCGCTCATAAGCCGTATGAGGATGTCCCCGGCTTTTGTGCCTCGGTCGACCTGGCCACGATCCGCGAGCACCAGCACGTGCTCACTCCCGGCCGGTACGTCGGCAGCGAGGCCGTCGAGGATGACGGCGAGCCGCTGGACGAGAAGATCGCCAGACTGACGGCTGAGATCCGCGCTGGATTCGCCGAGCGCGCCGAGCTACAGCCAAGAGTCCTCGCAGCGCTGGAGTCGCTTCGGGCGGGCAAGGATGCCTGACGGCTGGCAGCCGATGATGCTGGGAGACGCGTGTGCCGATGGAGGCACCGTCCAGACCGGCCCCTTTGGAAGCCAGTTGCACGCTGAGGACTATGTGCCCGAAGGGGTGCCAGTCGTCATGCCGGTCAACATCGGCGATGGTCGCATCGAGGCGCGGGGCATTGCCCGCGTCGACGAAGCTGACGCGATGCGGCTGGCACGACATCGCCTGAAGGCAGGCGACATCGTCTACTCGCGCCGCGGAGATATCACCCGGCGGGGGCTCGTGCGGCGGGAAGAGGCAGGTTGGCTCTGCGGCACGGGCTGCCTGCTGGTTCGGGCAGGACGCGGCGTCGATCCCAGCTGGCTCTCCTACTGGCTCGCGACTCCCTGGGTGCACGACTGGCTGAGGGGTCATGCCGTTGGGGCGACAATGCCGAACCTCAACACCGGCATCCTGAGCGCCCTCCCCGTTGAGCTTCCGCCGCTAGAGGCGCAGCGGCGGATCGCGGGTGTCCTCGGCGCCCTCGACGACCTCATCGACACCAACCAGAAGATCAGCGTCGACCTTGAGCGCCTGCTGGCGGCAAGGTTCACACTGGCTGGCTTCGATGAACCGTCCAACGACGGTCATCGACTCGCCGACCTTATCTCGATTAACCCCCCGTATCGGAAGCCGAGGACCGATGCGCCCTACATCGACATGGCCGCCCTTCCAACCGATCGTGCGAGGGTAGCGAGTGTCGTACAGCGTGCCCCAAGTGGCGGCGCGCGCTTCCAGAACGGTGACACCGTTATGGCACGTATCACGCCCTGCCTAGAGAATGGCAAGACCGCCTATATTGACCTCCTCGGACCCGATGAGGTCGGGATTGGCTCCACGGAATTCATCGTCCTGCGTTCGGCGGGCCCGCTTGGTCCCCACTGGTCGTACTTCCTTGCTCGAAGTCCTCGTTTCCGCGAGTACGCAGTGCAGCACATGTCAGGGACCTCCGGTCGCCAGCGGTGCCCGGCCGACGCAATCGAGCGGTACTCCATCGCGATGCCGGATCACCTCGCGGCGTCGTCATTCGCAGAACTTGCGGAGGTCCTTTTCGAAGCGATCAGGACGTTGGACGACGAAGCGCACCAAGCCGCGCATGCGCGCGACGAGTTGCTGCCGCTTCTCCTGTCGGGGCGGGTGCGGGTTGAGGATGTGGCGGCGTGAGTCCGGCGCTTCAGGAGGCTGACCTAGAGACGGTCGTGCTCGACCTGCTCGACACACTGGGCTGGTCGGTCAGGTATGGCCCGGAGATCGCGCCTGGCGAGCTCGCCGCCGAGCGTGGCGACTATCGCGAGGTCGTCTTGGTTGAGCGGCTGCGTGATGCGGTGGCCGAGCTGAATCCGGACATCCCGCTCGACGCTGTTGAAGATGCCGTCAAGACGGCGCTGCGGGCGGAGTCGCAGGTGGCCGAGTCGGAGAACTGGCGCGCATACCGGCTGCTAGTGGAGGGCGTACCGGTCGACTTCCGAGGCAACGACGGGACCGTTCGCTCGGCCCGGGCCCGGCTGATCGACTTCAACGACCCTGGGAACAACGACTATCTTGCGGTCAACCAGTTCACCGTACTGGGTGCCCGGGAGCGCCGCCCGGACGTGGTGCTGTTCGTCAATGGCTTGCCGCTGGTGCTGATGGAACTTAAGCGGCCGGGAGATGAGAGCGCGACGCTGCGTGGCGCGTTCAACCAGATCCAGACCTACCGGGGGCAGATTCCTGACGTCTTCACGTGGAACCAGGTGACGGTGATCTCCGACGGCACCCGAGCCCGCGCGGGTTCGTTCACTGCGGGCTGGGAGCACTTCGCGCCATGGAAGACAATCAATGGCCAGGATCTTGCGCCAAGTGGGTGGCCGCAATACGAGGTGCTTGTCCAGGGCATGTTCCAGCCTGCGGTGTTGCTCGACCTGGTCCGCAACTTCGTCGCCATGTACGGCGAGGGCAGCCAGACGGCGAAGAAGGTGGCCAAGTACCACCAGTACTGGGCGGTCCGCAAGGCGGTCGACTGCACGGTCCAGGCGGTCGAGGGAGACGGGCGGGCCGGCGTTGTCTGGCACACCCAGGGCTCAGGCAAGAGCCTGGAGATGCTGTTCTACACCGGCAAGATCACCCGGCATTCGGCCATGGAAAACCCGACCGTCGTCGTGCTCACCGACCGCAACGACCTAGACGACCAGCTCTTCGACGAGGAGTTCGCCGACGCGAAGGTCGGCGCTCCGCTGCCCGAGGCGCCTGTCCAGGCCGAGTCGCGTGAGCAGCTCAAGCAGTTGCTACTGGCACGCGAGAGTGGCGGCATCATCTTCTCGACAATCCAGAAGTTCGGGCTCTCGCAGGCAGACAAGGACGCCGGACGGCCGTTTCCTCTGCTGTCGGACCGGGCCAACATCGTGGTGATAGTCGACGAGGCGCACCGCTCCAACTACGACTTCGTCGACGGGTTCGCTCGCCACCTGCGCGACGCGCTGCCCAATGCCACCTACATCGGATTCACGGGCACGCCGATCGAGAGGGCAGACCGTTCGACCCGCCAGGTATTCGGCGATTACATCGATATCTACGACCTGACCCAGGCGATCACCGACGGTGCGACCGTCAAGGTGTACTACGAGCCGCGGCTGGCGAAGGTGGAGCTGCCCGCCGAAGCGCACCAGGCCCTGGACGACGCGTTCGCCGACGCCACCTCGGGCACCGAGGACGAAGCGCGGGAGCGCCTCAAGACCCGGTGGGCGCGGGTCGAGGCCATCGTCGGGTCGGACAAGCGGATCGCCGAGCTTGCCGCGGACATCGTCGCGCACTGGGAGCAGCGCCGCGAGGTGCTCGTCGGAAAGGGCATGATCGTCGCGATGTCGCGGCGGATCGCCGTGGCGCTGTACAACGAGATCGTCCGGCTGCGCCCGGATTGGCATTCCGATGATCCCGCGCAGGGCCGGATCAAGGTCGTCATCACCGGCTCGGCCGCCGACGACGCGCTCCTTCAGCCGCACATCTATGACGCGAAGACACGGCGGAGGCTGAAGAACCGCGCCAAGGACCCAGGCGATCCGCTCGAGTTGGTGATCGTACGAGACATGTGGCTGACGGGCTTCGACTCGCCGTCGATGCATACGTTGTACGTCGACAAGCCGATGCGCGGTGCGCCGCTGGTGCAGGCGATCGCACGGGTTAACCGCACCTTCAGGGACAAGCCGGCAGGCCTCGTCGTTGACTATCTCGGTATCGCCGAGGATCTGAAGTCCGCGCTGGCCGCCTACACCACGCGCGACCAGGAAAACCAGGAGCTCGGCCAGGACTTGCGCGAGCAGGCGATTCCGGCTCTGGTCGAAAAGCACGAGGTCGTCTGCACGATCCTGGACGGGTATCCATGGCGGCAGGTCCTCGCGCGGGGCGGCGCCCAAGCCTACTTGCGCGCCGTGGCCGGGACCGCGGACTGGCTCCTGGGCTATCACCCCGGACTGCCGGAATCGCCGTGCACGAAAGAAGAACCCTGCCTGAAGTGCCGCTTCATGGCCCACGCCCGGCGTGTCATGTCCCTGTTCACTATGTGCGTACCCGCCGAGGAGGCACTCGCGATCCGCGAGGATGTCGCCTTCATCGAGGCCATCCGTGCCTCGATCGCCAAGATCGAAGGAGCTGACCGTGAGGGGCCTGACCAGGGTGCAGAACTTGACGTGGCCATCAAGCAGGTCGTATCCGAGCACATTTCCGGCACCGGTGTCATAGACATCTACGCCGAGGCGGGGATGGAGCAGCCTGACCTGTCGCTCATCGACGAAGGCTTTATCGACAAGTTCCGGGCGAGCGACCGTCCGAACCTGCAGATCGAGATGCTCAAGCGGCTGCTCTCCGATGAGATCAAGCTCGTCGGCAAGCGTAATCTCGTCGCCGGCCGGGCGTTCTCGGAAATGCTCGCAAGCTCGGTGCTGCGCTACCAGAACCGCGCCTTGGACGCCGCGGCCGTCGTCGCTGAACTGGTTGAACTGGCCAAGCAGCTGAAGCACGAGCGCGAGCGCGGCGCCGAACTCGGACTGCGCGAGGACGAAGTCGCCTTCTACGACGCCATCTGCCAGAACGACTCCGCCGTGCTGGAGATGGGCGACGAGCTGCTGAAGAAGATCACCCGCGAACTCGTCGACTCGGTGCGCCGCAACGCCACTATCGACTGGAGCGAGAAGGAACAGGTGCGCGCCCGGATGCGCGCCGCCATCCGCCGCCTGCTCATCCGCTACGGCTACCCGCCCGACAAGCAGCCCGCGGCGATCGAACTCGTTATGCACCAGGCCGTGCATGGATAAAAAGCTCTCTAAGCGGACACAACGGCAACTGCGTAGAGGTCACAGGCCTGGCTGACGACACGATCCGGGTTCGCCACAGTAAGCACCCTAAAGGGTCTGTCCTGAACTTCACTCCGGCAGAATGGGATGCCTTCATCGGCGGCGTCTACAACGGGGAGTTCGACCGTCAATCCCGCCTTCAGTGATGCTGCCGTGACGAATTGTTGGTTTCGCTGCCGGCCAGCAGTGCCGGCACGAAACGGTCAGGTTATGAGGGGTCGGCGTAGGTAAAGTCAAATGAGAGCGACGGCGCGGGCCAAGCCTGAAGAAGGTGACGGCCCCCTGCGCCAACAGGGAGCCGTCGGAATGGGTTAAGGATCCCTCGAAGAGGTCCTCGCGACGAACATACTACGAGCCACGGGTCTAAGAGTCGTAATCCGGCGTGGAGATGGCGCGGGACAACCTGGGCTGGGGCTACCGGCGTATCCACGGCGAGCTGACTGGCCTGGGATACCAGTGGTGTCGCCGACACCGTGCTAGTGCAGCGGGTTGTAGGAACTACGGGCAGCCGCGGCTCGAGCAGCCGCCGCATCGACGCGGTCGGCTCGACGCCCAGTTCATCCTGGAATAGCTGCTCGCAGCGGCGGAACTGGCGACGGGCCTCAGACCAGTTGCCCTCGGCGAGGTGCGCCTCGATGAGGGCACGGTGCGCGGTCTCCCGCAGCGGTTCCAAGCGGATGGCCGCCAGGGCGGCCTGGATGGCATCCGAGTGCTGACCGGCCCTGCTGAGCAGGCCGGAAAGCTTTTCCAGAGCGTGCAGCCTGATCTGGCGCAGCCTTTCCCGCTCGTCCACGAGCCATTCCTCGTACCAGTCAGGCAGCAGTTCCCCGCACAGCTCGCACAGCGCGACCGAATCCAGGTCGACCTCCCCCGGCCTGGCCTCCGGCGCGTGCAGGCGCTGGGCAAAGGCGACCAGCCTGCGCACGTCCACATCAATCTGCTCGCTGAGCGCGAGGCAGGAATGCGTGGCGTCCACAATGGGCTCGCGGGACTGGTTGAGTCGCCAGAGCGTGGTGCGCAGGTCGGCCAGTGAGCGCTCCGCCGAATAGTCCGGCCAGAGGAGGCCGGCCAGGTAAGGCCGCGCCGCCGAGCGATCCCGAAGAGCGAGCAACGCGATCA
>Ga0335073_10011403_pt1 | contig 12480 bp, 6 predicted proteins | sample Lox_Sample_22_FD_207093 | JGI IMG/M metagenome (GOLD analysis project Ga0335073, IMG submission 207093) | Soil microbial communities from Loxahatchee National Wildlife Refuge, Florida, United States - Lox_Sample_2.2 | ecosystem: Environmental > Terrestrial > Soil > Wetlands | place: USA: Florida...
CCATCCACCGGCTTTTCAATACCATGTTGGGTACCGCTTTGATCTTGCTTGCCATTTGGTGCATTCACTGTACCTACATTTGCTTCTCCACCAATGTCTCCAAGCAGGGAAGGATCAATGTAGTCCTCCATGGTGACATCGAACATCTCCATTGCATTATCCGCGGCTACGGTCATCGCTAAATGCCCTAGCTCGAATTGAGAGCCAGAATCGTCACGTTGTACTTCTTGGCTTCCTTCGAGGTAAGATTCGCCATGAAAGCCAGAGAGAATGTCGGGACTTCGCCCTCGATGCTTGTCGAGGGCCAGCGCTGAGCTGTGGAAATAACTAGGGAGTTCTTGATTAAACAAATCGGCATAAGTTGGGTTTGTCATCGTAGAATCTTGCTGCTCGTGCTTTGTGGAGAATGTCACCGGGCTTTCGATCATAGGAGAGCCATGGGCCCCAGTAACTCCGTCGAACGCGTTGTAGTAAACCGAATTTGCAGTGAAAGGCGTAGAAGCAGAGAGTCCAGACGTTGTGTCCATGATGGTTTGAGAGCTGGACGACTCATGCCGTGAAATTGATAGATCCGCATCACACACCGATGTTGCCGCGTACGGGGAACCGGCTTGGGAGCCGAAGAAATCATATCCTTCTCCATCACCATAAAGTGATGTAGAAGTTTCTGGATGAATCCGTTTCTTGCTTTTCGTCACCGAACCAGGAGATTGTCGTGAGCCAAAGATGGTCAGAAGCTCATTCGATGTTGAGGCTTTGCGTTGAGGGGGAGACATTGATTGGTCAAAACTCTCCAGAAAGTGCCACGCAAGAAATCCCGGGGATGTTGACTTTGATTTTAACGTGAGCAGTAGAAATTCGTCATTTGGCTGAGCCGGCGTAGGGTTGAACGCTGTGAAAAGTAAGATCCAACGGTACGAATCTGAGTGGAGACTGAAAGGCAATTCTAGTCGGTAAATCGCAGCATCCGTGCCTTTTCAAGAGACTTCGACGAAAGTGATGATCGAGAAAGTGTTTATGGCTTTGACGGTCCGGTATCATTCGTGATGACTGTAGCTGCGTTTTTCTTCGCTACTACGACAAGTCTACTCGACTGTAGCTTCAAGGGGCGGAGTCGAGCGGGGAGAACGGCACGGCACAGTGAATTGGGGAAAGAAGAGCAGTCAATGGCTTCAATCAAGGCAACATAAATGGGATAATATGAATTCCCCAGCCCTTCAAGCTCACATGGGCGCAGCAGGAAGATTGATGCTGTGAGCCGCGATGCACGCGACGTCTTATTCCGCCATCACGGAACTGGACCCTTAGTCTTGGCTGACAACGCGACCGCACCTGACTTCGCCCTCGCAATGACATTTTACGTCGACATCTAACAACGTCCTGCTGAGCCGGCAAGGTGCTATCAACAAGCGTTTTCGCGCTTTCCACTGTGGGAACCCGCACGGAGATGAGAAAATGCTCTACACGGTCCTCTATGTCTGCCGTTCGGATGGCAAGCTCGAAATCACTCACAAGGGAAGGACGGAGAAGAACGAGCCCACGCCAGAGCAACTCGATCAGACGCCAGACGCCAAAGGAGTCGCTGACTATTACCGGGAATTAGGCCCGAAAGAGCTCAAGGTGTTGGACTGGAGGCGCAAATTGGGAAGTATGCTCGTAAAGCATCTTGGAACCAGTTCCATGAAAGGTTTAGATTTACAATTCCGCTTTCCTACGAGCGCTCAGCACTGACTGAATTACAGATGAGGCTTTCATCCTCCACTCCCTTCCCGAGAGCTACCGTCTCTTCGAGCACATCAAAACCAATCCAGAGAAAAATACTAAAAATCACGCTGGGGGCGGCCATGATCGCCAAGACGCATATCTGTATGGGCATCCTGGTGGCCGAAGAAGACGCTACAGAAGTCCCGCAGATTTCTTTCCACACTTGTTATGGCTGGTGACGGACGAGTCGGGCGATGAGAAGAACTGCGCCTGTAAAATTTGCTCTCCCGACGAAATACAGCCCGACCAAGACAAAGTCAGAAGCAAGAAGAAGAATCCGGAGCCCGCTGAAAAGCAACCACCGCCGGCTGTTACCACCACGCAAGCTGGAACACAAGCCGGAACGCAAACTGTTGCCCAGGCTGTCTCCGCCACCACTCTTCCTCAACCCAAATCGATTGACCAGCAATTGGACTTGCAATACGCACAATTTTTGTATCGCCAAGGCGAGCTTGTGTGGTTTGAACGTGGCCGCGGCGCGTGGGGCCTTGGAATCGTCGTGCGTCGCTGGCATGCAACCGACTCTGGTCGTACCGCTGTTGCTTCGGCCCGCAAACCCAACTATCTTATTCAGCCGCTTTCTTTCCCTGGCGACCGCCAAACACAAGTCAAGATTGAAGACGAGAAATCCCGACTACGTCCCTGGCTCGTGTGGTCACCGCCGCGCTTCTACCATCCAGGACTCAATGACATCCCAAATCTGCATTACGATACCGCGGATTGGAATGACATAGCGCGTGGAGTGTTTGGTACCCCTCCGAACGACGCCCCTGGTTCAACGACAATCGATGGCTCTATACTTGCAGCCAAAGCCATTGACTGCTTATACACTCCATTCGAGCTCCTCAAGTCTACCAATGACGGTAGCTTTTCTGTGAAGCATTACAACGGCCTGTATCTAGGGGGAGAGAAGCTGTGGATTGGAGATGTCGCATGCATGAATGGAAGCAACAATGAAGACGTGCTTGTAATCACGGACATTGTTGAGAGAACACCTGCTTCACAATCCTACCCGCCACCGCTCCCAACTGTCTCTCTTGTTGGCGACGTTTACAAACTGACATATCAACCTGGTGCGGAAATCAAGAACTTGCCTCAGCGTATGCGGGAGGACATCATGTTTCACAACTCCTTCATCCAAAAACAGGATCCACGAGCTGTGCTAATGTATTGGCATCTTGTACGGACGGGTCAGACTCTCGATGTAGACAGTCTGAAAAGTCGCTGGTATGAGACGTCAATAGTAATGCCTATAATCAACCCGAGGTATACAGAGTTACCAATTTACGAGCGGGCTATGAGCACGACAAGAAAAATTATCGCACGCCTGCACTGTGTCGGGGGAAACAAGTCTCTAAGCAGATACATGGCCGACCGCGTTCAGTCATTCGGCGAAGCTGTTCCACCAGGCTTCGTGATCACCAACGGTGTTGACGAACCTCAGCAAGCACCAGAGCCGCAGCAACCTGACTCGCAACCGGGTCCTCAACAGCTACAGCAGCAGATGCCCAATCAGCTCCGTTACGATATGAATCTCAATATCGATCAACTTGGATCGACCGGAGATGCCATGGGCACGCACTTTCAGGGACACGAAGAACTCTTTGGAACAACCACACATCCTCAGCAGTCTCAAGACTACCTTAATAACCCCACCACCGTTGGTGATTACCAGCAGAACAACTTCTTCAACGAGCAGATGGACCTGGATTCGATGCCAGGATTTGAGCAAGACTATAGCAATCAAGATCAGTACTACTGAAACAAAACTTGACGTGCACTTTGCGTGACGGTAGTATTCGGGCATAGCGGCGGTGTTACGGACAATTTATACACTCATGTTATTATATCCTTACGATTAGAGGGATCGGCTTCGTTGTGTCTAGTTGACCAAGGCGAGAGCCTTGTTCAAGCTATATTCTGGCCTGAATACTGTACTACATCTAGATCGTAGTAAATCAAAATGACGGAGTCTGGCCTGTTCCTTAGCTACTACTGAACGTGCTCTTTCTTGCCCTTCAACTTCTCGTTCGCTATCGTGTTAAAGACAAGTCAGCAGCTTCGATTTGAACCCCGAACGGCCGTTCGGGGCTTCCTATATTCTCATTGACAGCATCTCGACAAGTGACGTCCAAAAGTTCCTCAGCCTTTCTTGAAGAAATTCATAATATTTCCTTGTCCCTGCTTTACACTCTTCTTGGTTCCCTTCCCAAAAGAACTCGACTGGGCCTTGACTTTCTTCGAATCAGGCTCATCCTCCGAGAAACTCTCCCAAACCGCCTCCTCGGTGGTGACAAGAAATCCATCCTCATCTTTGGTGGTTTTCTTCTTCATTACCTTCCTTTTTCCTCTCCTCCGCCCTCCTTCTACGTGGACTTCTTCTCTCTTATCATCGTCAGTTGGCTTCGGCTGAGCGTCAAGAGCTGCCGCATCGTCAATGTCGGCTTCCGCCTGCGCCTCCTGCTCCATCTCGTCGGCCGGTTCAGGTCGAGCTGTCGAGTTCGCATCAGACATTGCCTCATCTCCATCGTCATCCATCATAGCCCGGAGCTTGTCCAGGCGCTCTTTCCGCGCCAACTTCGCAACCTCGGCTTTACCATCGTCGACCATGACGAAGTCATCATCCTCACCGCCTTCGTCATCGGATACATCCTTCATCGGCGAGTCTTCGGCTACGGTACCAGCGTTATTAGTTGGTGCTGCGGAATCAGCTGGCTTGGGCTTGGGCTTGGGCTTTGCCTTGGCGTTGGCGAACATAGACGATATATTTGAAGACTCGCGCCTGATTAAAGAGGGAGTGCTTTCGGTTTTCTTCAAAGGTTCAGTCGAGGACTTTGGCTTCGCGGACGACAAAGATGATTTGGCCTCTTCCTTTTTGGGAGCCGCCGATTTGGAGGTTGATATTGTATTGGTCGAACTTTGAGCAGCGGCTGCCGATGGTTGCCTCGACGTCCTCCTTTTAGCGTTTGGATTCTGCACGACACCGTACCGCTTCCACGCCGAAAGCGGATCTTCACTGCTGTACTCGCTTGCTACTTTGCGATTACATTCCGATAGCAGTTGCAGGTCTCGGATCGGCCCAGGTTCAAGACTATAGATGAAAATAGAGTGGATCTCCTCATATTCAGTCTGAACAGCCTCAAGAGCCTCCTCTTTGACAAGTGTGACCGTTGTGACATCTATCTGTTCTGGTTCATGTACGGACTCCGACCTTGGGAAGGACGAGAAAGGTGGGCTACTACTTCTCATGGAGATGTCCTCACTCTCCTTGGTACTAGATCCGTTTGTAGTAACACTGGGCTTCTTTTTGCCGGTAACGAGGTAGGTTGCGTGAACGGATTGTAGTTTCCTCGCATTCTGCGCCTTGTGAAAGTCGAATAGCATCCTGTAATATCCTTAGCAACGTACTTTAGGCACCAAATTCAGAATGATCATACTGCTTCGCAATTGTGCTGTGGACTTTAAGTGCGCGGCTGAGAAGCCGATAGTTGACCTATAGTCAATATCAGTAACAAGATATTAGGTTGTATAAATGATGAGCGCGACGAACGATTTGGCCTTCGTTGAGCACATTTGCGGCTAAATACTGCTTGTACTGGTCCATTGTTGAGAGTTAGCCAGCGATCGAGGTGTGTCGTAGATGGTTGAAGATGGACGTGATTTCGTGAAGTCGCGTCCAGTCGCGTCGCCGCAAAGCTCATCCGCCAAGTTGATTTCGTCGATGGAACCACGTGAAGTCACAACGAAAATTCAAAATACGGCACAATCAATCAAAAGAGCATGGATCCCGCAGAAGACGATGATATTAAGCTCATACGCGCCTCAACAAGTCTGCTGACCGATCTGAAGTCGCTCCTCAGACGCATATTGTGGAAAAAGTCAAAGGACAATAACCTTCCAGTGGTGCATAGGAGCATTCGCGGGCGAGACTTGGATGGAGCTATTGCCAAGGTATGAGCCGTATTATCGCCTCTTCATTTACTTGCTCATCTCTGCACCTAGATCGAACCTTTCCAAGGTGATCCACAGCTCTTAGATACACATCTGAATACTCTTCTCCCACCCTTGGTTGATGCCTATCTCGCCTCTCTACACCATCATTCGCCCACTACGGTGGGACCAGGCATCGTTACGTTACGGCATGCTGTATGCAAAATTTTGTATACATTTTGTAAGGTTCGCGGGGAAAAGGTGATCGTAGGATTCCTGAATAATGAGCCGCGATATCTTGAACCGCTTCTCGCCATTTTCGAAAATGGTTCGCGGATTGCGACAACAGACTCGGAGGGGGCAAGTGGAGTGCAGATTTCTTGGGAGGAGCGATATATCATCCTCTTGTGGATGTCTCTTCTCATGCTTGCGCCATTCGATTTGGCATCAATCTCATCACTCACCATAGGCGAGGAGCTGGAGAGAAATCACAGCTTGAAGCTGCCGGAGAATTTGCCGACCATCACTCTAAGAGTCTTACCAATTTGCATTGAGAGCCTTCGTGGTGCAGCTCGAGAAAGAACGGCGGCTGCTTCTTTGCTAACTCGGATGTGTCTACGGCCTGACATGCGTCAAGCAGGACTTCTGGACACAATGGTCCAGTGGTTTCTATCGCAAATGAAGTCTTCTTCTGACGAGCCGATTGACATTCATCGTTCGTTAGGCATTCTAACCTTTCTAAGCAAATTGGTTTCCTCAGGAAATCACGAAGAAGTCGGGCGCCATGTTGCTAGTATACTCTACTTATGGCATGATGTTAATGATTCTCAAAGCTTGGCCTTTGTCCGAAGTTCAGCCGTTGCAAGGAAGCTGAATATCAAAATAATCCGATCCATCGTCCTTCTTTGCCTACATGCCCCCGTTGCGGCGTTGGATTCAACCACGGTTGTCGAAGAAGCAATCGGCTACTTACTGGAAGTTTTGGCCGATGCAGATTCACCTGTAAGACTGGCAGCAAGTAAAGCAATCAGCGTTATCACTCTACAACTCGACGCCAGAATGGCTGAGGAGGTGGTTGGCGCTATTCTTGGATCTTTGACTGAAGACGTGTTGTGGAGTGGCACTACTCGAAACCTCACCGCTGTAAATCCTCTCAGGTGGCATGGACTCACGTTGACGCTTGGACACCTTTTATACAAAAGGGCAATATCGACAGATAAACTGCCAGATCTTCTGAATGCGTTGGTGCTTGCGCTGAACTTTGAACAACGATCGGCCACTGGCAGCGCAATTGGAACCAACGTTCGCGATGCAGCCAACTTTGGCATCTGGGCTCTTTCCAGACGATATACCACTTCAGAACTTCTACAAGTCGATACAGCAGAGGTACGAGCAATAAGGACACCTACGGCAGGACTCTCTATCCTACAAATACTTGCCATAGAGCTGATCCAATCCTCTTGTCTGGATCCCGCTGGAAATATCCGCCGTGGATCTTCAGCGGCTCTGCAAGAGCTCATCGGTCGACATCCCAATGAGATCGTTCAGGGTATTTCACTTGTACAAACGGTAGACTACCATGCGGTTGGTCTGCGAGAGAGAGCGATGATTGACGTAGCCGTCTCAGCCGCTCAGCTAGACCAAATCTATTGGGATTCCATCTTCGATGCAATAGTTGGCTGGAGAGGAATTGGTGCTGTCGACTCGGAGTCCAGAATCATCGCCGCTAAAGCCATTGGCAAGCTCAGTTCGACGCAAACAACCAAGCAATTGGAAGAAATGGTATCAGAAATCGAACGCCAGTTGGTCGAGCTTCCTTCAAGACAGGTTGAAGAACGACAAGGACTATTGGTGGCTCTTTCTTCGTTGATCAACAACAGAATCTCGATGTTGGCGAGAGGGCTCGCAAATAAGGCATTGAACGACCATTCAACGATTAAAGACCATCCCGACGACTTGTCTTTCTTGGTGAAGATCTGGGACTTCTTCTTTGACTTGAGGATTGCAAATGGAGACTTTAAGTCTGTTGCAATGCGTCCAGAGCTCACTGCAACTGCGGTTTGCGATTTACTGGCAGCGCTTTCAAGACTCAGCAAAGCGCGAATAGAGCTCAATAGACCAGAGTCAGAACAGAACCGATACTACGAAGCTCGGCACATACTAGAGTTATGTTTGCAGCGATCAGAGGAAAGCGTTGCCGAAAAAGCCGCGAATGTGGTTGACTACTGGATCTCCATCCTGTCGCCGACTGATCGAATAGCAACCATTGATTCTTGGATCAATACCCTGACGTCAATCTCGCCGACAAGTAACAGGAAAAGTGGGTATCCTGCCGCTTTGGGTGCGGCTTTTGGTAGCTTAGACGAGGATCAATCACTGCAAGCTCGCATAGTGAAGACGTTATGCGATCGATGCTACGATACCGTCGAAATTGACACGAGAGTGATCGCGCTCAAGAGTATCTCCCGCGTTTGTCAATCACTAGTAACCACAGATCATAAAACCACACAAAAGGTTGAATGGGCTTTAGTGATATCGCAAGCACTGGATCGAAGCCTAAATGATTATACCATCAACGAAAGAGGCGATGTTGGATCCCTCGTTCGCCTCGAGGCATTGAACACCGTAGACATTTTGTGGTCAAAATGGGATGCACTAGATCCTTTATTTCGCCCGGACGATACTGATTTTGAAAATGACCCGATCACGTTGTCAGTGGTGCGTCTGGCCCTTGAGAGACTTGACAAGGTCCGCAATCGAGCAACAGCGTGTCTGAATACCGCACGTGGTCATATCCTCCTCCTATCTTCTTCCATCAACCAAACGGACCGAAATACTATCTCGTACTACAAACATGATGCATTGTATGGTCATTATGTTTCTGGTTTCAGTCTTCTTCGCAACCCAAGCCACATTGCTTTGAGCAAATCTGTCATCCTAGGTCTCGTCAGCTCAGCTGGTATGGGCTCCGAATCGGTTCTTCGAGCGGCTCGGAGTGCCGTGATTGACTGTCTCTCCGATTTACCGGACACTGGCCAACCTGGAGAACTCGGCATATTCGAATGTACTAGTCTACTCACCGCGGTACTTGAAGAAAATCTATCCAATGATCGCATCGTACTGCCTCTGCTTGACTTTCTGGCCTTCCTTCTAGACATGCAGATCCCACAACGTCTGGCTGCATCTGATTTCAAGTAAGCAGCATCACAATCTCGTTGCAAATCGAAAGCACTAATCCTCCAGGAACAGGTGGCTAAAGCTTCTGTCGCTTGTACAGAAATCCCACTACAAATCCAACAGCCTGCCGAAGCTCCACTTGGCTCTTGATATCTATCGAGGACTTGCAGATATTGCGATAATTCGCAAGGAGGTCGTGAAAAAGGTGATTAGCATGCTACTCCATCCGTTCCCCAACGTCCGAACGACTGCCGCTCAGACGTTATTTATAATCACAAACGGTAATGCGGAAGTTAAAACGCATGACTGGAGTCAATCATTGAAAGGTCTCAAGCCAACAATTGAGGAACTGAGAGAACAAATTGATCGTCTATAGAAGATCTTCAAAAACTTTAAGACTCAAAGGAAACGGCCCCTAGACATCTTTGTAACTATTCAAAAGTCATAATCCAGTTGCGAGAAGACTTCTAGATAGCTCATCCACAAGCCTTAGACGATAGAACTCTTCCAAGTCCTGAGGCAAGGACTTTAACCTGTTTCTAATTTTCCCGACATCTCGCGAAAGCGTCTGGGAGTTGGTAACTTCGCCGGCAGTAGTCAATTCACCACGGAGCAACGCCTCCAGATTCGGCATTAATTCGTTTCTCTCATAGCGATCAAGCTGTCTCAGGTTCGAAATAACTCTTTGCAAGTCTCTTCTCCCTTCTTCGTATGCCGCGAGATCACGATTGCCGTAGACGTCTCTTCCAACGGCGTAACCAGCGGCCAAATTTTTGAAAAACAAATTGATAGCTACGCTGAATTCTCCGTCACCTGCCGGTGTAGTTGCATGCGGCCAGCAAGCCGGGATGAACAGGCACTCGCCCTCATTCAATACCGTTTCCATGGGATGTAAATGAACAAGCTCGCGAACATTGTCGCCAAAACAGTCCAAGTCAGATGTCGTCTCTCCTGGCATCATGTTCAAGCCGCGAATGCTGGACGGAGGAAACAGGGTAATGTGCTTGCTCCCGCGGATCTGACACAAGATATTCGCCATTACATCGTAGTGCAGCCACATGTTGATATGCCCACTTATTCGCAGAACGCTGCTATGCATATTTTCCCGAGCAAACTTCATGGACGAAGGTACGATAAAGTCCGAAGCTATTTCAGGGAAATCTCGTTCAAGGCAGGCGGGTAGTTTGCTGGGAAGAGTGGCAGATATTGCTCGCAGGTACACATGCTTGCCAGCTGCGGCCTGTTCTACGAACCGGTTGAAGGGCACCGACTCGTAGCGAAAGTTCTTGGATCGAAATGAAAGGTGAGCCGTATTGGATTGGTGTATGCTGACCGATCGATCCGCGCTGACTTTGCTCATAAGATACTCTTTCGTCCATAAGGAGTCGCAAGGACCAAAACTTTGATTCTGAATCAACGCAGGAGTTCGATTTTCCATCATGCTGACGAACGATTCGGCTGTTATCGACTTCATACGCTGAACCATAGAAGCGGTTGATGGCTCATTGAGAGACTCGTCGTCTCCATTATTCGTATCCCCTCGTGCACACTCTGGAGTGGCTTCGATGGATTCGGAAGCGGTGATCGCTTCTACTTTGCTGTCGGGCATTTTCGTATCAAAAGACAAACATCTCCACTCCGAAAGTTTCTCCGCATTGTCTTCAGCCGATATGAGAAAGCAGTTCCCGTTCCAGGAGGATCCAAATGAGAAACAAACCGCTCCACCCCCAACCACAAGAACGTTTCCATGGTGGGCATCGACAGCGCCATGGCCAATCAAGAGCGGGCGAGTCAAGTTTGATACCTGGAAGGGAGGATCCAGAGGCCGGATGGACAGGTTTTCTTCAATCACCATGAACTCCAAATGGCGTTCAACAATACCGCCAGAGCTCACACCCCCGGTTAGCAAGTGTCCCCAGCGTGATGGAGTGAGGGTCGCTCCGAATCGGCATATAGTCAATCGGCATGCTGTATCCATGCTCTTCACCTCTGAGCAGCGCAGTTCCAAACCGTCTTTCCGCTCGAGCTCCCATCTCCATACGTCTGTCATGATTGTACCTGCTTCACTCATACCACCCAAGAGCAGGCCGGAATTGGACTGCGTTGCAATGATATTTGCCCCAAACCGTGCTCCAGGACTGATGGCAGTCGGTTGTATTACTCGCCATCCGTCTTGAGCGTTCCAGAGAACCCATTCGTCAAGGACGGATCCATTTGCAGTCTTACCACCAAAGACTAAGATGCTGTCAATTCCTTCCAATAGAAGAGGTATAGCACAATGGCGGTATCTTCCAGGGCTTAAATCTGCGCTTCGAGTCCAACCAGAGTTTTCACTTATCCAGCACTTGGGGTTTGCATTCAAGGGTGAGGTTCGGCCTCCTATGAGCAGCTTTCTACGAGTGCCAGCATATGTGACGGTATGAAAGCTAAGTGATTCGGGAGGCAGTGTTAACTTTGGTGAATGATAATACGGAGAGAAAATGGATGCAGGATTCTCGCATTTCGAGAACGTCTGGCCGCCGTAGAAGACAACTTCGCCTGTGTCTAGCTTAGATATCGCTCCACAGCGACGCATACTTTGCGTTCGATGATGAACGCCATCTGATATGACTTTCGCCGTTAAAGAATCTGCGATACTGCTAACAGTGAGTTCGTTTTCTCCTTTAGCAAAAGGGAGACTTCGTTCAACGTCATCAGCGCCCTCTGTACCTGCAACAAGTAGAAAGTAATGGCCAGCAAAGAGAGCGAGTTCTTCCCACTCATCAAAAGGTTCGATTAAATCAAGAGCCGCTCTCTCTTTATCGGTGAGAAATGTAGAGTCCTGCCATATGCTCCAAAGATTCCGAGCTGCTGACTTTAACCATCCAGCATCAGCAAACCTTGACTCCTGAGAGTGTAAGGAAGGATATTTTTGAATCGACTTCAATGGTGCTGACTTTCCAAAATGATGGAGCATTGTGTCTGCGAATGGGTGACCGGATCCATCCGGTAAGAACTGTTCCAACAAGCAGAATCGAGAGTTCTTGAATGTACCAGACCATTTAAGTATAGCATCTGCGGCTGCTGTGGGCATGTACGTGATTGAGACTTCTGCGACAAACAGAAACATGGCCTCTTCCTCAGAGAAGATTTGCCCAAAGACGTTCTTAAGCCGATCTACTTGCTGAAGATCACACCCGATCGCAAAATACTCTTCTCCGGCATGGAAGACCACTAGCGATCTCTCTTCATAGTCGTCGTCGAACGCCTTGCGGGCTATGTCCTCCTGTACATTGTAAATCGGTCCGGTTTGAAGAATTTCCACTTTTTTCTCAATCAATTGGGGATAGTCGACATCAACAAACCTGACGCCCTGGCAAATACGTGGAAACTTCCATCTCATTCGAAATGGAAGAGAATCATAACCACAGCCAAGATTAACCACTACTTTGCGCGATAAGCCATGGAGAGGGAGTTCTAGAAATTGTCTGACCACATGTTCGATCGCTTTCATCCGCAACCAGTAACCTCTATTGATCAAGGGTGCTCGCCGCTTGAATTTGCCCACTAATGGTCGCAAGTATTCTGGCTCATCAGAGAGATAGAGCTTCTCTACACTGCGCTTGGACA
>Ga0335073_10011404_pt1 | contig 12480 bp, 12 predicted proteins | sample Lox_Sample_22_FD_207093 | JGI IMG/M metagenome (GOLD analysis project Ga0335073, IMG submission 207093) | Soil microbial communities from Loxahatchee National Wildlife Refuge, Florida, United States - Lox_Sample_2.2 | ecosystem: Environmental > Terrestrial > Soil > Wetlands | place: USA...
TACCCGGCCCGGGTGATCCTGCCCGCCAGCCCCGGCGTTCATAACACGAAGTGGGTCGCCAGCCTGACCTTCCGGAGTTGACATGCGCCGACTCTTCCAGCGGCGTGACCTGCTCCAGCGGTTTGACCCGCGCCGGCTCCTCCGGCGCTTTTACCCGCGCCGGTTCCTGCGCTGGTATGGTGCCGGCCCGCTCCACCTGCTCACCATGCTCGGCTGCTTCGCACTCGCCGGATACGCCACGGCTGAGCTGCTGCCCAACAACGCCGTCGGCATCCCAATCTGGTTCGTCGGCGCGGTCATCGGCCACGACGTGATCCTGATGCCGATGTACACGGTCGCCGACCGGTCCGCCATGGCGGTCTTCAGGCACCGCCGACCGCAACTGCCCGCCGTGCCGTGGATCAACTACCTGCGTATCCCCACGGCGCTTTCCGGCATGCTGCTGCTCATCTGGTTCCCGCTCATCTTCCGGCTGCCGAGGCGGTTCACCGTCACCACAAACCTGTCACTCGACCCGTTCCTGTGGCACTGGCTCGGCGTGACCGGCGCGCTGTTCCTGCTGTCCGCCACGGCGCTTGCCGTGCGGCTGCGCGTAGGCCGCGGCAGGCGGAAGACGCGCGACGGGCGACGCCGGCGGCTCCGCGTGCGCTCCACTAACCGGGTCTCCCGGGAAGTGCGCGGAGGTCCAAGCGGCCGCTGAACCAGCTGGAGCAGATCCGAGCGCTCGCGGCCGGACCGCCGGCGGCGGCCGAGCAACTCCACGGATACATCGCTGAGCGGGCCACCGTCGCGCTGTGTCCCTACGAGGCTGGCCGGGTCCGCCGGTGCGCACCGAGCGAGTCGCCCAGTGTCCACAGCGCGACACCAAGCAGCACAATGTCCTTGATCAGGAACTCACCGAGCATCGACAGCACCGGTCCGCCTGCGGTGATTCCGGGTGTGGTGAACAGGAAGCTGATCGTGCTGCAGAAGAGCAGGACGCCGAACGCGCTGCCCACGGCCGAGACCCGCGGCCAGAGCGGCCGGAGCGCAATGAGCAGAGCCGCGAAGATCTCCGTGCTGCCGAGCGCGTAGCCGAGCGTGTGGACATTGAAGATGCTGTAAAGCCAGCTCAGCGGAGGGCTATGGGCGATCAGCGGCTGAATGGCGGCGGGTGCGGCGCAATGCCCTACGCCGATCCAGGCGAGGACGACGACGAGGCCGTACCGGCTCAGAAACCGCCCAACGATGCCCAGTGCGTGCTCTGCCGACTCGGCGGTGACCACCGGGGGATTGAGAGATTTCGTGTGCGACATGCTGATCCTTCCTCTCACCGCGAGAGGGCTGAGAAACTTCGCGTGCGACATGCGATCCTTCCTCTCACTGTGCGCGACATCGCATCGATGGGACTCACTGTGCAGTCACCGAGGGTGAGCCAGCATCACCCCTGAGCCGCTTCACCTGGGTGAGATGATCGCGCAATGCCTCCCCCGGGCTTGACAGGGCAACGCCGCGCCTCCCGGAGAGCCGATGCCACACGGACGCGGGCACCAGCGTCAGCGGTCACCCAGGTGAGACCGGCACCGGGGGATGAACACTCACCCGCTTCGGGCGGACAGTGAGAGAAACCGGAGAAGGGAGGAGGAAACGTGGGACCGGTCCGATACCAGATCAGTGTTCGAGGGCGATTGACCGAGCGTCTCGGTTCCGCGTTCGCCGGGATGACCATGGAGCCGGGAGCGGGGCGAACAGTCCTGATCGGCGAGATCCGCGATCAGTCATGCCTCTACGGCATCCTGGACCGGGTACGTAACCTGGGCCTGGAGTTGGTGAGCGTGGAGCCGTTCCGGACGGGCCAAGCCGGCGATCAGAACGGGGGAACACGGGTACGGCGCGCAGAGCACGAGGTGATGGGATCCAGCAACCCGGCTGCTGCCTGGGTGCCGGTGCGGCCCAGCCCCGGCAGCCGGCTGGGACCAAGGCCTACCGGGCGTTATCGCTCCGTGCCCGGCTCACGGCCTGCTGCCTGGTTGACACCCCGAGTTTGCGATAGATGTGGCGGGTGTGCGTCTTAACGGTGTCGTAGGACACGTAGAGCTCGCTGGCGATCTCCCGCAGAGAAAGCTGGCTGTTCAGCCACCGCAGGATTTCGTCCTCCCGCTGGCTCAAGGGCTCCTCGGGCTTCGGCGGGCGGTGCCCGGGGGGCGGCGCAGGTCGGCCTGGGCCGCCTGCGGTGCGCGCGAGGAGTTCGGTGAGGACCACGCCGGGGTCGGCGCAGGCTGTGATGATCCGCCGGGCCGTGTCCACTCGTGCGCGGGCTTCCTCGTCGCGGCCGGCGCGCGCTGCCAGCCTCGCCAGGCAGAGCTGGGCGTAGGCGATCTCCAGCCGCGCCTGGCCACGTTCGGCGAGCCGTAGTCCGCTGCGCGCCGCCTCTTCCGCGTCGGCTAGGTGCCCGCGGCGTTCCAGCAGCTCAGCCGAGGTGAGCAGGGCTGTGGCTGCTACCCAGTACTCACCCAGCCCATGGCTGGCGGCCAGGCCCATGGCCTTCTGAACGTGGTCTTCGGCGGCCCCGGGATCGCCGCTCCTGGCGGCGATCGCCGCCAGGCAGCCCTGTGCCCACAGGCTGGCGAGGTTGTTGGGAGGCGGCGGAATCGGCCCGGCGACCCGCCGCAGGATGGTGCGCGCCTCGCTGCCCCTGCCTTGCCAGAACAAGCTGGCGCCTAGTGTCGCCGATGCCACCGCTTGCCACAGCGGGGTCCCCGCCGCTTCGAGCGCCACCGCCTGGCGGCTGGCTGACTCGGCCGCCGCGAGATCCCCGGTCATGTGGCAGTAGCCTGCGCGCAGCATGCACGCACACGATTCGATCGACGTAGAGCCTTCCGTGAGCGGGCCCTGCGGTGTCGCGTCCTCCGCAGCCTCCAGCCACGGCCCAACCTCGCCGAGCCGACCCAGATGACGTGAGATCCAGCCCCTCACCAGGCACATCCGGGCATCCTCGGTCACCATCGCAGGGGGCAGGCGGTTCAGCCACGCCTCCACGGTCTCGGCCAGGCCCTCGTTGATGTAGGCGTTCCAGTGCGTGGCGATCAATCCCCTGGCGTCGGCTAGGTCGCCGGCCGACATCGCATGCCCGATGGCCTCAGCGATCGAGCCGTGCTGACGGTGCCATGCCGAAGCGCGACGGTGGAGCAGCGGGGCGAGGCCCGGCTCGGTCCGGTCGAGTTCGTGCCGCAGCAGCTCAGCGAACAGCTGGTGGTACCGGTACCAGTGGCGACTGGCGTCCAGGGGAATCACGAACTGGTTGGTTCGCTCCAGCCCCTCAAGGATGCGCCACGATCCCCCGGAACCGGTGACGGCATCGCACAGCGGCCAGCACATGCGGTCAAGGACTGATGTCCGCATCATAAATGAGCGAACGTCGGACGGCAGCGCGTCCAGCACCTCGGCCACGAGGTAATCGATGATCTGGCGGTCGTCGCCTGCGAACGCCCGGACCAGCCGGGATGGGTCGGGGCGTCCGCGTAGCGACAGGCCGGCGAGGTACAGGCCCGCTGCCCAGCCTTCGGTCCGCCGCTGCAGCGCGTCGATGTCTGCTGGGGCCAGGGTAAGGCCGAGTGTTCCGTTGAGTAGCTCCGCCGCCTCGGCGTCAGTGAAACGGAGTGCATCGGCCCGGATTTCGGTCATTTCACCCCTGGCCCGTAGCCGGGCCAGCGGCAGCAGCGGGTCGGAACGAGCCGACACAACCAGGCGCAGTGTCGGCGGCAGGTGCTCGACCAGGTACTCGACGCATTCCAGCAGGCCGGGATTGGAGATCAGGTGGTAATCGTCCAGGATCAGCGTCACCGGGGCGGGCAGCCGTTCGAGATCGTTGATCAGCGGCGTCAGCACGCCTTCCGCGTCGTTCGCGCCGGGAGCGGTCAGCATCTGCAGGGATGCCTCCCCTGCCCCTGGGGATACGGCGGCGATGGCCGCGATAACGTGTGCCCAGAACCGCACCGGGTCGTTGTCGTCCTGGTCGACAGACACCCATGCGATGCGGGACGCTTCACCCGCTGAGCACCAGTCCCGGAGCAGCGACGTCTTCCCCCAGCCTGCCGGTGCGGCGACAACCACCAGCTTGGCCAGAACGTTCTCATCGAGGCGAACGAGGAGATCCCGGCGGGCTACCGAGCCGGAACGCCCGGCCGGCGGATGCAATTTGGAGGACAGCAACACATTGCCGCGTACGCCCCCCGGGGCGTCCCGCGCACGAAAGAACTGAGGCGCCGCGGTTGCCGCCCGCACAAGCCAACATTACCCGGGCAGCCGCCCCGGGGGTAGAAGCGGCCCTGGCCACCACGGACGCGCTCTGCTCAGATGCCAAGGCGGTCAAGCGCGTCGAGACCGCTTGAGCTGACCGGACAACATAACCGGCGGTGAGGGAAGGGCCCCTGCTTCGTCGATGCGTGCTGAGGTAGATGGAGGTGCCCGGTGAGTGCCGATGCGGCTAGTCCCGCCGCCAGCCGACGTTCTCGGCTGGATGAGGTGCGTGCCCTGCAGCACACGCTGTACCGGACGGCCAAGGCCGATCCCGGACGTCGATTCCACGCGCTGTGGGACATGGCCTTCCGCAGGGACGTCCTGTGGCGCGGGTGGGTCGCGGTGCGGGCGAATAACGGCGCACCCGGCATTGACAAGATCACCCTGGACTGGATCGAACGCGAGCACGGAGCGCTCCGGCTCGTGGACAACCTGGCCGCTGAACTCAGGAAGGGCCGGTACCGGCCCTTGCCGGCTCGCGGGGTGCTGATCCCCAAGCCGGGCCTGAAGGACGAGTACCGGCCGCTTGCGATCTCCGCAGTCAGGGACCGCATCGTGCAGGCTGCCCTGAAGATCGTGCTTGAGCCGGTTTTCGAGGCGGACTTCCGTGGACCGCGTTAGTCCTTCTGATACCACCCGACCCCGACGCCCGGGATCAGCCGCCCGCCCGAGATATGGTCGACAGTCCGCGCCATATCCGCGAGCAGGTCAGGGTTCCGGACATGTGGCTAGTTGCTCCGTTCGTGAAGGAAGGCGAGACAGAGCTCCGCGTCGTTGGCTAACACGGCGTTAGCGTCGCCTTGGCCTCGCGGTCTTACCTCACAGGCGCCCGGCAAGTACGCGTCCCGTCCGGTACGAATCTCCAGCCGTGATCCGGACCGCGCCGTCGGCGATGCTCTTGGCAATCGTCGCCGACGGCCATACGGCAAGCGACGGGCTCGTGGTCAGCGGGTTGCGAGCGGCAGGCTAACCACGAACCGGCAGCCATTGCCCTGGTTGGCCACCGCGATCTCACCCTCGTGCGCCTCGACGATCCCGCGGGCGATGGCAAGCCCCAGCCCGGCGCCACCGTGCCCGCCCGGTATGCGCGCCGTCTCCCCGCGGAAGGCGACGTCGAAGACGCGCGGCAGATCCGCGGCGGGTATTCCGCCGCAGGAGTCGGCGACCGCCAGGCAGGCTCTGCCGTCCTCAGCAGCGCCAGCTACCTCGACCGCCCCCTCGGCGGGGGTGTGCCGGATCGCGTTGGCGAGCAGGTTGCTCAGTGCCCGGCCCAGCGCGGTCGCGTCGACCTCGACCGGCACAGCCGGCTGCGCGTGGCCGCTCAGCTTGACCCCTTTGGCTTGGGCCAGGGGGCCGGCGCTGGCCAGCGCCTCATCGACGAGGTCTTCCAGGCCGATGCGCTGCATCTGCAGCTGTGGTGAGCCCTGGATCCTGGACAGCTCGAACAGGTCGCCCACCATGCAGGCGAGCCTGTCGGCCTCGGCCCGGATCCGCTGGTGGTACCTGGCCACCGTCGCCGGGTCGGCAGCCAGCCCGTCTTCGAGTGCCTCGGCCATCGCCTGCAGCCCGGCCAGGGGCGTACGCAGGTCGTGGCTCATCCCTGCGACCATCTGGCGGTGGCTTATCTCGACGGCGCGCTCGCGCTCCCGTGCCCCGGCCAGCCGGCGATGAGCGCGATCCAGCTCGCCAGCGACCGCGGCCAGCTCCGCCGTGACCGGCCGGACCCCGGGCCGGTACCCGGCATCACCGATCGCACGTGCGGCCCTCGCCAGCTCACGGCTGCCGGCGCCGACCCACCGGCCGACCGCCAGCGCCACAACCGAGCCGGCTGGCACGGCGAGGAGGACTACGACGAGGACGACCCGCAGATCTTGCCCGGACACGAACATCGCCCGGGCGGTCACTGCGACGGCGGCGGCGACACAGCCCAGCGCGACCAGAGCGCCCACAGCGACCAGGCTGGTCACCGAGCGGCGGCGCATCAGCAGCAGAAGCCCAACGCCCCCGGCGGTGACGGCCACGACGCAGGCCACGGTCAGGGCAAGGATCAAAAGCCAGTCGGCCGCCGCGATCACGACGGCCCCTCGGCTTCGTACCGGTAGCCGACGCCCCACACAGTCAGGATCCGGCGAGGGGTTACCGGGTCGTCCTCCACCTTCTCGCGCAGCCGCCGCACGTGCACGGTCACCGTCGACCCGTCACCGAACGCCCACCCCCACACGTGCTCGAGAAGCTGCCGCTTTGAGAAGACCTGCCCGGGGTTGCGCATCAGGAAGGCCAGCAGGTCAAACTCGCGGACGGTCAGTCGCAGCGCTGTCCCCGCGAGCGTGGCCTGGTGCGCAGCCAGATCGACGACGAGGTCACCGTCACGGAGCACACCGCAGCCGGGGGCGAAAGCGCCGGCCGCCCGGCGCAGCACCGACAGAACCCGCAGCGCCAGCTCCCGGGGGCTGAACGGCTTGGTCACGTAGTCGTCGGCGCCAAGCTCGAGGCCGAGCACCCGGTCGGTTTCCTCGCCCAGGGCGGTCAGCATGACCACCGGCGTCGGCGCCTGCTCACGGATCCGCCTGCAGACCTCCAGCCCGTCCAGACCGGGCAGCAGAACGTCGAGGATGACCAGATCGGGCGGCATGGACCTGGCCCGGTTCAGCGCCGTCACCCCGTCGGCCACCCACTCCACCTCATGACCGTTCCGCCGCAGGTACCCGGCCACGACCTCAGCCACCACCGGATCGTCCTCGGCCAGTAGGACCCGGGTCGTCACCGGCCGACCTCCACTTACTCAGCGCTGACTTCCACTTACTCAGTGTAGGCCGGTAGGTGCCGTACCTGCGCCGACGTCACAGCTTCGTAAGACATCAAGCGAGCTGGCCACCCTAGCATCGGAGCCAGCGGGATAGATCGGACTGCGAAAGGATCTCGTCGTGTCCAGCACCACGCATCTCCCGGTGCTGCCGCGCCAGTTCCTGATCGAGGAGCTGGTGTCACATGCCCGGGCCGCCGTCCACACGCACAACGCCGACGCCGAAGCCGCGTTAGTCCCTTTGGCCAGCGCTAACGCGATCAGGAGCAGCACTATGCCTGAGTCGAGGCCCTTTGTCGTGGGGCGGATCAGTCAAGGCGATCGGCCCGGGCAGCAGCCGATCCATCTGGGCCGGGCACCTGCCCTCGGCGGTACCCGGGCGAGGCTCGTCCCACGAGTCCTTCGCTGACCGTGGCGGCAGCGTGGCGATCATGCAGCGAGACGGGCTGGGCGCGGACAACCGAAATCACCCGCGCGCCCTGGCGCGCCGGAAGGCCTGCGGCGCGGCGCCTGCTGCCCCTCGGGCGCGCCCCGCTCGAGCGCTGGTTCCCGGGCCTGACACGAGCAGGCCCGGGAATACGGCAGGTCCGGCCAGGCGGGGGGTCCTGGCATCGGCGAACCATCCTCGCCCTGGGGCACAGGGTTACCCGCACGGATCCGGCTATGCGGTCTAGAGCGCGGCCGGTGCTGTTGGCGCTGGCACCCGACGACGACCTCGCACTGCTCGTGATCTACCGCGACGGTGCTCAACCCGCTCGAACAGGCGACGGCATGATCGTCGGCAACAGCGGGCGGAACGACCAGTCAAGCTCGCCAGGCAGCCCTCCGACGTCCAGTACCCGACGGCGGCACGGTGGAAGGATCGCAAGATCGTCGAGGGCCACCGATTCTGCGCTAACGGCCCTCCCGACCCAGATCGGACTGGCCTGCGGCTGACTGGACGGCCATGACAGCACATCCATTCCGCCTTCGCGACAGCGCGACCAGCGGCGTGGGCTACTGCTGGCTGGGACCGGTAGTGGAGATGGCCGTCATGGCGAGCGGGAACTGGCACTCACCGCCAGAACCTGGTCCCCCGGCCGGGATGGGCCACCCGAAGATCGCCACCTGCGCGCCCGGTACGCATCCTGGATCGGTCCGTGCAGCCCGTGAATTCACCATCGCCACCTTGCAGCAGTGGGGCATCACAGACGGGCGGGAGGACATTGCGATCGTCGTTTCGGAGCTGCTGACCAACGCGCTGCAGCATGCGCTGCCCTGTCCCCGTGCACCCCGCTCCCAGTGCCCCCTCAGGCTCGGCCTGGTGCAAACGGGGCCCTGCGTGCTGTGCGCGGTCGCCGACCCCAGCCAGCAGCCCCCGGTGCCCAAAGAGCCCAGCTATCTTGCCGAGACCGGCCGCGGACTCCACCTCATCAGCGCGCTCGCTGATACGTGGGGCTACACCACACCAAGCGACACCGGAAAGGCGGTGTGGGCCATGTTCTCGGCCAAGGCCGCACCTCCGCGTAACACATCCTGTCCCGCGCAAGATCATAAGCTGTTACTGGGCCGGACGGACACCGGCCGAACTGCTCTGCGAGACAGCCGAGGCGGCGCGCACAGGTCACCCGCGGGTCCCGGGGAAGCCAGGGTGGAGACTGAAACCGCATCACCCTCATCCGGGCCCTGTTCGATCAATTCAGCCGGGAGCTAACCATGCCAGCTGCCGCCGGACGCCCTCATCAGCACCCGTTCCTGCCGTACCGGCCGACCCGGTACCCGCAGGCCGAGATGCTGCGCCGCGGCCGGGAGTTCCGCGACTTCCTGGGCAGCCGCCGCAGCGTCAGGTTCTTCAGCGGCGAGCCAGTCCCTCGCGAGTGCATCGACCTGGCGATCGAGTGCGCGAACACCGCGCCGTCCGGCGCCCACCTGCAGCCGTGGAAGTTCGCGGTGATCGGCGACCCGCAGGCCAGGCACCGGGTCCGGCTGGCCGCCGAGCAGGAGGAGCGGGAGAACTACGAGGGGGGCCGACTGCCGCCGCAGTGGCGGGCGGCGCTGGCCAGGCTGGAGACCACCTCGGACAAGAGCTACCTGGACGTGGTGCCATGGATCGTGGTCTGCTTCGCCGAGAAGTCAACGGTCTTGGCGGACGGCAGCAGGCGGAAGAACTACTACGTCAGCGAGAGCGTGGGCATCGCCTGCGGTCTGTTCATCGCCGCGCTACACCGGATGGGGCTCGCCACACTGACCCACACCCCCAATCCGATGGGTTTCCTGACCGACATCTGCCAGCGCCCGCCGACCGAGCGGCCTTACATCCTGTTCCCGGTCGGCTACGCCGCGGCCGACGCGGAAGTACCCGACCTGCGGCGCAAGACCCTCGCCGAGGTCGCCGTGGATATCCCCGCGCCCTCACCGCGACCACTGCTGTCGTGACGGCGCGCTTCCGTCGCCGACGGCCGACGGCGCGACATCACTTGAGCAGCCTGGCAGGGCCGCAGGCCACGGCAGCCAAGCAGCACAATGTCGCGATCGACGCAACATGCGCTCGGGAGGGGCTGCGGCCCAGCCGCGCCGCGGCCTGCCGCATCGAGCAACCCGACTCCGCCAGCCGGGCCAGCTCATAACGCTCCTCACGATCGGGGTAACGGGAGCGTCGCGACGATCCTTGAGCACAGGCGGGTAAAGGCCTGCGGCGAGGCCTGGCACCTCAGCTCATGATCTCATCGAGCCGCCCCGGTGATCACCTCGTAGCGCTCGCGTGGAACTACGTAGCTCCCGTTGAACTCGCGGCTGGTCGCCCGCGCCCGGATGACCTCCAGGTAGCGCTCGTAACGTTCCGGCTGGTTGAACGATTCGGGCAGCATAGACATAGCGTGCATCGCAGGCGTTCGCCGTCAGGTCAACCAGGACCTGAATGGCCCGCGGACTGTGAGCAGAGGCGGCAGTCTTCCGGGCAGCCGCCGCGTTGTGTGGCTGCGCTTAGGCGGCAGGCGGTGGCGCCGTCGGCTTCTTCAGGTCTTCAGGAGGTTCGAAACCTTGATCAGGAGGATGAGCGGGACGTCGAGAGAGACGCGTTAATAGAGCACGCGTAGCCTTCGGTTTGAGCCGGGCTTGTGGTGAGACCTCTTGTATCTAAGGTTTCGCACCCTTCCCCTATTTTCTGTTATGTCCCACATTTCTTCGAGGGGTTACGTATTGCCTTCGCTGCTCAGCCTCGCCTGGGAAAACCGCATTAGAATAAAGCGGATTGAGGTGACAGCACGTATGTAAGAGAGATGGGTATGAGCGGGAATGAGGAGGGCCCGACAGCGGGGGAGGCGGCCGTGCACCTCGACCGGTTGCTGGAGCGCATCACGCAGGATGTCGACGCCCACATCGGGCTTACGTATCTCCTGGTCCCTGAGCGGCAGGTGCTGCAGATGACTGCGGTGATCGGGGCTCCCAGAAGGCTGGCCTGGCCGTGGGCACGGCTGGCGCTGGCGGCGCCGGCGCCAGTGCCCGAGGCCGTCCGCTCGCGACGCCCCGTGTGGCTTTCCGACTATCAGGCGTTCGCCCGTCGCTTTCCCCGTCCCGCTCTCGCTTTTCCGTACTCCGTCGCCCATTACGCCATCCCGCTGGTTGCCGGCGGAGTCTGTTGGGGGGCGTTGAATCTGCTGTGGCCGGGCAGCCGCTCGGAGCTGCCCGCCGCCAAGCAGGCGCGAATCAGTGAGGCCGCCGAGGAGATGGCTGAGGTGTTGCGGGATGCCGCCGCCCGGCATCAGCCGGTGCGCCCGAGGGACGAGCCGCTCGTCATGGAGCCGCTTCCGGCCCTTCGCCACGCCGAGCCTGCCGCCCTCGCAGAGCGCTTCACCGACGGCTTCGTCGCGCTCGACCGGGGGGGCCGGGTGACCTTCCTCACCGATCGGGCTGCTCAGCTTCTCGGCGGCGACCGCGCCAAGCTGCTGGACACCGAACCTTGGGACGTGTTGCCCTGGCTGAACGACCCGGCCTACGAGAACGCTTTCGTTGCCGCGCTCTTCAGCCGTCAGCCCACCGGTTTCGCCGCCCGCCGGCGGGACGGCTCGTGGCTGTCGTTTCTGCTCTACCCGGACGTTACTGGCATCAGCGTGCGCATCAGGCCGGAAGACGCCCCCGGCAGCGAGCATAAACCAGCCCAGGACACCATGCCCGGAGCGCCAGCTCGCGCGGGCACCCTCTTCCACCTTCTGCACCTGGCCGCCGCTCTCACCGAGGCTGCGGGCGTAGACGAGGTGGCCGAGTCGATCATGGACCAGATGCGACCCGTCCTCGGCGCCAAGGGGCTGGCCCTGCTGTTCGCTGAGGAGGGCCGGATGCGGGTGGTAGGTTCACACGGTTTCCCGCCGGGGATGGCGGCGTACTTCGACGGCCTGCCGATGACGAATCAGAGCGAGGGCACAAGGACCATAGAGACCGGTGTCCCGGGTTTCCACCCCACCAATGCCGAGTTGGTGCGCGCCTTTCCCCAGCACCTGCTCTACCGGGATATGGCCGCTTCCGCCTATCTGCCCTTGACGGTCTCCGGCGGCACCTTCGGCTGCCTGGTACTGGGGTACGACAAATCGCGCCCGTTCACCCCAGACGAACGCGCGGAACTCACCTCGCTGGCCGGGATGATCGCACAGGCCATGGAGCGTGCCCGGCTCTATGACGCTAACGCGCAGGTGGCGCGAGGTCTCCAGGACGGGCTGTTGCCGCGGCATCTGCCGCGGGTGCCCGGCCTTGAGGTCGCGGCACGCTACCGCCCGGCGACGCACGTCCTGGAGGTGGGCGGCGATTTCTATGACCTGATTGACTTCGGTGCCCACGGCGCAGCCGCGGTGATCGGTGATGTGCAGGGGCACAGTGTCCAGGCCGCTGCCCTGATGGGCCAGGTCCGCATTGCCATGCACAGCTACGCCAGGACTGGTGCGCCCCCCGAGGAGATCCTCGCCCGGACCAACCGGCTGCTGCTGGAGCTCAACAGCGAATTGTTCTGCAGTTGCCTCTACGCGCACATCGACGTGTCCGGGCAGCGCGTCCTGCTGGCCTCTGCAGGCCACCCGCCGGCGATCGTGCGTCACCATGCTCACCACGCGCAGGTGCTCGACGTGCCGCCCGGACTGTTGCTGGGCGTGGACGAGGATGCCTGCTTTCAGACCGCCGAGCTACCCCTGCCGCCCGGTGCCCTGCTGGCCCTCTACACAGACGGCCTCGTGGAACGGCCCGGCACCGACCTGAGGCGGTCCATCGACGTCCTGGCCAGCCAGCTCGCCGAAGCGGAAGACGAGCCGCTGGACATGCTCGCCGACAGGATCATCACCCATGCCCAGGACACGACGATCCCGCGAAACAGCGACGACATAGCGCTGCTATTGGTAAGGCACGACAAAGCGGGCACGGTTTAAAGAGGTAGGTCA
>Ga0335073_10011405_pt1 | contig 12479 bp, 10 predicted proteins | sample Lox_Sample_22_FD_207093 | JGI IMG/M metagenome (GOLD analysis project Ga0335073, IMG submission 207093) | Soil microbial communities from Loxahatchee National Wildlife Refuge, Florida, United States - Lox_Sample_2.2 | ecosystem: Environmental > Terrestrial > Soil > Wetlands | place: USA...
GCTCGAGGTCCGCTAGGTTCGCCGCGGCGGCTGTGGTGGTGTCAGGGCCGGGGTGCAGGCCCAGCAGCCGGAACAGCCGGGCCGCTGGCGGGGACAGCGTTGCATGGGACCAGGAGATGACCGTCCGCACCTGGCTGGTCGGCTCGCCGGTATCCAGGGCGTCCAGCCGCTGGTCGGCCGCGTCCAGTTCGGCGGCCAGCGTTGCCAGCGGGAAGCTGGTCTGCTGAGCGCGCGAAGCAGCGATCGCCAGCGCGAGCGGCAGCCTCGCGCAGGCCGCGATGATCTGGTCGACTGCCTGTGGCTCGGCGCCGGTGCGGTCGCCGCCAAGCCGCCGCGCAAGCAGGTCACGAGCCTCGATCGCGCACAGCTGATCAAGCGCGATGGGGCAGGCGCCCTCGACGGCGACCAGGCCGGTCAGCCGGCTGCGGCTGGTCGCCAGCACCGCCACGGCGGGGGTTCCGGGAAGCAGCGGGCGGACCTGCTGTTCGTCGCGGGCGTTGTCGGCCACCACGAGCATGCGCTTGCCGGATATCAGGCTGCGGTACAGCGCTACCTGCGCATCCGGGTCGGCCGGGATCCGTGGCGGCGGCACGCCGAGCGCGTGTAAGAACCCGCGGACAGCAACCGAAGGATCCACAACCTGCCCGCTAGGGTCGAACCCGCGCAGATTCACATACAGCTGCCCGTCGGGAAACAGATCGGCCGCACCGTGTGCCCAGTGCACGGCCAGCGCGGTCTTGCCGACCCCCGCCGTGCCCGATACCACGGCGATCCTGGGCCCGGCAGCTCCTGCCTGCGCGCTCCCGCTTTCGGCGGCCCGGCCAGCCGCCGCGCCTAGCGTGGCGTCCAGGCGCCGCAGCTCGGCTTCGCGGGCGGTGAACCCGGGTATGTCCGTCGGGAGCTGGGCCGGTACCTGATCGGCCTCGACACTCACTTCGCCCGCGGCAGCCCGGCAGAAACGCTCGCGGTCGTCGCCCGACAGGCCGAACGCGTCCGCGAGCAGGCGCACCGTGGCTGGCCGTGGCGCGGCGATCACGCCGGCCTCGAGCTTTCCGATGGCCCGCACGCTGAGGCCGGTGGCCTCGGCCAGTTCCTCCTGGGTCCAGCCCAGCCGGCGCCGGTGCGCCCGGACCCACTCACCTAACACCCAAGCCTCCCTGTCGGCCGGGTTGCCGCCTTCCTCCCGCGATACTGCCACCTGCCAGCCGCTGCCGCGAAGTGCCGGGAAGATGCCGACCAGGTTCCTGGTCTTTGGCCGTCAGTGGGGCCACCTTGGTTTCCGTGACCCAACCAGTCCGAAGCCGAGCCCTAATTGCCGGGCGTTCATTGAGCTGGGCCGCGAATACAGGGGCGCCTTCCCGCCACGCGGCTTTCCGCATCGCGGGAAGGCACGGCGGCCTTTGCTCAATCGGTGCCGGCGGTGCGGCGCTCGCCAAATTTGCCGAGGAACGAAGACCATGATGCTCACTCGCATGATTGACGCGAAAACGGAGCAGGTAATCATCATCGCCGAGGGCCAAGACCGGCGCACAGCCGCGTCGCTCGAGCTGAGCCACCGGATCGAGCCCAGTGGCGAAGCAGTTGCGCGCATCGGCGGCGAGCTGGACATCGCGACCGCCGACGCTGCGGTCCGGTACGTCACCCGGGTCATCGACCATCACCGCGGGCCGGTAATCGTGGACCTCGCCTCGCTGTATTTCTGCGATGCGCGTGGCCTGGCTGCCCTGGTGCAAATGGCTGGTTATGCCGGGCGCGCCGACCATGCGTTCCGCGTGACCTCTCCCAGCCCGATGCTGCTCAAGCTGCTGCGGATCGCAACGCTGGACCAAACGCTCCTGGGGACGGCCGCAGCTCCGCGGGCAGTCACTGGAGCGGACGGCGGTAATTCCCCGAGGGGGCCCCGGGGGTGAACGTGACTGGCATGGACTCCAGGCCGCTGATGAAGTTCGAGGGCCGGCGGGGGAGCGGCGCCGGGGTGGCCAGCGCGAGGTCGGGCAGCCGGGCGAACAGCTGCTCGAACATGACCCGCAGCTCCAGCCGGGCCAGCTGATTGCCCAGGCAGAAGTGCGCGCCGAAGCCGAACGCCAGATGCGGGTTCGGCTCCCGCGCCGCGTCGAACGTCTCGGGCCGGTCGAACACGGTCTCGTCGCGGTTGGCCGCGGGATAGACCAGCATCACCTCCGCGCCCTCCGGGATCCGCGTGCCGTGCAGGTCGACCGTCCGGGCCGTGGTGCGGACCATGTCCTTGATCGGGCTCACCCAGCGCAGCATCTCCTCGACGGCCACCGGGAGCAGCCCGGGGTCGGCACGCAGCCGCTCGAGCTGCCGCGGGTCTTCGAGCAGCGCCAGCATGCCGCCGGACAGAACGTGCCGGGTCGTCTCGTCGCCGCCGATGAGGATCAGCAGCGACTCGTAGACGAGCGAGTCGTGATCCAGCTTGTCCCCGTCGATCTCGGCGTGCACGAGCGCGCCGACCAGGTCGCCGTCGGCCCCGGTGCGCAGCCGGTCGGCGAACACCGGCTCCATGTACGCCTCGTACTCGGCGAAGGCCTGAGCAGCGGCCAGCATGGCGTCCGGGTCGGGTGAGCCCTGCGACAGGAGCATGTCTTCCGACCAGCGCAGCAGCACCGGCCGGTCAGCCCGGTCCACCCCCAGCAGGTCGCCGATCATGTTCAGCGGCAGCGGCGCGGCGATGTCCCGCACGAAGTCGCACTCGCCCCGCTCGCAGACCGCGTCGATCGCGTCGTCGCACACCGCGCGGACGTGGTCTTCCAGCGCCTTGACCCGGCGCGGGGTGAAGCCTGAGCTCACCAGCTTGCGGCGCCGGCTGTGCTCGGGCGCGTCGAAGTCGATCATCATCGGCAGCGGCGGGAACTTGGGCCGGATGCCCCCGGCGTTCGAGAACACCGCGGGATCGGTGCCCGCCGCCTTCACATCCGCGTAGCGGGTCAGCGCCCACAGGTCGTTGCGCTCGTCGTGGTAGACGGGCGCGTGCTCCCGCATCCACGCGTAGGCGCCGAACGGGTCAGAGCCGAAGAAGCCCCCGCTCATCAGGTCGATGGCGGGCCCGGGTGGCGGTGGCGTCACGTTCCGGCCCCTGCGGCGTCATCCGTGCCCGCGAGCACCGCGCGCGCCCACCGGTAGTCGGGCTTGCCGGACGGCGAGCGCACGACCGACGCCGCGATCGCGATGCGGGCCGGCACCTTGTACCCGGCGACCGTCGCCCGGCAGTGCGCGCGTAGTTCCTCCTCAGCCACGGACATCCCGGGCCGCAGGCCGACCACGGCGGCGACCCGCTCGCCGAAGCGCTCGTCCGGAGTTCCGGCCACGACGGCGTCCAGCACCGCAGGGTGGCCCTTGAGCGCCTGCTCGACTTCCTCGGGGAACACCTTCTCGCCGCCGGTATTGATGCACGTCGAGCCCCGGCCAAGGACCACGAACGAGCCGTCGCCGGTAACCCTGGCCAGGTCGCCGAGCAGCGCGTACCGGACCCCGTCCAGCACCGGGAACGTGGCCCGGGTGGCGGGCTCGTCGCCGTAGTAGCCCAGCGGCAGGTGACCCGACTTGGCCAGGCGCCCGGTCCCGCCCGGCGGCACCGGGCGCAGCGACTCGTCGAGGACGTGCACGTTCCCGGCGTGCGCCAGCCGGGGCTGGTCTGCGGAATCCCGGCTGAGCTCGCCGTCCGTGCCGGTCTCCGAGGCGCCGAACCGGTCGGTGATGTACACGTTCGGCAGCAGCGCGTGCAGCTGCTCGCGCACCGGTGCGGACAGCAGCGCGCCGCCCGAGCCGAGGACGAACAGCGAGGACAGGTCGTACGCGCCGGGCCGGGCGGCGAGCTCGTCGGCGATCGGCCGGGCCATCGCGTCGCCGACCACCTGCAGCGCCATCGCGCGCTCGTCCTTGACCTGCCGCAGCGCCGTTGCGGCGTCGAACTTGCGCGACAGCACCACCGTCGCGCCGAGCAGCAGCGCGGAGAACAGCGTGTACGTCCCGGCACCGTGCATCATCGGCGCGGTGATGACATAACCGGCCGCGGGCACCTCGGCGGCCGCCGCGACGATCTCGTCCACGCTCTGCCGGGGCGGGCCGTAATGGTTGCCGCCCGCCAGCGCGGCGAAGAAGAAGTCCTCGTGCCGCCACAGCACGCCCTTGGGCAGCCCGGTCGTCCCGCCGGTGTAGATGATCAGCTTGTCGTCGCCGCTGCGCCCGTTGTCCGGCCGGCTGGCCGGCGCTGCCGCGACCGCGGGGCCGTAGTCCACCACCGTCACCCCTTGGGGGAAACGGGGCGGCGGCCCGTCCGGGTCGCGCCCGGTGATGAGCACGTGCCGCAGGGTGGGGCAGGACGGGGCGACCTCCGCCGCCAGCGCGGCGTGCTCGGCGTCGACCACGAGCGCCGCCAGCCTGGCACTGCCGAGCAGCTGCGCCAGCTCGTGCCCGGTGTACCGGTAGTTGATGTTGACCGGGATCGTGCGCGCGACCATGCAGCCGAGCAGGGCCTCGATGTACGCGGCGGAGTTGAGCAGGTACAGCCCGACCGGCTCGTCCGGTGCCAGGCCCGCGCCGGCGAGGTTTTGGGCAACCTGGTTGCTGCGCGCCGTCAGCTCCGGGTAGCTGAGCCGGTCGCCGTCGCACACCAGCGCGCACCGGTCCGGCAGCGCCGCGCCGACGGCCGCGACCAGGTCGGCCACGTTGACGTCCATGTTCATGCTGGCCCCCGCCCCGCGGGCAGCGCGATCGACTTGATCTCCAGGTACTCCTCGAACCCGGCCACGCCCATCTCCCGGCCGGTGCCGGACTGCTTGTAGCCCCCGAACGGCACGTCCGGCGAGTACCAGACCCCGCCGTTGATGCCGATCGTGCCGGCCCGGATGCGCGACGCCACCGCGCGCGCCCGCGTGAGGTCGCTGCCGAAGACCGCGCCGGACAGGCCGTACGGGGAGTCGTTGGCCAGCGCGACCGCGTCATCGTCGCCGTCGTGCGCCAGCACGACCAGCACCGGCCCGAAGATCTCCTCGCGGGCCGCCCGCGCCGCGGCGGGCAGGGCGGCGATGACCGTGGGCTCGATCCAGTACCCGGCGTCGCGCCCGGCGACACGGCCTCCGCCGCAGGCAAAGGTCCCGCCGTCCGCGGCCGCCGACCGCAGGTACGACTCGACCCGGTCGCGCTGCGCCTCCGAGATCACGGGCCCGCACACGGTCGCGCCGTCGGCCGGGTCGCCGACGGTCACCGCGCGCATCGCCTGCACGGCCGCGGCGACCGCGTCGTCGTAGTCGCCGAGCGGCACGATCAGCCGGGTGGTCAGCGCGCATCCCTGGCCCGCGTGGATGCACACGCTGAACGCCGTGAGCGCGGCCGCGGCCGTCACGTCGTAGTCGTCCAGTACCACGGCCGCCGACTTGCCGCCGAGCTCGAGGAAGACCTTCTTCAGCGTCGGCGCCGCGGCGGCCATCACCCGCCGGCCGGTCGCGGTCGAGCCGGTGAACGAGATCATGTCCACCCGCGGGTCGGCGGTCAGCGCCTCGGCCGCGGTCGCCCCGCTCGCGGTGAGCACGTTGACCACGCCGGGCGGGATGTCGGTCTGCGTGGCGATCAGCCGGCCCAGCTCGGCGCCGGTCCACGGCGTCTGCGGCGCAGGCTTGAGCACGACCGTGCAGCCGGCCGCGAGCGCCGGGCCGACCTTGGCCAGGTTGATCTGGTTGGGGAAATTCCATGGAGAGATCGCGGCGACCACGCCGGCGGCTTCCCGGCAGACGCGGCGCTCCGTGCGGATGCCGAGCGGCTCGGCCACACCGAGGTCCTGCTCCCACTCATAGCCGTCCAGCAACCGGACCAGGTAGTCGAGCCCGTCGATAGGGGTGCGCAGCTGCGGCCCGTCGGTCCACAGCCGCGGCACGCCGGCCTCGGCGATCGTGATCGCGCGCAGCGTCTCGAAGTCCGCGTCCAGCGCCGCCTTCAGTTGCCGCAGGCAGCGGGACCGCAGCGCCGTGTCGGTGGCCCAGGCTGTTTCACCGAACGCGCTACGGGCGGCCGTTATGGCCGCGTCCGCGTCGGTGGCGCGGGCGTCCGGCGCGTGACCGATGATCTCACCGGTGGCCGGGTTCTCGATCGGGAACTCGGCGGAATCGGCGGCGCCGCGCAGTTCGCCGCCGATCAGCAACCGCGGCCGGGGGAGGCTGGCAAGCGGAAGGCCGCCACCGGGGTGCGCCGCCGGCGCCGTGGCCGCCACGTCAGGCCCCCAGGCCCAGCCGCGCGGCCAGCCGGCCGAGGTAGCCGATGACCTCGCCGGCTGGGCGGTCCGGCAGGCCGAACGCCACGTCGGTCACGCCGATCGCGGCCCAGTGCGCGAGCAGGTCCGGGTCCGGCTTGCCCGCCAGCGCCGTGACCAGGGGCTCGCCGTCGCGGCCCGCCTCCTGCCAGGCCTTGTGCAGCAACACGATCTTGCCGTCGAGGTCGGTTTCGCCGGGCGTGGTCAGCCAGCCGTCCGCGCAGCGCGCGATCCAGCGGAAGGTCTTGTCGGTCCCGCCCGCGCCGGCCAGGACCGGGATCCGCGGCTGCGCCGGCTTGGGCCACGCCCACGAGGCGCCGAAGCTGACGAACTTGCCCTGGTAGCTGGCCTCGTCCTGGGACCACAGCGCGCGCATCGCCGCCAGGTGCTCGGCCAGCACGGTCCGGCGCTTCCCGGGCGGGACCCCGTGGTCGGCGAGCTCGTCGGTATTCCAGCCGAAGCCCACGCCGAGCTCGACGCGGCCGCCGGACAGGTGGTCGAGGGAGGCGATGGTCTTGGCCAGGGTGATCGGGTCGTGCTCGGCGGGCAGCGCGACCGCGGTGCCGAGCCGGATGGTGCTGGTGACCGCGGCGGCCATGCTCAGCGACACCCACGGGTCCAGCGTGCGCAGATAGCGGTCGTCCGGAAGCTCCGCGGTACCGGTGCCCGGGTGGGCCGCGTCGCGCCGGACCGGGATGTGGGTGTGCTCCGGGACGTAGAAGCAGCCGAAGCCGGCCTCCTCCGCCGCCGCGGCAGCCTGCGCCGGAGAGATCCCGCGGTCGCTGGTGAACAACACGACGCCGTGCCGCATGGGCGCTCCCTGGTAGGCCTCAGCTGTCCGATTCCGGATTGCGCCGCTGCGCGCGGGCGTGCTCACCGGCGAGCTTCTCGACCTGCATGCTGAGCCGGGCGCCCGCGGGCCAGCCGGCGTAGTGGGTCAGGAAGATCGCGATCTCGCGCAGCTCGGCCGGGCTCAGCTCGCCGGTGCGCAGCGCGGCGCCGATCTGGATGTCGGCGACGTCCTGCAGGCCCTGGCCGGTCAGCAGGCCGAGCAGCAGCAGCCGCCGGTCCCGCATCGACAGCCCGGGCCGCGTCCAGATCTCGGCGAACAGGTGGTCTGCGGTGATGCCGAAGAAGTCGCCGGGGCCGTCCTGCACGTCCCAGCCGTAGACCTCGCTCATCTTGTCCAGCCCGCGCCGGCGCCGGTCGTCGGTCACCGGGCCGGCTCCCTTACTTCCGGCGGGCCTGTTTCCGGGAGCTGCGTTTCCGGCAGGCCGAGCCCGGCGCCGAAGCTGCCGAGCGCGAGCCGGGCCATCGGCAGGTCCACGCCGAGCTGCGCCCCGAGCTCGAGCGCCAGGGACAGGTCCTTCTCGGCCAGTGCCCGGACGTTCTCCAGGATTTCGCGCAGCGGGTCAGCGGCGTCCAGCGGCGCGGTCGTCGGCCGCAGCATGATCATTCCGGGACCGCCGGTGACGGCGTCGGAGTGCCGCACGATCCTGGCGAGCTTGCGCAGGTCGATCCCGGCCGCCTCGGCGAGCCGCTGCGCCTCGGCGGCGGCGGTGAACGCGGCGAAGTGCAGCAGGTTGCGGGCGAGCTTGGCCCGGGTCCCAGCGCCAGCCGGCCCCATGTGCATGATGAGGTCTGCCCAGCACCCGAACGGCTCGCGGCACCGCTCGTAGGCGGTGCGTGACCCGCCGACCATGACCGCGAGCCGGCCGGACTGCGCGCCCATGAACCCGCCGCTGACCGGGGCGTCGACCACCTCGGTGCCGGTGCCGGCCACCTCCGCGGCCAGCCCGGCGGCCGTGTCCGGGCCGATCGTGGCGTGCACGGCGATGATCAGCGGCCGGCCGCCAGCGGCCGGGGCCGCTGCGCGCACCACGTCCCGGACCTGGCCGTCGTCGCGGACCATCACCGAGATGATCCCCGCGGCGGCCGCCACCTCCGCGACGCTGCCCGCGGTCTTGGCGCCCGCGCTGGCCATCGGCGCCATCGCCTCCGGCCGGGCGTCGTGCACGATCAGGCCGCCCGGCCAGCCGGCCAGCCGCGCCGCCATCGGCGCGCCGATCTGGCCGAGGCCGATGAAGCCGACGGCGTCGGGAAGGCGCGCCTCGCTCACCGGAAGACCTGGCCGCCGTCGACGTTGACGATCTGGCCGGTGATCCAGGCGGCCTCGTCCGACAGCAGGAACAGGCAGGCACCCACGAGGTCCGCGGGCTGGCCCAGTCGCTTGATGGCCATCGTCGCCACGATCGGGTCGGTCATGCCGCCGGCCACGGTCCGGGTGGCCTGGGTGTCCGTCGGCCCCGGGGCGATCGCGTTCACCCGGATCCCCATGCCGCCGAGCTCGTGCGCGAGCTGCTGGGTCAGCGCGTTGACCCCGGCCTTCGCGAGCCCGTAGAAGCTCGAGTACACCCACGCGGCCGTGGACGACTGGTTCACGATCGCGCCGCCGCCGCGCCGGACCATGTGCTGGTAGCAGGCCCTCGTGCAGGCGAGCGCGCCGTCCAGGTTCACGCCGACGAACTTCTTGTAGTAGTCCCAGTCCACGGACAGCAGCAGGTCGAACTGCATCTGGCCGTAGATCGCCGCGTTGTTCACCAGGAAGTCGATGCCGCCGAACTCGTCCGCCGCGCACGCGGCCATGGCCTGCGCGGAGTCCGGGTCGCCGACGTCGGCGCGCACGAACGCGCCCCGGCCGCCGTCGGCGCAGATCTGTTTCGCGACGGCCCGGCCCGCGTCCGCGCTGATGTCCGCGACGACGACGGCAGCCCCGGCGGCGGCCAGCGCGCGGGCGTAGGCCTCGCCGATGCCCTGCGCCGCGCCCGTCACGATCGCGACCTTGCCGGCGAAGTTGTGCCGCTGCCCGGTTTGCCCGGCCTGCCCGGGCTTCCCGGCCGTCCGCGTCGGCGGCGCTGGCCCTTCACCCCGCGCCGCCTCCGTTGTACCGGACATGTGTCCAGACTACAGTTCAGAATATGGCTGAGCGCAAGGACTACTCGGGCGAATTCGATCCGGACTTCCGCTTCGAGGACCTGTCCAAGGAGGCGCTGGTGCGCCTGGTCCGGGAGTACGCGCTGATCGCGCAGCTGCTCGACAGGTCGGTGTTCGCCGCGGTCGCGCTGCGCTACGGGCCGCAGGCCGTCGAGGAGCTGGCGATCGAGGAGTGGCGCGGCGCGAGCCCCGTCTACACCGAGCGCATCCGCAAGATCATGAACATCGAGGGCGACGGCGTCCCGGCGATCTTCAAGCAGCTGCAGCTCGATCCCGGCTTCGCCCAGCACTACATGGACGTCGAGTACGAGGTGGTCGACTCCCGCCACGGCTTCTTCCAGCTGCGCTCCTGCGGCGCGCTGCTCGACGTCGAGCCGTACGGAGAGCGGCAGGTGCGCAGCATGTGCCACACCATCGAGGACGGCACGTTCGACGTGACCGCGCAGGCGGTGAACCCGAAGGCGCGGATCCGGGCGGTGCACCGCCCGCCCCGTGTGCCGGCCGGCCGGGTGCCGGTCTGCCGCTGGGAGGTCGTCATCGACGACGACACCGAGGTGCTGCCCGAGGCCGACATCACGAAGCTGACCCGAACCACCACGGCGGCGACGTTCGACTTCCCGCCGATGCGCGACGGCACCCCGCACATCCCGCCGCCGGCTGGGGCTGGCTGAACGGCACAGCCAGGCCGTTTACGTGCCGCCCGGCGGCTGATCCTTTTCGGCCGCGATGTACGCGCGGGCAGACCGGTGCAGGAAGTCGAGCACATTGGGCTGGATGCGGGCCAGGCCCTTCCGGTCGTACCACCTGGTGACCGCGATCCCCACGATCACCCAGAAGACCAGGCCGATGGCGGTGAGCACGACGCCCCGGGCCAGTCCGGCGTCTGCCTGCGCGTTGAAGTAGAGGATCGCCTGTACCGCGCCGAGCACCTGCCGCAGCGGCTCGAAACTGGCGGCGAAGCGGAAGAACGACGGCAGCGCCTGCACCGGGATGGTCCCGCCCGAGGATGCCAGGGCCAGGTAGACGAACAGCAGCATCGCGAGCAGCTGCCCGAGCGCGCCAAAGACGGCGAACAGGGCGAGCGTGCCGACCGCGATCGCGATGCCAGCGAACGTCGTGAAGAGCCAGAGCTGGCCAGCATGCGGAGCGTTCATGTGCAGGAGCGCGACGGAGACCAGGAGCAGGACAGCGGTCAGGACTGGCACGGTCACGAGGGCTACCGACCATTTCGCCAGCAGCGTTTGCCACCGGCTGATGGCGACTGGCATCCGCTGCCGCCATCGGGGGCCGATCTCGCTGCTGCCGTAGCCCAGCGCCGCGTCGATGCTCGAGTTGACGACGACGGCACCCATGAAGCCGCACATGATCGACAGCAGCGAGATGTAGAAGGCACTCAGGCCCAGCGCCGAGTCGGGCGGGAGCGGGCGGAACACGCTCGTCGCCACCGCCACCGGATTCGCGGCATTGATCCCGGGGCGGGCGGCACGGCCGAGCCCTGCGGCCTCCGCCGAGAGCCTGTGCCCGAGTTGGAGTGACGCCGCGTATAAGGCGGGCTGGGCGACACCGGTGGCGAGCTGCACGCCGATGGACCCGGCCCGCGGGCTGGTCAGCAGCTCGGCCGTCGGCTTGCCGGCGGACGCGGGTGCGAGCCGATAGGCGGAAAGCAGGGACGCGGTGAAATCGGGCGGGATCACAATCGCGGCGAAGGTGGCGTTGCTGTTCAGCTGGGCCTCGGCGCTGGCGAGCGGGACCTGATCGATCGAGAGCCGGCTCGTCACGGCGCGGGAGCGCCGCAGCCCCGACGCCACCTCGGCTCCGAGGCTGACCTGGCTGCCCCGGACGGTCGCCCCGTGGTCTTCATTCACCAGGTCAACCGGCAGCCCGCTCAGGTGCCCCGCCGGGTTCACCACGGCGCCGATGTAGAAGAGCGCCATGAAGAACATCAGGACCGCCGCCGAGACGGTCGGGGCAAGCCACACGCTGCGCACCCGGAGCAGGGCCGACGCGCGGACAGGCGGCGTTGCGCCGGCGCTGGCGCCCCGCTCGCGATCCGGAGAGTTCACGGGCTGCCCCCTTCCTTCCCGATGCGGCTTACCGCGCGTACCCGAAGTGCAAGAGCTCCCAGATCGGCTCGTCCCCGACTACCGTCAGGCACAGCGTGATCACAGAGTAGGGGCCGGCCCGGCCCGCGTGCCCGGTAGACACGACGACTGGCAGGACGCCTCTACGGCCAGAGCCGGTCCAGCGCCGGGCCGTGGCTGTGCGCGGGTCAGAACCTGGCCCGGAGGCCCTCCGCAACCTCCTCCGGGCTGACGTCGATCAGCGCCTCGGCGTGCAGGCGCTCGAAGTAGGTGGCGTCGCTGCGGTACACCGGGTCCGGGTTGGACCGGCTGATGACCTTGAGCAGGACCTGGTGTCCGTGCTCGCGGGCCGCCGGCCCGCCGCCGATCAGGGCGAAGTTGAACGAGGCCAGGTTCCAGTCCCGGTACGCGGCCAGCACCTGGGACAGCCCCTCGCCCAGTGCCTGGGTGTCCTGCTCGGTCAGGTCGGTGACGTCGGCGGCGCCGGTGACCACGCCCCAGACCTCGTGAAACCCGGCCGGCGCGAACGGGGTCAGCCAGGCCACCCGGCCGATGTTCCCCACCCACCGGGGTCCCGCGGCCTCCTGCTCGACCAGGGCCGTCCAGTACGGACCGCGGCGCTCCTGCCACGCCTTCGCCTGCGCGACCAGAAAGCGCTGGCCGGTCAGACCGCAGGCATCGTGCGCCGACTGTACGTGCGGATGAACCAGGGAGGCGCCCGACGGCGGGAGGTAGTTGGCGTTGATCGAGCTCCACGCAGCCGCCGGGTCCAGGCGCCGCACCGCCCGGGCGTGCCGGACCATGGCCGTGAGCATGTCCCCCACCAGGGGCGGCGTCAGTTCGTCCAGGTCAAGGAAGTGCCGTCCGGGATCGTAGATGCCGACCGCGCTGTGCGTCGCGTACGCCATGATGTTGGGCACCACGACGGCCAGGCCCTCACGGATGCGGCCTTCGCCGGTGAGCTCGGCGGGAAACGGGAAGGTGGCCGTCTCCAGGTTCTCGCTGTCGAACGGGCAGAACGCGGGCTTCGCCGCCAGCCCCGTCAGGTCCGTGCGGGTGGTGGGCTGGAGCTTCACCCCGGTCAGGATCCGGGCGCCGGCCCCGGTCAGCGGGTCCCGCCGCCAGCGCAGCCGCACCTG
>Ga0335073_10011406_pt1 | contig 12478 bp, 7 predicted proteins | sample Lox_Sample_22_FD_207093 | JGI IMG/M metagenome (GOLD analysis project Ga0335073, IMG submission 207093) | Soil microbial communities from Loxahatchee National Wildlife Refuge, Florida, United States - Lox_Sample_2.2 | ecosystem: Environmental > Terrestrial > Soil > Wetlands | place: USA: Florida...
TTCGGCGTCGGCTGAGCTTAAGCGCGCGATCCGGTCGACATTGGCGTCGAGGTTCTTTTCCACGCCAAGCCAGCTGCCGTCGGCAAACGCGGTGGCGAAGCAATGTTCGGCGCTGATGAGGCCAAGGCCGTTTGCAAGCAGGCGGTCTTTATGCGCGGCGAGAAACGGCGAGCCGGCGAATAGGCCGAGATTCATCGCGTAAAGATCGTGGCGAAAGCCGGGCCGCGTGAGTTCGCGGGTCTTGATCGCGCCGCCGGCGACATCGGCGCGCTCGACGACGACGATCTTCCAGCCCTTGGCGGCGAGGTGCAGCGCGGCCGCCAATCCGTTGATGCCGGCGCCGACCACGACTGCGTCGTAAGGCATGCACTCGCTCCCGCTCCGCGCCGTCCATAGTCGCTTGCCAGCGCAGATATTTCATATCTAAAATGTTCGCGCTAGGCTTTCACGCCAACGGCAACCGCCTCATTTGCTTCCTTTAACGCGCGACGGAGACACCGCATGACCAGTACTCAAATTCTCAACGACTTTGCAGCGGCGCTCGCGTCCGGCGCCATCGAGGTGGTAGACCTGACCGCGCCGCTCGGCCCGGAAACGCCGCTGATCAAGTTGCCGCCGCAGATCGGCAAGAACACGCCGCCGGTCGAAATTCACGCGATTTCGAATTACGACAAGGACGGGCCGTTTTGGGCGTGGAATTGGCTCAAGCTCGGCGAGCATTCCGGCACCCATTTCGATGCGCCGGTGCACTGGATCAGCGGCCGTGAGTACAAGGACGGCAGTACCGACACCATTCCGGTGAAGAAATTCGTCGCTCCCGCCTGCGTCATCGACTGCTCGGCTGAGTCCGCAAAGAACGCCGATTTTCTCCTGACCGTCGACGGCGTGAAAGCCTGGGAGAAGAAATACGGCGACATTCCGGCCGGCTCATGGGTCTTGATGCGCACCGATTGGTACAAGCGCAACGACAGCGAGGCGAAATTCCTCAACGCCGACGACAAGGGGCCGCATTCGCCCGGCCCGGCCGTCGAGACGATTCACTATCTGGTCGGCAAGGGCGTCATCGGCTGGGGCTCCGAATGCATCGGCACCGATGCCGGCGCGGCCGGCGGCATGGATCCGCCGTTCCCGGCGCATACTTTCATGCACCAGAACAACCGTTACGGTCTCGCCAGCCTCTGTCAGCTCGATAAGCTACCGCCGAAAGGCGCGATCCTGATCGCGGCGCCGCTGAAGATCGTCAAAGGCACCGGCAGCCCGCTGCGCGTGCTCGCTCTCGTGCCGAAGCACTGACGCTTCGCGCGCGTCATGGCGGCGGCCGACTACGTCATTGTCGGGAGCGGGATCAATGCGCTCGTGACCGCGGCTTTGCTGGGCCGCAAGGGCCGCAAGGTTGTCGTGCTCGAGCGCAGCGATCGCATCGGCGGCTGCATCCGCACCGAAGAGATCACCGCGCCGGGCTTCGTCCACGACGTCATGGCGACGACGTTCGTCCTGTTCGTCACGTCGCCGGCCTTCGCCGAGCTTGGCGGCGAGCTGGAAAAACGCGGCCTTGCCTTCGCCCACACGCCGACGCCGACGGCGGTGCTGCTGCCCGACGGGCGCCATGCGATCCTCACCATGGACCGCAAGGCCAACATTGCGGCTTTCGAGCAGTTGGCGGCGGGCGACGGCGCGCGCTTCGACGCCGACATCGGCCGCGTCGGCGCGGATGCTCCCTTCATCTTCGCGTTGCTTGGCGGTTCGCTGTGGTCGAGCGCGATGCTTAAGCTCGTCGCGCGCGAAGCCTGGCGCCGCGGTCTTCGCGGCCTGGCTAATTTCTTCGGCGAAGCGCTTGGCACCGCGCGCGGCTGGCTGGAAACCGGCTATCAGTCCGAGCTTGTCCGTGCGCTGTTCGCGCCATGGGTGCTGCACACCGGTCTCGGTCCGGAAAGCGCCTATTCCGGCCAGATGGCCAAGGTGATCGCGTTTGCGCTCGAAGCTGCCGGCGCGCCTATCGTCGTGGGTGGTGCACGCAATGCGGTCGGCGCCTTCGAACGTTTGATCCGCGACCAGGGCGGTGAAATCCTTGTCGGTTGTGATGTCGAGCGGGTGCTCGTCGACGCGCAAGGCGGCGCGCGCGGTGTGCGGCTCGCCGGCGGCAAGGAAATCGAGGCCGGCAAAGGCGTGATCTGCTCTGTGACGCCCAACCAGCTTTACGGCCGGTTGCTTGCCGATGTCGCGCTGCCGACAGATGTCTCCGACGCCGTCGCGCAGTTTCGCTACGGCAAGGGCAATATGCAGATTCATTATGCGTTGAAAGCGTCACCCAAATGGAAGACGCCGGCGCTCGGCGCGGTCGCGCTCACGCACCTTACGCCGGGCTTGGACGGCGTTTCGAAGGCCGCGAATGAAGCGGAGAGGAGCATGCTGCCGGCGGTACCGACCATCTGTGTCGGCCAACCTGCCGCGCTCGATCCGAGCCGCTGCCCGCAAGGCAAGTCGATCCTGTGGCTGCAGCTTCCGGAAGCTCCGCGTCTCATCAAAGGCGACGCGGCCGGCGAGATCGCAGTTCCGGCGGATGGCCGCTGGTCCGAGGCGGTGCGGGAGCAATACGCCGACCGGATCGAAGCGATTTTGGCGGCACACATCGAAGGCTTTCAGGACAACGTCATTGCGCGCAAAGCCTATTCGCCGGGCGATCTTGAGGCGCTCAACATCAACCTCGTCGGCGGCGATCCCTACGGCGGCTTTTGCGGCATCGACCAGTTTTTCCTGTGGCGGCCGTTTCACTCGTCCGTCAACCACCGCACGCCGGTCGCGCGGCTTCATCACATCGGGGCGTCGACGCATCCCGGCCCGGGCCTCGGCGGCGGTTCGGGCTTTTTGCTGGCGAAGTCTCTGGGCTGAGCGGCCGGGGTATCAGCCTACCCGGACCGATGTGGTAGCCTTTTGCCGAGTCGCCGGTGCCGAGCACCGATGTTCCCGGGACTGGCATTCGTTTGCGGCGCAACATATCTGTCTTCGCGCCGTTGGCCATTCGGCCCGGAGAAACCCGCTATGGCGGAAAGCCATTCGCGCAGGCTCGCTGCGATCTTGGCCGCCGATATCGCCGGCTACAGCGCTCTCATGGGCGCCGACGAAGCGCGCACGGTCGACGACCTCAAGGGCCATCAGGCCGTCGTGCTGCCGATGGTGGGCGACTTCGGCGGCCGCATCATCGACACTGCCGGCGACGGCATATTGGCCGAGTTTTCCAGCGTCGTGAACGCCGTCGAATGCGCGGTTTCCATTCAGCGCGCCATGGCCGAACGCAATGGCGCCGTCGAACCGGCGCGGCGCATGCAGTTCCGCATCGGCATCAATCTCGGCGATGTGATCTACGACAGCGAGCGCATTTTCGGCGATGGCATTAACATCGCCGCGCGGCTCGAGGGTATCGCCGAGCCGGGCGGCATTTGCGTTTCCGCCAAGGTGCGCGATGAAATCGACGGCAAGATGAATTTTGCCTATGAAGACCTCGGCGACCGCCAGCTCAAGAACATCGCCCGGCCGGTGCGGGCCTACGGCATCCGTTTGGGCGCTTCTGCTTCGACGCGACCGGCGCCGGCGCAACCGGCGGCCGCGCAGCAACACGACGACAAACCCTCGGTCGCCGTATTGCCGTTCACCAACATGTCGGGCGATCCGGAACAGGAATATTTTTCCGACGGCATCACTGAAGACATCATCACCGATTTATCGAAGATCGCCGGCCTGACCGTGATCGCGCGCAACTCGAGCTTCACCTACAAGGGACGCGCGGTCGACGTTCGCTCCGTCGGCCGCGAGCTTGCCGTGCGCTCGGTGCTCGAAGGTTCGATCCGCCGCGCCGGGCAACGCGTGCGCATTACCGCCCAGCTTATTGACACGGCAAGCGGCGGCCATGTTTGGGCCGAGCGCTACGATCGCGACTTGACCGATATTTTTGCGGTACAGGACGATGTCACGCACCGCATCGTCGAGGCACTCAAAGTGACGCTCAGCCCGGCCGAGAAGGCGCGGCTGGCCGATGGCGAGACGTCCAGCGTCGATGCCTACGACTGCGTGCTTCGCGGCCGCGAGATCTTGCTTGGCAAGAGCAAAAATCTGAAGGTTTTCGAAGAGGCGAAAAAGTATTTCACGGAAGCGATTGAATTCGACCGCAATTATTCGCTGGCCTATGCGTGTCTCGGTTTTGCGTACATGTTCGATTACCAGAACCGTTGGACCGACGACCCCGACGCCTCGCTGCCGCTTGCCGAGCAAAATGCCGCTCTGGCACTCGAAAAGGATCCGAACGAACCGATTGCGCACGTCGTCACGGCTTTGGTGGCAATCTTCGAAAAGGACCTCGCTCGGGCGAGGTCGCATATCGACATTGCCTTGTCGCTCAATCCCAATTTGTCCATGGCGCATAACATTCTTGGCACCACGTTGAACCTGTCGGGACGGCCGCTTGAAGCTATACCCGCGATCGAGCACGCTATGCGCCTCGATCCGGCTTTCGGCGCGCAGCAACTGCACTTCCTGGGCCTTGCCTATCTGCTCGCCGGCAAATACGAGACTGCCGCCGCTTTGTTCCGGCAGCGAATTGCGCAAGTCCCCGAGACGGATTTCACCCGCGCTGTGCTTGCTTCCGCGCTCGGACACCTTGGTGAGGCTGACGAGGCACGCCGGGTGTGGGCCGAACTGCAAAAGATAAATCCAAAATACTCGTTCAGAGAGCATTTTGCCCGGCAACCCTACCGTCCGGAAGACGTCGAACGCATTGCCGACGGCCTCGCCAGCGCCGGAATATCGGTCTGAGTGCCGCCGCAGATACGCGGACACCCGATAACGGCCTTCTGACATTGCACTCCGCACCGCGCGATCGATCGGCGTGCTGGCAAATCCGCGGTGGATGCGCGAGAGTCGCGGTCGATAAAAATAAATCCGGGGAGGAGGCTTTGGCTCTGCAATTCGGTATTTTCGATCATCTCGACGATAACGGCATTGCGCTTGCGGATTTGTTCGAGACTCGGCTCAAACTGATCGAGCAATATGATCGCGCCGGTTTTCGCTCTTATCACATCGCCGAGCATCACTCGACGCCATTGGGAATGGCGCCCTCGCCAAGCGTATTTCTCGCCGCGGTCGCGCAACGCAGCAAGCGGTTGCGCTTCGGGCCGCTGCTCTACGTCACGCCGATGTACCATCCGCTGCGCGTAGCGGAAGAAGTGGTGATGCTCGATCATATGAGTCGCGGCCGTCTCGAATTGGGATTGGGCCGCGGCGCATCGCCGGTCGAGATCGCAGGCTTCGACGTCGACCCGGCAAACGCGCCGGCGATGAATCGCGAGGCAACCGAGGTCGTTCTCAAGGCGCTGACGTCGGATATTCTAAATCACGAAGGAAAATTCTATCGCTACAAGAACGTGCGGATCGCGGCACGGCCGCTGCAAAAGCCGTATCCGCCACTGTGGTTCGCGCCGATTGAGCCCGGCCGAGCTGCCGATGCCGCACGGCTTAACGGCAACGTGGTGACGCTTATCCCGAACGACGGCGTCAAGGCGATCACTGAAGCGTATCGCGCGGCTTGGCAGGCGCAGGGCAACAAAGCCGCCGACCTGCCGCTCCTTGGCGTATTCCGCCACGTCGTGGTCGCCGACAGCGACACGAAGGCGCGGGATATTGCGCGTAGCGCCTATCGCCGGTGGCGTGAGCATATGGAATTTCTGTGGGTGTGGGGCGGTCTGCCATTCCCGCTCGTCAAGATTTATCCCGAAGACCTCGATGCGCTTGAAGGCATGGCAATGGGCGTCGCCGGATCGCCCGAAACCGTCCGCCGCTATATCGCCGCGACGGTCGAGCAGACCGGTATCAATTATTTCGTCGGCGACATGGCATTCGGTTCGCTACCTTACGAAGCAGCCTCGCGCTCGATCGAGCTGTTCGCCAACGACGTAATGCCCGCATTCCGCTAATTCCAAAGAGATTATGCTCCGCCCGAAACTTGGACCGCCAATCGATTCAACCTGAAACGATTGCGCTCTTCGCCGCAGTCGCCGGCAGCGGCTCTCGGCACAAGGTGCGCGTCAGTGCCTCGATCAGCGACCGTTCGGGATCGCCGGTGACAGCTTCGGCGCGCCAGGCAATAAAGCCGTCCGGCCTTATCAGCACGGCGGCACTGCCGGCGAGCCGGTAGATTTCGCCGAAGCGCGCCTCTCCGCCGATCATGTCGTCCGCCGTTCCGATGCGATAGGAGTCAATCGCGAAACCGAGTTTCGTCGCGGCGTTGCAAGCGGCGACGCACCAAGCCTCGCCTTGCAGGCCGGCAAAGACCACATGATTTCTGCCGAGCAGATCAATGCACGAGATGCGCCGGCCGCGGTGTTGGACGAACACGTGCGGCGCACGCGTGCCGGGCTTGGCCGACGGGTTGCGGACGTCTTCATAGATATCGGTGCCGCCGTCGTCGTCCATCGCTTGCGAATGATAACGATGGCCGATCTCGATCGCGAGATCGTCGGCAAGTTCGGCGATGTCGTGGGTGCCGAGATAGGGCGCCGTGCGGCGCACGTAGCGCGAATAGGCCTGCTCGGCCGCGAATGCCGCAATCGGCCGGCGTTCGGCGTCATAAGTCGCGAGCAGGCCGGGTCCGGCTTTGCCTTGCAGCACGAAAGCAAGCTTCCAAGCCAGATTATGAGCGTCATGCACGCCAGTGTTGCCGCCAAAGCCGCCGTTCGGCGGCATGCTATGGGCCGCATCGCCGACCAGAAAGACCGGCCCGCGCCGAAACGTCTCCGCCGCTTGCGCCGAGGCTTGCCAGGCCAGGATGTTTTCGATCTTGATCGGCAGGTCCGGCACGCCTATGGCGGCGCGCAAAAGCTCCATCGCCCGCGCCTCGGTGATGCCGTCGGCAACGTTGGCAGCACCGGGATCGGCGGTGTCGCCGACCGTATTGATGACGAGAAAGCCCGACGTCGATGTTTTTTCGAGGCGGAAGAAGCCGCGCAAGGCGGGATTGTTGACGTAGATGATGCTCAGCCGGCGGTTGCCGATGACGGCAGCCAAATCGGCGCGGAAATAGATCGTGACGCTGTTGGAAAAGACGCCGCGTCCTTTCATGGCGATGCCGAGCTGCTGGCGGATTGAGCTCCGGCCGCCGTCGGCCGCTACCAGATAGTGCGCCCGCACGCGGAACGTCCGGTTGCGATCGCGATCGGTGACGACGGCGGTCACTCCGAATCAAGCCGGGTGCCGAAGCGGACTTCGGCGCCGAGCTGTTCGGCGCGTCGCCGCAATATCGGCTCGAGCAAATTCTGCGTGATGAAGGTGCGGTCGGTCGGGCTGACGCCTTCGGCGCCCTCGTTGAAGTTATACAGGAACCAGACGAGCTCGCGGCCGGCGAGCGTCTCCACCCCCATGATGGCGCCGTCCTGAAGAAACTGCGACTGCCCTTCGTTGCGGATCTCAGGCTCGAGGCCGACCGAGCGATAGGTTTCGATAGTGCGCTGGGTGAAGCCGCCGGCGCGCGGATGGATGGCCGTGCTGCGGTGTTGTTCGACCACAAGCGGGCGCACGCCGTGCCATGCGAGGAACAGCGCTGTGGACAGGCCGACCAGGCTGCCGCCGGCAATCAGGACGTCAACCCGGTCGTCGGCCGGTGCGGCCGCATCCATCGTCGTCATCGTTTTCCTCCCCCTTGCTAGATGCTTTTGTTGCTCGATTGTAACGAACCGCGCCGATCGCACACGCATGCGTGCTGCGGCTATTGACACCGAAAGCACCGGCGCCGACCATTCGAGAAAGTACTGTCATAACGAGAAACTATCGGGGAGGGAACCGTGCGGCCTTGCCTTGCTGGTGCAATTCTGCGTCGAGTGGTCGTCGTGGCGGCGATGTTCGCGGCGCCGGCCGTCACACCGCTTGCCGCAGCGCAAGCGCAGACCGGCGAACCGATCAAGATCGGACTTTCGACGCAGCTGACTGGACCGCTTGCGGGCAACGGCAGGCAGATTCTCCTGACCGCGCAAATCTGGATCGAACAGATCAATGCCAAAGGCGGATTGGCCGGACGTCCAGTCAAGCTCGTCTACTATGACGATCGCAGCGACCCGGCGAACATTCCAGGCATCTACGCCAAGCTTATCGATATCGATCGGGCCGATGCGCTGATCGGCGTCGCCACCAACATGACCGCCGCGGCGATGCCGATTGTCATTCAGCACCATAAGCTGATGATCAGCATTGCCTCGCTCGGCGTGAACAAGCAGTTCAAATACGATCGCTATTTTCAGATTGTGCCGTTCGGTCCCGATGGCAAATCGGCGTTATCGCAAGGCTTCTTCGATGTGGCGACGAGCATGAAGCCCAATCCCAAGACCGTGGCGCTGATCGGCGCCGATGCCGAATTCTCCAAGACCGCACTCGATGGCGCTCGCGCGCACGCCGTGAGGCTCGAACTTAATGTCGTGCTCGATCGCACTTATCCGCCGGGCACCGTCGACTTTCTGCCGATCGTTCGGTCGATCAAAGCGGTCAACCCGGACCTCGTTTTCATCGCGTCCTATCCGCTCGACACCATCGGCATGTTGACCGCGGTCAATGAAATCGGGCTCGAAGCCAAGATGGTCGGCGGCGCACTCGTCGGCTTGTCCTACACGGCGCTGAAGACGAAGCTCGGCGAGAAGCTCAACGGCGTGGTCACGTATTCCGATTATGTTCCCGAGCCGACGATGAAATTTCCCGGGATCGAGGAGTTCCTGGCGACTTACCAAAAACGCGCCACCGAGGCCGGCATCGATCCGCTCGGGCACGAGGTGCCGCCCTACGCTTACGCGGTGCTGCAGGCGTTCGGACAGGCGGTCGCGGCCACCGGTTCGACCGATCCCGCCAAGGTGGCGAGCCGGATGCACGAGGTAGTATTCAAAACCGTGGTCGGCGACGTAAAGTTCGGCAGCGACGGCGAATGGGCCAAGTCACGCCTTCTACCATCCAGTTTCAGAAGGTTCACGGCAACGGGATCGCGCAATTCAACCGCGCCGGCACGATGATCATTGTCGCCCCGCCGCAATATAAATCGGGCGAACTGAAATATCCCTTTGCCGCCGCGCGCAACTGATGCCTTGGCCGCCCGGATGGCGCTACGGCGTGGGCCTGCGCCATTGTTTCTCGCCGAGATGAGAAATTTCCTTCCGGCGAAGCGCGCGGCGGAAATTAGCGACGCCGGTCTGGATCGGAAAATGCTCGCCGTTAGCGGCGATTTAATCGGTGCAGTCCAATAACGCGAAAATTAATTCGCGTGAATTTTGACATTACAGCGTAGCGATAGTCTTGAGCGCGCCATCGAGCGCGATGCCATTTTCGTCCATCAGCGCCGCGTCGCGCAGCCGGCGCATCCACTCGGCGCCGTCGGCGCGGGTGGCGAGCAGCGGCACGGCCCCGATTACGCGATCGAACTTCGACTGGCCGCGTGCGTGGGTGTCGGAATAGCCTTTCACCAGCCGTCGAGCGGCGATGACTTCGACGGCGAGATCGTAGTTGTCGGCGACGTGCGCGGCGGCGAGCGTGAGCCATTGTTCGAGATGCGCCATTTCGCGCCCATGGCGCAACGTCGTGCGGCGGATCGGCCGCAGCGCCGCCAGTACGTAGAGCATCAGGAACCAGTGGATCGTGCCGGAGCGGACGCGCCGGCCCTTGCGGAACGCCCAGCCGAACAAAGTCGGATTTGATTCCAGAAAACGGCCGAGTGGAGCCGGCATCGTGCCGGCCACCTCTTCCAGGCGCGGATGCATGTATTCGGTAGTGTAGACGATCTGCTCTTCGCCCACGCTGTTGTCGCGCAGCACGCGCTCATAGCGGCCGGGCCGCGTTTTCAGATCGGCGACGCGGATGACGTCGTCGTAGGCCATCGCCACCGCGACGTACTTCGCCGCCGCCGCACTTAGCGCAAACGACTTTGCCGCGCCGCCATGGCCACGATCGAGCTCGTGGATTCTCGCCACGCGATCGAGATAATCGTTCGCATAGGCGGCATCCTGGAAATCGGTGAGGTGCTTGACGCCGGCGAACAGTATGTTGTGCAGCGCCGAGGGAAATTCGCGGATGCGGGCCAACAGCTTGTCGAGGTCGGCGCGCCCGGCGGAGGCCGGCAACGGCGAAAAATGCTTGGCCGGCCGCTTCACCAGCGCGCGAGCGGCGGCAGGAGCCGCCGGCTCGGCGGCTTGATCGTGCGCGGCGCGAAAAGCTTTGAGGCTCGTTTCGGCGCCGCGGCCGCCGGATTTGATGACGGCTTCGAAGCTTTCGCGGGCGAACGGCAGGGTGGCCGATGCGGCCAACGCGCCGAACAGGCAGGCCGAGATCATGCTGTTGTTCTTGTTCGCGACCGCCTCCATGTCAAAGGCGATGACGCGCTTGGCCGCGACGCCGGCCGCTTCCACGACGACGTCCGGATCGGCGGTGGCATCGCCGGGCTTTTCCTTCTCGGCGACCGAATACAGACGGTGGGTGGAGGCAATCAACGTCGAGCGATCCGGGGTGACGAGGCCGCGCAGGATGGAGCGGCCGGCTTCCATCAGCTCGGATGCCAATACCACGTCGACTTCGCCCTGCGCCGGCATCAGCGACAGGATCGGCGCGCGGCCCGCCTTCGGCGGCAGCATCTCGACGTAATAGATGGTAGCGCCGGTGCGTTGGGCGACGCCGGGCACCGAGGTCGACTGGGCGTGCCAGCCTTGCGCCTCGGCAAGCTCGACGATCCAATCGGCCAGCACGCCGCCGCCCTGGCCGCCCATGGCCATGACCGCGATGCAAATCGGCCGTTCGGTGGTGAACCGGGTCGACCTCAGCGTCGTCGGCAGATCATTCATGGGGCGCGGTTCTGTTGGTCAAGCGGCGAAGACGACGCGGCGCGCTTCGCGGCGGCGTTGCAGGAAGCCGATCACCGAGCGGCGCAGCCTGGAAACCAGGCGATCGAATCCGGTCGGGTTGTGAATGATGTCGGCGCGGTAGAACGAAGGGCAGAGCACGGCCGCCTCCGACACTTCGCCGCAATTGCCGCAGCCGACGCAGTTATTGTCGATCGCGGCGACCGGATCGTCCTTCAGCGGATCGTCGGTGTGCTTGACCGAAAGCGACGGGCAGCCCGAGAGCCTGATGCAGGCGTGATCACCGGTGCAAACATCCTCATCGACGCCGAAGCGCTCGCGCACCATGCGCTCGCCCTCGCGCACCGATTTCTGGAACAGCGGCTTCACCCGGCGCTGCTTATTGAGCATGCATTCCGACGAAGCGACGATAACCTTCGGCCCGCTTTCCTTCGTGGTCAACGCCTCGCGCAAAATGTCGCGCATGCGGCCGACGTCATAGGTACGGTCGATGTGCTGTACCCATTTGACGCCGACCCCTTTCACTGCGTCGACGATGGTGTTGTTGGTCGAGCGCGCTGCGTTGAGCGCGCGCGATGACATGATGTCCTGACCGCCGGTCGCCGCCGAATAAAAATTGTCGACGACCATGATGACGCCGTCGTGCTTGTTATAGACCGCGTTGGCGACGCTGGTGGAAAGGCCATTATGCCAGAAGCCGCCGTCGCCGAGGATCGAGATCGGCTTCTTGTCGGCTTTGACGTTGAAGGCGGACGACGACGCCGGGCCGAGACCGTAGCCCATAGTGGTGGCGCCGATGTTGAACGGCGGCAGGCTCGCGAACAGGTGGCAGCCGATGTCGCCGGCGACCTGATGCGGCCCAAGTTCCTGCTGGACGAGCTTCATGGCCGCAAAAATCGGCCGCTCCGGGCAGCCGATGCAAAAGCTCGGCGGCCGCGGCGGCACCGTCTTGGCGAGCTGCTTGACCTTCGGGTCGGCAAGGACGGCGGCGGCGTCCGGATGCGGCGGCGCGTTGCCGAGCAGGCTTTTTCCGTGCAACTCGAGAAAGCTCTTGAGTCCCCTGGTGACGACCTGCGGCGTGTACTCGCCCGCCATCGGCAGCACATCCTTGCCGCAAACTTTGGTCTGAATGTCACGGCGGCGGAGAATGGTGTTGAGCGCCTGCTCGATGAATTCGGGCTGGCCTTCCTCGACCATCAGGATCGCCTTCTTGTTGACCGCGAAGGCGGCGACTTCATCGTCGATCAGGGGATAGGTGACGTTGAGACAATAGATCGGCACCGAGGTCTCGCCGTAGACGTCGGCGAGACCGAGCTGCTGCAGAGCGCGCATCACCGAATTGTAGAACCCGCCCTGGACCACAATGCCGACATCGGCATTTTCCGGTCCGAAAAACTCGTTGAGCTTGTGCTCCTTGATAAATTTGACGGCGGCCGGCCAACGCTGCTCGACCTTCTCACGCTCGTGCAGATAAGAAGCCGGCGGCAGCACCACACGTTCGGTGTCGCGCCGCGGATTCTCCAACGCCTGGCGCAAAGAAAAGCTCGGCTGTTTGTTGTCCTTGGCGATGAAGCGGCCGTGGACGTGGCAGGCACGGATGCGCACTTCCA
>Ga0335073_10011407_pt1 | contig 12477 bp, 11 predicted proteins | sample Lox_Sample_22_FD_207093 | JGI IMG/M metagenome (GOLD analysis project Ga0335073, IMG submission 207093) | Soil microbial communities from Loxahatchee National Wildlife Refuge, Florida, United States - Lox_Sample_2.2 | ecosystem: Environmental > Terrestrial > Soil > Wetlands | place: USA...
AGCCTGGATTTCGTTTACGTGCCGCGATGCGGAGCGTGTTGCGCACGGCGAACCGCTGCGCGAGTGCGCCGCTTCATTGTCGGAGTCAACGCAGGTCGTCGCCATCGGAATCAATTGCACGCCCCCACGTTACATCGAGGCTCTGATCGACGAAGCGCTGCGCGGCTGCGGCGACCGGAAACCCGTGATCGTCTACCCCAACTCGGGCGAGACATGGGAGCCATCGACGCGCACCTGGCGCGGGTCTTCCGATACGCGCGAATACGGCCTGCTGGCTCGGGCGTGGTATGCCGCCGGAGCGCACGCCGTTGGTGGCTGCTGCCGCACCGGACCCGCACACATTCGAGCCGTTGCCCAAGCCTTCCGCGAAGCGGTTCCCGCCGCGCGCCCGTAGTATCCTGAAGAAACGCGCCCGTAGCTCAGCTGGATAGAGCGGATGCCTCCGGAGCATCAGGTCGGGAGTTCGAATCTCTCCGGGCGCGCCATCGTTCCGCTCTCCCTTTCTCGTTCGAGTCCTCCGAGCCGATCTGAACCACGGTTTCATCACCGGTATATAGTTCTCCTGGCTTGAAAATCGCGCCGCACAGCGCGTCATGGAGACCCTTTGCATGCTCTCCCCGTTTTGTCGCGTCCTCCCTGCTGTTTTCTGCTTGCTGTGCCTGACGCCGGCCTGTTCTTCCGCGCAAACCCTCGGCCTCTTTGAAGGCCAGTCCGACGTCGGCTCCGTCACGCCTCCTGGAACAGCCACATGGGACGCCTCCGCCGGCTCCTACACGCTCACCTCCGCCGGAGCGAACCTCTGGGGAACCACAGACGCCTTTCACATCGTCTGGAAGAAGATGTCCGGCGACGCAGTTCTCTCTGCAGACATCGATTTTCCCGACACAGCGGGCGAGCACAATCCCCACCGCAAAGCGATCCTCATCTTCCGGCAAAGCCTCGACCCGGCTTCCGCCTATGCCGACGCGGCCCTGCACGGCGTTGGCTTGACCGCTCTCCAGTTCCGGCGCGAAGCAGGCGCGATGACCGAGGACCTGGAGCTCAGCACCACGACTGCGCCTCGCCGTCTGCGCCTCGAAAAGCGCGGCGACACTTTCACCCTGTATGCCGCATCCGCCCCCGGCGAGCCTCTTCATCAGGTAGGCGCCAGCACGCAGCTTCATCTCGCCGAGCCGTTCTACGTCGGCATCGGCCTCTGCTCGCACGACTCCAACAAAACCGAGAAGGCCGTCTTCTCCCATGTCACGCTGGAGCCGCCCGCGCCACTGCCCGCTTCCCTGGCCCTCTACAGCACCCTGAACACAATCGGCGACGACAAGGACCTCCGCCGCGACGTCGTCGTCTGGTCGGCCCAGGGCCATTTTGAAGCGCCGAACTGGAGCCGCGACGGCAAGACCCTGATCTTCGATCAGGACGGAAAGATCATGACGGTGCCGGCCGACGGCGGCACCCCCCAGGCGATCGATACCGGCGAGGCGACGCACTGCACCGGCAGCCATGGCCTCTCGCCCGACGGCTCGCACCTTGCTATGACCTGCGCCACCACCGGAAAATCCGAATTCCGTGTCTACGTCGTCCCCCTCGCCGGCGGCACGCCTCGCGTCCTCACCGAACATCCCAATTCCTGGTTCCACAGCTGGTCGCCCGACGGAAAAACGATTCTCTTCACGCGGCCCGATCACGGCTCTCTCAACATCTTCGCGATCCCGGCCGATGGCGGCGACGAGCACGCCCTCACCACCGGGACCAGCGTCAGCGATGACCCCGACTACTCCCCTGACGGGCACTATATTTACTTCAACTCCGACCGCGCCGGCTCGATGCAGATCTGGCGCATGCTTCCCGATGGCACCTCGCCCGAGCAGATGACCCATGACGACTGGGTGAACTGGACCGCGCACCCCTCGCCCGACGGCAACTCCATCGTCTTCATCAGCTATGAACCCGGCACAACCGGCCACCCGGCGAACAAGCCTATCGCGCTGCGAGTCATGTCGCTCCGGGATCGCAGCATTCACGTCCTCACCCGCCTCATAGGCGGCTCGGGCACCATGAACGTACCCTCCTGGGCCCCCGACAGCAAACGCCTGGCGTTCGTGAGCTATCAAATGCTGCCCGCGGAGCCATAGCGGAGAGCAATCTTCGGCGAGCACGCAGCCCGCATCCTTGTGCGAAAAAAATCGGCGAGACCGAGCAGATGCTAAGTCCCGAGCGCGCCCCCGAAAATTGCGTCCAGTGAACAGGTATTCCAGCGCCTTCATGACCCCTCCGGGCCGCTGTTTTCTGTGTTCTCCTGTGCTACCATGCCCACACTCGGAGTCACTTCTCATGGCAGGCGGGCAAAGTTGGGCAGGTTCGGAGAGCCTCGCTCACACCTCTTCCGGTTACGATCTCCGGCCTCTTTCCACCGGCGAAATTCTGGATCGCACGTTTCAGCTCTATCGTTCGCGCTTCGCGTTGTTCGCCAGCCTCGCGGCGCTCCCGGCCGGGGTCAGTTTTCTCAGCGGCGCTCTGCAGGTGCTCTTCACTACGGGCGAGCGCAGCATGCGCAACGGCGTGCACCTGCAAACCATTACCAAACCCGTGCTCTACGGCATCATCGTCACCATCGGCCTGCTGCTCTACTTCGCGTGCTATGGCATTACCCAGGCGGCCACCACCTGGGCCGTCGCGGAAATCTATCTCGGCAAGCCCGCATCGGTGGGTGCCGCATGGAAGACCGCCACCGCTCGCTGGTTCCGCTATGTCCTGGTCACGTTGCGCCAGTACTGGAGCATCGGCTGGTGGTTCATGCTCTCCATCGGCATGTTCTTTGCCGTCCTCGCCCTCATCCCGCGGCTGGGCGGCGGTTCGTTCATTGCTGTTGGAGTGCTCTCGTTTGTCTTCGGACTGCAGGTCTTCGCCAGCGGCATCTACGCCATCTACGCTGCCCTTCGTGTCTCTCTTGCTGTGCCCGCCTCGGTAATCGAATCACTCGGCCCCAATGCCGCAGTCCGGCGCAGCATGGCTCTGCTCACTCAGCGCAAAGGCCGCATCTTCCTGCTGGGTCTGCTCGTCGTTGCAATGAGCATGATCGTGGGCATCGTGATTTCCCCGCTCACGTTCCTCGGTCTGCGCGCCCACGGTCCGGAGCGGTACATCCTGCAGATGATCCAGCTGACCGGCGCATTCCTCAGCCGGCTGCTCGTCGGTCCCGTTGCCGCTATCGCGCTCTGCCTCTTCTATTTTGACGAACGCGTGCGGCACGAGGGCTTCGACATCGAGTTCCTCATGCTGCGCACCGGCCCCCCGCCCTCCAATCCTCCCGCGGAGGCAAGCCCATCTCCGGAGCCGGCATAATTCGCTTGCGCCGCCCCAGCCCCGCCACTGCTGGTGTCTGCCTTCTGCTGCTCGCCGCCACTCCACTGCGCGCCGCCGAAGCACAGGCGACCGTTTCCGAGCACGCGCTGAAGCCCAGCACCCTCGTTGACTACACGAACGAACTGCACACGCTGCGTTCGCTCGCAGCCGCGTGTTCACAAAACGCCTCGGCCTGCGACTCGAAACAAGTCGGCACAGACGAGCACGTTGCCCTGACAGGCAAATCGTCGTTCGATGCTCACTTTGCGTGGATGAGCGATGCGCTCTCCTCGGCAAAGTCCCTGCCGGACCCAAAACGCACCGCACTCATGGCCGCCGCCGAGCAACAGCTGGACGATGATCTGGCCGATGCCCAGGCCTCGCCGGCCACGCCCGAATTCGCCAGGGCACGACAACAAGCAAACACCATCCTCGCCAGCCGAGAGTTCAACACCTCCACCGCTCCCTCTCTGCGCGACCAGATCATCGCTATGCTGTATCGCTGGATCGACCGTCTCCTCGGTCACGTTGTCGCCTTTGGCTCGCGTTCGCCCTGGGTCGGTCCGCTCATCGAGTGGGGCCTCGGTGCTCTGGCCTGCGCCATGCTGCTCGTCTGGGCCTTCCGCACGGTGCGACGTCAGCGTGTGCGCATGCAGCTCGACAACGCGCGCCGCATCGAGCAAACCGACGAGCGCGTGCTGAACTGGATCCGCGACGCCGAAGAATACGCTGTCGGCGGACGCTTTCGCGACGCCGTCCATTGCCTCTACTGGGCCAGCATCGTCACCCTCGAAGCGCGACGGCTGTGGCAACCCGACCGCGCTCGCACCCCACGCGAATACCTGCGCCTGCTCGATCCCGCCTCCGCCATTGCGCCGCTGCTTCGCCGCCAAACCTCCAGCTTCGAGACCATCTGGTACGGCCTGCGCCCCGCCGCGCGCCCCGATTACGACAACGCGCTCCAGCTGCACCATCAGCTGAGGTCGGCATGAAGAAGCTCGGCAGTGACTGGAAATTTCTGCTGATCTTTGCCGGCGCTGTCATCGCGCTCATCGTGATCACCGGAATCCTCGCCCCCAATCGCGAAGACCGCGACCCCCGGCCCAGCACCTGGAACTCAGGCTCCGCCGGAGCAAAGGCAGCGTACCTGCTCTTAAGCCGGCTCGGATACAACACAGTGCGCTGGGAGCAGCCGGAGGCGGAACTCTCGTCCATCGACGCATCGCGCGCGACACTCGTGCTCGCCGAACCCTCGCCGTCCTTCACTGCGCTCACCGACAAGGACCGCCAGCAGCCCTTCGTCGATTTTCTTCATCGCGGCGGCCGCATCGTCGCGACTGGTGCCGTCGCTGCGCTCTTCCTTCCCGATGCGAAGGTCACCCAGGCCGAGCGCCTCTTCACCGACCTCTGCATCACCACGCCGGAGGGTCCCGACCCCCTCGCGCGCGCCGGCGAGCTTGAAATGGCCGCGCCCGTTCGCTGGAGCGGCGACGACCCGGCCGTCCGCGTCTCCCAAACATGCGGCAACGGCGCGGTCGTCGTCTCGTATCGCAAAGGTCAGGGCGAAATCATCTGGTGGGCCTCTGCCACGCCGCTCACCAACATGGGCCTCCACAACGACGGCAACCTGCGACTGCTGCTCGCCAGTGTTGGCGGCCCGAGTCGCACCGTCTATTTCGATGAGTTCGTGCACGGCGTCAACGAAAGCCCCTGGACAGCAACACGCGGCACGCCGCTCACCGCCATCGCTATTCAGACCTCCTGCATCGCCGCGCTCCTCCTGTTTAGTTTCGCTCGCGGAAGCGGTCCCAAACGCGCTCTCGTGCAGCCGCCGCGCGCTTCGCCGCTCGAGTTCGTCGAGTCGATGGGGGCGCTCTATGCCAAAGCCGGAGCCGGCAACGTTGCCATCGCTGCCGCCGAGCGGCGGGTTCGCGAATTTCTTGCTCACGAAGGCGGTCTGCCTGCCGAAACTCTGCGATCCGGCCCCGCCATCATCGCAGCCGCGGTCCACGCGCGCTTCGGCTGCGACACTGCGCAGCTGGCCACTGACCTCGAAGCAGCACGCCGGGCGGAGTACGATAGTCCCCGTCCGTCTGTGGCGCTCGCGCTGGTGCGCCGTCTGGACCAGCACATTGCGAGCCTGACTCAACGGATTCGCAACCCACAGCAACAAGCGCCGCTCGAACAAAAACCAACCCAGGAAACTGCATGACCGAAATTGTCGAAAGCAACAACGAAGTTCGCACCGTGCTGTCGATTTTCGAACGAGGCCGGGCCCAGCTGGGCCGGATCATCGCGGGCCAGACGGAGCTGATCGAGCAGGCTGTCCTTACCTTCCTCTGTGGCGGACACGCCCTCGTCGAGGGCGTTCCCGGCGTAGCGAAAACCATGACGGTGAAAACGCTGGCCCGCTTTCTCGCACTCGATTTTCGCCGCATCCAGGGCACCCCCGACATGATGCCCGCCGACATTCTCGGCACCAGCGTCTTCTCTCTCAAAACCAGCGAGTTCACCTTCCACCGCGGGCCCGTCTTCACCCAGTTCCTGCTTGCTGACGAGATCAACCGCATGCCGCCGCGCACCCAGGCCGCGCTGCTCGAGAGCATGGAGGAGCGCCAGGTGACAATCGACGGCGAAACCCACGCGCTCGACGATTTCTTTACCGTCTTCGCCACGCAAAACCCCCTCGAGTTCGAGGGCACCTATCCGCTGCCTGAAGCCCAGCTCGACCGCTTCCTCATCAAGATCCGCGTCAGCTACCCGACCGCCGCCCAGGAACGCGTCGTCCTCGAACGCCATCATGCCAAGGCCGACACGCCGCAGTTTGAGTCGATCGAGATTGCCGGCGTTTCCGCTCAGGATCTCCTCGCGGCACGACGCGAACTACGGGCCGTGCGCGTCGAACCAGCGCTGTTCGATTATCTTCTTGCTGTGGTCCGCCGCACCCGCGAGTGGCCGGCGATCACACTTGGGGCAAGTCCGCGCGCCGCGGCGAATCTGTTGATCGTCGCCAAAGCATACGCGGCAAAAGATGGCCGCGACTTTCTCATCCCCGACGACGTCAAGCAGGCCACACTGCCGTGCCTGCGCCATCGCATCATCCTCAAGGCCGAAGCCGAGCTCGAAGGCTTCGATCCCGATCGAGTGTTGACTGATGTTCTGGCCGCAACTCCGTTGCCGAAATGATCCAGACACTGATTCCGCCGCCGGCGTCGGCCCAGGTACACGCGAAAGGCCGTCTCGGCAAAATCTTCGAGACGACCCTCACCGCACGCTCGTTGCTGTTGTTTCTCGCCGGCCTGCTCCTTGCAATCCCCGGATTCTTCGGCCTGCACTGGCTCCTCCTGATGCTCGCCTGGGACCTCGTCGTCCTCGTTCTCCTCATCGTCGATATTTTGTCACTGCCACAGGCACATTCTTTCCGTGTAACCCGTACCTTCCTTGACTCACCGGTACTCGGCCGCGAAACGCACATCGAACTCGCCATCGAGCATAACGCCAGCGCAGTTCTTCAGGTCCGTGTCTTCGATGATTTGCACCCGGCACTGGCACAAATACCGCCGTCGGGCGCGCTGAATGTCTTTCCACGCGATCCGGCCCGCATTTCCTTCACCATCACGCCCAACCGGCGCGGCGACTTCACGCTCGGCCCCGTCTGGCTGCGCTGGACCGGCCGCCTGCGTCTGGCCCAGCGCCGCGCGCTCGCGGAACCGGCGCAAAAGCTCCGCGTCTATCCCACCATGGAGCGCTCCGCAGACGATACGGCACTGTTTCTGTTACGTATTCGCCAGATTGAGCTCCAGCGCCGCCGCCTGCGCCTCACCGGCACCGGCCGCGAGTTTGACCACCTCCGCGATTATCGCGCTGGCGACGAGATGCGCAACATCTCCTGGCCCGCGTCCGCGCGCCGCGCCAAAGTCGTCACGCGCGAATTCACCACCGAGCGCAGCCAGCAGGTCTGGATCGTCGTGGACGCGGGACGATTGTCGGGCACCGTCTTCGAAATGCGGCGTGCGGCGTCGGCGGCCGGCCGCCGCGAGCCACTCGCCCGTTTCCGCGATGCTGCCTCCGATGAATCCTTCCTCATGAGTCTCACGCAGCTCGATCAGGCCTGCAGCGCCGGGATCGCGCTCGCACAATCCGTAATGCAGGCGGGCGACAAGGCGGGCCTTCTCGTCTACGGCCGCGGAATTCAGCAGCAGCTTTTGCCGGCCGCCGGAGCCGGCGCACTGCGGATGACGATCGACTCTCTCTCTCAAGCGCGCTCCGAGGCGTCAGAAGCCGATCACCTGCGCGCCGCTGCTCGTCTTGGCCAGTTGCAGCGGCGCCGCAGCCTCGTGCTATGGATCACAGAAATGGCCGACAGCGCAAGGCGTCCCGATATCGCCGACGCCGCTGCCGATCTTGCTCGCCGCCATCTCGTATTGCTCCTGGTGCTCAATCATCCTGAAATTCACGCAACGGCAGCGCGCGAACCGAAGACCGCGCTGCAGATGTTCGAGTCCGCAGCTGCACAGGAAGTCATCGACCGTCGCCGCCAGATCCTCGCCGGGCTCCGCTCGAAAGGCGTGCTCGTTGCGGAATCCACCCCCGGCGCTCTCCGCACCGACGCTATCAATGAATATCTGGAAGTGAAAGCGCGCGGCCTGCTGTAGCCGAAACGCCCCTTACCTGGCGGCGCGAGGTGCGTTCGCCGGGACGGCCAGTCCTTCCGTGACCTGAGCCCTGTGATCGGTGCTCTGTCCCGAAGACAGCCACAGACCCAACCCCAGAAACAGCACCGCGCCGGTGAGAAACTTCACAGCAACAGGCGCATCCGACGGCGACAGAAACGCCTCCAGCGTGCCCGCAATCACCAGCAGCGGTACGGTCCCCGCGAGCAGCCGGATCGCCTCCACAGCAGCGCGCGCCAGCGAATCCCGGCGCTGATGAACTCCAGGAAAAAGCATGCCCGTCGCGATCCGCAGTCCCGCCGCGCCGGCAATGCAGATGCTCGGCAGCTCCAGCGCTCCATGCGCCGCAACAAAGCTCCACAGGTCCAGCGCCATCCGCGCCTGCGCGCACGCCGTGCTCACCACGCCCAGCTCCATGCCGTTGAAGAACAGCTCGTAGAGCGTCCAGAGACCCGCCGTAATGCCGCCGGCAAAGGTCGCAAACGCAACACCAATATTGTTGGTCATGATGCCCGTCGAGGCCTGCGGTTTCATGCTGACCAGGCTGTGCGTCCACATCTGGTGCTTCTCAATCGTCGCCACCATCGCCGGACCCAGAATCATGCGCTCGAACGCCGGCCGGGCCACGCTCAGCAGCGTTCCCAGCGCCGCCCCGGCCAGAAAAATTGCCACCGCCACAGCAACATACGGAAACATACTGCGGAAGATTCTCGGGTACTCCACAGCAAAGAAGCGAATGATTTGCCGCGCCTCGAGCTTTCTCCCCGAATACACGCGATTATGGGCTCGTGCCAGCAGCAGGTTCAGGTATTCTTCCTGCGTGCGCGACCCGCGATCGGCGCGCACCGCGGACAAATCCTGGGCCACCTGCCGATAGAGCAGTCCCAGTTCGCGCAGTTCGTCGCCGGAGAGCGACTTTAGCCCCGACTGCTCCGTCTGGACCAGCAGAGCGTCAAGGCGCTGCCACAGTCCCTGCCGTTGCTCGATCCAGCGGTTCGAAATCATGCCTGCGCCGCGCCTCGCAACTTCTCGATGAATCACGCCATGGACCAAACTCCCGATCAGCTTACCATCGAGACTCCCGAGCAGGTCGCCATCCGCTTCCCCATCGCCGGCATCGGCAGTCGCTTCCTTGCTGTGCTCGCTGACACCGTCGTCCAGATCCTGGCCTACCTCGTCATTTTCCTGCTCATCATTTTGATCCTCACATCGGCCCCGCGCATCAACGGCCTCATGCTCTCACGAGCCGGCGATAAGTGGATCATCGCCGCCATCATCCTCTTCTACTTCCTGCTCTACTGGGGCTACTTCACCCTCTTCGAGGCTTTCTGGAACGGCCAAACCCCAGGCAAGAAGCTCTGCAAGCTCCGCGTGATCCGCGACTCCGGCCGCCAGATCACTCTCTTCGAGTCGATGACGCGCAACCTGATCCGCGTCGTCGATGCCTTTCCCAGCTTCTACGCTGTCGGCATTGTCACCATGCTGTGTAACCGGCGCAACAAACGCCTCGGTGACTTTGCAGCCGGAACCCTGGTCGTCCACGAACGCGCCTCCGAGCCGGCGCTCTGGAGCGGTACCGCCTCCCGCACCATCACCGCCGGTGCCTTCACGCCGGTCGCGGCTCCCCCAGCCCCTGCCGTCGATCCCAACGCCGTCGACTTGCCCGCGGACGCCGTCGCGCGCCTCACCCCCGACGACCTCAACGTCATCGACCACTTCTTCGCGCGCGCTATCGATATCGATATCCCGCGCCGTCGCGCCCTGGCCGACCGGCTCGCCCACCAGATGACCGCGAAAATGGGCATTGCGATTCCCGACGGCGTGACGCCGGAGCGGCTGCTCGAGTCGATCGCGCGCATCCTGCGCGGAATCCGCCGCTAAATCCTGCCGAATGTGCGCAGCCGAACCTCAGCACCTGCGACTTCAGCCCTGCCGTGTGCATCTAAAAACACAAGGGTGATTCTGCCTGCCGCCTGCGGTACACTCAAAGGGCAGAGGTTTTTCCCCAGGAGATTCCATCCCATGGCTACCAGCACTGTCACCACCAGCACGACCCCCGAAGTGGTTCCCGCGCCAAAGACGACTCCCGTTCGCCTGACCGACAACGCCGTCAATAAGGTCCGCGAAATTATGGCGACCCAGGACCCGTTGCCGGCCGGCCTGCGTATCGGCGTCGTGGGCGGCGGCTGCTCCGGCTTCCAGTACTCCATGTCGTTCGAGAACCAGTCCGGCATGATGGACAAGATTTTCGAATTCAACGGACTCAAGGTGTTCGTCGACGCGACCTCGCTCATGTACCTCAACGGCTGCACCGTCGACTATGTCGAGACCCTCGAAGCCGCCGGCTTCAAATTCGACAACCCCACCGTCAAGAGCACCTGCGGCTGCGGCTCGTCGTTCCAGGTCTAAGCTTTTCAGATTAGGAAGAAGAAGGCCCGCATCGCGCGGGCCTTTTCTTATTGCTGTGGAGCCGTCGGGTCGGTCGGCGCCGTCGGCGTCTGCGGTGGAGTGACCGGAGTACCAGTCCCATTAGTAGTGCCATTGTTGCTTCCGCCGAACGACGAGTTGTTTCCACCAAACGAAGAGTTATTCCCGCCGAATGAAGAATTGTTCCCACCGAACGGGCTGTTGTTGGTCGGCACCGCGCCACCACCGGCGCCACCCGCCAGTCCCGTGAGCCCCATCGCCTGGTCTTCCATCGGGTCGTAGTTGAATTCCCACTTGTTATAGCGTTTTTGCTGCTTGTATTCGATCAGCGAAGGCTTATCGATCGTCAACGTAAATCCGACGATTGGCCCGCCCCCACCAAAACTCGTGGCCGACGTGCTGCTCCCGCCGCTCCCGGTGCCGCTCGATCCAAACGGCGAATTCGTTGTGGATCCGGGCGTGGAGGTGGGATTCGCTCCAAGCAATGACGGCCCCGCAGACGATCCAAAACCCGAACCCGGCGAACCGAAGCTCGAACCACTCGATCCAAAGCTAGACCCGGTCGAACCAAAACTCGACGCCGACGAACCAAATCCCGAACTCGAAGAACCGCTCGTTGTGCCCGTCCCCGTCCCATCCGGGCTCGCAATGGGCACACCATTCGCGTCGGTCGTCGTACTCGCACTCACCGCATACATCGAGGCGTTCTGCGGCAGCCCGGCCGTCATCAGCGGCTGCCCAAAGAATCCCAGCGGCCGCACATGCGCCTGCCCATACAGCACCGGCTTCCAGTCCGCCTTCCCCGTCAGCGGGTCGGTGTACTTCTTGCGCAGGAAACGCACCTCATTCGTCTCCACCAGTTGATCGATGGACGTAGGATAGGTGCCGAACTTCTGGTAGTAGAGCTTGATCGCGCGCTTGTACTGCTCACCGCGATGGATCGTCTCCATCTCCTTGTCGCGCTGAATCGACTTCGCGATCTTCGGCGCAGCGATCGCCAGGCTCACCAGCAGCACCACGGTAAGAAAAATCACCGCCAGCAGCACGTACCCCGCCTCGCCATCGGACTTCGCTGACCGCTTGTTCCCTGACCGTTTCACCACTAACCGCTCCATCCCTAACCGCTCCATCCCTGACCGCTTCACCGCTGACCCTCTCAACTCTGCGTCAGCGGCAGCGTTTGCGTGTTGTTGTAGAGCAGATCCGTCACCTGAATTGAAAGCGGCGAGATCTTCAGCACCTTGTAATGATGATCCACCACATCCCCTTCGGTCGCAATGAAGACGTCGTCGCCGTGCAGCAGAAATGCCCTCCTCGCGCCGTTTTCAGCCGAATACCCGAAGAACTTCAGATCGATCGGCGGCGGAGGCGGTGGCCCCGGCGCGGCCTGCGCAACCACCGGCTCTGGTCGCGGGGCAATCATCGGCTTCGGAATCACAACCGGCGCCGAGGCCGTCGAGAAAATATTCCGCCCCTTGCCGCTGTACTCCAGCGACTCCGCACCCGCCATCACCTCCGGATGCAGCGTCGGATCCAGCTTCTCCAGCGGCGGCAGCTTCTTCGCCGCATGACCGCCGCTTGTTGCCGTGGTCTGAGGGGCGCCATTCTCCGGCGCCGCCGGGGCATTCTCCGCAGCCGCCGTCGGCGCAGGCGCCGGCGAGGGACTGCCGCCGAACATCGACATCGCGAAGTACGCGACGGCCCCGGCCAGGGCGACGCCCAGCACTACCAGAACCACAACGTTCCGCTTGTTTTCGAAGCCGGTCTTCATTGCGGTCCTTCGCCTCCCGCAGGCTGCGGCTCGTTCGTCGCCGGCCCCGGATTCAAATCCGCGCTTGCAGGTACATCGGTGGCGCCGCCACGCAGGTACGTCGTCAGGCGCAGCCGCAGATTCACCAGCCCGCCCTGCTGCCCGTTCAGCGTCACGCCATTAATGATGAAGAAAACGTGGTCCTGATCGCGCTCCAGACCGTTGATGAAGTGCATCAGGTCGGAGTATTGTCCCGTCAGTCCCGCATCGATGTGCAGTTCGGTCAGT
>Ga0335073_10011408_pt1 | contig 12477 bp, 13 predicted proteins | sample Lox_Sample_22_FD_207093 | JGI IMG/M metagenome (GOLD analysis project Ga0335073, IMG submission 207093) | Soil microbial communities from Loxahatchee National Wildlife Refuge, Florida, United States - Lox_Sample_2.2 | ecosystem: Environmental > Terrestrial > Soil > Wetlands | place: USA...
TACTTTCGTCCTTTGGCTTTTCACCGGCGCAGACCTCGTAGAATAGACGTTTCCATCGGAGGTCATCATCCATGTCTACTTACGAAGAGATCGTCGAACGCGAACGGAAATACCTGCTCAACACTTATGCCCGTTATCCACTGGCCATCGCCCGCGGCAAGGGCGTATACGTTTATGACGTCGAGGGCAAGCGCTATCTCGACTTCCTCACCGGATTGGGCGTCAATGCGCTCGGCCACGCCCACCCGCGCATCGTGAAGGTCATTCGCGATCAGGCGGCCAAGATCATTCACGTCTCCAATCTCTACTACAACGAGTATCAGGGGCTGCTGGCGGAGAAGCTCTGCACGCTGTCGGGGCTGGATCGCGCCTTCTTCTCCAACAGCGGCACCGAGGCGATCGAGGGCGCGTTGAAGCTGGTGCGTGCCGCGGGCCACGCGACGGGCGGGCCCGAGAAGTCGGTCGTCATCGCGCTCGATAATTCCTTCCACGGCCGCACCATGGGCGCGCTGGCGCTCACCGGCCAGCCGAAGTACCGTAAGGACTTCGATCCCATGCTGAAGGGCGTGCGCTTCGTTCCGCGCAACGACATCGAATCGCTGCGCGCCGCCATGGATGAGAAGGTCTGCGCGATCGTGCTCGAGCCTATCCAGGGCGAGGGCGGCATCCAGGAGACGACCACAGAGTTCTTACAGGCCTGCCGCGAACTTTGTGACCAGCATCAGGCCGCGCTGATCTTCGACGAAATCCAGTGCGGCATGGGGCGCACTGGACGATTGTTCGCCTTCGAGCACTTCGGCGTCGCGCCTGACGTCATCTGCATCGCGAAGCCGATCGCCGCGGGTTTGCCGCTCGGCGCATTCCTCGCCAGGGAAAAATTCGCACAGCACATCACTCCCGGCAAGCACGGCACAACCTTCGGCGGAGGCCCGCTCACCTGCCGCGTCGCATTGGAATATCTGGCAATTCTGGAAGACGAAAACCTGCTGGAGCGGGTGCGCCGTGTGGGCGCGTACTTTTCGCAGAAACTCGCCGAGCTGCGCGACAAATTCGATATCGCGGTAGAAGTGCGCGGCGTCGGAGCAATTCAGGCGCTGCAGCTGAACGTTCCCGGGAAACCGATTCTCGAAGGCGCACTTGCCAACGGACTGCTGATCAACGTGACGCAAGACGACGTGCTTCGCTTCCTCACGCCGTTCCTGCTGGAAGAGAAGCACGTCGACGCAGGCATTCGCATTCTGCGTAAGCAGCTGGCGGCAGCGGAGAAGCAGGCGAAAGCGGAGAAGAAGGCAGCCGTCAGCGCGTGACCGAGTCCTGTTCGTCGCGGGCGGAGCGATGCTCGTACATCTTGCTCGCCACGTTGGGTGTGGCATGACGGCGCTGGGCGATCATCTCCGCCACAATCGACACCGCAATCTCCTCCGGCGTGACCGCGCCGATCTCCAGTCCCACCGGCGCGTGAACGTTGGCGAACTTCTCCGCCGGGATGCCTTCCTTCTCCAGCTCTTTGTAGATGGAGATGGTCTTGCGTTTGGAGCCGATCATGCCCAGGTAGCGTGCGCGAGCATCCACTGCCCAGCGTAGAATGCGCATATCATCGCGATGGCCGCGAGTGACGATCACAATATAGGAGCCCTCGGGCGGAGTCAGCCGCGCCGTCACTGCGTCGAAATCGTCGGCAATCACCTCGCGAGCTTCCGGAAAACGCTCGCGGTTGGCGTAGGACTCGCGGTCGTCGATGACGGTGACATCGAAGCCGGCGATCGTCGCGACCTTGTAGAGGTTATAGGCAACGTGCCCCGCCCCGAAGATGTACAGCAGCGCTGGCGGAAGCACCGGCTCGATGAAGACTTCCAGCGTGCCGCCGCAAACCAGTCCGGTGTCGTACTTGGGATCGTTGTTCAGGTTGAAGGTGAGCGAGCGCGGCTTCTCCTCTTCCATCACCTCGCGCGCGGCCTGCCAAACTTCCGCCTCAACACAGCCGCCGCCGATTGTTCCCGCGATGGAGCCATCGTCGCGCACCAGCATCTTCGCGGTCTGAAATGAGGGGATCGAGCCGCGAACGTTGGTGATGGTCGCGACTGCCCCGCGCCGTCCCTCGCGGCGAAGCTGCACGATCTGTTCGTAGATATCCATGAAGCAGCAATCAGCAGTTAGCAACTGGCAATTAGCTCTGGCGATCTCAGGCTTCGGAGGACGTATGGCCAAGTACTAACATGCCTGAACTAGTTTAGATGTCTTCTGGCAAATCCGGAACCATTCTGCACGAACTTCTTCACCTGGCTACGCGTTGTAGACTGATCATGATCGGGAGAGCACGATGAAAGCCGTTCGCGTTCATGAATTCGGAGGGCCGGAGGTTCTGAAGTACGAAGATGTGCCCGATCCGGTTCTGCGCAAGGACCATGTACTGGTTCGAGTGCGCGCCTGTGCGATGAATCATCTCGATCTGTGGGTACGCAAGGGGCTGCCCGGAGTGAAGCTGCCGCACATTCTGGGCAGCGATATCGCAGGCGAAGTGGTCGAAGCAGGTGAGTACATCGGCGACATCAAGCCGGGGACACGGGTGCTGCTGGCGCCGATGGTCTTCTGCAATCACTGCGAGCAGTGTACCGGCGGACACCAGAACCTCTGCCCGCGATTCGCGGTGCTGGGCAATACGGTCGATGGCGGCAACTGCGAGCTGATCGCCACGCCGCCCGTCAACGTCATCCCCATTCCCGATTCGCTCGATTTCGTCAACGCCGCAAGTGTTCCTTTGGTATTCCTCACTGCCTGGCACATGCTCGTGGGCCGCGCCCACCTGCGGGCCGGGCAGACGGTTCTGGTGCTGGGCGCGGGCTCGGGCGTAGGCTCGGCGGCCATTCAAATCGCGAAGATGCTCGGCGCGGAGGTCATTACCACCGCCGGCGACGAGCGCAAGCTGGCCAAGGCGCGCGAGCTGGGCGCCGACCACACCATCGACCATTACAAGCAGAAGATTGCCGACGAGGTGCGGCGCATCACCAATAAGCGCGGCGTGGATGTTGTCTTCGAGCACGTCGGGCAGGCGACGTGGCCGGACAGCGTACGCTCACTCAAGCCGGGCGGAACGCTGGTCACCTGCGGTGCAACCACCGGCTACGACGGGCAGATTGACCTGCGCGTGCTCTTCGCGAAGCAGCTTTCGCTGCTCGGCTCGTACATGGGCGAGATGGGCGAGCTTCACGAGGTGCTGAAGCACGTCTTCGCCGGCAAGCTGAAGCCGGTAGTAGATCGCACCTTTCCGCTCAGCGAGACGCGCGCCGCGCATGAGTACCTGGCGAAGAGCGAGATGTTCGGCAAAGTCGTGCTGACGGTGTGAGCAGCCCGGTGGCGTGTTGGTTTTGAAGGGGCGCAGCTTTAGCTACGCCGTGCAGAGTTGTTTCTTCTGGTCATCACGAGCCGACTTCAGTCGGCGAGGGGGCTGCTTTTTCGGACATGGGGAACAGCAGATCCCTCATCGGCCTAAAAGGCTTCCTCGGGATGACAAATTAACAGGATTTGTTTCGGCGCAGCTAAAGCTGCGCCCCTTCAAAGCGTCTCAAAGCTTGTCAACATTCTTCCAGGTTGCGTCGCGGTTTGCGGTCAGGGCATCGAATTCAGTAGGTATAATGTGAGCGTCATGAGCGACCGCACCACTCCCCATTTCGAGAATCCGGTTTCCGGCCACGAACGTTTCGAAGACCTGGTCGGCGACCCGAATGACCGGCGGGCTACGCTGCGCGCGACGTTTGGCGAGCAGCAACACGAGGGCGTGGTCCTGGCTTCGCTCGACGCGGTGGTGAACTGGGTGCGCCGCAATTCCATCTGGCCGATGACCTTCGGCCTGGCCTGCTGCGCCATCGAGATGATGTCGATGGGCGCCTCGCGCTTCGACATCGCTCGCTTCGGCGCCGAGGTCTTTCGCCCCTCGCCTCGCCAGAGTGACCTGATGATCATCGCCGGCCGCGTCTCGCAGAAGATGGCGCCGGTCATCCGCGAACTCTACGAGCAGATGCCCGAGCCCAAGTGGGTCATCTCGATGGGCGCCTGCGCCACCTCCGGCGGCGTGTTCAACAACTACGCGCTGGTGCAAGGCGTGAACCAGTGGATCCCGGTGGATGTGTATGTCCCCGGCTGCCCGCCGCGCCCCGAGCAGTTGATCTACGCCATCATGCTGCTGCAAGAGAAGATCAAGAACGATCAGGGCTCGTTCAAGCGCGCGCTGAATCTCGAGAAGGCGTAAAAGGTGTTGGGAGAGTTGTTATGGTGACCGCGATCCATCCGACCGTGAGCGTAGATGAGTACATGAAAACCACGTATCGCCCGGACTGCGATTACGTGGACGGCGTTCTAGAGGAGCGGAACTTGGGCGAACCGGAACACGCAGTAGTACAGGGAGCCTTGATTGAGTGGTTCCGCGCTCATGCAAAGGCGTGGGAGATCTGGGTGCTGCCCGAGATTCGGTTGCAGATTACGCCGGCCCGATTCCGTGTAGCCGATGTCGGCCTTTCCCCGCGTAGCCATCCGATCAACCAGCTCAAGCAACAACCTCCATTGGCCGTTATCGAAATTGTTTCCCCGGAAGACCGCATTTCCCGTTACGCTGAGCGGATCGACGACTACCGTAGCATGGGCATCAGGCACATCTGGGTGGTAAACCCGCAGACCCGCCGTGGCTACGACTGCTCGACCGGAAGCTGGATTGAAGCGAAGTCGTTCGCGATTGAAAACTCCCCGATCCGAGTCGATCTCTCCACGGTTTTCGCGGAGTTAAGCTGAGCTACGCGGGCTGCCGCTCCACCGCTCTTCGCTGGCGGGTACCAACTTTGTTACTAGCGCAGCGAAACGCTAGCGAAAAAAAGCGCTCCGAGTACTGGTGCGGTCGGGCCACGTGCGCTAGCGTACTGGTGGAGGATCGGATGCCTAAAACGCAACTGGATTTCTTGAATGAGGAACGGCGCTGCCTCTCATCGCTACTGTCAGGGGATTTGGTACTTACCAAAAGTTGGCAGGAGCCGTATGCTCCGACAAACGTACACGTGATCGAAGCGGGAATGCGAAGACTTACAGTGGAGATCACCCACAAGAATTCAGGAGCCCTCTGCCAAACCGCCTTTCGCAACGCCGTCAAACAATTTGCTGCGGGCGACATGGACCTCTACCGATTAACCTGCTGACCTGGCCCAGGTCCGTCAATCCTTGCCGCGGCCGGCCAGTACACCGGCCAGCACCGCTCGCGGGCGACCTGTTCCAGATCAGGATTAGGATTCACGCAGAACGGCCACTTCGCCAGCTCCAGCATCGCCTGATCGTGAATCGAGTTGCCGAAGACGGCTTCCATCGGCTTGCCGATGCTTTCGCGAATGACGACGGCTTTGAGTTCGTCGGTCGGGACGCGGATCAGCCGGTCGCTGACGCGGCCATTCTCAATGTGGACGCACGCGGCCAGCACGCGCTCCGGCGCAATGCCGAAGCGCTCGGCCCCAACTTCCACAACCCAGTCGTTTGTCGAGGAGACGGCCCACAGCTCGCAGCCTTGCTCTGCCAAGCGGCGAGTCAGATCCTGTAGCTCGGGAAAGATGCGAGGGCTTACAATCTCATCGAAGAACTCAGCGGCCGCCCGCTGCAATATCTCGTGGGACACGCCGCGGTTGATCGTGACCATCTCGCCGCACATCTGCTCTTCGCCGACCAGCCCGGCCGCGTATTCCTTGTAGCGGGCGTACGCCCATTCGCCGACTTCCCGGCTCACAATCCCGCGCTCGATTTCCCAGTAAAAGAAGTCGGCACCTGCATCGCCGCTCCACAGCGTGCCATCGCAATCGAAAACCGCGATCGACGGCTTCAGCTTGAGCACGGAGTCGACGAACCGGCTGGCCTGCTGGGGAAGCTGGGATTGCCTCAAAGCTGCTTCTCCGACGAAGTCATAGAATGGCACAGCGGCGGATCGGGTTGGACTGAAAGTTTACCGGCTACCACGTGCTATACGCGGTACCTTCGCTGGAGCTCTGGTCGCTACCGCTGTGAACGTCGATGATGCCGGGTTCGGTCTGGTCGGGCGAGAGGATGCTATCGTCGGTGACCGGTACCCAGCTATCGCGCGAGTTGGTGAACGGGTCCTTGGGCAGTTGCTTCAGATATCCGGCTTGCACCAGATCGTCCAGTGATTGCGGGGCCTTTTGCTTGTCGAGGGTGTATTGGTCGATGAGCGAGCGCATGGTATAGAGATCGTCGCGCAGCGCGGTCTCCTTGGCGTGGAGGATTGACGTCGTGTAATTGGGAATGGCCAGCGAGAGCAGAATGACGATGATGCTGATCACCACCATCAGCTCGATCAGGGTAAAGCCGCGCTGCCGGAAGCGTCTTCTCACTTGATCTACCAGGTCTTGTACTTGGTTCCGTCCAGGCCAGTGCCCTCGGACTTGCTATACACGTCGAAAACGTTTTCCCCGCCCCAGGAATCCGAATCGGGATCGTCCTGCACCGAGCGCTCGCCCCAGTCGTCCTTGCCGGTCATGGGATCGACCGGAATCCGGCGCAGGAAGCGTAGCTTCTTGCCATTGGAATCCACCCCTTTGACCAGCGTGTCGAGATCGGGGGGATAACCCTGGCTGTCGACCTTGACCTGGAAGGCGCCGCGATCGGCAGCGTCCTTGTAGCGGTCAATAGCATCGCGCATCTCCCACAGGTCACGGCGCAACTCGCGCTCCTTCGAGCGCTGGATGGTGATGCGCACCACCGGAGTTGCCATGGCGGTCAGAACCATGAGGATCGTCATGGCGACGATCAACTCGACCATGGTGAAGCCCAGGCTCCGGGAACGCACGGCGTTCGCACCGCCGCGTGCCGGGCGCATGACGCGATGGGAGATTCTGGCGAGCACTGCTTTTTATTCTAGTCCTTTCCCAGCGGGCCAAGGACATCGTGATTTACACACGAGCGGGTCCTTTCAGGAACCCGCCTCGTGATTAGACGTGCTGGCTAGTGAACCGTCACGATAGCTTGCGAGCCGCTGGCAGGCATGTTTTGCATGCTGGCGTTCTTCAAGATAGCGCGATTTATGCTCAGGGTTGACTGGCCCGGAGCTCTCGCCTGGAACGTGAGCGTAAACACCGAACCGTCGCCCGAAATGCCGGGCGCCCCCGGAGGCCGGGAAGCCGTAACCTGCAGGATTCCTGCCAGGCTGTCATCGCGATTCACCAGGGCCACCGTTTGTCCGTCCTGCGAGAGCAGAGATCCATTGGAAACGTTCAGCAGTTGCAGCACGCGCGGGTTGTACAGGATCTGCAAGGGGACCGAAAAAACGTTCTGGCCGCCGGACAGGTTCACGTTGACCGTGAAGGTAGAACCGGCGGGCTGATCCACGGTGGGAGGATCAAAGCTTACGATCGGGCTGCCCACCGGCGCGGACGCGGCCGTCGGCTGTATTCCGGCCGGCTGCGCCCCGTTGGCTTGAGGCTGAACTGGCGATGGCCGCGGCGGTGCGGGATTGTTCAGGGCGCCTTGCGGCGATCCCGGCTGCTGATTGCTTGCCGAGTTGTTCTCCACATGCAGCGAAATGCCGTTGGCAGTTCCGACATCGATCGCCTTCGTATTGCTGGGAAAGATGTCCTGGGCGCGCACAATGTGGGGAATCAGGATGAAGACGATCTCGTTGGTGGTGACCTCTTTGTTCTCCTCGGAGAACAGATATTTGAACAGCGGAATCGATGCAAGGCCGGGAATGCCAGAAAGAGATCTGGTCTGGGTGTCCTCCATGATGCCGCCGAGGATGTTGACCTCGCCTTCTTTCATGCGGATTTCGGCCTCAAGCTTCCGCTGCCCAATAACGGGTTGGTTAATACCGCCGATGTTTTGGTATGAGTCAACGTCGGAAATGTCCATGGCGAGCTTTAGCGTCACTTCATCGAGGCCGTGGACATGAGGCGTGATGTCGATATTTACGCCTACGTCGATGTAGTTGAATTGCGTATTCACCAGCGGGTTGATGCCGACGCCGCCGATGCCGGGCTGGAACGAACCGGTGGCCACTGGCACGCGTTCCCCGATTTTGAGTGATGCCTTCTGCCCATCGGAGGCGCGGATTTGCGGCTGCTGGATGAGCTTGCTGCTGCTATCGGTCATCAGAAAGTTCGCCGTCGCCTGCGGAATCGTCACCGAGAAATTAGTTGCATTCAGGTTGGCGAAGGAGTTGAGGCTGATGGTACCGGTGTTCGCGGTCGAAGTGGTCGCCGTTGCTGCCGCCCCCGAAGCGGTGCTCGCAGTGGTTGTCGACGTGGTTCCGGTATTCTGCTGCAACGCAACGGTGATGCTGGTCGGCGGATTGATACCCAGGTTGCGCAGCTTGTCGCGCGTGACCTGCATGATGGCGACTTCCACTACGACTTCAGGCTTGGACTTGTCCAGGTCCTCGATCAGCTTGCCCGCCATGGCGATCTGGTCGGGCGTACCGCGCACCACAATCGCCTGCTGGGAAGGGAACTGCTGCAACCGCTGCGTATCGAGCAGCGTGCGCAGAATGTTGACCAGGTCCTGCAACTCGTTGGGTTGCGAAAGATTGGTCAGGTAAAACGTGCGGATGACGCTCTGCTCCAACTCCTTGCGCTTCGCCGCCGTGTCCGCGGCGACGAAAATGGTATTGGGGGTCACCGGCCGCCAGAATGTCTTCGATTCCAACGCCGTGATCTCCAGCGCCTCCAGTAAGGTCACGCCGTTCAGGTCCACGCGGATACGCTTGGAAGTGTAGTCAGGATCGAACAGCACGTTCACGCCGGCCAGGCGTCCGATGGTCTCGTAAACAATCTTGGCATCTTCGGTCTGCTTCATTACGATCGGGGTCTGCGAAATGGGCGCCAGCTCGACCGGCCCAGTCGCCTCATCCGCGCGCTTCTGCAGCAGCGATTCCGTGTTGGGCGGAGGCGGGCTGGGATTGGTTGCCTTCTTGATCTGCTCGCGCACCTTGTTCGCCATCTGCTGTGCGATGAAGCTGGAAGGATCGATGGCGAGCGCCTGCTCGAAGTCGGTCAACGCCTCCTGCAGCTTGCCGGCGTTCATCAGCATCTCGCCCTTATGCACGTAGGCAGCGGACGCCAGGAAGCGCACATACTCGTAGGAAGAGCGGTAGCTCAGCTCGGTGGGCTTAAGCTGATATGCCTTGAAATAGAAATTGTAGGCCGCAATATAGTCCTGGCGGGCTTCGGCGTCCTTGCCTTTCTGATAGAGGGCCTTGGCTTCTTTATCCGCGGAGGCGTACGCCGACAGCGCCAGAACGAGCAACAGCATCAGCGTACTGGTAATACGTTTCATCACGTTCCTTCGTACCCTGGGAAATTTGGACCGGACCTCTCGCCTCCGTACGGCTGATACCAGGTTCCGGATGTAAGACTTTGACCCACGTCAAACGTGAGCATAATCCGCCCTTTGAGTCGTTTCTGCCGTTTCAAATTGTAACGAAGACAATGTAATCGGCGCGATTATAGCATCTCCCAACAGGCTCAGGCTGCGACATTGGTCGTGTGTTAGCATCGAAGATTCACCTCATCAGCCAGGCGGCTCTTGGCTCTTCGCCAAACGGTAGCGCTGAGACAGAGCTGCCGAGTTTCACCGGATTCTCAGGTCATGATGTTTCGCCGCGACCACGCCGTCCCCGAAGGGGACAGCATATCTAAACCCAGCGTTTCAACGCTGGGTACGTTTTGCCAACCGGCATGAGTCCCTTTAGGGACGGCATATGGGCCTCGCCATGGCACGCCAATCCCCAAGTGCAACGCGTCCAGAGAAGAAGCCGGCGGGACGCCGCGATCCGATCGCCAGCGGCGAACGCGACGCGTCGCAGAACCGCTCAGCGTCGCACAACTACTTCTTGCTTGAGAAATTCGAGGTGGGCATCGCGCTGCGCGGGACGGAAGTGAAGTCGGTGCGGAATGGCCGTGCGAATTTGAAGGACGCTTACGGTCTGGTGAAAGACGGCGAACTCTGGCTGATCAATGCACACATCGGCCCCTACGAGCACGGCAACATCTTCAACCATGAACCGTTACGCACGCGAAAGCTGTTAGTGCACAGAAGCGAGTTGCACAAGCTGATTGGCAAGACGCAGCAGAAGGGCCTGACACTGATCCCCACACGGCTGTACTTCAAGAACGGGCGCGTCAAAGTGGAGATGGCTGTCGCGCGCGGCAAGCAGAATTGGGACAAGCGCGAAACCGAGCGCCGTAAGACCGCCGACAAGGAAGCGAGAGAAGCGATCGCCCGGAGCAGAAAGGCCTGACGTGCCCCTCCATGTGGCGCTTTAGGCATTTCCAACCTACACCGGAGCGCTCGGACTATCTATGACCGCTCGCAACACCAACCCGATAGCGGCGCAAACATCCACAGACAGCACACCGGATTCCGACACCTGGGGCGGGGTGAACTGGCAGGAGAAGCGTGTGGTCACGGGCGCCCTGGGATTGGAAGCTGTTCGCCGGCACATCATGTTGAGCGGTCGACTATATTTTCCAGAGCTTTGCGACGGCTTCCGCGTCAAGGCCAGTTTCCCGTTTCACTCGACTTATCCAATCGCGAAGTTTGAGCTCGATGATGGCATCCATCGCATGGGCATCGTCGCAAAGTGGGCCCCGGTCTTTCAGGGGAACAATGAAGGACTGACGGAATTCGCTAATTATTTGCAATTCAATTCCATGTATTGCGTCTCCGGCGTGCGGTTCCGTTGTCCCCGGGTATTGAATTTTCTGACCGATCAAAATGTGCTTCTGACAGAAGAAGAGCCCGGGTCAACGTTACGGTATATTCTGTGTCACCCTGCCCAATTTCACGACCTGCCCGACGGTAGTTTCAGGTGCACCTTAGAAGCTCTGGCTCAGTGGTTGAAAGCATTCCATCGAATCGATTCAACGCGAATCTCGGCAGCTTCCGGATGGCTGCACGTGGAACGGGCGATCCCCTGGCTGAGCAGTGACTTCATCGATCGTGATGACGTGATTGCGCTCTTGGGACGAGACCGGGTGGAGACACTTAAATGCGCGCGCGATTTTGCACAGCGGGCGGTTCGTTGCCCCGGCTGCAATGTCGGCAGGTTGCACAATGACTATGGTCCCGGCAACATAGTCGTTAATGCGCACAGGGTTACGGTTCTGGACGCGGCTTGGAACCGGCCAGGGGTGCAACTGAGCGACGTAGCGTACTTTACGACCTGCATTTCGCTAATGGGAGCGCTGCATGTTAGAAGTGCGCGCTGGCGTCAATCGGCGGTTGAGCAGTTCCTGTGTTCATACTTTCGGGACAACGGGGTCTCGCCGGAGACGAAGATGCTCCTCGTGCTGCTTCGGCTGGAAGCCGTCCTCAGAGAGCTTGCAAGGCACGTGCGGCGAATAGAGGCGCTGCCATTCGTCCTTAGGCCAGGTCTTCGCCTTTTCTGCAGGCGCGTCTATAGAGAAGCTATCGGCATCGCGGCAACGGACGCCCACATCCCTTAACATGACCGATCGAATCAGCCGAAGGGCACCGCTCTACCCGTACTCGCCGGATACAGTAATTCTGAAAGCGGTCTAGAAGCCGCGATGCTTTCTTACTGATCACTGCATCCCGACAATCTCTATTGCACGGTGAGCACGATCGTGTTGCTGGTGACGAGAGCGCCGGTAGTAGTGTTGGTGATGCTCGCAGTGATGTTCGTAGTTCCTGCTGCCACGCTCGAGGCCAAGCCATTCTGGCCTGTGGGGCCACCCGTGCTGATCGTAGCCACGCTCGTATTAGAGGAACTCCAGGTTACCGCGTCTGTAAGATTCTGGCTGGGAGATAAATTACCGTAGGCATAGAACTGCAGGCTTATTGGCACCCCGGAAATCGTGGCAGTGGTTTGGGGAGCGGTACTCCCCTGGGTCGTGGTAATCGCTATGGTTGTCACGTTTGTCGGGGTGACGGTGATAGTACCCGTCGCGCTGATACCCTGAGCGGTGGCAGTTATGGTTGACGTGCCCGTGCCCACTCCTGTGACCAGTCCGCCCGGCGAAGTGACCGTTGCTATGGTGTCATCCGAACTCGACCAGCCGACCGTGGATCCCGAAATCGTGTTTTGGCTCCCGTCAGAATACGTGCCGGTGGCTATTAGCTGGACCGTATTGTTCACGGCGACGGTGGCCGAAGGGGGGGTAATGTAAATCGAGCTTAATGTAGGGTTAATAAAGAAACCGCTGCAGCCCGCCCACGTCAGGCATAGGAGAACAGCGATGCTGGTCGCCGGCAGTATGCACCGCCTGGAGCTCACAAGCCGAAGAACACTCCGGAGTGACGCCAGTTTTCGATTGAATTTGCGTGGCAAGGGCGACATTGCCTCGCGATCACACGACAATTGGGACTCTGGGCTGCGTCTCCACGGGGATTTGGGATTCATCTGCACTCTCGACTAATGGCTGCTATTCTACCGCATGGGCGTATTCGGCAGAAAGTCAACGGGTCACTTTGTAACAAGAA
>Ga0335073_10011409_pt1 | contig 12476 bp, 10 predicted proteins | sample Lox_Sample_22_FD_207093 | JGI IMG/M metagenome (GOLD analysis project Ga0335073, IMG submission 207093) | Soil microbial communities from Loxahatchee National Wildlife Refuge, Florida, United States - Lox_Sample_2.2 | ecosystem: Environmental > Terrestrial > Soil > Wetlands | place: USA...
CCCGATGGGGTGCTGGCCCTGCCGTGGAGCCGGAACCCAAGCGCTTAAGCCTTCTCCAGGACCAACCGATGCACGGTCGTGTCGCACCAGTCATTTATCCGGAGAGGCCCGCGGTGGCGTTGCCCGTGGTGTGCGCAACCCGGCGATCCTCGGTTTCACGATGCCGCGGGGGTGAGACCGAGACGTCGGCGTGGGCTCAGACCGTCCCAGGTGCGGGCGCACTTTGTGTCGACCACGCGCATGGGGGCCACATTTGTGCAGGTGGCTGTCCGTGTTCGCCAGCGAGGTGGACCCACCGCTTGGATGTCCACGCCGGCTCATAGGGTTCGCGGGGAATGGCTTAACTCGCGCGACACCGCCAGCTCGACGGCCCGCGGTGACGGACGATCACGACGGGGAGGCCGCGGGGTCTCGGCAGCGCCTTCCCTGCGACGACCGGACCGGGGGGCGCGGCCTGGCGGCCGGGGCAGTTCGTGAGCGCCCAGCCCTCGCCGACGCCGCAGGCCCGCTCTCGTCGGCGACGGCGCCTCGTTCGTTACTACCGTCCCGTGGACAGTGCCAGAAGCGGCTCGAGAGGTAGCTCCGCAGACCGTGCAGGTGCAGCCCGACGCCCGCGCTCTGGCCGAATTAGTGAACAGCGCCGCGAGCGGCGGGTTGATCGTGCGCGTTGCCGATGTCCTGCCGCTCGATCGCTTCCGCGACGGGTACGCGCGGTCGGCGCGCGGCGGCGCCCACGCGGAAAATCGTGCTGGTTCCCTAACCTCGGGACCATGGACTGACAGCGGTGCCCGTTAACGCCGCCAACATCGGGCGCTCTCCCACGACCCGGTCGTGGCGCGTGACCCTAGATCTCGATCGTTTCGCCAAGCGTGATCGGTGTCGCGCGCTCGCTGGTCGCGGCGAGGCGCTCCAATGGGTCGTCGACTGGCTCGTAGATGCCCGGTAGGTCGTAGCCGTCGTAGTGGATGGGGACGAGGCGGTCGGCCCGCAGCAGCTCGGCGGCCAGGGCGGCCTGCCCGGGCTCCATGACGCCCGGGAGCGGGCTGGCCGGCCGGCGGTGCGGGAACGTCAGGCGGGCGCCGTTGATCGGGGCAAGCACGACATCGGGCGGCCCGTACCGTTCGGCAATGCGCCACCACCAGCCATGCCACATGGTGTCGCCGAGGTGCAGCACCCGTTTGCCGTCTGCCTCGATCAGCCAGGACACTTGGGGATCTCCGGTCCCGTCGACGGCGGGCAGCGCGGTGAGCGTGAACGCCCCGGCGGCGGCGCTGGTCCATACCGCGGCTGGCTGCCGGACGAGTCCGGCAGCTGTCAGCTCATCGTCGGCTTGGATGATCGCGAGTCGCTCGCGGCCCTCTCCGCCGTAGTCGACGGGCTCATACACGGTCGCGCCGACGCGCAGAGCGGCGCTCAGCGCGCCGGCGTCTGCATGATCGCGGTGAAGGTGGGTGAGGAGCCCGGCAACCGCCCCGGGGCGGACGGGAACGACTTCAGGCAGTGCGATCGCGCGAGCGCGCTCCCCGACCCAGGCGAACACAGCCGCCGCATCCTGGAGTGGATCGACCACCACCCGCTCATCTCGCGCTTCGATCTCCACGCCCGCCCAGCCAAGCCACTTGATCCGCATCTCTCCTCCAGCGATTGACCGTAAACGGTAAACAGAACGATCGGTCGCAATATATAGGAGACGATCGTTCCGTATATAGAATCGGCGCCGATGGCACGTCGATCCGCCACCGATGTCGCAGGCTCGCGGGCTCAGACGCTCGGTGTGGCGGTACAGCTGGCGTCGGTGGTTGGCCTCGAGGGACTTACCATCGGTCGGCTGGCCGATCGGCTCGGCATGAGCAAGAGCGGGCTCGTGGGCCGCTTCGGGTCCAAGGAGCAACTACAGCTGGCGACGCTCGACCAAGCCGCAGACATCTTCCGCCGCACCGTCTACGAGCCCGCCGCTACGGCGGCGCCAGGGCTGGCTCGCTTAAACGCAATCTGCGACGCCTGGGTGGCCTACCTAGGTCGGCCCCCGTTCCCCGGCGGCTGCTTTCTCACCACAGCAATGGTGGAGTTCGATGCCCGTCCTGGGCCGGTCAACGATGCGGTGAAGAAGGTGATGCGGCGATGGCTCGCCCTCCTAGAGCGCGAGGCAAGCACAGCGATCGACAACGGTGAACTCCCCGGCGAAACCGACCCTAAGGATGTGGCGTTCACGATCAACGCGCTGGCAGTGGGAGCCAACTGCGACTTCCAGCTCAACCGCAACCGCGCGTCGCTCCGCCGCGCCCGGCGGGCAATGGCCGCTGCGCTTGATCGCTGAACCACGAAGCGCAGACAATCATGTCGTCGCCGGGCGCGCAGAACGCGCATTCGGCGAAGCGCCAGGCTCGACGTCGCATCAGGCGACCACCGTTCGGGGGACCGCGGACGCTTGGCGCCGATGACGACCACCGTTCTCGCCGGTCTCAGATGGCTACCTGAACGGGCAGCCCCGCCCGCGTCCGTACACGAAGCCTCCACGGACGGTCCAGCGTCCTTCTGATGTGGCTATCGAAGGAGTTGCTCGAGCGGGCCTGACCGCGTTTGGTCGCTGGCGCTGGCGAGGACATCGTGCGCGAGTGCGCGCATTTCTGGCTGGGCGTGGCGGGCGTGGGCGGCGAATGCAAGCTCACCCATCTCGGAGCGCATCGTGTGCGCCCAGTAACGCACAGCCACGGGCCGCAGTAGCGGGTGGTGCAGGATGGCGAGGTTCCGCGGCAGCCCGCCGACGCCTCGTGCGTGCAAGTCGCCGAACCCTTCGGTGATCGCGCGGCACATCAGGTCGAGCGTGCCGCGGTCGTCGGCTAGGCGTCGCGGGTCAGCTTGGCAGCGGTACAGCGCGGCGGTGACGCCGGCGATGAACACGGCGTGGTAGGCCAGCCAACCAGGCATGTCGCTGACCTCTTGCACCACCAGGCCGCGCTCTCGCAGCGTTGCCTTGATCGCGTCCAGTCGTGGGTCAGGGGCTGCCTCTAGCGCGGTGGGCTGCTGACGGATGCGTACGTACTCGGCGACATCAGCGCGGATCGTTCCGCCGACGCCGGGGAAGCCAAGTCGTACCGTGCCAGGGATCTCGTCGGGCACGCCGGCGCGACCCTCGGGATTGTTCCCGAACACGAGCACTAGCGGCAGGCCGGACAGGTGGACGAGCAGCGAGCCGGCCGCGGCCAGTTGGTCGCGGCGGACAGCAACGAGCACCAGATCGAACCTCGCCGCATCCGACCGCTCGAGCACGATCGCGGGCGAGCGCGTGTCGGCATTGGTCATCAAGTCGCGGGCGTTGAGGCCCTCACGCGCGATCGTGACCGTCCGCGGCCCCCGTGCCAGCACCGCAATCTCGTGTCCGGCCGCTCCGAGGTGCGCGCCGTAGACAGTTCCGATCACGCCCGCGCCAACGACCAGGATCCTCATCGACTGTCCTCCAGGTTAGCCCGGCCCTCGGCCTGGCTGGTGATGCTCGAGTGCGGGAACGGCCGATCCCAAGCTGAGATTCTCTCCCAAGCGGGCGCGACGTATTTGACAGACGCCTCGTCACCGCCGACACCCAGCCCTCCTGCTCGCTGGCTGCGGGGCTCGTGGCGGCGCCGCACCCAGTGCGGGATTGGGATCGAGCGAGTGCGCAACAGCCAACCGAACCCGTGGCGCCGTTGAGATGAGCGAGTTGATCAAGATCGATGCCGTCGAGCCTTTGGAGGGCTCCTGGCTGCGCCTCACATTCTCTGACGGCGCCGTTAAGGATGTCGACATTGGCGAGGTCCTGGCTCGCGGTGGGGTGGTCGAACCGATCCGCCAGCGGCGGGAACTGTTCGAACAGGTTCGCGTGAACCCTGAGACGCGCACGAGCGAATGGCCAGGCGAAGTCGACCTCGATCCAGATGTGCTCTATGGCCGGTTTGAGCCGGGCTCCGGCGTCAGGCTTTGTCGGCGCACGGTTCGCGAGCCGAGCGGTGCACGCGCATAGCCTCGCTTCTCCTTTTGGCGGAGTGCACAAGTCACCCGCCAGCAGCGAGGATCGCCAGATGCCTATGCAATGCTGCCTGATCGCCGGCCTCCACCTCGCTGCCCGATAGGCGACCGGGGGCAGTGACCGCGCTCGCGGGCTCGTCACCTTTTGGAGGGGCGGCGGGATTCAGGTCGATGGCAAGCCCAGCTCGTTTAGGGCCCGCCTCCACGAGGCTGCTCGCTCACCGCGTCAGTTCATGTGGCGTGCGCCGGCAGCCCTCGTGTTGCCCACGTCTCCCGGGCGGCCACGGCCGCGGCCAACTGCATGTCCGATCGTCGTTGGGCGGCACGTTGGCACGGGGAGCAGTTCCCGACGTGGCGAGTGTGGCCGCAATGCGGCTGAAGTGGGTGGGCGGTCGGTTCGCTGCTCAGCGGTGTCACTGTCGGGATGATCCCGGGGGATGGGATCGACTCAGCCGATGTAGCCCTGACGAATCTCAGCTTCATCGTTTACTCCTTCGGTACGTGGTCAGATGGTCTCGGCGGGTTTCTGCCGATCTGTTCGGCCTGTTGATCTGGTTGACGTTCGGTGGCCTGGAGTTATTCCAGGCCGGCTCAACGCTGCAGTGCGGCTGCGAGCACTTTCCGCTTTGCGTCGGACGAGGCCCAAAGCAGGAGCTCGCGGACGGCTGTTGCCGGCACGGGCCGGGATCAAGGATGGGCGGTGATCCCGGGCTGGACGGGGGCTCATCCCGAGCGGAGCCGCTGTTCGGCGGTGAGATCGAGCGCGGCTCCCGGCCCTGCGGCCGGGAATCTCGCCTTCCGGTTGTGCACAGGCCTTTGGTGGCGCGCCGAGTGCCGAGCCAGGGCCGCTGTGTCGGCGACGATGGCCCAGCCGAGGAGCGAAACAATGCCCGCGACAACCGCGATCGCTAGGACCGCGTTGAGGATCAGTACGACGTTCATGACGGTCTCCTTGATTGATGAGTGAATTGATGGGCTGCCAGGTCGACGGCGCGCGCCGCGGATAGTGACCACCACAAGACGGGTGGACTTCGCCCGTTACGGTCATCCTCGTGTGGCCGATACCGGCCACGAAGGCAACCCTCAACGTCGGTGAGCGGGCGGTTCTCACTGCCCCCCGCTTCGGCGCATCTGCTTCGGTCTAGCGACCTCTTAAAGCAGGAATGAGTTCGTCACCCCCGCTGGGGTGACGAAGCGGCAGTCTGTCGATCAGATTCCGGGGTGACGCTTGAGAGGGTGGATACGTTGACGCCCCGCTCCAGAGAGGAGCGGGGCAGGTGGCAGGGGGGTGTGAAGCTGGTCAGTTGCGTCCGGCCATCACGCCGCCGTCGATATTCCAGATCGCGCCGGTGACCCAGCTGGCGGCTGGGGAGAGCAGGAAGGTGATGGTGTTGGCCAGGTCGCGGGCGGTGCCGATCCGGCCGACGGGATGGAAGCTGTCGAAGCTGTGCAGCGTCTCATCGAGCTCGTCCTGGGGCACGAACTTCTCATAGATCGGGGTCGCAACGACGGCCGGCGCGACCGCGTTGACCCGGATGTCGTGGGGCGCGAGCTCGACGGCCAGGTTGCGGGTGAGGGCGTGCAGCCCGCCCTTGGCCACCGAGTAGCCCGATGACGGGGTGGCTCCGACGGCCTGGTGGGCCCACATGCTGCCGATGTTGACGATCGCTCCACCCTGGCCGTGGTCGACCATTCCCCGGACGACGGTCTGGGTGAGGAAGAAGATCGCCCGGTTCAGTTCGAGGTAGGAGTCGTAGGAGGGGCCGTCGTAGTCCAGGAAGAGCTTGGGGATGAACAGCCCCGCGGCGTTGACCAGCAGGGTGGCGTCGGCGTGCTCGTCAGCCAGCCGCCGACGCACCCGGTCCACCTCCGCCCGGTCGGTCAGGTCCGCGGCGATGCCGTAGGCGGGACCGTCGTCGGCCAGGGTCTGGACGGTGTCGGTGACCCTGCCGGCGCTCTGGCCGATGATGACGGCGCTGCCGCCCGCGGCCACGACGTCGGCGGCGGTCTGGCGGCCCATTCCGCTGCTGCCGCCGACGACGACCAGTTTTTGCCCCACGAACCCGCGGGTGGCCACGGATAGGTCGGTCTCGTCCGCGTAGCTCTGCCTGGAGTCGAGCGATTGTGTGCTCATTTAGATGTTCCTTTCGGGGTTGCTCGGACGGCGTTTGATGGCCGGCCCGGATACGGTTAGCGAGTGATTTGGAATGTGGCCTGCTGGTGGTTGCCGGCGCGCCCGCCGGTGGTGAGGGTGGCGAGCAGGCGGTAGCTGCCAGGTTCGAGGGGGTGTCCGCCGATCGCGCCGGTGAATGTGAACGTGTCGTCGCCGGCGACCCCGGGGAGCGTGATCGTGCCGGGCAGGGTGACCAGGCGGGTGCAGGCGCGGTGGCGACGGTCGCTGTGGGTGGGGGGCGTGCAGTGGCCGTGGGTCAGCGGCCCCGGGAGCGCCCGCTCGACCGCGAACGTCACGGTCGCGCCGACGCTGAGCGTGAAGCGGACCCTCAGCGCGACCCGCCGGGTGCAGGGGCGGTGGCCGCGGTTTGAGCGGCGGAGCGGCTCGCACCGGCCCCCGACCCGGCGCCCCCGAAGCGTGAACATCCGGGGCGAGATGCTCAGCGCCGAGAGCGCCGGAGTCGGGGTTTGGGGCGGGGGCGGGGCAGCCTGGACGGTGATCGCGGCGCTAGTGGATGTCGCGGTTACCGAGAACGGGAGCGGGTAGGTGACCGTCGCGCGGCAGGCGAGCTGGTGGCCCACGTCGGCGCCGGTAGGGGTGTAGGTAGACGCCGTCTGACCCGCGATCGGGCTGCCGTCACGCAACCACGCGTACCCGTCGAACGGATAGAGACCGGCCATCGGGCCGTATCCCGCCCAGTCAGACCACTGCGCCTGGCAGGCCTCAACGCTGCCCTGCCGCCCTGCGCCCGTGAGGCTCGCGGGCGCCTGCAGCGCCGGCGGCGCGCCCGTCCCGATCCGCCCGATCGCGCGCGCGGTCCCTCCGTCGGCGAACCACAGGTTCCCGTCGGGCCCCGCCGTGATCCCCGTCGGCAGGCTGCCGGGGTCCGGTCCGATCGAGAACTCGGTGATCTGCCCCGACGGGGTGATCCGACCGATCGCTTTCGTCGTCCCTTCGTCGGTGAACCACAGGTTGCCGTCCGCCCCCGCCGCGATTTCGGCCGGCAGGCTGCCCGCGGGCAGGCCGTGGCCGTAAGAGTATTCGGTGATCTGCCCCGACGGGGTGATCCGCCCGATCGCCGGCGTGCTCCCCTCGTCGGTGAACCACAGGTCGCCGCCCGGCCCCGCCGCGATCTGGACCGGCTTGCTGCCGGGGTTCAGGCGCGCCGAGAACTCGGTGATCTGCCCCGACGGGGTGATCCGCCCGATCGCGGGCGTGATCCCCTCGTCGGTGAACCACAGGTTCCCGTCCGCCCCCGCCGCGATCCCGATCGGCGTGCTGCCGGGGTTCAGTCCTGCCAAGTACTCGGTGATCTGCCCTGAGGGCGTGATCCGCCCGACCGCGCCCGTCTGGGGGTCGGTGAACCACAGGTTCCCGTCCGGGCCCGCCGCGATCCCGTCCGGCAGGCCGTCGGAAATCAGTCCGTTCGAGAACTCGGTGATCTGCCCCGAGGGCGTGATCCGTCCGATCGCGCTCGTCCCGCCCAGCTCCGCCGCGGCGTCGGTGAACCACAGGTTGCCGTCCGGCCCCGCCGCGATCGAGACTGGCCTACTGACAGCGTTCAGGCCGCTCGAGAACTCGGTGATCTGCCCGGTGGGCGTGATCCGTCCGATCGCGCTACTGGTCCCTTCGTCGGTGAACCACAGGTTGCCGTCCGATCCGGAAACGACGTCGATCGGATTGCTGTTCACGTTTAGACCGGTCGAGAACTCGCTGATCTGGCCGACCGGATCGGCCATCGCCACCGGCGCGCCAAACGACAACGCGAGGAACGCCATGACCGCGACCAGCACCACCCGCGCCCGGCCGCCGAAGCCGCAGCCCCCGGGCCCGAGCGCGCCCGGAGCGCGCAGGCGGTGATCAAACTCCAGACGGCCGCAGCGGCTAGATGTCGCCTTGGCCCCACGCGGCGTGCCGCTGCGCCGGCCGAGGATCATGTGCTTGAGCTTGGTGTTCATCGAGTTCTCCGGTAAAGCCGCTGGTCGATGCGCCCAAGCTAGGCGTAAGCCCGCCCGCTGCCATCGGGCAACTGGCTTATCTTGGGTCTTAGCCGCCAACCCACGCCGCTAAGGCGGCGAGGACAACCGTCCGCGCGGCCGGGCGATCCCACGCCCGCGGTTCAGCGCGCGCTGAGGCGACGCCGGAACCCAAACATGCACCCCCGGCACAGACATCGCACACAATCCACCCGCGAGGTACTCGGGGAGCGCCCCGCACCTCAATCAAGGTAGCGGCCTCTCTGTACCTGTCCCTCGATGGTGCCGCCGAGCAGTCGGACGGGTTAGTGAGCGTCGTGGATGACGCCATGAGGGAGAACCTGAAGGGAGTCTCGCGATGACCATCGTGATTACCGCCTTTGAACGCTCGCCCGATGGCGGCACCGGTCTGTCGCGTGACACGCGCGTTCGCTGGGCGCTTGAAGAGGTGGGCCAGCCCTACGAGGTTCGCCGTGTTTCGTTTCGTGCGAAGACGGAATCCCCGCATCTGCGCCTGCATCCTTTCGGCCTGATTCCGACCTATGAGGACGGCGATCTCGCCCTCTTCGAGTCAGGCGCAATCGTGTTCCAGATCGCCGAGCACCACGCTGGCCTGTTCCCGGACGATGCCAATGCTCGGGCGCGCGCGATCACCTGGATGTTCGCCGCGCTCAACACCGTGGAGCCGCCAATCCTCGAACTCGTAACCGCCAAGTTCGCGGAGGGCGACAAACCGTGGACCGAAGAGCGCCTGCCTCTGGTCAAAGACGGCATTCGCGATCGACTCGTCCAACTTCCTGCCCGCTTGGGCGACGCCGACTGGCTCGATGGGGCGTTCAGCGCGGGCGATCTGATGATGGTCTCGGTGCTGCTCAGGCTCAGACCTTCGGGCCTCCTGGACGAGTTTCCTAAACTGGCCGCCCACGTTGCCCGTGGCGAAGCGCGACCCGCCTACCAACGAGCTCTCGCTGCGCTAATGAACGATCAACGCCAGTAATCCGCAAGCTGGCTCATGCAGTTCTGTTTTTGAGTCGCGGAACCAGGTCCGTCGCCGGCGAGCGGGGGTCGGTACGCTACGTCGCCGAAGCCATCGCCGGACGCACGCTCGCGGGATCGTAAAGCCATCGCCCGGACGGCCGCCGGGAACTTCTCGGCGGCATGTGACTAGCTCAGCTCGTGGCGAGTGCAAGCTTCCGGCACGTGCCTGGCTGTTTGGAAACGCGGTTGTCGGTCGGGCGCGACGAGGTCGCTGGTCAATCGCCGGCATAGCGTATCCGGGTTTGCGGAGCTCACGCCGCTGCCCGCAGCGGCACCACCTGGCAGCGAGGGGCGAGGCTCGCGCGCGCCGCGCTCAGTCCGTGAGCGATCAGCTCATCCGCGTGTCCGAAGTCAGTGGGCATCAGGCCGTCGACTCGCGGCGCGGGTAGGACCCTTAGGTCAACTGAGCCGGCGTAGCGGGCGACGTCGTCCGCGAACCGGCGCGTGATCGCGTGGGAGGCTGCGGCGACTGCAGAGGCCACGGCGCCGCGTGGTGCTCGTGCGAGCGGCGCTGTACCGCCCATGAACACGTAAATCTGGTCGGCTCCGAGCTCGACGGCGTGTGAGATCGGCGTGTTGTTGACGATTCCGCCGTCCACCAGCAGCCGGGATTCCCACGGCACGCCGGGAAACACGCCTGGGATTGCGGCGCTAGCCAGGACCGCGTCGACTGCCGGTCCCTCTGAGAGGAGCACCTCCTCGCCGGTCAACAGGTCAGCGGCGACGGCGTGCAGCTCGACCGGAGCGTCCTCCAGCCGATCGAGCTCCACGTGGCGAGCGACGAGTCGGCGCAGCGGGCCGCACGGAACCAGGTGGTCGCGCAGGCCCAGCATTCCCAATCCCGCCGTCAGCGCGCTGGCTGGAAATATGTGCGAGCGGTCGAGCCCGCGCCAGACCTGCTGGAGCCGCCTGGCGGTCGGTACCGTGGCCGGTCGCGAGGCAATGAACGCGGCGTTGATCGCCCCAACGGAGGTGCCGACCACCAGGTCGGGGCGAATTCCATCCTCATACAGACCTTGAAGCATCCCGGCCTGCGCCGCGCCAAGGCCCGCGCCACCGGAGAGGACAAACGCGACTCGCATCGTCAGGCCTCGGTCCTCATGAGTCCCAGATTGGTCCAAACGCGGGGATGCCCGCGCGCTCCAGGCCATGTACGACATGCCAGGTTCCCGCCTTGTTGCTCACGACCAGGGCTGCCTCGGCGCCAAACTCGCGGCAGGCGTCCCGAGCGAGCTTGAGCAGGTCGGGTTTGCCACGCTCGGTGGTGTCCCAGATGACCGCGTCGGGGCGGGCGGCCAGCACCTCGTCCACGAGTGCGTCGCCGTAGGTGGCGCGCGGGTTCCGCGTGGACCAGACCAGCCGGGCCGGAATGGCCGATCCGAGGATCTGTCCCAACGCCGGGCCGATTCCGCTGCCGGTTACGACGTAGACGACGCGGTCGTACATGACCTCGATCGCTGCCATCGGCGCGCGAGTGGGAACGCCGCGCACCCACACGTGTGACGGGGGATCGTCGATGAACCGCGAGGTCCAGTCACCCGCGCGGGAGACCAGCAGCCGGTAGCCGGGCCGGCCAGGAGTGGTCACGGTCGCAAACGAGTGCCACTCCCGCAGTGGACTCCGGCTGATGGCGACTGCCGACACGTGCCCTGGAGTGACGCCATAGTCCAAGCGCACGATCGCGGCGTGGGAGGACGGACGCTCGACCTCAACCGGCACACGGCGCAGCGTCAGCCACGGCCAGACGATGCTCGCCGTCGTCAGTCCCAGCACCCACACCTGCCAGGCGCCCAGGTCACCGTGCAACAGGTGCAGGGTCAGCGCCCAGAACACGGCCACCGACGTCCAGCCACCGAACCGGTGGCTCAGCTCGAACAGGTTGTGAACCCGTGCCCGGATCGGCGGCACCGCGCAGAGCACCACAACCCACACCAGCGCGGCCAGCGTTGCCACCAACGCCAAGGTCGTCACATCGACCGCTGCCGGTCGGGCGGCACGCGCCACCGTGGCAACCACCCCGAACGCGAGCAGCCATGCCGCGCCCGCCACCGCCGCCCCGACATGCAGTCCGCCGATGTGGTTGACCTTCGACACCAGCCAGCGCAGGCGCAACGGCCAGCGATCCGAGCCACGGCCCGCCACCGCGAAGATCACGTTGAGCACGTGCTGCTGGCGCATCAGCACCGCAACCGCGAAGTTGACCAGGACAAGGTCAGCCAGGGCTGAGAGCGCACTGCCGTCGGCGACCCGCCAGTCCCCTCGCGCGAGGTGCCACCCGAGCACCGCCGCGTTGACCATCACGACAAGCGCGATCAGTCGGTTGTAATGCATGAACCGGGGATGCTTGAGGGCACGGCGCACGCTCGCAGCCACACGCGGCAGATTCCACGCCGGCGCGCACAACCTCGCAGGCGGAGGGGCAACATTCTCATTCGTTGACATGCCCCCTAAGACGGCAGAGCACGCGCGCTTATTCCATCCGCCTGGTCCGATCCGGCCATCTCGGTCTGGCCTGACCGGGCCACGGCCCGGCGCCGCACCCTCACGTCGCCGCAGCTAGGGGCGCCCGGCGATCGCATTTGTTCTCCGGACAGCCCACAGCGCGCGAGCGGATTGGCGACCGAGCAATAGCCCGACCGCCGACAGCCGCGTTGTCGGAATGCCACGCACTCAGCCGTCGGTCCGCGGGCGGGCGGACGACTGCATGCCCGGATGATGCGCAAGCGCGACCGCGCGAAGCTCCGGCAGTCGCCGCGGTGCTGCTCTCATCGGACTTGAGACTGCTCGTTCGCCACGCGGGCGGCGGTCGTGCGCCGTCAACCCGTCGTAGCCGAGGTTGTGTTGGCGGCACACCGCGGCGCCAACAGACCCGGCTTCCAGCCGTGATCTCGTGTCCGCTGAGGAAAGAATCGCTAATCGGACAGTTTCTCGGCTCCCGTGAAGACGCGCTTTCCGCGCAAATCAGGGCTCGCGGCCGGTACTGGGGAGGTGCCCGTGCAGTGATGAGTGCAGGCCTGGACCTCGGCGCGCCGAGTCATGCCGCCCGGCTGGTCTACCCCTGAGGCACAAGTCTCCAGCGCGTGCCTGCTAAGGCGATGAAGCGGACATGAGCCTCTTGCCTTGCCTGTGGCTGCATCTCTCCTGGATGCGGAAGCCGACCCCGGTGCGCTGTTGCGGTTCGTGCGAACCGCGGGGCCTGTGCGAAGGGTGATCCGCCCGACGCGTTGTCCGCCTCGGCGGTGGCATCGGGCGCCGAGCGTGGATCGCCGGTGACGGACTGGTGGCGG